>Ga0114963_10002839_pt1 | contig 11800 bp, 15 predicted proteins | sample C_131016_EF_Meta_FD_87019 | JGI IMG/M metagenome (GOLD analysis project Ga0114963, IMG submission 87019) | Freshwater microbial communities from Lake Croche, Canada to study carbon cycling - C_131016_EF_MetaG | ecosystem: Environmental > Aquatic > Freshwater > Lake | place: Lake Croche, Canada...
ACTCTGATGTCTGGATGGTGGAGATAGTAAATGTAGATTGGCCGAAGGTTGTACCGTTGATGCTGCTGACAAAGAGTTGTGGTGTAGACACTAACGCACTTGCTATTACATATCCTGCAGAGAGTCCATTTGTGGAGACGGTGTTTCCTACGAGTAAGTTAAATGTAGATACAAGGTTCTGTACGAAAACTGAGTCACCTACATATATGTTGCCGGCGAAGGTGGAGATCGCAGTTTGTGGTGGAGGATATGTCTGGTTATTAATACTGCTCACAAAGAGTAGTGGTGTAGACATAATTTGCTCACCTATTACATACTGTGCTGAGATCCCGTTGGTGCTGATGACATTCTGTACCTCTATAGCAAATGTGGAGACTAGGTTTGCTGCTACTAGAGTAGAGCATGTTAGAGTGGAGAACTCTAGCGTTGAGATAGCACCAGTTCCTGGCACTGCGACCCACTGGCCAAAGGCTTGAATGGTAGAGGAAGGTGTAGAGATTGTGTTGAGTGGATCAGAGAATGAGCGAATGACTGGTGTTCCTGCTGATATAACTGTGGATATAAAGTATTCTTCTCCTGGTGTCTGTTCATTCACAGAGCTTACATATCGTATAATACTTGAGACATCTTGGCCGAGAGTAGAGAATTGTAGTTGCGTTGTTCCATTCACTAATTCAAAATTGGATTGTACGATAGTCTTAGATTGTCTGCCTTGCCAGATAGCTGTAACACCTGTGGCAAGGGCTATACCTCCTACAACCATATTCATACCTCCTAGTGCTGCACCTGCAACATTCGTGAATAGAGATCCAAGACCCATATCAATACTGAGATTAGGGCTGAAGGACGCAGAGGGATTCAGCTGAATACTGGAGACTATATTCAGTTGAATACTTCCTCTTACACTTGATAAGGAATCTGATACGAAGGTTGAGATGATAATGCTATTCTGATTGAACTCTGAGCCGTTGATGCTGCTGACGAAGAGCTGGGAGCTGCTGACCCAGTCTGTTGCTGTAAGAGTCTGAAAGGTGGAGATCGTGGAGCCAGTGCCAGGAGGGATGTAGGGATATGGTAAGTTGTTGATTGTAGAGACATCTTGAATGCTTGATACACCTTTGATATACTGTACTAATAATCCGTATGTCTGTCCTGTTGCAGGGTCTTGAATCGCTACTTCATCTTGAGGCGTTAGATAAATACCTGAACCTGCTACTTGAGAGTTGATAAAGATATCTCCACTGTTGAATGTGATATAGGAGCTTGCCGCAGTCCCTAACTCTGTAATAGAAGACACAGATACATTCTCTGACACAACGCTAAGGGATGAGATGGTACTAGTAAACGAGGAGACTGCTAAAATATTCCAGGCAAGGAGGTTGTTGAAAAACGCAGACCCAGCTCTTACATTTAACGAGGAGATCAAGCCGCCGTTCAGGACATCAAAGCCAGACATGTTAACAGACGATATAGCTGGCTCATACGCCCAGTCGGCGATACTAGAAAGATTAGAGGTCGTAGCAATAGGAATACCATTTAACAAAAGCTCGTTGCCTCCAACAACTGTTAGCTCTGCTCCGTCAATAAAAACTCCTGCTGTTGCAAAGATTGTAGAGGTATTTAGGTCTTGTATATCGGCATTACCGGATGAAATGTAATTCATGTATATGCTTGAGAAGTTACCAGTTTGTATAGAGGCTGTGGAGATGAACGCTGTGTCTACTGTTAGAGTAGATACATTTGCTGTAATTGCTCCTATAGAAGATGTGGTGATCTGAGCTGTTGAGATACTGCCTGAGTTCATACTTGACATGTTAGCAAGTAAGAAGAATGCCATTTGATTATTGATCTGGCTTTGGTTTACTGTTACTGACATACTACTAGTGTGTCTATAATATTAAACTGCTGTTATGCAAGTCTGGGACTTCCAAGAATCAACCCTCTATAAATAAAATTAGCAGGAGCAGAGGCAGGTAGAGATATCAAAAAAGTACTGATACCTTGAGGTATAACACTGCAAATGTTACCTGGAAAAGCAGGATTAGTGTTGCCAGGAAAATTAACAAACACAGTATAATAAGGTAGGAGAGTTGATGTGATTACTGGGCCATAATTTGTCAAAAGGTCTATAATAGTACTTTGACCCGTTGAAAATGAATTACCAGTTCCTATAATATATCCTGAATGATAGACAGGTTTACCAAGTATAGTGGATGTGGTTAGTATAGGTGTGTTAATCTGAGTAAATGCAATAGATCCTGTTGACAAATTATCTAGAGATAACTGTGGGACAGTTATTGTAGATGCTGTAAAGGTAGATACTACAAGGTCAGGAGGGATTGTAAGAGTAGATAAATTAGATAAAGTAGATATGAAGGGTGCGTTATTAACTTGATTGATCTCTGCTATGACTGTGCTGAGATTCGTAGCCGCAGTAAGAGTTGAGACTACGAGGTTTGGGTTTTGTGCTGGAGGATATTGTTGGCCTGGAACATTAATAGATGATATAGTTATTTGTGGGGTTGTGAGTAGTCCAAATGAGGATACAAATAGTGTTGATACTACATAATTTGTAACAGGAATATAGGCTGCACCATTCACAGATGATACGAATGCGTTGGAAGATGTAATAGAGTTCGCAGCTGTAACAGACGATAAGCCGTTGTGTATAGCAGGTGTAAAGTTATTGATACTTGATACAACCAGATTATTTGTAGATATAAAGTCAGCCGCTGTGATCGTAGAGTAGCCAGTTCCTGGCGGAGGAGGAGGAGGAGGAACTGGTGCACCCGCAGGTAAAAAGAATGTACTATCTGTATTTACATTTGTCTGAATGGGTAGGCACCTTGACATCTATACTAGTACATATTTAATTAAGGGGAACCTCACCTATTACTGCATAATTGATAGTTCTATTTATATCCCCTTCTATAAGAATTGTAGAAACGAATGGGATATCTGTAGCAAATGATATATTAGCGATTGTGCTAAATGGTCCGACACAGTTCCAGTATCCTGCAAATACACTAAGAGATGGGTATCCATACCAGGCACTAGGCAGAGACACAGTAGTAGATGAAACACCAGTGAGTGTTACTGTGCTAAAATATGCACTATTATTAGTAAATATATATGTAGGTAGTGAGTTGATGCTTGATACATTAAGATTAGAAGCAGACACAGATGCAACAGTTACACTAGAAAGATTGAGAATCTGATCTGTCACAATTTGTCCTGCAGCTATACTAGTTGCCGCAGTGAGAGTGCTGACAGTTAGATTCTCAAGACTTGGGTATGCGGGAGGATATACGGACCCGTTGATGCTGCTCAGGTTAATGTTAGGAGCTACAATATCATTTGCCGAGACGAGTGAACTGACTACAAGATTAGGACCTAAAGAAGGCGGAGGATATTTTTCTCCGTTAATTGAGCTAACGCCAGTAAGACGGTTTGCGACAACATAGTCTGCTGAAGTTAGAGACGAGACAAACACAGAACCTCCTATGAGAGGATATAATGCACCATTAATGCTGCTTGTGAATAAAGAAGGTGTACTGAAGAAGTTTGCGGCTGTCAGAGTGGATACAACTAAGTTCTCACTTGGAGGTGGAGGTGGCCACGCTACACCATTCAGACTGCTTATAAATGCTTGAGGAGATGATACATATTGAGACGCTGTAATAGTGGAGACCACTAGATTAGGATCAGCTGCTTGGGCAGACCCAACACCTGGTGATACAACATTAGAGTTATTGGCAAAGAATGGAATACCTGGGGCGATATCAGATTGAATAGGTACAACGCGAGACATTCTATACTATATGATACATATAAAATATATGTTACATTTAGTTTACACAGTTAAATAAGTGGTTACATACGAGACTACTGATCCAGGGTCGCCGTAGAGAGTATAAGAGCCAGCGGGATTTGTATACACGGAGTATGGGACGATAGTAGGCGTAGCTCCTACTGCATTCACAGATAATGAGATCGTAGAGGTGTTCGCAACTGTAACGATAGTACTTCCACCAGCGTCTAGCAGAGTCTGAATACCCAACACTTTTACACGAGGGTTGGGATTTAGTAAAGGAGTTCCGTTGATGCTAGATGTTATAAGAGCAACAGTGTCTCCGCCAGAAACAACACATGATACAGATTTTGAATTAAATGATAACACATTCGCAGATGGTACACTGATACTCGCTTCTCCTCCTCCAAAATATAAAGCACTTACACCGAGATAGGATGGAAGAAGATTACTCTCTAGTAAAACGGATAGAGTACTTGGCCCGCATGTATCAGTTGGGAAGTCTTTTAGTACGAGACCTACATTAGAGCTTGCTCCTCCTGACTGAATAACTCCGCCACCGCCGTAGAATGTAACACTGCTAACATTTAGAGTAGAGGTCGCAACCGTATAAGCACCGAGGGTAGAAGATGCTGGTGTGAAAAATGATCTGTCTACATTCACATTCGTTTGATTCACAAGTGCTGCCATCTTATACTATATGATAATATTTTACTAGTTGGAGGAATGTTACACAGGCCCATTAGCAATCCAATTGAACCCAACATTCGTGGCATCTGAGGTTATAGTGAAGGTACTCTGAGAGATAGCAGACAGAGTAAGAGGGTGGAATGTAGTATTCAGAAAATTATTCGGAGTTGCTGTAATGCTTAGAGTACTAGCACTTGTGAAGGGTGTATCAAAAGTAATAATAGCAGCATTACTAGCGATCGTAACTCCAAAACCTGCCTGTACAGTGTAGAGAGCAGATGCGGGGGTACTACTATATGGAATACCGTTAATTGTTGAAATATCTATAACATTACTTACTATAAGACTGTTCATGTTAATATTGCTTGCTTTGATATTCGCTGTGTCTACTGTGAATGCCGGCGTGTTTTGATAAATGATAGAGCATGATGTAAGGGAACCGCCTGGAGTATCAAAGTAGATGCCGTTGGCTGCAAAAGACCTTGCAGTTCCAGTATCATCTAACACAGCTAGGGTGGATGTAGCTCCTCCAACACCATTTGTTACTGGTGCTACACGCAGTCCAACTCCTGTGAGTACACCTCCTTGTCCAAAGTCTAAAAATCCAGATACGAAGTTAGGGGCATCTCCCAATTCGGAAGCACCGAGTGTGGATGCTGGAGCAAAGAACGCAACATCTTTATTCAGATACGACTGATTTTGAATAGGAGCTTGAACAGGCATTCTATATAATAGATACATATATTTAGCGGCTGCTTACTGAGTTGCCGTAACAGTTATCCAGCTGAAATTAGATCCAGCAGGCCCGCCAACAATAAATGTGCTGATCTGTCTGGCAAGAACAACGGTAGATGGGCATCCTCCTAAGGATATAGCATACACTGAAGTATCATTCCTAGGTATAGTCACAATCGTAGAAGCACCAGCACCTAGTACACCTTGACCGAAGTGTGTAAGAGGCTGTACGATATACGGGCCAGCACCTGCAATTCCTCCACATGTAAGAGAGGATACAGTAAGTGTACAAGCATTATCAATTTGAATATTATCCACAACAGTGAGTGCACCAGAGGTGTTTGTAATGGTTGCACCGACAAGATCCAAGTTTTGCATTAGTCCTAGCCTATCTACGGATATGCTACCGTGACCTACAGAACCTTCGTAGGCAGCAATTATAGTAGAAGAGGAACCTCCACTTGTAGCAGCAGCACTTTTATACATAATCATGCCAGATGTAGGGAATCCACCTGTAGTATCCCCGAATGTGAGAGTACTCACCTGAATATTTGCAAGAGTGCTAATAGTACTCGGAGGAGGAGGAGGTGGAGGGACTACTCCTCCAGCAGGTAAGAAGAAACTGTGAGCTGTGCCAGATGCAATATTTTGTGGGCTTACACTTGTTTGCCAGGGTAATGCACTCATATACTACAAAGCAATATTAAATATCTATCTTACATCTATACAAAGTACCTGCAAGGTTGTCTATAAATAAAAAGTGGTGGTCTCGTGTCATACGCTCATACCATTCTATCTTGTGATCGTAGTTCCAGCCTTGAGGTAAAACACCTCGTAAGAATGCTTTGATTACGGCTTCAGTCTGTTGGCTTGTATTCTGGTGAAAGAGTAGGACGAAGTTGAAGTTACTGCGTGATGTAGGATTTAGGAGTGTAGGAGATTGCATACATACTACGGCTGAGACATTTGAGTTCCTGTAGATAGTTAACATTTTAAGAAGTTGCTTGTCATTCTTCACAAGGGGACAATCATCTAACACATACAAGAAATCGTAGAAGTTCTTCAGCTCCCTGTTGATCAGGTAAGAATCTTTGACGAGTTCAGGAATGTATGCAGAGCTAAGAGGTAAAAGGGGATACTTCATGTGTTGGTAGGCTGGGGCTTTGGAAGACTCTGAGAAAATTGCTCCGAGATGTTTGCCAAAGTATTTGTCTAAGATATGTTTGAGACATGTAGTCTTGCCACATCTGGTTGAGCCTATCATAAGAATACTACATCCACCAGTAGACTTCTCTGGCATTTTTATTTCAAAGGGCATATCAGGTATCTTGACTTTGTGGTCCTCAGTCATCTACTATATATCATATATATTAGATGGACGAGCATTTAAAACACTTTTTAGATAGTGGCAAGAAACTCTTAACAGATACAAAAGCCCCTCGGCGTATGGCTGTTGCTCCTGTAAAAGGCAAGAAGGATTCAGGCCCTGCTCAGCCTAAGATGTCAGAACTATCCGACAATCCACATGCTGTCTTTGTTCGGAGATGTGTACATGAGCGTCCTAAGAAGTCTGAGATTATTGAGCAGGTCAAACGGTTTATTACAGTGGCAGAGGCTGATCTGTAGCACCTGGTTAGCTCAGCATCCCGCCGGCGTGGCTTTGGAACTGGCCAGGGTAGGGAATCTGAGAGTAGTGTGCACTGTGAGTCTTAGACGCATGTCCTAAGATGTGGCGTTCAGTTTGTCCTACACTCTTCTCGGCTTTTTTCTCGGACATGTGAGCGGGGACTTTGCCGTGTACTGTGTTTTGTACAAGGCCACCGAGACTGCGGTGCATTCCAGTTTCCTTTGTCATTCCTAAGACTCCGAAAGTTGTAGATCTTGGTGCACCTTTGCCTGCCATCATTTTTGGCTCCAGTACTTGCATGTAGGGTTGCAGATGTTCTTTCATTCTATACTTGTACATTACATTTTAAAATGTAAAGCTTTAATATAAGATGAGCCACGCACACTCTACCCAGGAAATGGTAAGGGCCGGCGAGCCTATGGATTTATATTACTACGACGGCGAGACCTCTAAGAAGCAGGCATTCCCTACTACACAGAACACCAAGTATGTGCAGAGCTTTAACAATCTAACTGGTGGATCTTCTGTATTTACAATCCCTCCTACCAACGGTATTCAGGATGTGGTATGCGAGTTCGCTATGCCACCCGTTACAGGCACTGGCCTAACTGGTGTATCTCTCCCTCGCGGCTGGGGCTACGCACTGATCAAGCAGGTAACATTCAGGTATGGCGGCAGCTCTCAGTACTATCTAACCGGCGATCAGATTCTACAGAACGCCCTAAGACGCCAGCCTTCTAGGTCTACCGCTGACGATCTCTTCGCACTTGGTGGCTCTTATGCTACTGGCACTGGTGTAGGCTCTTCCGGCCTTGATGTAACACAGTACGCCGCAGTGGTACTAACTCTACCTCACAACATTCCTTCTGGCTTCGGCAAGGCTAACCCTCTTCCAACTGATTTATTAACCCAGCAAGTACAGATAACTTTAGAGCTAAACAATATCGCAAGTGTGTTCTCCGTAGCTGCTGGTAATACAACCGCTGTAATCCCTACCAGCCTCTCTTTTGCTCAGTTCCAGGTACAGCAGGTGATGTTTAACAACCAGGGAGATGCTCTTGCCCGTCGTGTGGATATGGCTGTAAATGCCTACGCTTTCCCTTGTGAGTTTGTACAGCAGGTACAGCGTATCAATCTCCAGAACTCCGCGGCGTCTCAGAGTGTAGTTCTAACTGGCTTCAGGTCCGGCGAGTGCAAGGCCGTTCACCTCTGGCTAACAAGGTCTGGTGAGTCTGGTGCTGGCGGTGTTGGATCTATCAACAACCCTTTCAACTGGTATCTACCTCTGAGCGTGATCATGACATACGCTGGTGATATCTACGCTCGTTATGAGTTTGCTTCTTCTCCTCTATGGAATCTAATTAACGGCGACAAGGCCCCTGCTTGGGATAATGTACTAACCTCTGATGCTGGAGGTTCAGTAGTAGCACAGAGCAGCGTACTCAACCAGTGGGTAGAGCTACCTTTCGCACAGACTCACTTAGATGAGGACTCTCACCACATTCTAAGCCACGGCAAGCCTATCACCAACGGTATCGTAAACTTACAGCTACAGACACCTTCCGCTCAGGCTGACTGGGTGCTAAATGTGTCTTACCTCTACAACGCAACCCTACTCTTCAGCCAGGGCACTGCGGATTATGTCTTCTAAATGATAGGAGTCTAGTATCTATAGAAACTTTTAATAAAAAGTTTATATAGCATGACAAAGTTGATCAGCATTACAAAGAGTCATCTACCTGAGAAGAAATGGGATGCACACTTCTTACACAACGGTCGTGAAAAAACTACACCCTTTGGTGCGAGCGGTATGGATGACTATACCAAGACCCACGATAATGATCAGAGGGATCGTTATCGCAACAGACACCGTAAGGATTTGCAGACTCATAATCCTATGAGTGCTGGCTATTTAAGTTGGCACATTCTTTGGGGCCAGCACCCATCTTTACGGGCGAATATAGAAGACTATAAGAGGAAGTTTAATCTTTAGTCTTCAGATACTTGTAGGGTCATTAGGAAATTGTTCTCGTCGTTTGAATTAATTAGATTGCCTTGAGGGTTGTATACTTGAAATAATATTTGTCCTACTGGCATGTTATTCTCCCAACGAATCTGCTTAGGAGGAGAGAAGGTACGACGGACTACGAAAGGAGTATAGCCCATTAAGATAGGGAATCCGTTGCCGTCTAGAGTAGGAGGAGTATCCCAGGCAAAATACCAGCGAGCAAGTACATCATTAGAAATAAGAGCTGTAGAACCATCCTTGAGCTTCTGGTTGTATGTAAGCTGAGAAGATATAAAATCCAGATATCTATAAGGGCGTAGATCTGGCTTAGTTACAATTCTTGCAGGGTCACCATCAGCAGCTGGCTGATAGATATCTAATTTGCGAGCAAGAGGTGTATCGCTCACAGCAAAATCTACATTTGCACCTAGAGTGTATAGCCCATCAATCTGTGTAAATGTCCAAGTAGCTCCTGGTACATTTGCAACAGTTAGAAGAGCTACAAGTGAGGCGAATGCTTCTTCTACTGTATAGAATCCCGTGGGTATAGTGACTGTATAAGCAACAGTTGCCACAGTGACTGTAACATTTGCCTGATTGACTCCGCCGAGAACAACTTCATTAATGTTAGGCTGATTCCACTCTAACACAATTTCAGTAGTTCCTATCCTATGAAAGAAACCATTTAGAATAGAGTTATTTTTTTGAATAGTAAAGTTGCCCCAAGTTCCAGAACTCCTATCGGCAGAATCTACCATTAAGTTTGCTGTTGCCGGTTGCCTGATCTGCATGTGAGGAATCTTATCTCCGCTCATATCTAGTAGGGGATATTATTATTCTACGATTCGTAGAAGTTACTGGGCACTGAGTGGAACCGCAGACCCAGCAACAGTGGTATACCCAATCCCAAAGCTAGACCAGTATCCTTGCTGATTGTTGAATCCAGCAGGCAGCCCAAGTGTAGAGAGAGTAGGATTAGTTACAATTGTAGAGCCAATCTGAAAGAGTGTGGAGAGGTTAGGAGGCCCAGGGGCAAGAGCAGAATTGTTGTTAAAGAATCCTGTGGGAGACCCGGAATAAGGAGGAGGGATTTGCAGGTTCAGAGTGCTTACCTGGGCGGCAGTTAGAGTCGTGATAGGAGGTGAGTTGTAAGGACGCAGTGTAGCACTTCCTGAATATATGCCAGACATATACTATAGGAGTGATATTATTATTCTAACAGTTCAACAAAAAGTTCTTATTGTACAGATTAGGAAAGAGACGCATGCTTAGAATCCTAGCACGGAGTTCATTCCTAGGACCTAACTCATCAGGTCCTTGGGTGATCGGAGCTTCCTTTGGCATCTTAGAAAGGTGAGTGAAGTGTTTCTTAGACTCTGACTTAGACATTTCAGCGTCTTCCTTGCGGTGCTTTGCCATTCTACTACCGTACACATTTTATAAGACGCCGAAAAAATTGATTCGGCCAGCCGCCCACAGTCCAGCACCTCACTACAAAAGTTCTATAGCTCTATAAGATGACAAATAAGTTTATCGTGTTTCAGGACAATATCTCTGGCATGACTCATGTTCCTAAACTAGATGGAGTCACATTTGCCGATATCTCTAATAATATCTTAAATGGCGTGGGAGCATATGTTCCCTCTCAGCACTGGATGTATTTCATCTATATGTTGCATGATGAGAATGTCCCTGTGTATGGAAATCGCTGGCAGGTTTATAGATATGTCAAGGCTATAGCAGGTAGCAAAGTAGAGACGATATTTCAAAATCACCGTATAGGTCTTACTTATGCTCTCACAAAAGAGGGCATGTTATATGATAATGGAAAGACCGCGTGGTTCTTCTCAGATAAACTCTTCTCCGACTAAAGTTGGTCCCCAAAAAGTCTGTATACATTTTATACCTTCTCACCTTTCTTGTGTGCTGCAGCCTCCAGTACACGCATCTGTGCCTTTGCGTTTGCAAGAGGGATAGGAAGTTTAGAGTGATGTTTTCCTGTTAGAGTAGATACTACGATCCCTTTGCCGTGTGGAAAGTTGTGACCACTGCTTCCTAACTCTATATGATATGGCATTCTACTGGTCTAAATATAATGTTCGCTAAGAGTATACTAATGTTTAGAGGAGTCTTAGGTAGTTGGCTTGCAGATTCCCGGTGGCTTCTTCTTGAGAAAGGCAAGTTTAAATTAACTATACCTCTTCCTGTCAATAACTTTTCAATTCCTGTAGTACAGATACACAATATTAATACAAAGAGTCATGAGTTAGTAATAGAAGGAGTTGTAAAGCAGAATGATGGTAAGGTCGGTGGCTCCTGGTTCGGCGAGGAGAAAGTCTAAGAGTCTTAGAAAATAAAGTCTATCGCAGAGTATATGCCCGAGGAACGCCACACACTTTACCGAGAAATCTTGAAAGATGTCTCTGGAATGTATGTAGAAGTAGGAACTTGTTTTGGAGGGTTTGCAGACTTTCTGTTAAAGAATACAGCGTGTACTAAACTCTTTTGTATTGATCCGTATCGTAACTTTAGATCTGATGAGTATAAGGATACATTAAACTCCTATACACCGGATGAGAATGATATGAAATACAGAATGGTCTTTGGGAAATTAAAAAATACATTTGGTGATCGTGTGGAGATGATACGCACTACATCAGTAGAAGCGTCACAACTCTTTGGCCCTAAGAGTCTATCAGTATGTTATATAGATGCGAATCACGAATATGAATATGTAAGAAAGGATATTCTAGCGTGGCTTCCTAAAGTAAAGCCTGGTGGTTGGATCTGTGGAGATGATGTAGAGCCTTTACTACCAGAACATGAGGGAACATCTATACGAACAGATCACGGGAATGGTGTATTTAATTATTGTGGTGTACACTCAGCTCTTGTATCGTTGAAGAAAGAAATGCCTTGGTTTGATTAC
>Ga0114963_10002840_pt1 | contig 11799 bp, 7 predicted proteins | sample C_131016_EF_Meta_FD_87019 | JGI IMG/M metagenome (GOLD analysis project Ga0114963, IMG submission 87019) | Freshwater microbial communities from Lake Croche, Canada to study carbon cycling - C_131016_EF_MetaG | ecosystem: Environmental > Aquatic > Freshwater > Lake | place: Lake Croche, Canada...
ATTGCATTTTTGTCGTCAAAGGCAATGAGACCCTGAAGGTTTTCAAGCGTCTTGGTTTTTTGGGAAGTCCAAGTCTTCCCTCCATCCTCAGTGCGGACTACCTTGCCGGCAGTACCTGCTGCCCAGGCTACTTGGTCAGATGGCGCGGCCACGCTGATGAAGTTGTCTCGACGCTCAATCGCCTTGGGTTGCACCTTTGTAATGACGGCTTCGGCCTTCACGAAAAAGCCTGCGTAAAGAAGCCCACCGATAATAACGACCGGCAACACTTGAGGGATGAAATTCAATACCCTCATCAAACCACCCTTTGATTTCTCTACCACCTTTGTCTCCTTTATGTGGCAATTCGCGATTTGCGTCAGCCAACTATATTGAATGGTTCAGATCAAAAAATACTCGGTTTACCAATACAGACCCACTAGCGGAACCGCCTTCTTGACGAGGCTTTTCTAAAACAAAAAAGCACGGCCAGAATACTCCAGCCGTGCCTTGGATGCCCGCTCTCACGAACAGGCATCCGAACACAAAATCAAGCGGCCCGTTCAGGCATAGGCATCTGGACCCATTCCTTGTAGAACGTATCGATATCAGGCTCGAAGTCGTGAATCACTGGGTACCAAGGCACCGGTGCCTCGACGTCATGCATGACGCCACAGCTTGGGCAGTAGTACTCGCGATAAACCTGCCAGTTCGTGTCTGGAGCCATGAACTTAGGATAAACCTCAGCCATTGCTTCAGCGTTATCACGAACATAGATGTTCGCGAAAAGCTTCCAGTTTTCCTTGTAGCCACAGAACTCATGGCCGCAATCACACTTGACAATCCACTTCTTCGTCTTCACCGACTGCACGATGTACATGTGCGGCGAAAGCGGAAGAACGATCTTGTCAGGGAAAGTCACATTAGCCTGCAGAGTGTGCAGGTACATGGCGAATCGGCCTGCGTCCTTCGGCATGGACAGCATGCGGAAAGTCGTATCCCAATCGAGCGTTCCCGCTACCATGTTATTGACTTGTTCTTGTGTATAAGTCGTCATCTAAATCTCCAAATTTACGGAATCGTTGTCGGTTGTTGAAGATTACTCTTCAACCTGAACAACGGTGCGAACGTCAGGCAACAAGGACAGATCCATGCGGAACTTGGAACCGTACGATGGAATGCCCAGTTCGTCTTCCTTGACGATCCAGTCAGCAGGCAGATCCCAGAACGTGCGGAACTTCGTAGCCCACTTCTCCGACAAGGCATGGCTGGTCGCGTACATGTGCTGAACTGCTTGCGAAGCATGCTTGTTGACGATGCGGGTGCGCTCTTCCTTCATCCACTCACGGGTTGGAACCGAGCGAGCGATACGCTCCTTGCGGATCTCAGCGCGACGAGCCTTGGTCTTCTCTGCGTCAACGTGATACACGCCCTTCGCATCTTGAGTAACCACAGCGCCGTACACCTTACGAGCAAACTCAACCAGCAAGAACTTCTGGTTCAAGTCGCTTTCGACGGACATCGGATCACGCGTCAAAGGATCCCCGAAGCCTGGGCCACCACGGAGGTAGTTCAGGTACAGATCATGGTTGGCGTAGCACTCTTCAGTCGTGATGCACTGCTGATCGCGCTTAACAACCGCAGTTGCGTCGATACTCTGCTCGTAGACCTTGGCGGTAGGATCCAGGTCAGCGCCCAGAGGAATCGCCTCACCGTTGGCAATACGACGCTCAAGACCCGTCTTGTGGGCTTCGAAGCGGTAGCCGGTTGCCGATGGGTAACCACCCATGAAGCCCCAGTCGCTGTTCATGTAGCCATTGCCCATGAAGAACATGGACCAGTCCTGCGAGTTCCAGACCATCCGCAGCGTCTCGAAGCCGCAACCACCGCGGTACTTGCCATAGCCACCCGAGTTGGCCTTGACGTTACGACCGAGGTACAGGAGAGGCTCGGCCATTTCCCAGATCTCGATGTCACCCATGTCGCCCTCTGGGTTCCAGATGGCTGCAGCGTGGTTCAGGCCGTCCTTGAGTGCACAAGCACCGGTACCGCAAGACGAAGCCTCAAAGCTGTTCACTGCGTGGATTTCGCCGTCTTGGTTGATACCGCCGCCTTGCAGCCAGTTGGAGGTGTTGGCGTTACCAGCATTGGTTTCCTCCAGGTAGCCGCGGCTGTAGTAAGCCTGGCTCAGACCGCGCCACAGTGCGGACCAACCCGACACCAAGAAGTGCCAAGCGTAAGCGTGACCCGTACGACGATCGTCCGGATTGCACCAGGTGCCCTTAGGCAAGTGCATTTCGGTCGCGAAGTAGGCGCCGTCATTGATACGCTGAGTAGGAACAAGGGTTTGGCACATCGCCACCCACAGGCCGCTGGTGAAAGCGACATGGTGGGCGTTGAAGGTGTGCCAGCCCCAACGGCTTGCACCCTCGAAAGACAGACGCCACTTGCCGTCTTTGTAGATCGTCATTTCGACTGGCGAGTGCAAAATGCTGTCGAGCTTTGCGCACTTGGACGAAACACCCACATCTTCGTGAGCGTATGGCACGTCAACGAATGCAACCTTGCGATATACGCCAGGAATGCACATGTCCTTGATGCGCATGATCAGGCCGAGACGACCCTCTTCGATCACTTCTTGGCAGAAGGCTTCGTAGTCTGCAACGCCATCAGCAGCGATGACTTCATGAACGAGTTCACGAATCATGTGGCAGCCAGCGATACGGGTCTTCTCGTCCAAGATCCAGTACTTAGGCGTACGGATCGAGCGCTGGCTTTCGTGCAACCAGTCACGCAGGCAGGTGTCGTTCACACCGGTCTTGCGGCAGGTGATCATGTAACCGTCGCCGAAACGTGAGGTCTGTCCGGTGTTCATCGAACCAGGAGTGACAGCACCCGTGTCGATCACGTGGGTCACGCCGCCCACCCAGCTGATCAAACGGCCTTCGTGGAAGACCGGAATGATTGTCTGGATGTCGCAAGGGTGCACGTTGCCGATGGCGCAATCGTTATTGGTGAACATGTCACCATCAGCGATACCTGGGTTGGCTTCCCAGTTGTTTTCGCACATGTACTTGATCGCAGCACCCATCGTTCCGCAATGGATGATGATGCCGGTCGACGTCAGAATGCAATCGCCGACGGCGTTGTACAGCGTGAAGCACAGTTCGCCTTCTTGCTCAACGATTGGGCTGGCAGCGATCTTCTTAGCGGTTTCACGAGCGTGAACCAGACCACCGCGAAGCTTCGAGAACAGCTTCTCGTACTTGATGGGATCGCGATCGCGCAGAGCGAGCGTGGTCAGGCCGTCATAGCAGCCGGTTTCCTTGGTACGGGCGAGGATCTCGTCGCGATACTGCTTGAGGGTCTTGCCGTTCTTCAACAGATCGGCAAAACCAACTTCCTTGTTGCTCATCATATTCATGATTGTTTCTCCTTACTTGGCTTCAATGAGGTGGAACAGACGGTGCTTATCAACGCGGGTAGAGAAACCCTCTGGAACGACGAAGGTCGTCGCGTCAGATTCGATGATCGCCGGGCCGGTGATGTGGTTACCTGCCTTGAGCGATTCCATCTTGTAGATCACTGCATCAACCCACTTCTTCTTGCGGTAGAACGGACGGGTGCCAAGACGCGCATCGGCTGGAGGCGTAGGACCCTCGTCCTCGTCTTCCGGCAGGATTGGCTTCTGGGTTGCGACCGTGCCGCGCATGATCGCACCGGTGATCGAGTATCCCAACTCGGGCGAGCGAGCGGAATTAGCGTAAACGCGACCATAAGTCGTTTCGAAGGCCTCAACGATCTTGTTCCAGTCTGCGGCCGTTGATGCACCGGCGACTGGCGAAATGATTTCGAGGTCGTTCATCTGGCCCGAGTACTGCATCTTGTAGCCAGGGATCAGCAACACGTCGTCACGCTTGAAGCCGTTGATCACAAACTCTTCCACCACCTTTTCAGCGAGGGTTGCCCATGCAGCTTGCAAGGTTGCGCAGGTTGCGACCTTTGCCGCATCGGTAGCAAGCTCAGGCAAGGCGAGGTCCACAGACTTGTCATAGCGATATTCGAAGTCAGCGCATGCGCAACCGAACGCCGAGAAGCCAGCTGCCCAAGCAGGAACGACCACGTCCTTGAAGCCCACACCAGAGGTGTAGCCGTAGGTGTGAACAGGACCGGCACCACCGTACGAGAAGCACGTGAACTCGACTGGGTTATAGCCGCGAGCCGAGATGTTGGCGCGGATATATTCCGACAAGGTCAGGTCCAGCAACTCGATCACACCAGCTGCGGCGTCTTCCACCGACAAGCCCAGAGGATCAGCAACCTGAGCCTTGATATGGTCACGAGCGCGCTGAACGTCGAGCTTGATGGCGCCACCAAGGAAGTTGTTCGGGTTCAAATAGCCCAGGATCACGTGGCAGTCAGACACCGTGCAGGTGGTCAAACCGCTGTCTGGCCAGCAGGTACCCACGCGATAGCCTGCGCTGTCAGGTCCCAGCTTGATCGACTTCGAGTACGGATCGATACGGATGAAGCTACCTGCGCCTGCACCGACCGAGTCCATGGCCACCAAAGGCAGAGACAGAACGAGGCGAGCCATATCAGGGTCAGACTTGATCGCAAAGTTGCCCTTGGTGATCAGTGCCACGTCGAAGCTGGTGCCGCCGATGTCGGAGCAAGCGATGTTCTCGTCGCCGAGCGCTTCGCCGAGCATCTTGGAGCCGATCACGCCGCCGATAGGGCCGGACACGATGGTACGCGCCAGTTCTTTTGCCTTCCAGCTGATAGTGCCCCCGTGGGTGGCCATCACTCGCAGGTCAAATTTGGCACCGTGCTTCTTGAAGCGCTCGCTGACGAGCTTGAGAGTTGCACGCGACGGTTCTGCGCCATAGGCCTCCAGAATCGTCGTGTTCATGCGGTGGCTTTCCTTGCGCTGCGGGTAGTAGTCCACCGACGCAAACACAGGAATATCAACGCCCATCTTCTTCAGCTCTTCCAGAACGATGTCACGAGCGCGGGTTTCGCTGGTGCCATTCTTGTGCGACTGAAGCAGACAGATCACGATGGCCTTGGAGCCAGCCTCAACCAGTTCTTTCGTTGCCACGCGGACTTCGTCCTCGCGCAGGGGAATCACCACCTTGCCCTGAACGTCGGTGCGCTCTGCAACACCTCGGGTGCGATGGATAGGCACCAAAGGAGCATCGTAGCGGTGGGTGTTCAGGTGGATACGATCCTCAAGAGCGTAGCCGAGGTAGCTTTGCAGAGCGCGACCCATCGAGTGGTTTTGCTCGAAACCGCGGTTGCACATCAGACCGACGTCGAGTCCCTTGCGCTGCAGCACGCGGTTCAGCATGGCAGTACCCGAGTAAACGCAGGTCACCAACTCTGGGTACACGTCATCAACCTTACGACCCCAATGGGCCAAGGCATCCACTGAGGAGTTGTAGATCGCCAAAGACTCATCTGCAGGGTTGCTCTGAGCTTTACCGACCACAAACCGTCCGTCAGCACGAACAAAGAATGTGTCGGTCATGGTGCCGCCGGCATCAATGCCAAGCACTAGAACCGACGAATTTTCCGTTGTCATCTCCACGTCTCCATTAAAAAAACAAGATGGTCTACGCCAATGGCCCCAAGGGGCCCGTAATTACCGAACGATCCAGCAAGAACCGAACACCTAACCAACTGCAAGGTCGATGCCAGATCGTCAGCCTGATGTCAGTTGAAAGGCCAACTGTTTGATTTACATCAGTTTTTTCGTCTTTTGACCCTAGATTTGCCTTAAATCCAAGGGTCTAGGACGGATGAAAGCCGAACGGTATTGTTACCGCCGTTCGCCTTCCGGTCATCAGGGTTCAACCCTAGCGCCCCGGTCAAGCCTTCGCGCTGGGCCTGGCGCTGACTTCCGCTTGCCAGCGCAAGAGGTTCTTGCAGTTGTCCGGGATTTTGATGTCTGTCCAACCCGCAAATTCAATGCTGCAAAACAGGGTGCAGTCCGCAAGGGTGAACTGGTCACCAGCGATGAACCGGTTCTTGCCCAGTTGCTTGTCGAACTTGGTGAAGAAGTGAGCCAAGCGCATCTTGCCGCGCTCGATCAAAGCAGGAATTTGTGGCACTGGAACCGCGAAGCCTGGCAGCCCACGATCCTTGAAGGCTTCAGCCGTATTTCTGAACACTTCACCGGCAGCCATCATGCCCTCATCAAAGGCAAGCCTCTCCCACATGTCCACGATGGCGCGCTCGTAAGGGTCACGACCAAGCATTGGCGGGTTGGGATAAAGCTCCTCAAAGTACCGACAAATTGCGATGGACTCGCCAATTTGGCGCCCGTCATCCAGCTCCAGCATAGGAACCATTGCCTGAGGAAACTTCGCGACGTAATCGGGACGCAACCGGAGCGCATCCCCAGAGACCTGAACTATTTCAATGTCTAGACCCTTCTCAACGAGAAACATCCGGAGACGCTTGGGGTTGGGCGCTGCTGCCCAATCATAAATCTTCACTTTCATGACCTCCTTAAAGTTATGTATCTATTTTCTTGAAAAAAACCACTCCGACCTACTACAACCTCTAAATCAAAGAGAATCTCCCGCTCCCTGAACGCCCTGGCTTTTGTACTTTTCATTTTTAGCGAGATACTTTTGCGTGTAATCCATCAACGCAGCCTCAAATGCCGAATCTCCTGACTTCATGCAGGCAATATAGTATTGCCAAAAATCCGTGCCGCTCGAAACGGTCAGCACGGACGACGGCTTCATGACGAAAAAGTCGTCTTCCGCCTTCGTCCGCACCTTGTGATGCCCGTCCAGAACGTGGATGGAGGCATGGGCGAAGATACTTCTCGCCATCTGAACACACTGCTGCGCAGACTCTCTGGTGATGTCCGCGGAAGGCATATGAAGTTTCATTCCCTGAGGCTCGATTCCCACAAAGAGAGCGGGTTCACTGGCATTTTTCAACTCGATCAATGAGTCGATGAATGCCGTAACCTCGTCTCGGCAGTCCGGGTCGTTAAGTAGCCATGGAAAAGCGGCTGCGGCAACTTTCTTCGGATAGTCCTGAAAGTTCAACCTAACGCGAGTCGAGACCTCTGGATCCCGCACATTACGACCCAAAGCGTCAAAGGCCTGGACAGCCTTTCCAACTTCCTCAATACAGGTCGCAGCCAAGAAGTACGCGCGTGAGTAATGGTTATTCGCCAGCAACAAAACAGCTTCGTATTGCAGCTCGCGGGCATTCTCGATCGTGGACTTTCGAAAACCCTTCAGTAAGGTGGATGTAAGCGAATAACTGGACGACTTTTTGCTGGACACGAACCGGACTCCGATTAATTTTGCTTCCCCAACCGCCTAGACACTTGCGGGATACACTTTGCAAATCTCATGCCAAGCTAGGCTTAACTACTTACCCCATATGAATCAAGCCTTTACGTGTGGCCTAGAACATCCTGCGTAGGATCGGCGTTCGGATTTCATACGAGGAGTTCTTCGAGACTCAGCCAATGCAAAACGATCTGAGCGCTCATCGAAGCGACTTCGCGGCGCTACAGCGTTTTACTAGAAAGATCATCGACCGACTAACGGCCCCGAAGGACGGGATTCAAGGCTGAACTATCGACGGTGGATTCTGATCATCAGGCATCTGTGGCGAAATATCGAATTTTTTCAGCTTCACATACAGAGTACTTTTCGCAATACCAAGCTCCCTGGCGACTGCAGTCATATTACCGCCAAGTCGTTCTATCATGGAAAAAATAGCGTCTTTCTCGACTTGCTCCAGACTCTTCATGTCCAATCTGGAGTTGACCGGAGCAAGCGTCATTGAAGCAGAGCCGGCCAGACTACGTAGTTCGTCGGGCAATGATTCCTTCGTCAAAACAGGACCGGTGGACATCAAGATGGCACGTTCAAGTACGTTGCGCAACTCTCGGACATTACCCTGCCACTTCAGTCGACCCAGGATTTGAATCACCTCGGCATCCATGGTTTTCGGCTGAAGACCATGCCGAGCCGCAAGCTTTTCAATCAAATGTTCGGAAATGGCCTGAATGTCTTCCGCCCGCTCTCGCAGCGGAGGAATATTTATAGCTGCCACCGATATTCTGTAGTACAGATCCATTCGAAAACGGCCGTCAGCGACTTCTTTGCGTAAATCTCTATTGGTTGCCGCCAGAAGGCGAAACGACACATTGCGAGACTTGTTCTCTCCAACTCTGAAGATTGCTCCGTCTTCCAATACCCGAAGGAAATGCGGTTGTAAGTCGAGAGGCATCTCACCAATTTCGTCTAGAAAGAGCGTACCTCCACTTGCAGCCTCGATCTTTCCAATCATCCCGCCACGGCGTGCGCCAGTGAAAGACCCCTCGGCATAACCAAACAACTCGCTTGTCAGGAGTTCCCGCGAGAATGCACCGCAATTCAGGGCGACGAAAGGGGCCTCGCTTGAGGTTGCACTGGTGGCGTGAATTGCTTGGGCAAACACGTCTTTACCAACACCAGTCTCTCCAAGCAGAAGTATCGGAACGTTGGACTTTGCCAGGCGCTGGGCGCAATCCACTGCCTCAAGGATCTTTGGCGAGTTACCGATGACTCGAGAAAAATGCTGGTTTTTTCCACCAGAACTCTTCAACACGATAGTATCGCTGCGGCGAAGTCCAACTTGGAGGCCACGATTTGGAATCGTCAGGATGGAGCCAATTTTTTGCCCGTTGTCGATGATCGGTTCAAGCCAATCATGATTGACCCAATCCGGTAGACCTGCGCGCAAGTCACCTTTCAACGATGCAGGGATCTTCAGCTTTGACAACTCAATCGGTGCTGCCATGCGTCCGTTGGCACTTAACGAATTCAAAGCGCTCTGGGCACGATCAGAGGCCTTGATGGGATTACCCCGGCGATCCAGCAGAATAATTCCGTCTGAGGTGGATCCACCCACGCGAGAAACACACAAGTCAAGCAACCTGTAACGCAGTTCCATCTCGCGGCGCGCGAGCCGACTTTCAATTCGACTGGCTGTCGTGACAACGAGAGCCAAACTGTGCCTGTTGTATGTCGAGTTCAGCCCGGACACGTCGACAACACCGAGGATGCTGTTGTCATAGGGGTCTCTCACGACGGTGGCAGAACACGTCCAACGCTTGATGCCGGCGCAGTAATGCTCGGCAGAATGAATCTGCACCGGCTGGCCGATGGCCAGCGCCGTACCAATCGCGTTGGTGCCACAGGCCGCCTCGCTCCAACTGCTTCCAGGCAGCATACGGATACGCTCTGCCGCTGCGGCAGAGGTTGAGGGATCACCCTCGAGGTTGAGAATAACCCCACCGTTCGTGGTCAAAACCATCACCGTGCCAGTTTCATCAAGAAACTGCCGGGCATGAGCCATCACAGGAGTTCCGGCCGACAGCAACTCATCGTGCTCTTCAAGCAAGCGATGCAAGGGCTCTTCAGCGAGCGGAGGCGGTGCCTTTTCTCGCTCGGGGTCCACTTCTGCCGTTTGACACCGACGCCACGAGTCATCAATCAACCTTCGCAGCGCATCTGAGCCGCAGACCTCTCCACTCAAAAATTTCTCCCACGTCGAACTGACATGGACGTCATTTTCAGGGTGCGAGAAAATCTGGCTGGACTGCGGCATAGGCCTTGTGGTGCGAAGTTCGTATGGTGTTGTAGTCAAGTCGAGTGGCACGCTCACGAGCAAACCGGAGGCAAGCGATCTCTCGGAGTTCCACGGTCAGCAGCCCAACGACAAGGAACGGCTTCTTGTCGTGCCTCTTTTCGGCGAGTGAGCAATGTACGTTGCCTCTGACCGAAGCTTACTGGGGAAATCCCCGGTGATTAAGGCCTTAAGTGTTTCGATTCCGGACGATGGCCTGAAAGATGCTCGCGATACGGCCGCAATTCGGACGCACTGGCGCCTAGCGAGTCCGCTCCAGGATGCTCACGTAGTTTGCAACAGCAGCACCGCCCATGTTGAACACGCCCCCGAGAGTCGCGTTGTCAACGGTGATGGGTGCTGGCAGCTCTCCATTCAATTGCATGGCTGTCATGACGTGCATGGAGACGCCGGTTGCGCCCACGGGATGACCCTTGGCCTTCAAGCCGCCAGATGGGTTCACCGGAAGCTTTCCGCCGACCAGCGTCCAACCCTCGCGAATTGCCGTGGCACCTTGCCCATAAGGCGTCAAGCCCATCGCTTCGTACTCGATGAGTTCGGCCATGGTGAAGCAGTCGTGGGTCTCGACGAAAGACAGGTCGGAAAGCTGGAGATTGGCATCCGAAAGCGCCTTGCGCCACGCCATTGAACAGCCTTCGAACTGAAGGATATCCCGGCGCGACATCGGCAGAAAATCCTGCACGTGGGCCACAGATCGAATCGTTACCGCTTTTCGCATCGAAGCAGCAGTATTTGAATCGGCAAGCACCACAGCAGCGGCTCCATCGGACACGGGAGAGCAATCGGTCCGCTTCAATGGACCGGCGACCAGAGGATTTTTTTCGCTGACTTGCCGACAAAATTCAAAGCCCAAATCCTTTCGCATTTGAGCGTAAGGGTTTGAAACCCCATTTTTATGATTCTTTGCCGCAATCATGGCCAGCGCATCTGACTGATCGCCATACTTATTGAAATACGATTCTGCGATTTTTCCGAACAAACCTGCGAAACCACCCTGAATATGGCTTTCCTCACGCAGGTACGAGGCCCGCAGTAAATTGGCCCCGACTTCCGGCCCCGAGGTCAAACTCATCTGCTCCACACCCACGGCCAGCACAATGCGAGCACGACCGGCTTCAATTGACTTGATGCCCTGGTGAATCGCTGCGGAGCCTGTGGCGCAGGCATTCTCCACACGCGTGGCTGGCTTGAAACGCAAGCCGTCGTCTGCTTGTAGCACCAGCGCCGCGGTGAAATCCTGTTTTGAAAAACCCGCGTTGAAGTGCCCCAGAAAAATCTCGTCCACATCTGAAGCCGCAACACCAGCGTAGGCAAGTGCATCATTGACCGCCTTGACGATCAGACTCTCGACGCTTTCATTATCGAATTTACCAAACGGTGTTTGTGCCCATCCAACGATTGCCACGCTCATGATTTCTCTCCGTTTTGTTTTAGAAGTTTCGATCAGGTGTTTTCCAACAACTTTCTCAACTCAGTCTTGAGGACCTTCCCGTAACTGCTGGTGGGCAGCTCATCCAAAAACTTATATTCCTTCGGCCGTTTGAATCGTGCGATGTGGTCGAGGCAATGAGCGTCGAGCTCAGCGGCGCTGACGTCAGCCCCCTCGGCCCGGACCACAAAGGCGATGAGCACTTCGCCCCATTCGGCATCAGGCCGCCCCACCACGCTCGTCTTGGCGACGGCGGGGTGCAACAGCAGCACTTCTTCAACTTCGCGGGGATAAATGTTGCTGCCCCCGCTGATGATGACGTCCTTGGAGCGGTCCCGCAGTGTCAGGCAGCCACGCTCGTCGAACGAGCCCATGTCACCCGTGTGGAGCCAACCATCCCGCAGGGTCTCGGATGTTGCAGCGGGATTGCGCCAGTAACCTGTCATCACCACATCACCGCGACACAGGATTTCACCGATCGATCCAGCCGGCAGGTCCTTGCCCTGCGAGTCGGTGACCCTGACCTCGACGCCGCTGCGCGGCCAACCGACCGAACCCAAGATGGCGTCATCCTCGGCGAGGTGCGCAGCCTGATTCATGCCCGTGATGGTCACGGGGGCCTCGCCCTGACCGTAGATCTGTGAGAACACAGGGCCCAGCACGGTCGTCGACTTTCTCAGTTCCTCGACATACATCGGCCCGCCACCGTAGACGATGTTGCG
>Ga0114963_10002841_pt1 | contig 11797 bp, 9 predicted proteins | sample C_131016_EF_Meta_FD_87019 | JGI IMG/M metagenome (GOLD analysis project Ga0114963, IMG submission 87019) | Freshwater microbial communities from Lake Croche, Canada to study carbon cycling - C_131016_EF_MetaG | ecosystem: Environmental > Aquatic > Freshwater > Lake | place: Lake Croche, Canada...
AAATGTGCAAATGTATAAAAATAAAATTGATTATTAAAAAGTTAATTAAATAATAAATTACATACTAATATAACATGGAACATATACTAAAAATATTTGACTTTAATATATTGAATGAACCTGACACTGACACTAATGACGGAGAAACTTCAAGCGAAGACGCAAAATGTCATAAGGATGATAATCTGTTCAAAATCCAAATGTTTGGCATAAATGAAGATAGTAAGACATACTCAGTTATAGTCGATGGATTTAATCCGTTCTTTTATGTTCTTGTAAATGATACTTGGAATAAAGAAAAAAAAAACAGGTTTTGTGATTATATTAAAAAAAAAATAGGTAAATATTATGAGAATTCTATTATAGAATGTATTCTTATAAAACGAAAAAAACTATATGGTTTTGATGGAGGAAAAGAACATAAATTTATTAAATTTGAATTCAAAAGTATTTCTTGTTTTAATAAAGTTAAAAATTTATGGTATAGCGACTATGATAAAGGGCATCATTTATATAAAGACGGGTTTCGTTTTGAAGATACCCTCGTTATATTATATGAAGCAAATATTCCCCCTTTATTAAGGTTCTTTCATATTAATAATATAAGTCCATCTGGATGGATAGTTCTTCCACACAAAAAAACAATAGAAATTAAAAATATAAAAAGGACAACGTGCGATTATGAGTTATTAGTTAATTGTAAATATATAAGTGCTTTAAATGATAAAGAAACAAGAGTTCCGTATAAAATTATGAGTTTTGATATTGAAGCAAGTAGTAGCCACGGAGATTTTCCTGTACCAATTAAATCATATAAAAAATTAGCATCAGAAATTATTGAGTATTTTACAAACTTAAATATGGATATAACAAAAGAATTATGTAAAAACATTCTTAAAAGAATTATGTTGTCTGCTTTTGGGTATGACAAAATGCCTCAAATAGAATTAGTTTATCCAAAGTCAAGCGAACCGCTCAGCAAAGAAAATTTAAATCAACTAATTGATGAATGGTTTGAAAAAAAAATAAATAATTACAATAAATCTCATATAAATGATATCATTACATTAGAAGATATGTTTGAAAAGGTTGCAAATACAGAAGAAGACGACTATGATGATCATCATACAAAATATATTCAGAGTTATTCGAATAAAAATGCAACAATTGTTGATATTTTATGTGATAAAAAATTTGACAAAGATGGAAAGCTTAATGAGCTAAATATTTCTTTAAATTCTAAATTTCCTAAACTAGAAGGTGATAAAGTGACTTTTATTGGGTCGACATTTATAAAATATGGAGATAAAGAACCATATAAAAATCATTGTATAGTTTTGAATTCGTGCGCTAATTTATCAATAAGCAATAGTGTTATAGAAACGTATAATAATGAAAAAGATGTTTTATTAGCTTGGCAAAAATTAATTCAAATTGAAAATCCGGATATTATAATAGGATATAACATTTTTGGATTTGATTATGAGTTTATGTTCAGAAGGGCAGAAGAAAATAATTGTGTAGAAGAATTCTTAAAATTATCAAGAAATATAGATGAAGTCTGTGGAACATATGATAAAAATACAAATAAAATAAAAATTGAAGAATCAAGCCTTCAAATTGCGAGTGGTCAACACGACCTCAAATTTATTAAAATGACGGGTAGATTGCAAGTAGATTTATATAATTTCTTTCGCCGTGAAGAAAACCTATCATCGTATAAATTAGATTATGTTGCGGGTTATTTTATAGGAGATTATGTAAATAAAATTAATAACACAAATAATAACGAATCAGAAATAATCACCAAAAATATGTATGGATTATTAGAAGGCAGTTATATTCATATTGAAGAAATTGGTCATTCCGTTGACTACTATGATAATGGAGCAAAATTTAAAGTAATTGAAATTAATAAAAGCAATTCTTCATTTAAAATAAATAGTTCTGTAAATCCAGATATGAAAAAAAAGGTGAAATGGTGTTTAGCCAAAGATGACGTTACACCTAAAGATATTTTTAGAATGACAAATGGTTCTGCAGAAGATAGAGCCATTATTGCAAAGTATTGTATTCAAGATTGTAACTTAGTTACTTACTTATTCAATAAAGTAGATATTTTAACTGGTTTTATTGAAATGTCAAAAATTTGCAGTGTTCCAATTAACTTTTTAGTAATGAGGGGGCAAGGGATTAAACTGACGAGTTATGTAGCGAAAAAGTGCCGTGATAAGAGAACTCTTATACCCGTGATTGAAAAGGGGGAATTAGATGAGGGTTATGAAGGTGCAATAGTATTAGAACCTAAATGCGATTTATATCTAGATAATCCAGTCGCTTGTGTAGATTATGCGTCACTTTATCCGAGTTCAATGATAAGTGAAAATCTATCCCACGATAGTAAAGTTTGGACAAAAGAATATGACCTAGCTGGCAATTTAACTTGCGAATGGGGGGATAAAGACGAAGATGGAATATATATATACGACAACATGGTAGGTTATGAGTATGTTGATATATCATATGATACATTCAAGTATGTTAGAAAAACCCCGAAATCGGCTGCTATAAAAGTAAAATCTGGTACAAAAACGTGTCGTTTTGCACAGTTCCCTGAAGGAAAAGCAATTATGCCTTCTATTTTAGAAGAATTATTAGTTGCTAGAAAAGAAACCCGAAAGTTAATACCAATGCAAACCGATGAATTTATGAAAAACGTGCTTGATAAGCGACAGTTAGGATATAAAATAACAGCAAATTCGCTATATGGGCAATGTGGCGCAAAAACAAGCACTTTCTACGAGAAAGATATAGCAGCGTGCACAACTGCAACAGGAAGAAAATTATTGACATACGCGAAAAGAATAATTGAAACATGTTATGGCGATACTATATGCAACACACAAAATAACGGACCAGTATTAACAAAGGCAGAATATATTTATGGAGACAGTGTTACTAGTTATACCCCTGTTTATGTAAAAATTGGCGGGATTTCGGATATAATTACAATAGAACAATTAGCCCTGAAATATGGAAATAATAACTGGGTAAAATGTATTGAACAAGGAAAACAAGATAAAGAATTTTGCGAACTGCAAAACATAGAGACGTGGAGTGATAATGGTTGGACAAAATTGTATAGATTAATCAGACACGAGTATGTACCACATAAAAAAATAATAAGGGTTTTAACCAATACGGGATTTGTTGATGTAACAGATGATCATTCACTTTTAAATGATGTCGGTAACGAAATAACAACCAAAAATGTTATTGTTGGTAAAACGCGCTTACTTCATAAGCCAAATATCTGTGAAGGATATACATTTTGCATTGAAAAAATTAAAAGTTTTGATACAATGTTAGACGCAGCAAAATATACAAGTTATCTTAATTATATGGGGATAATGTTTACTTTACAATTTAATAAACAAATACAAGTTTTAATTAGTTGTGATAAATTTACAACCGATTCCTACTCAGATGTAATAAATAGCATGCAAGAAATACATTATGAAGGTTATGTATTTGATTTAACTACCGAAAATAATCATTTTGCTGCAGGGGTAGGAAATATGATTGTTCATAATACAGATTCTGTATTCTTTACATTTAATTTACAAACTCCAGAAGGAAAACCAATAAGAGGAAAAGAAGCACTTGAAATAACAATAGAGTTAGCACAAGAAGCTGGACATTTAGCATCATCGTTTTTGAAAAAACCACACGACTTAGAATATGAAAAAACATTTATGCCGTTTTGCTTATTATCAAAAAAAAGATATGTTGGAATGCTTTATGAAACAGACCCTTTAAAATGTAAGCGCAAAGAAATGGGTATTGTATTAAAAAGAAGAGACAACGCACCAATTGTTAAAGATATATATGGTGGAATAATAGATATTTTGATGAAAGAACAAAATATAAATATGGCTATTGAATTTTTGAAAAATTCGCTTCAAAATATTGTTGATGAAACGTATCCAATAGATAAATTAATTATTACAAAATCATTGCGTTCTGGATATAAAAACCCTCAATCTATTGCACATAAAGTTTTAGCAGATAGAATTACTGAAAGAGACCCTGGTAATAAACCAAGTTCAGGTGATAGAATACCTTTTGTTTATATAAATTCAACAAATAAAAAAGCGTTGCAAGGTGAAAAAATAGAAACTCCTTCATTTATTAAGGAGAATAACTTGAAAATAGACTATTCGTTTTATATTACAAACCAAATAATGAAACCAGTGCAACAATTATTTGCATTAGTATTAGAAAAGATATGGGCAATTCAAGGGAAACAGTTAACAAAGATGACAAAATATAAAAAAGAAGTTCTATTATTAAAAAATAAATATAAAGACGACCACGAAACACTAGAGAAAAAAATAGATGATATTAGAAATAAAGAAGTTAAAAGCCTTTTATTTGATAAATATTTAAGAGTAACTGATAATGAAAAAAATGGAAATCAATGTTTAACCAAATTCTTTACATAAATAAAAATAAAAAAATCTATAAAAACAACAATTTTGATTTTATAGATTTACATTTTCTACTTTTTACATATTTTCCACTTTTTACAGTTTTTTATTTGCTAAAAATAAATTAATATAAACGCATACATAGTATATAACTAATAATGGTTTTTTATATTTGCGTTAAATGTAATAATAGATTTAGTAAAATAGGACTTTATAATAAACACCTCAATAAAAAACTACCATGTATGAATGAAACTAAACTTAAAGAAAAAATTGATTTATTTGTTTCAACAGATTTAGAAGATACTATAAATACAGAAATAACAACTATGAAATCAAAACATAAATTAGGTCAATATTTTACAACACATTCTGAACTCAAAGAAAATATTTTTGAGTTTATATTAAATAACCCTTCTAATATTTTAGAACCGTGTATTGGTCGAGGAGATTTAATTACATTTATTACAGAGAAAATACCAAGTATAACATTCGATATGTATGAGATTGATAAAAAAATAAAATTATTGAATGAAATACAAAAAGATAAGGTTATTTATGGAGATTTTATCAAACAAACAGTTACAAAAACATATAAAACAATAATAGGAAATCCGCCTTATGTTAGAACTAAAAAAGGAAACCTGTATATTGAATTTACCGAAAAATGTTATAATTTACTTGATGATAATGGTGAGCTGATATTTATTGTTCCGTCTGATTTTCTTAAACTAACAAGTGCTTCTACATTATTAAATATTATGATGACAAATGGAACATTTACTCATATATTTCATCCAGGTAATGAAAAAATGTTTGAGAATGCGTCTATTGATGTTATTATATTTAGATATTGTAAAAATAGTTCAATTGAGAAAAAAGTATTATATAACGACAATATACGTTATATTATAAACAGCGATGGATTAATTACATTTGGAGAAGAAGAAAATAATAATAGTGTTATGTTCAGGGATTATTTTGATATTTATGTTGGACTTGTTAGTGGAAAAGAAGAAGTTTATAAAAATAAAGAACTCGGTAATATTGAAGTATTAAATGGCGAGAGTAAAGTTGATAAATATATTTATATTGAAAATTACCCTTGCGAAAATGACAAAATTAATAAATTTTTATTACAATATAAAAAAATCCTTATTGAAAGAGGAATACGAAAGTTTAATGAAAATAATTGGTTTGAGTGGGGAGCACCAAGAAATATTAGTAGTATAAATACTAATCTTGGCAAAGATTGTATTTACATTTGTAATATAACAAGAAAACAAAATGTATCATTTTTAGGTAAAGTTCAGTATTTTGGAGGTGGTTTAATAATGCTTAAACCAAAAAAACCCTGCAACTTGAATAATATAGTATCATACATAAATAGTAATACATTTAAAGATAATTTTATGTTTTCAGGAAGGTTTAAAATAGGACATAGACAAATATGTAATTCTTATATTCCGCGTGAATATCTATAAATATAATGTCTTACGATGGTGATAAATTCTTTATTCCAATATAATTTAGGTTTTGCAAGCAGTCAGTCATGAAGAGTTCTTATATTTGACATAAAACTTTCTTGCCAACTTGGTTTTGGTTTTTGCAAACATTCAATAAACAATTTAATTTTTTTATTTATATTTTCATATTTAAAATTTTTATTTTTACTCCATTTTACTTGAAATGGTAAATTATTTATATTTGGTGTTAATATTGACAACCCTTTTACACTATTAACAATAATATCACTTACATCTGTTTTATTTAACACTATGAAGTAATAATCTTTTTTGTTATTAGTGTTATATTTTTTATTTTTTAATTTATCGAAAAGTATATCACTCATCTTACCATTTTCATATGTTTTACTTCTATGAATATCTAATATTTCATTCGTATAAGCATATACACACATCGCTAAATTACCAGTATTATCACTTGTTATTGTTGTTGTTGTTTTTATATTGACTGGTAACCAACCATACATATAATCAAATGCTAAAATATCATACCACATTCTAATTTTCGGTTTTTTAATTTTTTTACCAAACTTTTTAATAAGTAACTTAGTTACTTCGTCTCCATCAATACAACTATTTACTCTACCATCTTCATTTTGTTTTGAAAACTGAAATGCTTGCAATTTTAAATATTTTTGAATTTTATACATAATTAAAGGTAATTGTTTCAATCTCAAAATACAACCTCTAAACCATTTTTGTATTTTAATTATTTTAGTTATATTATATTCTTTTATCGCTAATGACGAAAACAATTGGGTTAGTGTTTCAACTTGTAAATCCATTGTTGATTTATTCATATACTTATTTTAATAACTTATATCAATTTTTTTTATTTTATATATTATGACAATTACACACTATCAAAATATGTAAAATCATGTAGATTTTTTATAGGTTCACATATTTTATTCTTGTGTTGTTTCACGAATATCATATCTGCAAACCGGACATATACAATTTTCTTGAAACCACGTCATTAAATGTTGAGTACTGAAAATATGTTTACAACGTCTTATTATAGTAACACGACTTGAATCACGGAATGGTTCAAGTGATATAGGACAAGAAGTATTTATGGGTGTTGCAATTTCGCTATATAATACATTTCTTGTAGAATTTTGTATTTCTTGACGCGTCGGTACAATATGATTAGGTTCTAAAAAACTACTTATAAGTCTAGAAAAATATGAATTAGATAAATTATTATTAGTAGTGCGTGCATTTTCATTTATATTTTCAGTTATAAACATTACATACGGTAACGTATTATTATAACTATATTCGTAATCTGTATTGCCTAACGTATTATTTAATGTATTTGTTAATGTATTTGTTAATGTATCGGTTAACGTATTGCCTAATGTATTGTTTAATGTATTGTTTAATGTATTGTTTAATGTATTGTTTAATGTATTTGTTAATGTATCGGTTAACGTATTGCCTAACGTATTGTTTAATGTATTGTTTAATGTATTGCCTAATGTATTGTTTAATGTATTATTATAATTTTGGCTGTAATCAGCGTTGCGTGATAAATTATTCTGGCTGTTTTGTCTTTGTCTTTGTCTTTGCCTTCGTGTGTGTCTTTGTGAATCTGTTGGTGTTTCTGTTTGTCTTGGAGTTTCTTGTTGTTGCTGATTTAATATAAATGTGTCAAAATCATTATTGTTGTTTCTATTCAAATAACGACTATTTATATCGTGTTCATAGAAATCATTATATCTATGTTGATTTGCCCTTGTTGTGATTAATGTAGATAAAAGTAATCTAATTTCATTATTTTGATTGATTAAATTATTGATTGTCTCTAAATTACTATTATATATAGTATTCAAAATATTTATTGTTTCTTCTTCTATACTAACCGTCATATATAATATATAAAAAATATGTTTAAATATATTATAATAATACAATTTACTATTTTATAGATAATGAGTATTGAAAAATATCCAAATAATGGTTTATGTGGATTATATAATATGGGTAATACGTGTTTTATAAATTCTTGTATGCAAATAATCTCTCATACATATGAATTAAATAATTTTCTGAATAATGAAAAATATAAACAAAAACTAAATAACATAATTGATTCGCACTTATTAGTAGAATGGGATGAGTTGCGCAAATTATTATGGGATAATAACAATTCTGTTATTGTACCACATAAATTTATAAATATAATTCAACAAATTGCAGAGAAAAAAAATATGAATATATTTGCTGGTTATTCACAAAATGATTTACCCGAATTTTTATTATTTGTAATAGACTGTTTTCACAATTCAATTTCTAGAAAAATTTCAATCAATATATCTGGAAATGCTGAAAATGATACGGACCTTTTAGCAATTAAATGTTTTGAAATGATAAAAAATATGTATAGCAATGAATACTCAGAAATATGGAATATGTTTTATGGAATACACGTTTCAGAAATTATTAATTTAAAAACAGGCGATATAATTCAACAGACACCAGAACCATATTTTATGATAGATTTACCAATACCACAAAATATTAAAGAGCCATCTATTATTGACTGTTTTAATCTATATGTTGATGGGGAAATTCTTGATGGTGATAACGCGTGGTATTATGAAGATATAAAAGAAAAAATAGACATCAAAAAAAAAATAATGTTTTGGTCATTTCCAAAAATTTTAGTTATCGATTTAAAAAGATTTAAGGCAAATAATATGAAAAATAAAATTCTAGTTACATTTAATATAAATAATTTGGATTTATCAGACTATATAATCGGTTATAAAAAAAATTCATTTATATATGAATTATATGGTGTATGTAATCATACAGGTTCTGTTTATGGTGGGCATTATACGTGTTTTATAAAGAACGCAAATAATAAATGGTATCACTTTAATGATACAGAAGTTACTGAAGTATTGAATATTACGACAATAATAACACCAAAAGCATATGTTTTGTTTTATAGAAAAATAAACAAAGACTAATATATTTACTTTTTCATCGTTATAATATATATATGGAAGTAAATACAACTACAACAACTGACCCTATAAATATGTATAACTATGTAAATAATTTAGTTTTAAATCCTGCTATATTCATAATTATATTAACAGTCATAATTGGATATATATTTTTTTTTAATTCTTTAGGAAATAAAAGTATATCCGAAGAAATTAGTAATACTTCCGATAATTATTCAAAAATATTAAGTATAATTATAATAGTATTTTTAATTATATTACTTTTAATAAACGCTTTTCAGTATTTTTTTAGTATTAATGTTGTTGCATATCTTAAAAATATTTTTACAAATACTCCAGAAGTAGATATCATTGTTAACCAAAAACAGAATACAGAAATTTCAACAAATGTACCAAATATTAATTTTAGAAAACAAGTATTTAATATACCAGGCAATGTGTATGATTACGATAATGCAAAAGCATTGTGTAACGCATATGGGTCAACACTAGCAACATATAAACAAGTTGAAGATTCATACAATAATGGTGGCGAATGGTGTAACTACGGATGGTCAGATGGTCAAATGATTTTATTCCCTACACAACAAAAAACATTCGATAATTTACAAAAGATTAAGGGTCACGAACACGACTGCGGAAGACCTGGAGTAAATGGTGGATATATAGCTAATCCAAACGTGAATTTTGGAGTAAATTGTTATGGTTATAAACCTAAAATAACACAAGATGAAAACAACTTAATGAAAATAGAGTCTCCTTATCCAAAAACAAAAGAAGACATTGCGTTTCAAAAAAGAGTTGATTATTGGAAAAATCATATAGACCAAATTATTGTTTCTCCTTTTAGTTATGATTTGTGGGGGCAAGTTTAATATGTTTTTTTGTTTTTGAATGCTGCGTAATATGCACTGGTACTTTTATATTTCTCTTTCTTGTTTTTAATACTTTTTTTTTATTTTTAAAGATTTCATCATTTTCTTTGATTTGTTTTTGTTCCTCATCGTGTTGTATTGGTTCATCATTGTGTTGTATTGGTTCATCATTGTGTTGTATTGGTTCATCATTGTGTTGTATTGGTTTGTCATCATTTTCTTTGATGTGTGATTGTTCATCATCGTGTTGTATTGGTTTCACTAAGTCAAGTAGTTTATTATATAAGTTATCGGTTATAACGTCATCCTCTTCATAATAATCCCTATTATATCTATCACGAACTCGAATACCTTCATTATATGATATAACCCAATTAGGTATTGCAAGGTTATCAAATATATTAGATACGTTATTTAAATTATTTAGTTTAGATGTTGAACCAGTATTTAATGTTATAATTGGAGAAATTCCTTTTTTCATCATAAATGAATTTACAGAAAATCCTCCACCAGTTATATTGTCATTGCCATCTAAACTAAAAATCATATCATCAACTGTAAAATTATCATTATAATTCTCCATATAACTAAACAAATAAAATTTAATTATAATAATATCTCTTTATTTCTTGTGTATTTTTTATCTCTCTATTTTTTTTCAAATGATTCATAATAATTTTAACCTGTTCATTGTTTTTAATAACTTCTCCTAAAGAATTTTCTAGATATTTGAATGTTAATGGTGGCGTTACTTTTGAATTTATAAATGTAAGCTTACCATCTGAAATTTGAATTACTGAATCATACAGATTATTTTTTGAAGCATAATTAGTTATGTTTTGCTCTAATTCAGTCCTTTGTTTTCTTAATATATTTAGTTGCTCATTATATAGTTTTATTTTATTATCAACTGTTACCCATTCTTGTATTTGTGTTTCAAAATTCATAATATAAAATATTAATATTTTATAAAAAAAATGCTTACACAAAAAATAATAGGACCCAATTTTGTTATGAAAAAAAATATTATAGAAAATAAAGTTAATATCATTGCTAATAAAGTTGCTGTTTTTACAAATGCAAGAAATGAATGTCATATTAAAGAATGGGCAGCACATCATATATTAATTGGGTTTGACCATATAATCATATTTGACCATAAATCAAATACTCCTATTGAGAGAGATTTTGTAAATTTTGACAAAAAAGTTAAGGTTATTAATGTATCTCATATGGAAAACCCTGTTAAAATTACACTAATGAATGATGCTATACAAATATCTAAAAAATTAAATATCGATTGGTTTATATATTTAGATTCAGATGAATTTATTATTTTACATAAAAAGTTCAAAGGTGTTAAAGATTTTTTGAACTTGTATAATCAAGCGGATTCTTTAGGTGTTAATTGGCTTATGTTTGGTTCGAACTATTTAACAAAAGAACCCGACGGATTAATTTTAGAAAGTTATACACGGTCAGAGTTATGTTTAAATAATCATGTGAAGTCCTTTGTAAGACCAAATAAAATTATTAATTCAGTTAACCCACATTATTACAATATGATAAATCCTAATAGATGTTTTGATACAAATAATAATATAATGAAAGATAATTATGCAATGAATAATAACACAATTGAATATTTTAATTCATCAGCATATATAGCGCATTATGTTTATCAATCAGAAGAAAGTTTTAAAAATAGAAAAATATTATTACCAAGAGATGATAACGGATTATTTAGAAATGAAAATATTAATAATGTAAGTTATATTCATAAATATTATAATAATATTGAAAATAATAGTCCAAAAAATAAATATGCTAATAAAATTAAAGAATTCTTAAGTAAATACAATAATTCATAATCATAATATAACTTTTGTAACACATATATTTATAAATTATCAGTATAAATTTGT
>Ga0114963_10002844_pt1 | contig 11792 bp, 9 predicted proteins | sample C_131016_EF_Meta_FD_87019 | JGI IMG/M metagenome (GOLD analysis project Ga0114963, IMG submission 87019) | Freshwater microbial communities from Lake Croche, Canada to study carbon cycling - C_131016_EF_MetaG | ecosystem: Environmental > Aquatic > Freshwater > Lake | place: Lake Croche, Canada...
ACCGGGAGTCATCCCCGAAGCAATCGCCAGCCGCAAGCAGGATCAGGAAAAAGAGGATGGTGATGAGTTGCCAAGCCGTTTTGTGTTTTCCCAATTGATCCGCGGGAAGTATGACACCCTCGCCGGCGGCAAGCTGGCGAAGTCCCGTGATCAGGAACTCCCTTGAGATGATAATAATGACGGCCCAGGCCGGAATCCCCACATGATGAAGCCGTGACGGGATCAGGCAGACCAGTGCCGCAGCCACCAGGATCTTGTCCGCCAAAGGATCCATAAGACGTCCGAAATTCGTGATCTGGTTGAGTCGGCGGGCTAGGTAGCCGTCGAGCCAATCAGTCACAGTTGCAATGATAAAAAGGAGCAGGGCCAACGTGTCTCCCCAACGGGTGCTGGTGGAGAGGAAGATGACAAAAAAAACGGTCAGGACAAGCCTTCCCAGCGTAAGTCTGTTGGGTAGGTTCATCATGAAAGTTCTGCTGGGAGTCGGGGAACGAGCATTTCAAATAGAGATTCCAGGCGGTTCAAACAATCCGATTCTTGAGTTGATGGAGCGAAATTTTATAAAAATCATCCTTTCTTACCTGATTCATGGTTGAATAATTCTCAAGGAGCAGAATGTTGGGCTGTTTTTCCCCCTTGCCCAGCCCTCATCGTGCACTAACCTTAATAGCTTCATGTTTGCTTCTGCAAAAAAGCCGATTCTACTCCTCCTGATCCTGGTGCCTTCCCTCTCTCAGGCCTCCGTTTCAGATTCCATAAAGTCCTGGATTAAAGGGGACTCCGGAAGCATGTCCCAGGCTGATTTTGAAAGAATGGCGATGCAGATCAGGGAAAAAGCGATCCAGCAGACAAGGCCACCCACGGTCACTGTGCCGACCGCACCGGTCTTGGGATTCGGAAAATACCCCTGGCACCGCAATATTATGACGACAATTTTCTGGATTGGTGAGAGGCCGACCGCCAGAAATCCCGTCCCCAACAACCGAAGTGCCTGGGATCCGAATTGGTATCGCAACTACGGCGGTTACGACAACCCCGACCCCGCTCGGCGCAGGAATTTCGTGCCGATCGGCCTGACGCCCCGGCAGAATCCCTTTTATTGCGCTCTTCCTTACTGTGATGTCACGCACGGGCATATGAAGCCGGAAGCTTCCAAGGTGATTCCTTGGTATCGGGACTGCTTCGAAAAGCCCGGCAAGTCCGTCCTTAAGGGGCGTTGGGTCGCCATCAATCACAACGGTCGCACCTGCTTTGCCCAGTGGGAGGATTGTGGTCCGTTCCGGACCGACCACTGGCAGTATGTTTTCGGCAATGAACGCCCGCGACCAAATCTCAACAGGGGGGCCGGTCTCGATATCTCCCCGGCTACACGCGATTACCTCAAGATGGATAAAAACGACATCTGCAGTTGGAAGTTTGTCGATTCGGCAAGCGTTCCCGATGGTCCATGGAAATATTACGGCGATAACAACACCTTCGCCCTCATCCGCAAGGGGGCCAATCTTTACCAGCATGACCGCAACAACGCCAAGCGCTCTCCCACGGTTAGCACGGCGACACGGCCAAGTCTCTCGCAGATACCTTTGGGCACGCTTCCCGTGGGGGTCAGGGCCAATCCCTTCGTGGGATCGCCCGATCAGTAGGCCTTAGCCCCCCCGCGCCGCAGGAAGGCCGCCAGCAGGAAGAGGAGTTCGAGTCCCACAAAAACCGCGACGAGTGGGAATCCTCCCGTTCCAAAGCCATAACTGTGAAGTCCGGCACCAAGCACGAAGTTTACCCCATACCAGGCCATCAGGACACTCATGAAGGCAATGATGGAGCCGACAGCCAGACCGAAACCGCCCCATAAACCGCTGATCCTTCCATGCAGGAGGAAGAGATAGCCGAGCAAGGCCGTGAGGGCCCAAGTCTCCTTGGGGTCCCAATCCCAGAAACGTCCCCAGGAGTAGTTGGCCCAGACGCCCCCGAGGATGGTGCCGGTTGCCAGAAGAAGAACCCCGACTTGTAGGGTCTTATAGAGGTAGTTATAAATGGTCTCCGAGGTTTTTTTCCCGGCAATCATACGACCAAGGGCCACATGGGCCACTCCGAGGGCCAGGGCGAAAGCGGCATAGCTGAGCGTTATGGAGAGAACGTGGGTAGTCAGCCAGAAATTATCGCGAAGGACCGGGGTGAGGGGGTGGATGGAACGGTCCAGAATCACGGGTTGGCTGTCCGCGATGATGAGGGAGGCGACGGCCACGGGAACGGCACCCAGCAGGAAGGACCCTGCTCGATAAATCGCCTCAAAGATCAGGGCAAAGAGAATCGTCCCGAAGGCGACCCAGATCACCGACTCATACATGTTGGTAACCGGTGGTCGCCCCGCTATCAGGACGCGGGAGAGCAGTCCTGCGGCTTGGAGGGTAAATCCGCACCCGGCACAGATCCATGCAAGGCGGTATCCGGCACGGGTCCATCCTCCGGAGCACGTAAGAAGAATAACCCCCGCCAAGGCATAGAGAATCCAAGCCCATCGGAAGGGATGGGATTTCTGATAGAGAACCTCCAGCGAGAGCTTCCACGCAGGAGGCATCCCCACCGACCCTCCGAGGAATTGTTGGAGATGGATCAGTTCCCGGGAGCTCTCGGTGAACCCTTTATGGTCTTTCTCACCCCAGGCTTTCCTCATTTTTTTCAGAATCAACGAAGGCTCTCCCTGCTCCGCGGACAGCCACTCGTGTCCCGATGGGGGAGGGACGACCCTGTAGGCATCGCCGCTTAGCAGACCCTCAAGAAGGCCCAGACGCATCGCGACATCGGAGGCCTCTTTCTGAATTCCGACCAATCGCGCTTTAGGGTCCCTCCGACGTGATTCGGCAGCCTCCGTGATTTTTTTAGCAAGAAGATCACTGGCCGTCAGTTCATTGTAGGAGAAGAGTTTACGGTTCGGATCCAGACCCAGCAATTCTTTGAGTGGCTTGTTGGAGACGAGGATCAACTCCTGCTCCCGCCATGAGGGCAGGTTGGCGGCGGGATCCAACCAGAGACCGGTTACAATCGACAGGGAATCCTGGCGGGAACCCTCCAGGATCAGTGTGGTTTTTCCGGAGAGGGAGCGGAGGGTTTCCTCGGAGAAGACGAGATAAGGTTTTTTGCGTCCACCTTCCTGGATGGTCAGTGTTTCCAGTCCGGAGGCGGAGATTGGCCGGGCTTCCGAAAGGCCCGTTGTGATGGAGGAACCCGTAGGGTTGGCGGGAGTTGGTCGGTTGGAGTTGGATTCACCGACAGACCAGGCAGGGGCCGATTGCATCATCAGCAACCCAACCAATGGAACGAAAAGTGAGGATGGTCTTCGGTTCATGAGCGGGGCTTGAAGTAAAACATGGTGGCGATCCCGAGGCAGATGGCAAGCGATCCTGTCCATTTGAAGAACCAGCCCGGATCATAGAGAACCTGAAGGGTCGTCTCCTTGAGATCCCTTGGATTCCATTCTGCTTGGGAAAACTTGTAATTGAAGCCGGTCATGTTGGCGATCAACCCGCCGGGGTAGGAAGCCGGGTGATTCATACGGATCAGCCCACTGGACTCGGATCCCGTGGCAAGGTTTTTGAATTGAACCTTGGCCTGGAAATCCGAGGGAGTCTCGGTCCCCTCGTCGCGGGGCACTTGAAAGTCGGTCAGGGCTATCGAGAAAGGAATGGGTCTGAGTTCCAGTCCGTATCCGACACGAACCAGATTATCTCCAAGCAGCAGGGGTGTCACCTCTCCCGAAGCGACCCATAAGGACTCACCCCTCAGGGGTGGTTTTGCCGTGGGATCGATCAGATGGGCGCGGAACCCTGGGACGCCCCCCTGTTCCCGGGGGGTGCCCGGTTCCATCACGGAGACAATGCTCTTGCCGTGAGCCGCTTCCCGAAGAGTCAACTGCCAGTCGGCCCAACCAAGAGGGATTGAGTCTCCCGGTTTCAGAAGTCCCGATGAGATCACGGCCCCGGATCGGCCGAGTTGCCAGGCTATCTGAGCACCATTTCCTCCCTTGGTGACAACTGGAGAGAGTTCCAGCCACGGCTTGGAATCCTGAGCCAACTGCGCATCCTCTCCGGAGAGAACCTGCACCCGGATTGAGGGAACTCGAGAGGAGAGGGTGGGCGAGGAGTTGGTTGCGGAGGATGGTTGATCCCTCAGGTCACCGGGAACTCCTTCGGGAAGATATTCCCTCACAACGATCCGATGTGTCCCCAAGACGACCAAGCGGTCCATGATCTCCGAGCGATTGTAACTCGCAGAGAGATCGGCCCCGGCGTGGATCGTCACGAGGCGTCCGTCTCGGGAGAGTGAAACACCTTGGAGCGGAGGATTTCCGGCGGTCACGAAGAGGCTCTCTACTCCCTTAGCTCCATGCTTGGGCAGAGTCTTTTGGAAGGTGATTGAGGCGAGACCAAAGAAATCATACCTGTCCGGCGCATCGATTGGGGTTGCGTTTCCTATTGAGGGATCCGATTTTGCGTCCAGAGCGAGTCCCACGCTGAGTTCCTGTTTCAGGTTCTGGCTGGAAAAATCCAGCAGGATGGCCTCGCTCCCGGCAGGGCCCGCCTGAAGTTGCGGGTGGCGCATCAGGTGTTCGGAGGAGTCATCGATGACCATCTCCAGCCGTGTCCCCGGAATGGTGAGCCGGGTTGGATGCTTCTCCGTGGGTTTGGTCAACTTGGCATCATAGGGAAGAAGATACAGAAAGCTGTCAGCGGGACTTTCGATTTGGAGCGTGCTCCTGTCCGTGATGATTCGCCTTTGGGGTTGCCCGTCGGTGCGCAGTGTCACGTTCCCCTCGAAGCCGAGTTTCGATCCCATGACCGCGCCCACCAGAAGCGTGATGATTCCGTAATGAGTGATGATGAATCCCGTGTGTTTTTTCTGCCAGGGCCACCGGGTCAGTGTGACGGCAAAAAGATTGATACAAAGAACCCCGAGCCATGCGATGAACCAAGGCGCCTTGTAAATCCAGGCCTTGGCCACCGAGGCATCAAAATGGGCCTCCGTAAAGGTTGCCGTGGCGATGGCGATGGCGATCGTGGCAAGAAGGACGAGCGCAAGCTTCAGGGAACCGAGAAGATGGATCAGGCGCCACAGGGGGTATCTTCTCTGACGATCCGCGATCAAGCCCGCTCTGGAGAGGGGGCGTTTGGTCGGAGTGCCGTCGGAGGACATCCTTCACAGGTTAGGGAAACGACGGAGGGGAAGCAAACAGACGTTGATTCTCTGCAATGAAAGAGGTGAAGAGAAGAGACCAAAGTCTCTCTCCCTTCTGAAAAATATTCGGGCATCCTGCGGTTGAACTGGTCAAGAATAGGGTATGGACCAGCAACTGCAGATCCTCATCAACCGGGTATGGGTTGCACCCTGGTCCGATCGCCTCCTTTCCTTCATCTCGAATTACTCGGCCTGGGCTCCGATCCTCTTGCTTGTCTTGATTCTGGGGCTGGTCTTCGGAAATTTCAAATTCCGTGCGATGATCCTGACAGCTGGTCTTGCCGTGGGGATCAGCGACGGGATCTTTGTGAATGGTCTCAAGCATCTGGTGGCCAGACCACGTCCAATCCAGGTCGAACCGGGAGTGAGGGTGGTCGAGATGGGGGTGGGCTCCAGATCTTTGCCTCGCATTCTAGGTCTGAGTTCGCCCCCCCGTGTGACATTTCCTCTGGGAAAAGAGATTCCCAAGGTGAGGGGAATCTTTGGGAAAGGACTGACAGGGAAATCTTTCCCGTCAGGCCATGCCGCCAACAACATGGCCGTGGCCACCGTCCTTCTGCTCTTTTATCCCCGACGGGGATGGATCTACCTGCCGATTGCCCTCCTGATCGCCTACTCGCGGATCTATACGGGAGCACACTGGCCGCTTGATGTCCTTGTGGGAATGCTCTTGGGAGTGGCTGGGGGGTGGTTGGCCGTGAGGGGGATCTGCACCTGTTGGCGCAACCTCGGGAGCCGGATCTTTCCCCGACAAGCGCTGCTCTACCCTGAGCTCCTGGGTTAGGAGATGATGAGGAGAGCCCGGTGAATCCATGAGTGCACGCAAATCGAGAAAATCGCCTAAGGCATCCGGTCCCGCAGGCCCTCCGGTGCTCCCTTTCATGCTCCTCTGTGCCCTCGTGGCATTGACCCTGCTCCGACTCTCCGTGGCTCTTTCCGGAAGTCTCAACCAGTCCGAGGCCCTGCTCTCCGTCTGTGCCGCCCATCCTGCGGGAGGGTATCTTGAAGGGCCTTCCGGAGTCCCCCTGCTGATTGCCTTCGAGAGGATCTTCACTGGCACAGGGATGGGAATGACGGGAGGGATGGGGATCGGCCCCCTTCGCTGGATTTCTGTGCTGGCGCTCTTCATTCTCTCCTGGTGTGTGTGGTGGATCAGTCGCCGCATTTCTCCACACAGGCAGGGATTGGCGCTGTGGTCCGTGCTGGCCTTCAATCTTCTCCCTCAGGTCACAGTGGGCTCCTTGGTTATGGACGGCTCCATTGTGAAGGCCACGGCGATCCTCCTTGCACTCGTTGCAGGATGGCAGGCCGCAAAATGCTCCGGCAAGGGAGCAATCCGTTCGTGGAGTCTTTTCGGGATCCTGCTGGGGGTGGCCACGTTCTTCTACTACCCGGTTGGCTGGTTGCTCCCGGTCGCATTGTCCGCGCGATTCTACCTGCAGGGGGCGACTGCCTTCCCTTGGAAAGGGAGTCTTCTTGCCCTCGGCTTCCTGATGCTCGGTTGGGTCGTTCCCCTCTCTTGGAACGCCCGTCACGATTGGATCCAGTGGAGCAGCGTGGCGCCGGCTTTTGATGCGCTCCATGTGGGGAATTTCACGATGTCTTTGGGGCTCGTGTTGGCTGTGAGCGCCCTGCTGACACCCCTGGTGGTTCTCCTTGCATATTCTGCAGTCTGGCTGAGGTGGATCATTTCTGCTGCCGGCCTGACCGCCGCCGCCCTGAGTGGACTTCTCCTGCTCAGCCCTTCGCTGATCCCGGAGGGATTTCCCTCCCCACTGGGTGTCGGGGGAGTTCAAACTCTGGCTGCTACCGTGTCATCGCTTCGTGACGGGAGGCTCGATCCGAATGGTGGGAAGCCCATCCTCATCGCCTCGACTCCCGGACTGGCGGCCCTGATGGGGAGCATGATTTCCATCGACTATCCTGAGCGTCCCGGAGCTCCATCGGTCTTCGTGGCGGAGTCACCCAGCCTCAACAGCTCCTTTGCCCTCTGGCCGGGATACGCGGATGCCGTAGCGGCCGGGGTGAAGGATCCTCTCTATACCGAGGAGAAATCGGTCAGTCCCTTTCTTGGCAGGAACGCCCTCTACATAACCACCGAGTCCAGGGAGGAACTTCCCCAGACCATCACCGGTGCCTTCAATGCCGTGGCCTTGCTGAAAGAAGTCCCGATCACCATGAACGGTAAGGAGCAGGTGATCCGCATTTATCAGTGCGAGGCATACCGCACCCTCTCCCTGTAGTAGGACGTAGGCTCGTGGTCTTTTCGTTTAGCCGTGTTGTTGTGCGCCCGACGCGGGACTTCTACGGGTCTTTTACCAAAAAAAGAACCTCATTCACTCCAAGATGCATAGACCCCCAAGGAACCTATGAGTCCACCGCTGGCCGAAGTGATGACTGTAAAGGCTCGAGACTGTCATGGCCGTGATCAAGGAAGCGATGCAGATCATTCCATACAGAATGAAAGCCCTCTTTGCATTCCTGATCAGGGCGAGAAGAAGGAGGTAAAAAGAGAGTGAGGCGACGAAACTCCCTGCCCAATGCTGACATGTGCTAAGGGAAATTCCCGGCTGATCCGCCAGTATCGAGAGGAGGATCATTCCCGGTATCAGCAAGAGGATCAGGATCAGCAGGAGAAGGAAAAGAGCCAATCCAAAGAGGTGGCCCATCGTCTGTGCAATCCGTTGAGTGATATTTCTATTACTGTTCATGAATCACCCTCCGAATCCCATTCTGCGTTTGGAGGACACCGGCTCCACCGCTTCCGAGAAGATCTCGGCCAAAGAGTAGTCCTCCTTTTGCGACAGCTCCTTTCCGAGATGCAAAGCCAAGCGTTCAGCCTGATCGGCAGTCAATCGCTCAAATCTGCGATTTGCTATCAGACGTCCCGGCCTCAGTAGCGCCTGATCAATGTCAGCAATCGGACAATTGATGGAGCAGATAATCTGCAGGCTAAGGAAGTCTCCAAGCATTCCGTCCGTAAGGTTGAGAATAGCACTCACTTCGTCCCGATTGTCCGATCCACGTGTCATCAGGGCTGCATCCGCATCCTCAAGAATCACGGCTAGCTGCTTATCTGCATGGTAGCTTCGCTCTTTGGCCCAGAACCCAATGAACTTAGGATTGGAAAGCATGTCCATGGATGATGGCGGGATAAAGTAGAAGCGGTGTGTTTCCATTAGTGACCCGATCAGATGCCTCAGATACGAGGTTTTCCCGGTGCCTGGCTTCCCCTCCAGGATGGATAATCCTTTTTTTCTCTCCGTCAGCTTTGCCTTGAATTCACTATGCCAGGCTTTCATCCCTTCGGGATAGTGAAGGCCAAAAACCTCATTGCTTAATTTAGATTCCTGTTCCAAAGGAACTGTGTGTGATGAGATGTCGGAATCATCAAGCCTGATCAACTCGAAGCTACCTGCCTCGGGAGGCGTAGGCATGCTGTAGCGTTCGGCAAAAACTCTCGCCATGCTTTCAGCCTCATCTTCCGTTGAGGCATAGGTGACAATTCTTGGAATCGCCCGATCTCCGTAGAGAAATGATCTCTCACCAAACTGGAAAATGACGTCGCTCCACTCATCCTCTTTACACCCGCTTCGAAGTAGCTTGAAGGATCTCACCAAAAGCCCCGGATTATCCATGATGGCCCGGTTGTAGTCATATTTCCCTAGCAACCTGCAGGCATGCATCGGCTCCCCACCGAACGCTATGACAACTGGTGCGGGAGGGCAGTTGCGCTCCGGGTAGTATGCCTTCCCATCGGAGAGACTCCAATTAAGGGAAACTTCCTTTGCTTGGACGAGCCTGGCGGCATGGGAATCGAGGTCGGCGGCAGGTCCTTGGTTGCGCTGGTTTCTGGGTCTGGTGATCATGGATCCATCATTCCGAATTCATCCTTGTGGTGACAGGGAAGGCATTGTCCCCAATCCGTGATCTGGATGATTGTCTCACCTCATGAGGGGGGATAGCTTTTCAAGCATGACGGTAGCCCCCTCCAAGGCTCACAAAGAGTCCAACGAATTGGCCGAGGATCTCAAAAAGCTCAAGGCTCTGGCTTATCGGCGCCTTGAGTACTCGGAGGATGACATCCGGCGCTACCATGCGCTCCTCAAGAAGAAGGGGCCGGTGCTCATGGCTCCCTTGGCAAAACTCCATCGCTGGATGCTTGTCCCCGTGACCCTCTGGCCAATTCATCTCCAGCCGGTATTCGTGGCCTGCCTGGATGCTGTCGATTCCGGAAAGCCCCTCGATGCCGAGTTGAATTTCCTGATTTCACAGCTCCACGAGCCACCGGGTGAAGAGGCCTGTGATGTGGTTGCGGAGCACGAGAGGCTTGTCTGGAAAGGCGGCTATGAATCGCTAGTGAATACGGCTGCAAAATTTGATTCCATCCAGAAGGATGCGGAGCGCGATCCCGGCTTCCTCCGCGAATGGAGAGAGATCAAGTCCCAGTGGGATGTGAAGAAGTTCACTGACAGCAAGGGGATTATCCGCCGGTCCCTCACTGGAGAGCGGAACCTTCGTGCTCGCTTTTGGGTGGATTGGTCCGATCCAAAAGATCGATTCCAGGCCGTCTTCGACCTCTTCTGCCATCGGTGGAATCTCTACGGCATGGAGAAGGAGAAGCCCCTCGTCATGAAGCTCTCTGTGAATCTTACCGCCTTTGGCACCATGATTTTCATCCCGGCCTACTGGTCTTTCGATGCGAAGAGGGATGTGCGCTGGGATGCAGTCACAAAGCTTCACCGGACGCGGGCCTTGAAAAAGCAGGGAGAAGGATTGGCGGAGAGCGCCGAGAAACGCCGTTCCAATGCAGCGAAACTCAAAAAACTCGATGTCCTGGCCAAGGAGCTAAAGCTCCGGGGGGAAGCCCGTCATGCTTTTCTATGCAAAGGACTTGGACTCGATGAGAGGACCGACGCAAAGAGACTGGCTAGGTTAAGGCGGGAGTTTTAGAAGCAATACTTAGATATTTTTATCAAGGCCTAAAATGCCTGCTTCAAGAATCATTTGCGCAAATTCTGGGCCATTAAATAGACCGACTGAGTACTCTTTAGCGCGAACAACACATTCGGATGTGAACTCTGGGGCGGAAGATATTACCCAAGAGATCTTGGTGTACTCATCATCCCTGCTTTCATTTTTATAATATCTGTACTTATTGATCTGCTCTACAGCCCATTCCGAAGTGGAAGTATTATCATTATGGAACTTCGCTTGAATGTAATATATTGTCTTTAATAACTCAAAAACCGCGATCACATCGGCATCTCCTTCTTTATCTTTCTCATTTTTTGATGTGTGTATTATTTCAGCTCCAAGTCTTTGAAAATACCATTTAACCAATTTTTCAAACTTGTCAGGATTAAGTTTGGTTTGAATAATATTCAAGAGATTTTTTCGAGTTTCTTCGAGGATCAAATGATGAAGATTAAGTGGTTTTTTTTCATTATAAGCAATAAGTGCTTTGCTAATATTTGTACTGAGATCTGAAATGTCTGCATTAGTAGACCTGTGTTTAAGCCTAGAAGTTAGGTCTGCATCAGCATAATCATACCTTGATATATTTTTAGCTACTAGGCTAACTTTTCTAAAAAAACCTAAATCAATGGGGTTTTCATTAATGTAAATAGAACTATTTTTAATTATTAAAGCCCCATTCCATGCTAAGACACCTTTTGTATCTAATTGATTAATCAATGCTACATCACCCTCTATCTGGTAGATTGAGAAAGATCCTGATGATGGAACAATAACCCGATCCCCCACTTTCATTTCAAATATAAACCTCGCAAGAGAAAATCTCGATCGGATTTTGCTACCATATGCATTTACAATAGCCTCTTCAAAATAAGCATAAGCACTATCTTCTGATTTTAATTTGTCTAAAAGATCGAGATTGCTAACCTTACTAAAACCAATTGTTAGGTACCCCTTTTCAAGTAAAGGGTATGACGCTTCTGCGTGATGTGAAATTCGGTGAAGCCAGTAATTCATGATTTAAATTTAAGTTTTGATTATTTCCTCTACTTCCCCGTCCCCTTGCAGGTTGGGCAGACGAGTTTTTTATCACCACCGCAAGAGTTGCAGGGTTTACCACTGCTATTCTTGCCGCTTCCACGGCAAACGGGACAATCGATGGTTTTGCTACCGTAACATGATTTGCAGGACATAGGATGTGCGGATGGAGGGTTGATTCAGCGTGTTTTGGAATTCCAAACGATGCAAGACCGTTGAATTTTGTATTAACAGCCTCGAGGGGACAACGGTCAAGCCATATCCAGCCTTTTCAGGTCTTATCCGCTGACGAGAGGGAATCCGCATTTGTACGAATACAATGGCTCTGCCTGTATCCTTCTTTCGGTTGGGTGATGATTTCAGCCGCTTCCAGTTAATCGGATGGCGCTCAGCCTCCGGAATTTGTCTGCCATAGCTTTCTGGTAATTGGACCATGGAGTCACTTCTGCCAGAGAATCACCGACTCCAACAGGGCATCAATTGGGGACAACTCCCTGCCACTTGATTTTTGCCAAGACTTGGAAGGTCGAATGGAGAGCAAAGCGGTC
>Ga0114963_10002845_pt1 | contig 11791 bp, 6 predicted proteins | sample C_131016_EF_Meta_FD_87019 | JGI IMG/M metagenome (GOLD analysis project Ga0114963, IMG submission 87019) | Freshwater microbial communities from Lake Croche, Canada to study carbon cycling - C_131016_EF_MetaG | ecosystem: Environmental > Aquatic > Freshwater > Lake | place: Lake Croche, Canada...
CAACCAACATAAACATCATCAGTTTCTTCTCCATAATTATTTTTAACTGTTTCGATAAAAGGCTGCCATACAGTTGTTCCTTCAACCAAATTTTTAGGTGCATTAGTAACAATTCCACCTATTGCATCATCCATTTCATCATAACCATCAAATTTTTCTCGCTTGCCTCTATCGTCAGTAAAGTAATCTTTAAGGTCGCCACCACCATGACTAGCATAATAATTGTCAGCGTCTTCAGTAATTTTTTGTAAAGCAGTTGTTCGATACGTTGAATCAACATCATCATTTAATGTTTCATACATAGATTCATCAATTAAAGGTCTAGGCGATGAGATATCCTCTAATCCCTTAACATCACCAATTTTTAAAGGAATTGCGCTGGCTAAATCAAAAGTATTCATATCACCAACCCACTCCATACCAACAAACATAGCCAACTTATCGCCAAGATCTAAAGGCTTAGGTAACGGATTATCGCTGTAATTAACATTTGCCCAAACTGAATTACCAAATTTTTTGTTTCCGTACTTAACTTTTCCGTAGTCAACACGACCAAACTTTTGTTCAAGTTCAGCCTGCTTATCGCTAATTTGTTTTTGCTTATCAAGCAAAGCTTTCATCTGACGTGCACGATTATTGTTATTAACCTTATTCATGCGATTCACACGATTAATACGATCAATACGTGCCTGTCTCAAGTTAATTACTTCATCTTTAGTGGAAAACTTGCCGTCCTCATCACGCGGATGCTCTTCGTTAAAATGCTGCAATTGAGTAGATTGAAGGCTTTTAGAAAAATCTTCAAAATCTGAATTTTCTAGATTAATCAACCAAGCCTGTAACACCAAGTTGTTGTTACCGCCAATTTGCAATAACTCGCCACCATTAGGCACCATAGTAAATTTTGCTCTAGGGACAACATACGCAGAGCCAGTATCTTCATGCAAATTGTCATAAACCTTTTTACTACCAAATTTGCCATCCATAGTTGCTGGATTAACCGGAGTGTAATTAGATCGCATAAGGAATACATTATTTTCGCGCATAGCCTGAATACCAGACGTTACAGTCGCGCCATTCCCTTGGGCCTTTACCCAATCTTCCATTTCATCTTCATTAATGGCCTCAACGCCATTTTTATCTAGTTCACCAATAAAGAAATAACCATTTAAGGTGTACTTAATTTTTTCAAACGCTTCTCCGTCAATAGGTATATAGACAGTCTTATCCCATCTAAAAGGATTATCAATCTTTTCAAAATCAGTTTCTTTTGGTCCTTCAGGCGGACGCGGAGGAAAATTAACCGGTTTAAATTGTTTCTTACCATAAGTAACCGCGCCATACTTAACATCACCATATTTAACGCGACCAAAAGCAGGTTTTTCCTGAACCTTATTTTCTTCTTTTGGTTTCTCAGCAACAACCTCTGCTTTTTTAGATGCAGAAATCTTGCGATTAATACCATTAATTCGATTAATACGATTAATACGATTTAACCGACTCAATTTGCTATCAATAGAAGTGACACTATTGTCTTTATTTTTAAACTCACCATTAGGATTACGCGGATGCTCCTCCTCATTAAACTTTAAATTCTTTTCCTGTTTAACCACTAAAGTGTTATCAGTAACAGCTTCGCGCTTACCAAAATCTGCCGCATAAGCCATCAACTCGCGATCAGCATAATCAGCACGAACCAGCGGAGTAATACCCACAGTTTTCATAACAGACGCATAACGGCCTAAACGCTCCAAAGGAACACCATGCACCTCAGCTGCTTTTTCAATCGCTTGAGGCCAAGGCATACCATTATTAGTCCATGTACTTAAAAGACGCTCAGTAGCCAAAACAGCACGCTTATGAATCTCTTCAGCCAACAGTTGCCCATAACGTTCAGAAGCGTCACCCATAACAGGTCTAGTCGCTTCCCTTAAAGCCTTCATAACAGGCTCTAAATCAACCGTAGAAAGCGCCTGCTTTACCCTATGTGTATCAACTAGAGTTTCCTGCGCCAAAGGCTGTAAAGCCTTCTGAACTAGCCCGTGATAACCCAAAAAAGCCACCCCAGCGCCATTAACAACATCAGAATCATCAACGACACTTAAAGCAGCAATAGAATCCTCAGGACTAGCCCACCAGCGCTTCACGTTGCACTACTCTCTTTGACGGTTTCTTAACGGCTTTTTTCTTAGGCACAAAACCTTGACGATCCAAAGCATGCTGAACATCTTCAGAAGTAAAGACACTCAAATCCTTATCCGACACATTAGGTTGCTTAGCCAAACGTGAAGAACGAGCCTTATACAAATCATAATGCAAACGCTCCATCGCACGACCATTGCCACCCTGAGCTGAATACAACTTTACAGCAGCAGAAATAGCGCTAGCAGTTTTCGTATCTTTAACTTTATCTTGATTGCCCTTAAACATGCTAGCCAAAATACGCTTTTGATCAGACTCAGAATAATCAGGGAAATTAATAGTACGAGAAAAACGCGATTTCATACCAGGGTTAATGTTGATAAACTCTTTCATCTTGTCAGGATAACCAGCAACAATAACCACAGTATCGTCCTTATGTTCTTCCATAAGTTTCATCAACTGCGTAGCAGCTTCTTTACCAAGATTATCGTCAGACAACATGTACGCTTCATCAACAAACAAAACACCACCACGAGCCTTTTGAAAAATTTTAGTGACATTGTTAGAAATGTTGTTAGCGTACTCTCCAACCAATTCATCACGGCCAGTAACAGTAACAGTATTCTTAGGCAAAATACCTGCCGCGTGATACATGTCTGCCAACTTGTGAGCAACTGTAGTCTTACCAGTACCGGGATTGCCAGTAAACACGAGATGATTAGAACTGCTTGATACAGGCAAGCCCGCTTCGCGCCTACGCTCATTAATCAACGCAGTATTAACCAAACTATCCATTTCATTGGCAACAGTTTTCATGCCAACCATAGAGTGAATACTTTGGCGAATTTTATCTATTTTTGCTTCTTGCTCACTAACGGCAGATTCAGGCTCTTGCGCATTTGTATCTCCCTCGTTAGAGGATGGCTTTTGCTCAAGACTTGAACCCGTGGGGACAAGCGCCCCTTGCTTAGGCTCTGGAAGTTTAGATCCTGTTGGGACCAGTAATCCTTGCTTAGGCTCTTCGCTGTTGGCTCTGACGCCCCCTCCGATGGGGGCTCCGCTTTTGGGGCTTCTTCACCACCTGCCATAACGCCCATCAATCGTTCGGCAGCAAGCAAAGTTCTAGCCCTCTGTAAGTTTTGAGCACGCTGATTAAACACATCAGACTTAAACTGAGACATAGGACTAGCAGAATTGTATCCGTATCCAATCAAATCATTAAGATTACCAATGACTTGCTTCCACTCATCTTTACTAACACCCGCTGCACCAAGTACACCATCAACAGTGTAAGTATCTGACTTACCAGGAGTTTCAGCCGCGACAGCAAGAACCTTATCGTGCGCAGTCTTAACTTTAGTCATAACGTCAAAATAATCTTTAACAGTTGAAGGAATAGCTCCTTCATCAATGCTTTTAAGATCATTAAAAGCATTAGCCACGCCTGGATTAGCAGACAACAAGTTATTAATAGAATCTGGGTCACTGACCATACCCAAATCTTTAGTAGCCATAGGTTTAGAGCCTGAATAATAGACACCAGCATCGCCAGACACTTCAGGAACAAACGGTTCAGAGAAAGAACTAGCAGTAGATGCTAACTTTCCAGTTTCTACAACCTTATTAGCCATTGCTTCAAGATCATCACCAAAACCACCAAGACCAAAAGAACCAATGTTTCCGTTAAACATTTTTACTTGCTCATCAACAAGTTTTTTATTAGACATCAAAGAAGCGACCCTATCAGGGTCTTTTTCATACGGCTTTGTAAATCCACCATTACCGGGATGCAAGAGCCACTGCAAAGCAATAGCATCGTCAGCATCTTTAACATCGTCCCACATAATGCCTTTAGATTCAGAATCAGGAGCACCAATAGCAGACTCTTTTGGAATAGTTCCAAACAAAGAATCAAGAACCTTAACAGCCTTCAAGCCTTTATCTTTTTGACCACCAGAATAAGCCTCAACTTGATTCAAGAAAGCAGACTTAGGCACAGGACTAGCACCCTTGCCAGAACCACCCGCAGTACCGCCCGCTTTAGTTTCTTCAGGCTTAGTCTTTGTCTCTTCCTCAATCTCTCCGCCACCATAATAATCTTCATTTTTAAACTTGTTGTAAGACTGACGAGATGGATTATAGAAACCTTGACGCATCTTTTCCGGACGCAAACCACCAGGATTAACATAACCCTGATCCTTAGCACCAAGAGCTTGACGAGCACCCAACTTGCCAGACTGGTTAAGATTCTGCAAGAAACCTTCGCCTTGCTGCTTGCTTGTTAGCGGCTGATAAGACACATTGCGAATAAAATATGGAAACTGCTGCTGCAAAGTCTTCAGCGCAACATCATAACCTTTAGCATTAAGAGTTAACTTAGACGCACGCTCTTTAAGTTTCTCATCAGCAAGCTCCTCAAACACTTCCTCAACACGACGGTTGTAACGATCACCCTTTTGCTTAAAACCTTCAGAATCAACTTGAGCAGCAGCCTCGTCCTGAAGAATAGCAATAGTTCCAGAATCAAGATTCTGACTAGCTTGACGGCGCTCATCCAAGAAACGATCAAAAATAACATTATCTTTATCGCCCATGCTTTGAGCCTGAGCACGCAACTGTGCTTTTTCAGCCGGAGAGATGTCTTGAACATACAGTTTTGATTGGTCAACTGCGTCAAGAATCTTTAAATAGCGATCATACATAGAGCGAGCCTTGTCGCTATTAGCACGAGCGCCACGGAAGTTAGGGTCAAACTCAATAGAGTAAACACCAGAAGATGACACGACAGTAGCCATACGCGCACCAGTACGAATAGACGCGTAAATATCTTCACCAGTCAAACCGCCCTGCTGGCGAGTACGGACATACTGACCACCACGCAAAGACTTAAGATTCTTTAAATCAAACGGCAAATAATGGTCATCAGAAAAACCAACAGACTGAGAAACAACATCTCCATCTGCATCAATAATGACACCCTGAGAAGGCAAAATGTGACCAGACTCAGCACTCACACGAGCCACAAAAGGATCATCAGGAAGAGTGGCCAGCAAATGATGCGCAGCCACATCTGCTCGAACATTAAGGGCCAATTCATCCGGCGTAAACGCTCCCCCGCGTGTACGCGAAAGATGATTAATTTCATGACTAGCAGCCTGCAAAACCACATCGCTTTGGTTAGTGCGGTCACTAGCAGCGTTCATAATAGTGTCAGAAATGTCACTCATTTTAGACCGAGACTGCGCCGCAACATCAACAGCACGCATAGTGCTGCCATTAAAACTACGAATCAGGTCTAAATCTGGCTCTTTTTCAGTACCGCGATAACGATACGCTGCTTGCTGAACATAAGGACCAAGCGCATCTTCAGCCTGCGGACCCATAGCGCCAACAAAACGAGCATAATCACCATACTTTTCCATGCCTGGAACCTGCTGCATGACACCGCCACCAGCGCCCAAACGGCTAAAAAAGTTAGTAAGTTTAGTGTTTTTCTTAGAATCATTGTAATTAAAAGAAGCACCAAGAGACTTCAGGCGCTCAGGATCAACCGTAGCCAACGAAGCTACAGCAGCGTTACCGGTATTTCCTAACGTGTTGTACGCATTAATTTGATTTTGAACAACCTCTGGAGCACCAGATTTTGCTTCGAGTTCGAAGTCATTAATAATGTCGCCAACATTCCACAATTTACTCGGATCCATATCAAATCCGTTAGAATTTTTAATTGACTTTGCGCTATAAGCACGAGAATACTTACGACTTGGATTATTACCATCGGTTAAATTAACAATAACGTTAATGTTATCAAGGCTCTTGCCGCTAAAGTTACGAAGCATAGAGTTGACGACTTTAGTAGCTTCTTCATATTGATGCTGCTCACGATCAATAACGTCTCGTTCAATATCAGGAGAAGCTATGATTCCTTCTCTTTCAGGATGTTCAAGCACAGAAACACCACGCAAAGTAGGACTAATTTTTTCAATTGAACGAGTTAAAGTTGGGTGACCTTTAGCTTCGTTAAAAGGAGTAATACCCCGACGGAAACGACCACCAGCGCCACGCGGATGCTTGCGATTAAACTCATACAAATCAGAGCCATCAAGATCATCTTTTCGAACAAAAGAATCCTGAATAAAAGCCTCAATACCAGCAATCCACTCAGCACTCTTTTGAATATCTTCAGAAGGATACTGGCCATCAACCACAGAAGCCACATAAGAACGCCCCAAAGAACGCTTAGCAATCAATACACGCTCAGACATAAAAGCGCCAAGCAACTGCTCAATCTCTGGACGCAACTCTTCAGCCTGATCTGACAAGTATGAGTAAATAACCTCATCAATAAGAGCCGAACCACCAATAGGGTCAGCCTCAACAGCCTTACGAATAGCACCAAGCATTGTCATGTGTTTACCCTAACCTACAGAACCACGAACAGAAACAGTCTTACCCGTACGAGTATGCATTAAATGACCAGTACGAATACCAGCAGCTCGACGAATACCCTTTGGATAAGGCAATCCTACACTAATGCCTTTTTCAAACCAGATACTCTTAGCCAAATCAACATTGCGTTCCTTGCCCCACACACCTTCAGACTCGCGTTGAATAGCAGCAGCCTTAATTTTATTACGCTTAGCATTCCACTCACGAGCCTCATTGCGACTATCCGCAGCAGTCTTAAGAGCAATACCGCCACCAAGACCTTCTAAGCCAGCAATAGCATAACGCTTTTTTCCAGCAAGATGCCCAGCATGACCAATCAAGCCAGCACCAAGTAAAGCATTACCAGTCGCATCAATACGACGACTCTGCTCGCCTCGCTTAAGATACTTGTAACCCTCCTCAGCACTAGGACTAATACGGTCGCGATACTGAGTTAAAAACTTATCGTCTTTCTTAGAAACTTTATGATTACCATTAAACTTATGGGCACCATAAGCAGTCGCACCTGCCGCTGCAGTAGCCGCAGCGATAGCCTTATTACGAGGCGTCTTTAATCCTTGAATAGCTTCTTCAGAACGACTCTTAAAACGATTCAAATGCTCAATATGCTTAGGAGTTTTTTCTGCAGCTAAAGTGCGAACTCTTGCTCGGCCAGCACTATCCAAAGGCTTGCGAGGCTGACGGTTCATAATAACGTCTTTAACGTACTTTGCTGAATCATACAAAGGCACGACAGAACGAGGAGCTTTTCCAGGTTCATTACGAATACGCACAGGCACATCCGGATGACCCAAATCTTCAACAGCATGAAGACGGTGATGTCCACCAGTAACCATCATTTGACCATTAGAAAAACGAGAAATTTCAACTGGACGAGAAGGATCATAGCCCTTAACGTCAATAGCATGAGTTAATTTAGCTTGATTACGCTCAGCACCAAAACGCTTGCCAGGACCACGAGCCACACCGCGAACATCCGATACTTTTACACGACCCTCATGACTACCATTTAATTGCTCAGTAATTCGAGCAGAAGCACCTTGATCATGTGGGAGAGCTTGCAAAGTAGGAAAAGCCGCACCACCTGCAACGCCAGCACCAGCGGCAAGACCTAACTTTTCTTTATCTGAACGCTGACGCTTCTCTTTAGCGGCTTTACCAATTTCAGATAATTTATTCTCACGCAATTTATTAGTTTCCAATTTTTGCATATGAGCAGAGTTAAAAGCACCAAGAGCACCCAAACCACCACCAACAGCAAGCAAAGTATTAGATGCCTTAGTCGTTTTAGGCTCAAGATGCTGGGCTCTAGTAATCAGTTTAGATTTAGAATTACGCGAAACAGCAGTAGCAAGTTCAGGCGAACGTAGTACCAAAGCAGTACCACCAATAACACCACCGGCCTGCGCAAACCTACGAGTGCGCTGCTTACTACGAATCAAATCATCAGATTCTCTAGCCTTAGACATATGCTCATTAACCTTTTCTTCAATCTTGTCCGCACCAACCAAAGGCTTAACCACCTCATGACCCAAACGAAACTTTTCATTATTTTTGCCAGAAATAACTTGCTTGCCACCCAAAATGGCTACAGTTGCACCCACACCCTGAACAGCACGCGCACCAGCTTTAGCGCCCAAATAACGAGCATGCGTACCAGAAAAACTCTTATGCTTAACAGCATGCAAAATAGTTGGCTTACTGCCATTAGCAAAACGATTATCGTTTAAATACTTAGCCCCAGCACCAGCACCAAAAACACCTGCACCAGCAAGAGTACGCTCGGTAGCATTTTTTCTATTAGTTAAAGCATCACTCATGAACAGCACTCAACCTATGAATAACACGATCAAATGTTTCTTCCGAATCTGGCTCAGCAGCCAACAACGCCACAACAATACCACCACGAGCCAAAGCCTCCATAGTGGTCTTTAAATCAATACCATCGCGACGAGCATCATCAAGAAAAAACTGAACCAACTTAGCAGCATCAGCATTATTCTCTTTAGCAATTAACGCACAAGACCCAGCAATCACTTTTTCAGCAGTCTTTTCAAGTTCAGTAATAATCACTACCGCTCCTGTTGTGGTTTTTGCTGTTGACTTTCCTGTTGCGCAGGATTCTGTTGACTACCTTGTTGATTAGGCTGACCTTGAGGTTGCATAGGTTCGCCCATTTGCTCACTCATTACAGCTTGGCGATACATTTGCTTAGCTTGCAAATACTCAATATTAGCTTGAGCAAACTGAGTAGCCTCAGTACGCATTTGCATTTGACGACGACGCTCTTCATCTTCCTCATTAAGTTTAGGAAGACGCGCAGCATCACGCACAAAGTTTTCCATAGTTGGGTCTGGGAACCAAGTAACACCAGCCGAAGCCATCGAAGTCATAAACTGAGCCAACTGGGCAATGTCTGGACTATCAACGTCACCAGGAACAATCTTAGGAAGTTCTGCAGGCTTAATACCATTAACTACAAACAAACGTGGGATTGCATACCGATTCAATGTATCTGCAATAGACTGCGCAATAGCGTTCAGCGATGTTCGGAAAATACCTGTTTTGTCGGTATGCAAACTGTAAGACCCAGACCCATCATGGCCAACCATAATAAAGTCAGCCAAAACAGACATGAGAATACGCTGTTCATAACGCTCAATAATTTGATTAGTATTAAACGCACGAGCGCCACCGCCGCCCATAAGTTCAAAAGAATACAAAGGCTGTTTAGTGTCTTGATCATAAGCCATCGGGAACACAATGCCCTCTTGTTCATCACGACGAACAGACTTCACCATACGCTTGAAAGCTTCAACAGTCTGGGCTTGCTGTGAACCAGGCTTAGCACGCAAAAACTCAGCCGGAACCTTCACAATAGGAAGACCAGCCAAGTCACGCTCTACACCAACAGCTTCATACTCTTCAAGACGCTTCTTCATGTACCAAGGACGATAAGCCTGACGAAGCATAGACATACCCTCAGGATTGCCTTTTGTATGACGGTAACGGAATAGTAACGAACGCTCAATAGGAAGAACAGTAGTTTCAAAGCGAGGCGGAGCCAACTGCACCATAGCAGTCACATCGCCAGAATCATCAAAAGCCCAACGCAACAAAGTCTCTTGTGCGCGGATTGGCATCTTACGCCAACCAATCATTCCATCCGTGTACTTAGAACGCTTAGACCCATCTTTTTCCCAAGGACCAACACGCTTCTTGTACACAATCTCATGCCAAGACCAACCAAAAATAACGCACGTCAAAACTTCAGAAATAAAGTCATCCCACGTATGCGACATATCATCCATGCACGTTTCAACAAGCTTGGCATTCATAGTGTCTTCTTTAGACTTACCAGCAGGCTCTACACGCCACTCAACATTACGAATCAAACGGTCAACAGTAAACCACAACGACCCAATAAGCGGATCGTTTTCTGCCATTTCTTTGTAAACCTGCACAGCCTTACGGCCACGCAACTGAGGAAGAAATTGTTCGTCAATGTATCCACCGGCACGTTTTAGACCTGTAGTACCAAGTTCCATAAAAGGCGAAGCTTTATTAGCCTCCACCATACCTGCAATATCAGCAGGAGTCGCATTCAAACTGTCGGTATCACGATAGGACAGTCGTACATCGTCAGCCATTACATTCCATTCATACGACGATGGCGTGCTTCGGCAGCCGAAGAAGGACCTGCCTGACGCATAGCATCTTGTCTATTAGTTGGGCGTTTGTACCCAATAGTACCTCTAGACCTTTCATTATGTACAGCAGACGCACCCATAACACCAAGACCAGTAGCCAATGCTGCAAGACCAGCAGTACGTACGTTACGTACACGACGTACATTGCGTACAGCCTTATCTGCTTCTTTTTCTTTCTCGCTCATCCAAATCGCATATTTATTGTAAGAAGCAGGTAAATTTCCACCTTTATTAGCGGGTATGTCCATGTGGTGCCGACGAATCTCAAAACCATTTGGATTAGCAGCCAACTTACGATTAGCCCACATGTATTTTGCTTCATTACTTACACGGCGAGTATTCTCACGCTCAGCACGAGCACCAGTTAACTTACCCTGCGAATGCGAAGCAGTAACTCCACCACCTGCTGCAACTGCAGCACTGCCAATAGTAACTAGAGGACGCTTTGAATCCTTTTGTGGCTTTTCAGAATGAGCGCGACCAACCTCAGCCGCACTACCATAACGAGACTGGTTAATAGTCATTACTTACCCTTAGTCTTACGTTCTTTAGCATTATTGTAAGCAGCCAAACCACCCAAAGCAGCGCCAGTAGCAACCAAAGCGCCACCAGACTTAAGATGAGCTAGCTTCTTAGCAGGAGCAGCAGCCAAAGCATTATCAGCCATAATTTTCTTACCCTTAGCATCAGCCAAATGCTGAGCAGACTTGTCCGCATAATAAGTGTGCATGTTAACCTGACGGCGACGTGTCAAAGGGTTACGAATCTGACTAGCTTGACGAACACGATCAGCTTGTTCAGTAGCAAGTTTGTCTTGGAAATTAACACGATGCTGAGCGTTATCCGCCTGTGCCTTTAATTGCTGAGGTAGAGTTCCAGCAAACGCTACACGCTTAGCGCCAATCAAACCAATAGCACCACCAGCAGTACCAAGCTTTGCATTACCAGACATGTTAGTTAAAGGATTACGCTTCTTTTGCTGAGTTGGCTGATCATACATTTCCTCACCAGCCTTAACAACATGAACATCAATAGGTCCGCGAGTTTTCTTGTAATGAGCATTCATACCCGCAGCAGTTACCGCAGAACCAGCCGCAGCACCAGCAGGAAGTAGAACCTTAGCATTATGACGCAAACCCGCACGCATACCCTTTTTGTAAGCATGCTCAGGAGCCTTAGTGTTAATTTGCTCAGCCAAATGAGTTACTTCTTGTAAAAGCTTATCTGCATAGTGAGCCTTATCAGACTTTTCAACATATGCCTTACCCACAGCACTAGAGCCGCCAAAACGTGATTGATTCATAACTACACTATACTCCATTGATTTTCCAACACCTGATTTTTTATATGATGATTGTACGGGCGTGCGCCACAAATCCTTGCGAGCAAGATACTTGTGATCCTTGCCCATATTTTTACTACTTTTAATACTTGCAGTTTTACGTCGCATATCTACGCCAGATTCTTGAATAACTGGAATCTTTTTAATA
>Ga0114963_10002848_pt1 | contig 11788 bp, 11 predicted proteins | sample C_131016_EF_Meta_FD_87019 | JGI IMG/M metagenome (GOLD analysis project Ga0114963, IMG submission 87019) | Freshwater microbial communities from Lake Croche, Canada to study carbon cycling - C_131016_EF_MetaG | ecosystem: Environmental > Aquatic > Freshwater > Lake | place: Lake Croche, Canada...
TACTTTGAAAAGAAAGATGGGTAAAAAGGGGGGCAAGAAAGGGTCTAAAACGAAGCGTCGTCATAGAAGATAAATGGCAGACGCTACGGATAAAGTGCGGGACTCGCTAAAAGAGTGGGTTGCTTTTGACGACGAGGAGCGGGAGCTCCGTCGCCGAATCAAAGAACTCAAGGATAAAAAGGCTCGCAACACCGAGAGCATCCTGGCTTTTATGCGCGACAACTCGGTAGACAACTTTTCGCTCGAAGGAAATGGTGTAGGAAATGTTTCCCGCTCGATTCGCACGTCTCGCCCGGCTCTCCGTCGCAACGTAATTCGCACCCAACTCCTGATTCAGTTTGCCGACCAACCGCAGCGGGTCGCTGAGGTTTTGCGGGCTATTGAGGGTATTCCGGAGGGAGCCGAGGATATGTCGGTGGGCGGAACGCAGCGCGAGCTTCTGGTTCGCCACATTCCACGCACTAAAACTACGATAGCAGTGACAACTTAGAGAGCGCGTCTTTGGCGGCAAGCTGCTCCGCCTGCTTCTTGATGTTCGAGGTTCCAGTTCCCATTCTGCGTCCCTTTGGGTCCACAGCCGCCATCGTATAGATGCCGTCTGTAGAAGACAGGATTGCGTAAGTGGGTGTGCAGTGAAAGTTGGATTGACAAAAGCGCTGGAATTGCTCCTTGAAGTTGCGATTATTAAGCAAGATTTTGGGAATGTCGATGTATTGCTCGACCAGTGAAATGACAAACTTGTACACCGTTCGGAAATCGTTGCCGCAATCTGTCCAGAGAGCGCCAATGAAGGCTTCCAAGATGTCGCCCAGTTTTTTAGGGTTGGCGCGCCCATTACAAGCGTCCTCGTTATGACGCGAAATGATGTAGAACCTATCCAAACCAATTTTGAGGCTTAGTGTTCCCAAGGTTTCATTGCACACAATCTCTTTTTTCAAGTCGGTCATGAACCCTTCCTGCTCGGTTGGGAAGCGTCTCATCAAGTAAGTGGATACGCTGGCACCTAAAATGGTGTCGCCTAAATGCTCGAGACGCTCATAGGATTCGTCAAATAGTTCCAGGCAGTTCGGAGGCCGATTGGCGAGCTCAATGATTTCGCCAGTGGGGCTCGTGTATTCTTTGCGTTTGACGTATGAGGAGTGGACCATAGCTTTTTGGTACAACTCAATGCTCGAGGGAACAAAAGAGCAATTATGTTTCTGGAGAATCGCTTGAACGTCTTTTGAGGCGATCAAGCGATTCTTGGAATTGAAGGGATTGTAAAGCATCTTACTTATTAAGTCTTAGTCTTCGTTTAGTTCGTTTTTTTGAACGCCCTCCTAAATTGAATCCTTCTTGGGAAGACGGAGGAGACATAATATTGGTTAGCATGGGTTGGTAAGGCTCGGGAGTTTCGTATGATATTGGTATTGATGGCAGGGACGGAAGACTTTCGGGTGCCGGGACGGGTGCCGGGACGGGTGCCGGGGCGCGAGCAGGACGTTCGGCAGAACGGGGGTTCTGGCGGTATGCCCTGGAATACGGGTTCTCTTCTTCTATGCGACGTAATGTCTTTTTCACGGGGGTTTTCTTAGGTTTCATGCGTTTGAGGGTCCTGTATTCCGATAAAAGACGACCCATCAAGTTTGTGGTGTTTTCGTCATTGACGCAGTTCTTGAATCCTGCTAAGAGTATGGCGTGATAGTTTCCTCTCTTTCGGTAAATGTGAGTCAAGATTGGGTCTACAATAGTTTCCTTTATTACCCGATTTCTTATTTCCACTGGGGCTTGGGGGACGCAGGCTTTCTCGGGACTCGTTATTTCTTCTAAGATTTCGGAAACGTTTTCGTTATTGAAAACAAAGTCGGGAACTCCTTGAGCACTCTTGATCGTTTTCAAAAATGACTTTCCGGATTTTATGCTATTACAGCAATTGTGAGCCCACTTGTATTCAAGCATCATGTCCTGGTCTGCGTCAAATCCCGAACGCCAAAGCTTTAGAAAAAACACGCCTTGGGCAACAGGCAGTACGTGGTCGCAAATGGGTTTTAGTTCGTCAGTTTCAGAAAACGCAGTTCCGCAAATGTAACAATTAGGTGCTACAGCTCCAATTGTATTGAAGCACTGAACTGAAGCTTCTCCTTGATCCCACAATACGCGGGCTCTTACATCAAAAATATTGGAAAAAATTGCCTGGAACATTAGGCTCGCGAATCGGGATGATGTAGGATCTACCTTTTTAAGTTTTTCGGGAAGAGCGGCATAATCAGAAGCCCCCAAGATATTGCGAATAATTTCAGAAGGGTCTTTCGTGAACTTGATAAGTTTTTTGGCGTGTGGTTTAGCTTTAGATTTCAGTTTCTTGAACTTGTGGCTTGCACCTCCTGATATTTCGGCTCCGAGCGGAGGAAAGATTCCAGTTTCCACAAGTTCATCAATGTTCTCTTGAACGAGGGTCTTGTCCACCAGACTAAAATACTTCATGATGAGTTTTTGGACTTCTGGTCTTTCCACGTCAAAAATCAGATCAAAAAAGATGTCTACTGCTTCATTGTTTTCTGGTTCTGGCAAAGACACCACTTTATTGTTTTCCGGTTCAGCTTTTTGTTTGTGGTTGTTTATTGCGACTTGGAGCTCTTTTATGTCAGCGCCCAAGTCGTATTTTTCAGCAGCAACCCTGCCTCCCACTAACATTATTAGTTCTCAATACTCTTTTTAGTCTTCGTGAACTGTGCGACTAAAAGCAAACTCGTCCGACACCAGCTTCTTGCTCTGTTCCTTTACAATAAAATCTATGCACGACTCGGCGCCCGGAAACTCGTGATTGTCAAAGTAAGAAATAACGAGCTCAGCCAGATCCTTTTTCGAAAGTCCCCACGGCTTCTTCCAGCCGGGACGCTGAATCTTGATAGACGAATTGTCGTCATTGATGCGTAGCTCAGAAACCTCATTGAACTGAGGCTGCTTCACAATCTCGCCAAGCTCAATTTCTAGAGAGCGGCGCTCTTGGCGCAAGTCGTATATCTGGCTATTAAGGTTGCGCAGCTTGTTGTCCACATCGCGATAGGTGCGAATACAGAGCTTAAGATTGTCCATGTTTTTGTATAGAACTCTACGCAAATAACAAATTCCGTTTTCTACATAAGGATGGATTCTCGGGAAATAGAGAATTTGAGAAAGGTTTATAACCGAGAACACTCTAGTGAACCCCCCATTCCGAAGGATGAAGCAAAGAAGGTCTGGAAATCAATTCAGAAACGTTTGTCCAAAAAGTGTCCGGGTGGTATCCCCCAGTGCGTATTGAACTCCATGATCGTGAAGCCTGGCGCGCCTGTTTCTTGGGAGACTGATCCTACAGAGTGGCTATCTTCCTCAGACATAGACAAGCTGGAAAACCAATATGCCAAGGTTTTTTCCGAATACAAGTATCTGGGCTGTATCCCCATGGACTTTGACAAACAATCATCCCTGGGAACCTGCTTGGTTGATTCGCTATGTTCTTTAGACATCGGCGATATCTATCAGGATGGCTACAAGAGTATAGGCATAGTGTTTAACACGGATGTCAGCACGGGACCGGGTCAGCACTGGATTGCGGTGTTTTGCGATATTTCGCCCGATCTAGAGTACCCCCGCATGACCTACTTTGATTCGTACGCCCACGCTCCTGAACCCGAAATCAAGAGGCTCATGTCCCGGTGGAAACAGCAGTGGGATTCTTTGAAAACTCACAAGAAGGGAATGGTTCTTTCCTACAACAAGACTCGGCACCAATACCAAGACTCTGAGTGCGGAATGTATTGCCTATATTTTCACTACTGCTGTCTGATGGGGCTGCCGATGAACAAACGTGTTCCGGACGAGTTTGTAAGGTGGATGCGGGGGTCGTTATTTCGTGTTGGTAAGAAATAATGGAGTCTGTGGTTCCTCCGTGGGCCCAATACGGCTTAATACTTGTTTTTGTCGTTTCCATAGCTTACGCCTTATGGGGAGCTACCCGCCCTTCTCGCGAAAAAGCTTTAGCCAAAGCCGAGCCGATTTTCAAAACTTATCCCAAGGTGACTCGCCTGGCTCCCCTAGGATGTCCCCAACCTTCTACCTACAGACTATGCGATTACTACGTGGCTTCGTCTTCTTACTCAGTGTTTCCCGGCTCCGAAATTTATGACTACATTTCCGACTCTATCCTGCCCTTAGTCATCAAAGCCGGACCGCGCATGGTAGAATTAGATATTTACGCCGACGAGGACAAGAAGCCGGTAGTAGGACTCAAGAACCAGAAATTAGGAACCGATTACGCTTTTAACACCGTGCCTTTCCAAGCCTGCTGTATCTCTATCGCCAATAACGCCTTTAATAGCATAGTAAGTCCTGTGTCGAGCGACCCTTTTATCTTGAGCTTGGTGTTCCACACCAACATTTCCACAACTATCAATGCCTGTGCTGAAATCCTGAAAACGACCTGTCGCCCTTATCTTTTTGACTATAACTATGGATACCAACGCCGAAATCTTGCAATTGAGCCCGTGTGTAATCTCCAGAACAAGATTATTGTGGTGTCGGGCAAGGAAGTTGAGGGAACCATGATGGAAGAGATGGTCAATTTGTCGTGGGCAACTGCCAACCTGCGTCGCCTGACCTATACCCAGGCTGCCCAAACATATGATAGCGAAGAGCTTATTGAATTCAATCGCGACAATGTCACCATGGTAGTCCCCGATGCCAGCACGGACTTGGTGAACTATAATCCGGAAATATTGTTCACGTATGGGTGCCAGTGGAACATGATGTCCTATGGATCGCCCGACAGCATGATGGAATTGTATATAGGTCACTTCCAGGAGAACAGTTTGGTGATTAAGCCCCAAGCCCTGCGAGCCAAAAAGCCCCCGCAACTGAAAACTCCGACTATGCCCGACCCCGTTGTGTCGTTCCAACCCATGCAGCAAATCACGCCCATCTACAACATCACCGTTTGAGCATAAAATCTCGCCGGAAAGTAAATGGCGAACCCCTGGCTCACGCACGTAAAGTCCACGATGGCGAGCATGAAGAAGGACGGCACCTACAAGAAGGGCGACGGGCTCAAGAAGGTGATTATGGAGGCGAAGAAGACGTATGGCGGGTCCTCGGGAGGCAAGAAGACCCAGCGTCGCAAGACTCGCCATCGCAAGACTCGGCGTCGCCAGCATTAAAAAAATTGAGTATAGTTAACATATAAAGGAAATGGGCGGTGGTCTGTTACAACTTGTCGCATATGGAGCTCAGGACGCGTACATCTCCGGCAATCCCCAGATCACCTTCTTCAAGGGGCTTTACAAGCGCCACACGAACTTCGCGATGGAGCCTTTCCGCGTCAACTTCGCTGGACAGTCCGCGTGGGGAACCAAGCAGTCCGCAACCATGGGACGCCACGCCGACCTGATGTATTCCACCTACCTCGAGGTCGTGCTGGCAAGTGGCTACTACAATAATAGTTCGAATCGTCTTGGCTACAACCTGCTCAAGTACGCCGAGCTAGAAATTGGCGGACAGCTGATCGATCGTCTCTACGGCGAGTTCCTCTTCCTGTGGGACTCTCTGACGCTCAGTCAAGACAAGAAAAACAACGCATATTACATGGTTGGCGGAGGGGAGGATGAAGGTCCCCAAACAATGGGCGGTCTCAACGCGTGCAGCGGTAACGGACACGATGGTCTGCCCACCACTATTCTTTACATCCCCCTCTACTTTTACTACACGCGCAACCCCGGCGCGGCTCTGCCTCTTATCGCACTTCAGTACCACGAAGTCAAGATTAATCTGCTGTGGAACAAGGCGGAGTTTATTGCTGGCGACTTTAACAATGCTTCGTCACTCAAGACACCGATCCAGGCTGCCATCTATGTGGACTACATCTACCTGGACACCGAGGAGCGTCGCCGCATGGCCCAGCAGAGCCACGAGTACCTGATTGAGCAGACCCAGTATAACGAGGACAAGGGCATTTCCTCCTATAACAACCGCATTGACCTGACTTTCAACCACCCTGTCAAGGAACTCATCTGGGTCGTTCAGCCCTCTTACTATACGCAGTGCGACATTGCCAAAAAATTTAACCGGAGCGTTTTATATCCGTTTTTGTATAATGGATCACCAGTTTACGAGCAATATATCCAGATAAACGGTCAGGACCGTATGGCGAAGCGCTATGGCTCGTACTTCAACCAGGTTCAGCAGTTTCAGCACCACACCGGGGCTACTAGCCAAGGCGGCATCTACTGTTATTCGTTCGCGCTGCGCCCCGAGGAGCACCAGCCTTCCGGCACCTGCAACTTCTCGCGCATCGACACGGCTACCATCGTGATGACAATCGCAGGCGACGCTTATACCGAAGAGTCGACCGATAATACCAGGGACGTCCGCGTCTACGCCATCAACTACAACATCCTGCGCGTCATGAGCGGCATGGGCGGGCTCGCGTTCAGCAACTAAACACTAAGCTGATATAATATAAATGGTCGATGTAATCATCGGGACCATTCATATTATTTTTTCATTTGCGATTTCCATATATTCTCTGTGGCGACGCCCTTCCTATGACTTTCTTTACCTGCTTTACTTCCTGCTCCTAAACATTTCCTGGATTCTGATGAAGAACGAGTGTGCCGTATCCTACCTTATCAAAACTTTGGAAGACGATTCCTATAAGCTCGGCGAGAATCTTGAGGTTGAAGACTACCAATCAGTTCTGGGAAGCAAGGGGGCTTCCGCTTTCCTGAACTTTATTTTGTTTATGTACGCTTTCAACGTCATGTTTGTTCTGCTAAGAGGACAGCTTCCAGCTAAGGTAAAAATGTTTGTTCTTGCTTCTTTGGTGTCTTACTTGGTCTACATTTTTTCACTAAGGAGTCAGCTTTCTTTAGAGGCAAAAGACACGATTGGTCAGTTTCATTTGCTCATAAGTTTTGTTACTTTGCTGAAGCTACCATTCCATTAGCACGTCCTCCATGCGACACGCGGAATCCTCCTTCTTCTCTTCTTCCTCGACGCGAGCGTTGGCAGCTGCCAAGTCTGCTGCGAAGACTGAAACATCCTCCTCGGAACCTTCTGGCAACTTGGTCTCGTCAACCAGAATGTCCACAAAGCCAGTTCCGCAAGGAGGCTTCTGCCCGAACATGATGTTGGCTGAGACACCGCGCATCGTGTCCATTTCGCCCGTCAGCGCCGCATTAAAGAGGTGCTTGGCCGTCTCCTCGAACGAAGAGCGAGCAAGAATCTCACTTTCGGACTTGGTCATGCCGAAGCGGTCAGCCTGAAGAATCATGCCCGGAAACGTCATGGTGTCAATAAGCGTAATCATGTGGTGGTAGTTGACGTACTCGGCGCTGAATACCTCCATGAACTCTTCGTAAAGCATGACACGAGCCGTCTCAATCCCAAACACCTCCATGATTTCGTGGACGTCATTAGAGAACGAGCGGAAGGGGTCGGTGTTGGGGATGCGGGACAGGTCTAGCAGGTTAGTGCCTTCTACGTCGAGGACATACTGCTTGGGGGCTACGTATCCGCCCACAGCCTCATCATACAGGAGCTCCTTGGCAATTTCGCGGGGGAACACGCGACCCACACCATCCACGCCGGTAATGACAGTGTCCAGAAGCTTCTCTTCAATGAAGCGGAGCGACAGGGCGTTTTTTATGGTGTCGGTGCCGAAGACTAGGCGCATAACCATCTTGCCGGGCGAATTGGTATCGGAGTGCACGCAGGAAAGCACGCGCAGAACCTTGTTGTTTTCCAGACTCACGGCGATCTTGGTCATATCAACCACGTTGCGAGCAGCCATCTCCATCGTGTCAAACTCCAGGCGCATAATCCAGGGCGATGCGCAGTTGTTCCCCTGCGTAATAGAGAACTTCTCGTAAGAACGCAGGATCTCGCGGTCCTCCTGGACCACCGAGTCGGAACTCAGGGGATTGGGATCGTAATAGATGCGCACAGACTTTGTGATGTCGCGCACGGTAGTTTTCTGAATCTCCTTCATCTTTGAAATGGCGGCGTCCTGCGATCCGGAAATTGAAGGGTCCAAATACACCACGTTGCCGGGATTCTTGGGGTTGTGGGAGACAGACAGGAGCTCAATGATACGCGGCACTCCCTGCGTCGCGTTCGCCTTGGCGGTTCCGGCTGAGTGGAAAGTGTTCAGAGTGAGCTGGGTCGTCGGCTCGCCAATGGACTGGGCAGCCAGCGTTCCAACCATCTCGCCAGCGTGAACACATGCCTTGATGTACTTGAACTGAATCTCACGCATCACCTCGTCAAACGTTTCCTTTGAGAACCGCAGGCTGATAATAGACTTCTTGGGAGCCAGGTAGAAGCGAAGCAGGATGTGGAACACGATGTTGTGGCGCATCCAGGGCTGGTTACAGAGCTTTTCTAGTTCAGCGACCACATAGGATGGGGTAAGCGCGGTCTTGGTCGCATACGGATTGTTGTAGCGTTCCACGATGCGCTTGAGGTGGACGGGGCACCGCACCTCGTCCGTCTTGTTGAAGCGGAACACGTCGCGCACCAGCAGGTCGCGGTCCTTCAAGATTTGGTCTACGAGGTCCGGGGCATCCACAATTTCGCCGGAGCACACGGACTTGAAGTCGTCTACCGAGGCGGCAAAGTCTTTGTAGATCGCCTCCATGGTCATGGTGCCGAGCAGGCAAGGCTGGACTTCCACGCAGACGCTGTCAATGCCGTCGCCGCCATACCTGAACTGGACTATGGACCCGTTCACGTTGCGCACCGTGCCGTCGTATTCTACGTGAAGGTCCTCCATGGTTTTCACGAGCTTGCGCTGAATGTAGCCGGAGTCCGAAGTCTTTACTGCAGTGTCAATCAGACCTTCGCGACCACCCATCGCGTGAAAGAAGAACTCTGCGGGGCGAATGCCGTTGATGAACGAGTTTTCTACAAAGCCGCGCGATTCCATGCCGTCGTCAAAGCGAGCGAAGTGAGGCAGGGTGCGGTCCTGAAGCGTGTACTGGATACGGCGACCCCCGATCAGCTGCTGCCCAAGCAGCGCAGCCATCTGCGTGATGTTCAGCTCCGACCCTTTAGAGCCCGAATCTACCATCTGTCGCATGCGGTTATCAGCCGGCAGGCTCTTCATCAGTTGACTGGAAATTGTGCCGCTGACTTCTTTTAGGCTATTGCTGATCTTGTTCTCGAGCTCCTCGCCATCCGGACGCCCCGAGTTGTTCAGGAACGTGCCCGAGTGAACGCTGGACATGATGTCCGATACTTTGCGATGAGCTTCGCTTAGAGCGTTCTTGATGACTTCTTCCGTCTCCGCGTTGGCAATAAGGTCAGAGGGACCCACCGAGAAGCCGGTAAACAGGTTAAATTTGGTGACAATGTTCTGGATGTCGTTGATGAGTTGACCTGCGCGCTTGGGTCCGAAGTCGTTATAAACTACGTGGAGAATGCCCTCTGAAGCCGCACCGAAAGCACCCTTCTTAAGTTCGCCCTTTATGAGTTTGCCATCCTTCAGGGTAATGCGCCCATTGAAATCCATCAGCGGAAACACCGAGGAGAAGATTTCCTGTCCGGTAAGGGGTTGGTTGGTGCGTTTGTATGAGGACAGCGGCTTCTTCATGCGAGCCATGATGTTCATCGCGATGTGTTCGGGCACTCGTACGTGCGGCTTGCCGATGCGATAGGTTCCCGTCATCGTGTCTTGGAAGAGCTGGATGATAGGCGAGCCGGTGCGTGGCGAAATGATTTGGCGAAGCACCGAAGCAAGATACTTTAGTTCCATCGCCGACGCGATACTTTGGGGGACGTGCATGTTCATCTCGTCGCCGTCAAAGTCTGCGTTGTAAGGTCGGGTAGCAGAAACGTTGAGGCGGAAGGTGGAGTAAGGCAGCACTTTGATGCGGTGGCACTCCATAGAGCCCTTGTGAAGCGAAGGTTGGCGGTTAAACAGCACCACGTCGCCATCCACCAGGTGCCGATGAACGATGTCGCCCTCCTTGATATCAATTGTGTCGGGATTCACGAACTTGAGACTTAGGGAGCGATTATCCTCCTTGAGAAACACCGACTTGGCGCCCGGGTATTTAGAAGGTCCGTTGCGAATGCTGTTGAGAAGGCGATCGCGATTGAAGCCAGTCACAATTTCGGGGAAAGTAAGGTTCATCGCGATTTCTTCCGGAACGCCCAGCTCATCCACGTCAATGTTGGCATCGGGCGTAATAACCGAGCGGGCGCTGAAGTCCACGCGCTTGCCCATCAGATTACCGCGCACGCGACCCGTCTTGGCGCCCAGACGAGACTTCAGCGTTTTCAAAGGGCGACCGGAGCGCTGGGCTGAGGGGGCAATGCCCTTGATGTCGTTGTCCACATAGGTCGCCACGTCGTGCTGGAGCAGTTCACTGAAGTTATCAATGATGTCGGCGCTGGCACCCTTATCAATTTTTTCGCGCAGGCGCTGGTTGTTGCGCACGATGTCAATAAGTTTGTGCGTCAAGTCATCCTCCATGCGCTGATTGTCCTCCATGATTACGGAGGGGCGCACCGTAAGAGGAGGCACGGCGAGCACGGTACAAATCATCCAGTCGGGGCGACTGAACTTTGAGCTGAAGCCAATGAGGTCCACGTGGCGCGCGGAAATGCGTTGGAAGCAGCGCAGCACCATCTCGGGCTGGAGGGGAATCGGCTCGGCGTCCTCGTCATACGTGAAAGCGCGCAGACGAGCCACTGTCATCTCCTCCTTGTCCACCTTTTTTACAAGTGGGGTGGCGCAGTGGGGGCACGTAGACGCAGACTTGAGTTCCTTAGTCTTGTAGGACGCCGACTTGTCGCGCACGGCATTAAAGCGGGCGATTCCGTAAGTTGTGGACTCGATCTTTTCCAGCTCTTCGTCAGGCAGATAGGGATTGCTGCAATTCAGGCAGACGATGGATAAAATCTTCATGATTTCGTTGATGAACTGGTAAAGGTAGACGGGGCGCGCGAGCTGAATGTGTCCGAAATGTCCCGGGCATAGCAGATTAGTCTGCTTACACGTGGTGCACACTGCCCCGTTCTCGATCACGCCGAAGCGCCGGTCAAAGACGCCTCCTGATACCGGTTGATTGGCTTGGTATGTCTTGTCGGTAATGACTTCCACCACGCTGCGAGTGAGAATCTCAGCCGGGTTCGCGATACCGAACTGGACTCCAATGACAGTGTCGCCCATTCTTGTAATTATAATGTATTCTGTTTAGACTTGAATGTTCCATTTTCACCCTGCGACATTCATACTAAGGGTCCAAAACTCGTCATCATTCAAAACAGCCGCGACCATTTCGCTGGAAAAGTAGTTGTAAAGACTCATCGTCCACGCTCCGAACTCGGGACCCAGTCTCTGCTTGAACTTTGCTTTGTCCTTGATTTTCATGCGCTTAATATCGTGAAAGACGCGGTGACAAACTTGTTCGGTCTTGTGGTGGTCGGCACTTTCGTCTTTGAGTCTGCGAACTTTAGAATACCACTCCTCCATTTCTTATTATATTAGAATAATGAGCCTCCGCTTGAAAACCCTGCGGCGCTCGCACAAAAAAGAGAAGAAGTGGGACGCCGTCTTTGAAAAGAACGGGCGCGAGAAGGTCGTTTCGTTCGGACAAAAAGGATATTCCGACTACACAAAACACAAAAACAAGACTCGCAAGCAGCGTTATCTAAAGCGGCATGCGGGCATGGGCGAGCACTGGACGCAGCCCGACACCCCCGGTGCTTTGGCAAAGTGGATTCTGTGGAACAAACCCACCTTTAAAGCAAGCGTGGCTGACTTTAAGAA
>Ga0114963_10002850_pt1 | contig 11787 bp, 21 predicted proteins | sample C_131016_EF_Meta_FD_87019 | JGI IMG/M metagenome (GOLD analysis project Ga0114963, IMG submission 87019) | Freshwater microbial communities from Lake Croche, Canada to study carbon cycling - C_131016_EF_MetaG | ecosystem: Environmental > Aquatic > Freshwater > Lake | place: Lake Croche, Canada...
ACAACAAAGGGTTTACCCGAAACTATCCCTTTGCTAATTCAAAGTTAGAGCCTCTCAAGAAAAAGCTGTTGAGTATTGGTGGTTGGGCTGTTTGTCTTCCTTTTGTCGAGGAGGATTATTCAGCTTTGGCATCTGATAGGGGCCAAAGATTTCCGGGTCGATCCCAATTATTTTTGGGGCAGCCGAGTCAATGTCATAACAACTGTGCAGATCTCTGGGATCAAAACAAAGAAAAGCTCAAAATCTGCACTGGGTATGCTCTTTCAAAAGATGGGGTGTGGCGGCAGCACTCGTGGTGCTATGACATTGAAAATAGGGTCGTTATAGAAACCACCGTAAAAAGAATTCAATATTTTGGGTTTATTTTGACAGAGATTGAGGCGGACGAGTTCTATTGGAGCAATTTATGACCAACTTTTTGTACCACGGAACGAGCTCTAAGCTCTTAGAAAGCATCTTATCGGGTGGTTTGAAGCCCCGAGGACGCAAAAAGGGCAATTGGGAGAGCTTTCCAAGTCGTCCTGATATGGTTTATCTGACTACGGCTTATGCCCCTTATTTCGCAATAAACAGCTCGAAAAAGGGCGAAAAGGCCTTAATTTTGGAGATTGATTACTCAAAATTAGACGAATCGAGCCTTTATCCAGACGAAGACTTTATTGCACAAGCTATTTCTATGCAGCAGAACCGGCCTCTGGAAGAAGTCCATGAGGAGGTCTGCGAAGAATTAGAGGGTTATCAGCATTGTTTGCAAGATAGCCTTATGGGCTTGGGTAATTGCTCACATATGGGAGCTATTCCAGCTACTGCAATTTCTCGATATGTTCTTTTGGACTGTGAGAAACGGGCTGATCTCAGTATAATGAGCATGGACCCGAGCATAAGTCTAATGAACTATAGATTTTGCGGGAGTCGGTATCGCTCTGTGATTTCTTGGCTTTTCAATGACAGGGAGGACTTTGAAATTGGAATCGGAGACAACAAAACCTATATCGAATTGCTCGAAAGAAACCAGCCTGGCTACGGAGAACGCATACAAGGCGTGTTTACAAATAGAAGCGGCATTGAAGTCATCACCTGCCCAGCCCGAGCCGCCTAACTTATTTGTACCCTATTCGGTCAGTCCCGATTTCAAAAATGGAGATAACCATGACTAACGATACCGTCGATTTTGAGAAGATTTTTACTGAACTGAGCGTCGGAGACGAGCGGATTCGTGTCCTTCGATTTATGGACGTTCTGGGGCTGAGTTCCATTCGCGTCAACTACAGCGGCGGTGGAGACAGCGGCTCTGTTGATGATATTGAGTTCCATCCGCAGGATGCGGTGGGCCGTAATCTTTATGAGTTCATCACCAATCGTTTTGAGGAGATTCTCTCCCAGCCGGTTTGGGACGTTCATGGAAGTTTTGCGGACGGCGGCGGTTATAGCGTAAACGGAACTGTGGTTTGGGATGCTTCCACAAAGGAAGTCAATCTTTATGGAACCCACCACTACTACGAATACGATGACGAGGGCGAAGAGACTGACAGCAACGACGAAGACTTTGAGGAGGCTTGTTTTTCTTGGGAAGATGGTGACCCTGAGCGAAGTGAAGGGCCATGCTTTGACATGATTTACGCTTATGCAAAGTTTGTTTTGAAGGACAAGTTCCCCGGCGAGTACCACAATCGGATACTTGCTGCCGCTATGGAAAAGGATGCGGGTGCTATCGAGTATGTGAAGTGGGTAGAGGGTGGAAAGAAATGAACTTTGAATGGATGGCAACGGACGTTGGCGAGTGGTTTCATGCAGACTATGGGTTCATAAGGTCTGACGACGATGAAACTTGGATCGCAGTTCCGCGAAAGGCATACAACGGCGGAGTTCCTCTAAAGGGAAGTCATAACTCCCGACAGGAAGCCGCTTTAGCACTCGTTGAGTTTGTAAAATCCTGCCCTAGACCAAAGTTGTCAAAGTGAAAAAGTTCAAAGAACTATTTGGACTTATGTCCGAGGAATTCGGCCCAGAGCCCATTGTCATAAATCTTGAAGATGGGCTCTGGACTATAGAAACATGTTCTTCTTTTGAAGAGAGCTCAAGTGACGGTCTTTTTGCTTATGGAGAAGGCGACACCTTAGAGAAAGCCATCTCTAACTTTGAGAAGAGCTTGGAAAACAACCTGGCAGACTCCTAAAAATGATTGACCGCTACTTAGAATCTATGATCTTGAGAGAAAGAGGCCAAAATCAAAAATTGGCTCAAGAAGTTCTCGAAAAGCTCAGCCCAGAAAGCAAAGAGCGTCTTTTTCACTTATTGACGAATAAAGAGAACGAGATAAACGCTCTTAAAAGAAAGACCAGGATGCCTTGGGCATGATTTATCTCCCACACCCTAGTGGCGACCAGCACGTCCCTTAGAAAGATTTTTTCAGGGTAAAGAAAAATATCTTGACCTGCTTCAGCCTCTAATGAGATATCTCGAAGAGAGCTGTCCTCTATGATCTATCTTCCAAATTCACGTTTTCAATGTGATGTTTCTGCTGGCGGCGGGATGGTAGCTCACACATATCCATTTAGGTCAACCAGCAAGGCGAACTTCTTGTGTGGAAATTTTTTGGCACAAGAAACTTCTATGCTTATTGAACTTGACCCTGATAAGCTAATTTCAAAATTTGAAAAAGCAGAATGTAGTCTCAACCAGCTTAACTTTGATCCTGCAACCAAGGACAAGGTGGACAAGCTATTTGGATTTGTGAGAGAGGATGGCTGCGAATTTGGAATTAGCCCTGTGAAATCTTATTACAGGTGGGAATTTTATGGTTTCTGGAACATACCGTTTCTGCTTGGTCCATCTGACTGGGAAACGTTTGGTCTAATATGGATTCCGACACAGATGGTAGAGTTTCTGAGGTGGATAGAAAAAGAATGTCCTGATGAGAAGAAACCTTGGACCTCTACTTTTGAGTTCGGCCCAGCTCCCCAGATCTAAAAACCAAGCTGATAAATTATTTTCTGACTAATGATCTATCTCCCGTACCCTCAGTTTGATTTTGAGGAATCTTCAGGCGGAGGAATCGTTGGATATGCGAATTCCGATGAAACATCTCCATTGTCACATATTGAACCATGGAATATAGACCCTGATAAAGTTTATTCTAAATTTGAGAAAGCAAGGTCGGGTTATTGGGAAGGTCGTTACTTTCCCTCCCCAGATGCTTGCTATTGTTTCCTTAGAGAAGATGGAAACGAATTTGCAATTAGGTTCTTAAAAAACAAAAAAGTTGATATTCTTGGGTACTTTATTATAAGTGGGCAGGCGGGATATCCCGGTACTAACAACTACTTCAACGAATTTAAAATTTGGATAGAGGCTCAATGTCCTAGGTAAGATTTATTTTCTGACTTTTGATTGTGAGAAAATAAATGTTATGTTCAAACTTTAAATTTATTGTACCCTATGGCGGTGGAGGAACCTTTATGAAGATTGGCCTTTGCTGCATTAGTCTTGACCTTCAGGATCAAGACCCGCCCCTCAAATTCCAGACTATGACATTCAAGCGGTTCTCATCGCTGCCCCGTGAGGAGGCGGTGGGGATTCTGGGCGACAGGATTCATAACAACCTGATCGTAACTGCTGAAACTATCAGGTATTGTGCAAACAACGACCTATGCTACAGGCTCTCAAGCGACCTATTCCCGCTCATTACTTATGACGCAGCGGGTGTTGATCTAACTGACCTGCCGAACCACGATGACATTCAAGATGCTTTTGACGATCTTGAGAGTATTATTTCTGAAACCAAAGTTAGAGTTAGCTGTCATCCGTCAGAATTCAATGTTTTAGCTTCTAAAAACCAGGCGGCCGTAAATAAAACCATAGATGAGCTGAACTTTTACTCGTCATTTATGGACAGAATCGGCTGCCCTGCGGATCATAATTCTCCTATGAACCTGCACATCCATAATAAGGATGGGTCTTACGAAGAAATTTTGGCACGCTTCGTAGAAAGTTTTGGCCGCCTCGACGACCATTGTCAGAAAAGGTTGGTTATCGAGAACGACGACAAGATAAATTGTTGGAGCGTCAAAGAACTTGTGGAGATCTTCCATCTGCAGACGCAAATCCCAATCACTTTCGACTATCTGCATCATAAGTGCAACCCAAATGGGCTTTTAGAGCAAGAAGCGTTTGAATTGTGCCATCAAACATGGGCCCACGTCACTCCTTTGTTCCATTACAGTGAAAGCCGACCCGGAAATAATCCTCGTGCTCATGCTGATTTCGCAGAGAATAAGTTCGAGCTATATAAAGACTGTGACATTGACTTCGAGCTGAAGATGAAAGATAAAGCTATTTCTAAGTTTAAACTAGAAGTGTTGAACGAAGGTGTAACCTCTGAGTTCTTCTGAACTTAGATGGAACAAGCAGGTTTTCAGCTAAAAATAAGCCGTAGTCAGATAATTTTTAATCTGCAAAAAAAGTTTTGAAAAAAAGCTGACTCGACCGAAGTTGTTGGTGCGAAAATACTTAGAGCAAACGACTTTTTCCTATTTGCCCTAAGTACTTTGCTGACAATACCTTAGGGCAAACAACCGTCCTTTTGCAACGTTTTTAACCCTGGTTTTAAAATTCTGTGACGATGAGCTGCCCAAAAATTAAATGGTAAGCCCAAATAATTTAAGACCAGCGCAAAAAGATCGAGATAGCTCACTTTTTAATGGGCCCACGTCTAGATCTGGCAGAAAACATCTCTATCTCTGAGATAGAAACCTTTTAAGGTCCGATGGGCCCTAAAGGTCCGCCAAAAACCTTTTGAAAGGGGCCGAAGGGGCCGAAGGGTTTTTATTTCCACCCCAGAAAATAAAAGTTTTTTTGTCACAAAGTAATACAGGTTTAATTCGGCCTTTTTAGCGGGGCTAAAAAGGTGACTTCTAATTTCAAATTAGCCGTAAGTCCTTGATTATCAAGCCACAACACATGGAGATACAAAGGTTTTCTAATTAGGGTACTAGCTGAGATAAAACAAAAGATGGTTTGTGCCTAATTTAAACTTAGAGGTATAAATACCCACGGAGGTAAAGATGACAAAATTTAGCGAGTGGATTGAGTTGAGAGAGTCCAGAGACAGCGAGCTTAAGTGCCCTCACCCAGAGGACAAAGAGTTTTGCCGTGAGTGGAATCGCTGGATCAGAGGAGAAATCTCAAGTCCTCCTGTACACAAATCAAAGAAAGCTTTGGGGCATTTTGATCGTAGAGCTGGTTCGATGGACACAAAGAAAGAGAAGGCACGCAAAGGAAGTGGACAAAAGGGTGGAAGATACGATTGGCGTAGAGATTCATAAGCGCGTAGAGTATTCTATGGCAAATTTTGAATTAGCCGTTAATGAAATATAGCCGCAATATAATATATTGAGCGCGAATACATCCGCGTAGAGTATTCTATGGCAAATTTTGAATTAGCCGTTGTGGCAATGGAACCAAGGCCGTTTATAAAAACCGGGTTGGCTTTTATAGATCTCTGACTTTGAGGAATCCGCGTAGAGAATTCCACGTCTGGTACAATTAATTTCCTCACCCGGCCAATTTATTTGTACCCTATGGGGGCGTTGCGTTCCAATTTCAAATTAGGAGGTTTCCAATGAGGCTCGAAGATTGCCGTATGGGTATGGAGGTCATGTTTGGCCGTGGAAACGGCGAAATGACCCGTGGTGTTGTGGTCAAGATCAACCGTGCCAAGGCCAAGGTTCAGACAATCGAAAATCGGGGTCGCACAACGGCAGGTGCGGTGTGGACTGTTCCTTATAGCCTTATGAGTCCGGTCAACGGAACTACCGCCGTAGAGAACTCAGTGCCGGTTGCCCCTCCATCTATCCCATTCAGCCCATTTCAGGATTATGTGGAGCAACTCGCTCTTGAGGCGATCAACTGCGTCTATAGTGGCCTGAGTCCAGAGAACTTGACCTGCGACGGCGAGGCTTCCGCAACTCAGATTGCCCAAAAGAGAGCAAAGTTGAATCGCCAACTTCGTGGACTATTCCAAACTTTGGGCAGAGAAGTTGATGAGAATACAGCGTATAAGTGGATGATGGAGCGTAACGAATATAACAGCAAGAGGACTGGAACCAATGGCTAAACTCACAAGCGTATCTGTAAACATTCGTCGTTGGGCCAATAGCAAGGATGAAGTTCTTGAGACTCTTATCCTTGAGTGCCTGCCCAAGCATTATGGTTGGGAGGCGGCCACAAAGGCATATTATTATGCCCAAAGAATTTTGAAGAAGCGTTGGCCCCAAGGCGAAAAGGTCATCCTTGAGCATAGTCCCCGCTTTGCCTATCTTTACGCAAAGAACATTATCAAGGGACGATGGATTCAGGCAGAGCCTTTTATCGCTAAGGATGAACAAGCATCCTACTATTATTCAAAGTTTGTTTTGAAGGGACGATTCCCTGAGTTTGAAAAGAATCTCAAATGCGGTGGCCTTACGGGTCGCTGGAGGGCTTACGATAAGTTGATCGACTATGCACGGTTCTATTTGAATGAGCGACTTCCTAAAAAGTACGAGCGGATGATTTGTGAACGAGGCCATGACTCTGTGGATTATGCCGTTGAAGTTCTAAAGAAGCGTTGGAGGGCAGCCGAAAAGAACATTGTCCACAGCGGTAAGAAGTACATCGACAAATATATTCGATCTCTGAAAAGTGTGAAGGACCGTAGAGAGTTCCGCACTTTGCTCTTGGCAGAGGCTATGAGCAACAAAAATCGTTACTACTGCCCTGCGAAGGATTGGATCGAAATGAATGAGGCTTCGCAGAATCCGGTTGCTTTCAACTGAACTCCGCGGTGTAAGACAACAATGAAAACGTACTTGTGAAGGTAAATTCAGCCGTCAAAAGGACTTAGTCTAGTTTCTCCCGTTGCCCAAAGATGTCCTGTAATCCCCATTTCTGTGCATAAGGAACAAACGCAGGCTCCAGCCTTTTTACCCGGATAGCCAAAAACAGGAGAAAGCAAATTTTGACTTTTCATTGTTATTGAAGATATGTGACCAGGCCGACGATAATTGAAGTTGGCCTGATAAACGCTTTCATATCGAACAGGCGTCTGCGTTTTGAAAACGGTGCCGGTTCTAGTTTTGGACCCATCAACGGGCTGTCTTTTTGTGCGAGTTGGCATACAATATGTAGCAATTGGCAAAAAAGAAATTACATCCATAGGTATCCACAATGAATGAGCCATATTTTGAACCAGAGGATGATGGGCTACTTCTAATTTCGGAAATGCAAAGAACTTGTGTAAAGGACTATATTGTCGTTTGCATCAGGCAAGACAAGAATTTTCCTTTGCTTTACCTAAAGGCTCAGGCAACAAGCGAAAGAGAAGCCGCTGAGGTAATTCAGAGAGACAATCCACTTGTGAAGGTTTTGCGGGCCTATCTAGCAAAATAATTGTACCCTAGAAGTCTGCCCAAGGAGGGGGGACGATCATGGAAGTACCTAAGTTTGCAAGGAGGAAAGGGATCGTGCTGTATTTACAGATAGCCGCTGCGGTTGTGAGTATTCTTCTTGGTCTTGCTCAAATGACCAAAGAATCGGCTCCTATTGTTGAAAAGTACCAGCATCACCAGCAACAAGTTGAACTTCAGAAAAAGCAGCAAGAGGCTCAGTCTAAAGCCTCTAAGATTGCTTCTATGAACATTCAATGGCAATATCGAGGAAATGATGGTGCATGGCGTTACTATAGTGACTATAACAACCTTTATTGGTGTAGAGTAAACATCCAAGGTGTTTATGAGTATGCAGAAAATCCCTATGCTTTAGCACAACAAAGCCAAAAAGTAATACGATAATAAATGCCGCTTAGATTTTGTAACAATCGTTCTGATTATGATATAGTTCGTGTAGAACATGATAGAGTGTTTATTATTGATCTAAACCTTGGTAATAAATCTGTTACTAATGATGCAGATCTTGTTTACACTGAATTACAAAATCAATGGCCTAATCGTAGAGTGATTTATAAAGATAGTATTGGTCGATGGGATGAGATTGTATCACAGTTTATAAGAGGCGACTGTGTAAGATTCAAGCCTTATAACGAACATACACCTCAATTGTAACACGGATTTACTATGCACACCCTTCAGTATTTAGCGGTAAAAGCGGACTCTACAAAAGAAGCATACAAAAATGTAAAGAGTCATCTTGAAAATGTAACAAATGGTGATTTCTGGAGTGATTGGCACGTTGTGGGTGGTGGACGTTGGAGCAAGAATAGTAAAGAAGGTTACGACGATTCTCCAGATGATGTAATATCTTATGTAAATGATAATAAGAAGTTTTTAGACTCTATCGAGTGGACAAAAAAGGCTCGAATGGAGGAAATGAAACGTTTACTAGAATCGTTACATAAGAACGACGGAGAAGCACAGTTCATTATATCTGCACTTGCTTATGCAAAGAAAGCAGAAGTTGATAGTATTGATATGAACTCTTATCTTGTGAATCGAATCTCTAAAATGTTACTTGGTATCTGGACTTCTGACTCATTTTTCTTTGATGCAGAGTCTAATAGTTGCTCTTATGTTTATCTTCAAGAGAGGATAGAAGCAGAGCCAGATAATGTATATTTAGTACCAGTGGACTTTCACTTTTAGTATAACACTTGTTACTATTTTTTGTATCACTTGTTACTATACTTTGTAGTTCAATAGTAACAACAATAGTATAGAAATAGTAACAAGTGATAAGCAATATCACTACTTTTAGTAGACTGATTTTGCAGGCAAAATGATTGTACCCTATGGGGCCGGTCCCCAAACCCAGGAGTGCAGATATGCGATACGCCGATTCCCAGTGTGAGGTTGTGGAGTCTTACCAGCCGGAACACACCTATACCTTTGTTGGTCGGTGTGTTGTGACGGGCAAGGAGCAGCGGGTCACGGTCAAGGCTCAAGACCTTTTCCGATACCGTCAGGGTGGCTACATTCAGGAATGTTTCCCCTATCTTTCCAAGGGAGATCGTGAGTTCCTTATTAGTGGAACGAGCGATGAAGGGTGGAAGCAACTCTTTGGTGATCCCGATGAGGACTCCGAAGAAGAAGTGGACGAGTGAACTGATTTTACAAGCCAAAAATGCGTGGTAAAATCATTGTACCCTATGAGGGTGTCAAAGGAGCCAGAACATGATTAGCTGGAAGCATCTTCCTACCAAAGTTCTCTTTGACGTTGCTGAACTTTGTGATGGGCATACCATCTTCAAACCCGAAGCGTTTACGGACTTGGGAGTTCCAAGTGAACTGATTGAGCAGTTTACGCAAGAGTTTGAGAGCAATACGGACAGTTATAAGGAAACGATCTTTGACGATCACGGCAAAATCGTTCCCAAGTTGAGAGGTGTTTATGGACTCGATGTTATCGAGTCTATCAACCGGGAGCTTGGACTTCCATCTCCCAATAAGTTTGGTCGTGGTTTTAGGGCTGACCTTTGTCGGAGTCAGATCAAGGATCATCTTGGCAGAGTAAGCGGCAAGTAACTTCATTGTACCCTATGAGGCTGTCGCTGGCTGACTCGTGTGAGTCGAGCGACGGTTAGAAAAAGAAGGAGAACGTAGAGATGGCGAAGAAGCAGTCGTCGGAGAAGCAGGTTCGGACGAGCATTGATGACTTCCTCCCGGCCTACCTCGCTGCCGTCAAGGCGGAAACGACGCTGGAGGACTTTGCTGCCTCCATCGGCGTGAAGCCCCTGACGGTCACGCAGCGGGTGGCGAAGTTGCGGGCGGGCGGTCTGGATGTCCCCAGCATCAGCGGTGGTCAGCGGGCCAGCGTGATGGATCGGGCGGCGTCGATCCTGGCCCAGTTCAAGGCTGATAACGGTTGATACAAGCCCTCTCCCCGGTGGACTCAAAAGGTCTACCGGGGAGAGGGAACAACCGTTTAATATAATTGTACCCTACTAAAGCGTTCCGATTATCACCACAACGGAGGTTGATATGTCAAGCTGTGAGTGCTGCGGTCAGGATGTGGACGTTATCTACTGCGGGTATGAGATTCCCAAGAATTCTCATCGTCTGACGAAGAAGGTGCTGAAGCGTCTGGAGCGGGACGGCGTAGTATATGTGACGCACGATGACGGCGAGGGCCGTATCGCCCGTGAGGAACTGGAAAAGATCGCGGGGGCCATTGGCCTGACATTCCTCACCGACCGGCCCTACGAGTTTGCCATCTTCGATGAGGATGGCATCGGCAAGAAGTTCGTGATGACGATCTAGTTTCTTTGTACCCTACAAAGTTGTCCATCAGGCAGGAGAGAACTCGCCAAGAGGCCCAACGGCCACACTGGGAGAATTGCAGCAAGGAGCCTCTGCCTATTGGACATGAGTAGCCCAACCCCAACGGAGAACACGATGTACCTTGTTCTGATGATCCAGCACAACCGTGCTACTTACGCCAAGGCGTTCAACACGTTTGATGCCGCTGCCGATCATGCGGACGATCTGGTGATGAACCTGTGTGGTGTCTCTGACGAGATGCCTGACTGGGAAGGTGGAGAAGTCTATGAGCATGACGGTTACGGCAGTGAGACTGTGCTGATTACCGGGTGCCACGAACCGCCCGACAAGAACGCAGAAATCATCAGCCAGTGGAAGAACAACAAGTGGTCGAAGTATAACAAGTCGAAGTATAACAAGTGAAAATAAGGGTACAATGTAAATAACAAAATCATTGTACCCTAGGACAGCGTCGGACGATAACAACCACCCCTACCCCTCAAGAGACTAACATGAACACTCTGCTTGCTACCGCCCTGAAGTCGTGCTTTGAGAAACTCGCTAAGAGCCTGCCCACTCTCACGGCTGGATCGTACCATGTGGACGAGACTGTCACGATCCGTGTGGTTGGTGATGTGAACAAGATTCCAGACGAGGAATATACGCCGACTGTCTCGATCCCCTACAAGAAGGCGTTCGAGATGTTTCTGGCCCGCATGGGCATCCAGCGTGAGGCTGCGATGGAGGCTCTTGTGCAGAGCATGACCGATGCCATCAATGGTGTCTGCCCTGCCGACATCGGGATGGATGACTATATCAATGTCGATGACGTTGAGAAGGTCGTGCAGGAAGGTCTGGCTGCGATGCCGAAGAAGATTCGCACCGGAAAGACGTTCGTGGAATGTACGGTGGCGGTGGCTCCCACCCCCGCTATGCAAGTCACGATCCCTTGATTATAATTGTACCCTACAAAGTCACAAGGAGTAGTGAAAATGGAAAATGTAACGATCCCCCAGCACAGTGTTATCCAGTACGTTCGTAACCGGAAGAACATTCCTCATGGTGTTCTTGTGGCAATCAAAACCGACGAAGGTTTCAGTATTGGATATTCGTTGTGTAACAAGAAGGATCGCTTCAACAAGCGTATGGCCTTGAAGATTGCCCTTGGTAGGGCTGAGTGGTCTGGCGATCCAGAGGAACGTGTCCCTGACCCACTGCCTCATCCTGTGAGGAAGATTATTCCTTTGTTCTGGGAGCGTTGCAAGAAGTATTACAAGGTGACGCAGTGAATCGAAATAAAGCAGAATAAAATAATTGTACCCTAAAGGGTCAAAGGGAGACAATCATGCAAGACACACTTATTGGGCTTGTTGTCAAGACAGATGGCAGTATGTTCTTTGGGCAGGTTCCCAAGGGCTTACAGAGTATCTACCAGACCATCGGTTGTGAAGGCATTGAAGGCATCCGACTCAAGGATGCTATCATGTATATTGACGATGAAGGCAAGTTCAAGCCGGAACCCAAGATGAACAAGGTC
>Ga0114963_10002851_pt1 | contig 11785 bp, 17 predicted proteins | sample C_131016_EF_Meta_FD_87019 | JGI IMG/M metagenome (GOLD analysis project Ga0114963, IMG submission 87019) | Freshwater microbial communities from Lake Croche, Canada to study carbon cycling - C_131016_EF_MetaG | ecosystem: Environmental > Aquatic > Freshwater > Lake | place: Lake Croche, Canada...
CACTACATCTAATTTAAATGTAACTGGAATTGGTACTATTGGTACTTTGCCCAACATTAATGGTACTAATTTAAATTATAGTGGAATTGGTACTATTGCTAACATTAATGGTACTAATTTAAATGTAACTGGAATTGGTACTATTGGTACTTTGCCCAACATTAATGGTACTAATTTAAATTATAGTGGAATTGGTACTATTGCCAATATTAGAGGTACTAATTTAAATTATAGTGGAATTGGTAGTATTAGTACTTTTAATGTTTCAACTCAAATAAGCATTCCTGATAATGGATATCTTTACTTTGGTAATAGTAACGATATGTTACTCTACCATGATGGAAGTAATAGTTATCTTCGTGATAATGGGACAGGAGATTTAATTATAGATGGCTCTCAAAAAATATATTTAAGATCTGTTGCCGGTGAAAATCTGGCAGTATTTAATACAGACTCTAACGTTGAATTGTATTATGATAACTCCAAAAAATTTGAAACTACTTCTAGTGGAGTAACTGTAACTGGAATCGCTAGCGTAGGAACAGTTAATATACTTTCTGGTATTATAACTGCATCGAGTGGAGTTGTTACATATTATGGTGACGGTAGTAAATTATCAAATTTACCTGGAGCAACACCTGGTGGTTCAAATACTCAAATTCAATATAATAGTAGTGGTTCTTTTGGAGCATCTTCAAACTTTACTTTTAATGGCATTGATGTTAAAGTTGTTGGAGTATGTACTGCTCAAGATTTTAATGCTCTTTCCGATATTAATTTTAAAAAAAATATTGCTCCAATATCAAATGCATTAAAAACAATTTCTAATCTTGAGGGTGTTGGATTTAATTGGAAAGAAAGTGGAAATCCCTCATTTGGAATAATTGCACAACAAATTGAAAAATATCTTCCAGAACTAGTACATGGGGAAAATCCAAAAACTGTTAACTATAATGGAATTATTGGAGTCTTGATTGAAGCAATTAAAGAATTAAAATCTGAAGTTGAAGATTTGAGGAAAAATATTATATAAATAATATTAACTTAAGCCGAGTGGAGACACGAAGATGGCTATTAAAATTTCAGGAACAACTGTTATTGATGATAGCAGGAATCTTGTTAATATTACTGGCTTAGGAGTAGGCATACAGTCAGCTGGAAATTCAGTAGGAAGTGGTGTTACTATCCTCAATTTTATTGGGGCTGGTAACACTTTTTCTGTCACTAACGGAGTTGCTGCCATTAGCATTTCCGGAAGTGCGGGAGGTGGTGGGTCTTTGGGAGTTTCTTCTGCAGCAACTCTAGTTGGATCTGGAATAACCAATTTAAATTTTGTTGGTGCTGCTGTTACTACAGTTGGTTTAACAACCGCTGTAGTAACAATTTCAAAAACTTTGACAATTGGAAGAAGAACTGTGGCGGGAACTATCCAGTTAGTAAATGCATATATGAGTGTTCCTCTTCGTAATGGTGGAACAGGAACTGTTTCGGTATAATTAATTAATCCAAAGTATTTAAAGTTATGACAGAAAGAATTCCATTAATTTACAATCCATCATTAAATCAACTTCAAGAAGTTTCTCTTGCTGATGAAACCTCTGTTGGTATTCTTTCTGTTAGAGTAATATCTAATCCAAATTATTATACGAATGAAGTTGTTTCCCTGGCAAACTCTTCTTTTAATTATGGAATGTTTGGACCAGTCACTGTTGGAACCGCAGCTACTATTACTGTTGGTTCCGGTGTATCTTTTGTTATTTACTAAACAGGAAAACTATCATGAGTTTCTTACGAGTTAACACGATAACTGGAAAAGATGGCAACAATACGCCAACTTTTACAACGGGAATTCAAATTTTAGAAACATCAAATCCCGTAGCAATTTCGACAATCAGTGTCTCACTTATTAATGTCACTGGTGTAGTTACGGCATCTCAATTTATTGGTGATGGTGCAAATATGACTGGACTTTCTGGCATGTCTGCATCAAAATGTTTTGCGCTTTCCGTAATTAATTAAAGACATGGCTTCTTCTCAAATTTCGGTAAACGTAATTTATTCCAATAGAGATAGCGGTGCCACCGCCCCTGTTATTTTTCCATATGGATTTCAAGTTGCTAGTGGATATGCACTAACTTGCATGGGAGGAATTAACGTTACTGGCATACTTACAGCTGTAAGTTATTCTGGAAATGGTGCATTGCTAACCAATTTAGCTGGAATTACTGTTGGTAAAACTTTGGCATTAACTACAATACTATAATTCTTATGTCTATTCTCAGAGTCGATAACATTACAAATTCAACGCAAGATGGAAGACCGGTTTTGGCAGTTGGTGCTTCTATTTCTGCTGGTTATGCACTGACTGCTACTCAAATGATTGTAAATGGAAGTATAACTGCAAGCTCATTTCAAGGTGATGGTAGTCAATTAGTCAATTTGCCCACCATCTCAGATTCGAAAGTTCTTGCATTTAAAAGACTTGGATTGTGGTTTGATGATTATAAATTTTAAATGTCTTTATAACTAACTAAATAAAATAAATTAATTAATTAACTTTGGAGAAAAGGTACACATGACATCCCCCAATATTGTTGGACTTGGAACTATTTTAGGATTTACTACAGTTAGTAATCTGGCGAATTCTACCGAGACTGTTTTTTTGAATGCCCCAGCAACAACAAATACTTTATATAAAGTAAATAATATTATTGTTGCAAATACAACATCATCTTCAGTTAATGCCACTATTTCATTTAGAGATGCCGCTGGTGGTGGTGGAACTGCATACAAACTTGCAAACAGCACCCCCATTGCAGCATATTCAACTCTTGTTGTAATTGATAAAGCATCGGCAATTTATTTGGAAGAAAATAAATGTCTTACTGCAACTTCATCAAGTGCTTCTGGACTTTTAACTATCGTATCTTCTTACGAAATTATCAAATAATAAACAATTTTATATAAAGGAGATAAAAAAATGTCCAGATTTTATTCCAAAAATAGAGAAGAACCTCAAGAAATTTATATGTTAGAATTTCCTGATGGTTCAACCAGAACTGGAGATGATTATACTGAAGAAGAGTTGGAAATGGGCGAATATACTGGTCCGTATACTAAGCCAAATATTAATGAGCAATTTCAATATCTATCTTGGGATTCTGAAAAACTTATTTACATAATTAATAATTATGATGATGAGCATTATTTGAATTATTTGAGACAATTTAGGGATTATGAACTTCACTCAACAGATATGTATATGATTGAAGATTATCCAGTATCCCCAAAAATAAAAGATAATTATAAATCTTATAGAATTTGGTTAAGAGATCTTCCAGAAAAAATTGAGGATAAAGAGTATGAACTTCCTAAAACATTTAAAGATCTTGAAAATCTTTTTTCTGTTAGGAAATCTTTAATTGGAAAATATACTGAGGAATTCTGAGGAAGTATAAAATGCCAAAACCCAATAAAATAAAAGTTATCCGAAAAGTTAGCAATACCCAATTATACCCAAGTATTGATAATGCAGTTCTTCAAAGTACATTAAACTCCTATGCTGGGGGGGTAGGAATTGCATCTACAACACGAGAAAGTGCTGGTTGTTTTTCTTTGATTGGAAGATCGAATATGCGAGATAATATAGGAGGTTCTGTTGCAATTTCCGGAAACCCCAGTGCCGATGGTCACGCTGGAAATGGAAGACATGATAATGGTGAGAACCATCAGGAAAGTCATTATACTGGCGGAACAGGAGACGGTGGCGGAAATTTTATTTATGCGGATGTATCTACTTTAACTTCCCCCTGGTGTATATGTGTTTCCGCAGCCGCTACTTCTGGAAAATTTGTTAGATCTAGTTCTATTTCTGATGAGTATATGTTAACTACTTCCCCAGTATCTGGAGTGCCAGCATATGTTCAAAATCACGGTGGACCGACTCATCATCATGTTTATGGTAGGACTAATGCCCCAGGAAATCTTGCTCCATTGAATTGTACTTATACAACACCTAGTCCTATTTTTAATAATGTATGTTGTGTTTCTGGATGCCTTAATGCATCTGGTGGATATAGTGGGTATTATCAGTCTTCTTTTTGTACAAATAATCTTGTTCCTTCAAATTATACAAATTGTTCTCAATCTAGATGTTATTGTTCTGGTTGGGTTCATATAAGAACTTCAGGAAGAAATTCCAACGAATAATACACACACATTATTGCTCAATAAATGATGAAAAATTATAGAAATTCTCATTTGTGGTATTTTACAAATTTGCCACAAGAAATTGTTTATTTGATTGAAAATGATATATCTAATTTAGATTTAAATTTTGAAGACTCTTTGTTATATGAAAATTCTACAAATAAAAAAATAAGAAATTCAAAAAATACCTGGGTTCCAACAACTCATTGGTCTTATGGGTTTATATGGCCGTATATATGTAGGGCAAATGAAGAATTTTTTAAATATGATATAACAAATATTGATAATCAATCTATGCAATATACATCTTACAGTGAGGGTGATTATTATCAATGGCATACTGATGATGATTATAATATGCATTTTGCATCTTCAAATTCAATTTCAGCGGCTGGGCAAAATGTTGATGAATATTTGGCAATTGAAACTGAGTATGTAAGAAAAATTTCTTTTTCTTTATTATTATCGGATGTTGATGATTTTGAGGGTGGAAATTTTCAAATACTAAATGGAAAAAAAACTTATTTTTCCCCAAGAAAAAGAGGAACGCTTGTAATTTTTGATTCTAGAGTTCCTCATAGAGTTTTGAAGGTTACTAAAGGTGAAAGAAAATCTTTGGTTGGATGGTGTGTTGGTCCTCGTTGGAGATGATATTGTGAATAAAAATCTTTCATGGACTTATAATAGGCAATTTGAAAAAAATGGTTTTTTTATCATAAGAAAACTGTACGATCCATCTTTTTTATATTCGGAAGTTCCTAATGAAGATATGAAAGGAAAACTTTTGGTTTATAATAATAAACTCAAAAGTTATTATATTGAAGAAGAACTGCAAGTAGATGGTTCAATATCCAGACACAATTTTCCTAAGTATCTTGATATTAATAATAATATTAAATTAGTAATAGAAAGTTTTATAAAAAGAAAATTATATAAAACTTATTTTTATGATAGATTTTATTTTGTAAATCAAGAATTAAAACCGCATGTTGATAAAGAAAAATGTGAAATTTCATGCTCTTATCACATTTCATCAAATCTTAAAAAACCATGGCATCTAAAATTACTAACTCCATATGGTGAAGAAAAATCGATTGATTTAAATCCTGGAGATGCTATAGTCTATAAAGGATGTGAAATAACACATTGGAGAGATTCATTACCATCAAGATATAACAAATTTCAAAAAATTTTTATAAAAAAAGATGATACTTATTATCATCAAGTGTTTTTTCATTATGTCTTACAAGATGGAAATTATGTACAATTTGCTAATTAAATAATATGAGTAAAATTATTTTTATTGATGGTGGAATAGGAAGAGTTCTTTGCTCAATTCCTGCACTTTTAAAGCATCATAAATTAAATCCGGATAAAGAATGGTACATAATTGTTCCGGCATGGGAATATTTATTTTGGGGTATTCCAGAACTTCAAGATATATCTTTTCATAGCGAAACAAAAGGAATATTTGAAAAATATTGGTGGAATGCCGAAGAAGTTATATCACCAGAACCATATAGAGTTCCACAGTATTATAAAAATCAAATATCTCTAGCAGAAGCTTTTGATTTTGAAATCAATAAAACAACTGATCATTCAGATATGCCAAATTTAGATTTTTTCTGTTCCTCTGCCGAGGTTGATATTGCATACGATGTTCTAAAATCTGTAAAAGAATGTCAGGGAAAAGATAAAACTATTGTAATTCAACCCTATGGAAGTACTGCAATTAAAAAAGATTATGGAATTGTTGATTTTTCAAATAGATCTATTCCAGAAGATTTTTACGAATATTTAGTCAATTCTTTAATGGAAAACTATAACGTAATCTATATGGGGCACTCATCTTTTCATGATGGAAAGACTTTTATACCATCTTCAAATGTTGGAATAAGAGAGTGGGCAACTATTATACAATATTGTGATTATTTTATTGGATGTGACAGTTGTGGGCAACATATGGCAAAAGCAGTGAATAAAAATGCATCTGTTTTTATTGCAGGAACTCATGAAGTAAATGTATCATATCCAAATCATTTTCATATTATTAAAAAAGATGTGCAATTTTATCCAGATGCAATGAGAATAAGTGAATTTGCTTCAAATTTATCTTCAAGATTAAATGAGCAAAGAGCTGAATTTTCCCAAGAAGAAATGGTTATTCATTATCTCGAAATAGTGAAAAAAATTGAATCCAAAATTGCCTTAAAAGAGTTTGAACTTGACAAAAAATAAAATTTATTATATACTCTTATAAAGGATAAATTATAATGAAAGAAGAAAAATCTGAAGAAATTAAAAAAATTCTCAAAACATTAAAAATTTTAGACTATACTGAAGATGACATTCAAAAAGTTTTAAAAATAGAAAAAGCAGAACTTAAAAAAATTATGAAATATTTTGATGTTATTTAAACTCATAAAATCTACTCAGAATTAAGAAGTAATAAAAAATCATGAATATAGTTTTATTTGATAATTTTTTTGAAGAAAATTTTAATCCCAATCAAGTTAGAAATTTTGGATTATCTCAGCTTGTAAATAAGGATTTAATTAATGATGATATTCCTTGTTATCCTGGAATAAGAACTCCTCCTATTAATATCATCAATCCAAATTTAACTGAATATATCCGAGCAAAAATATTACCTCCCACTATACAGTTATGTGAATCTGAAAAAATAAAACCAAAAGAAAAATACTTATTGAAAATGTTCTATCATTTGACATCATCTGTACATTGTTGTGGTGTTATTCATCAAGATACGTGTGACTTTGCTTCCGTAATTTATTTAAATCCAAATCCACCAAAAAATTCTGGAACACTTTTGCATGTATTAAAAAAAAATTTTTCTAGAGAACAAATTATGCAAGAACATAAAAATACTGCCAATTATTTTGTGGAATCTTGTACATCAAAAGAATCTGAAGTCATTTATTTATCCAAGAAAAAATTAATAGAAAGAGATAAAAAATATTTTGATTTGGAGTATACTATCCCAAATACATATAATTCTGCAGTTTTATATCCAGCAAAGTATTGGCACTCTCCGGATCAATATTTTGGTGAAGGATTGGAAGATTCTAGACTTTCAATTGCTGTATTTTTAACATTTATAGATTAATAAAAATTTTTTGAAGTGTCAAACAAATTCAACAATTTTCAATGATTCTGAAAATTCTGAAAAAATACTACAACTTGAAAATTTGCAATCCTTTAAATTTTTTCATAAATACTAAAAAAATATAAGAAAATGTGGCGAGTTAAATGAGTCCTATTTTAACAAGAATGTCTGGTTCTGGTTCTGCCGGAAGTGGCTTTGGATTTGGTCGTCGCAAAGGAAGTGCTGCAGCATCTTTATTAATACAAGTAAAATTGTGGGGTGCGGGCGGCGGCGGCGGAACTCCTGGTGGTTGGTCTTATGGTGCCGCCGGAGGTGGTGGTGGATTTATCAATGCAACATTAATACTTCCTACGTCATTTATTGGAACAAATTTAATCTTACAAGTTGGTGGGGGTGGACAAGTTAATTCCACAACATCAGCATATGGTGGCGGTGGAATAGCAAATAGAACTGGAAGCGATAATAGATATGGATCCGGCGGCGGCGGTTATACGGGATTGTTTATGGCAAGTGTGTCTCAGGCAAATGCATTAGCAATTGCCGGTGGCGGCGGTGGCGGCGGCGCTGCATACGGAGCTGCTTATTATAATGTTGGTGGTGCAGGAGGGGGAACTACGGGTCAAGATGGTTATGCAGGAGTTGGTGCTGCATATGCTGGCAATGGCGGAACACAAACTGCTGGCGGGGCCGCCGCCGCAGATGGAACAAGTTTTGGTGCTACAGCACTTTTGGGGGGAACTGCTGCAAGTAATGGATATGGTGGAGCTGGCGGTGGTGGATATTGGGGAGGTGGTGCTGGTGGTTATTACGGAGGCTACCCATACACTATGGGTGGTGGAGGTGGAGGTTCTGGATATATAAATCCCACATATGGCAGCGGTTCTAATACTCAGGGAAATTATATAACTCCTGGGGGAAATACTGATCCGGGATATTCTGGCACTCTGGCAACCGGCGGAGCCGAATCAACAGCTGGCAATAATGGATATGCTCGTATTACATATAAAGGAGTAGAAAAAGTATATGCTTTTCGCGGATCTGACACTTCAATTACAATAACAGAATCTTCTCTGGTTACTCCAATTGATTATGAACCATTAACTTTTGTTGCTACTGGATATATTACAATTACAAATAATTCAACAACATCTGTTGACTTTTATAAATACGGATCCGTCGCCTGGGATAGTCAGGCATATTGTTTAACTCCATTTACTGCTCCTTGCACACTTGAATTTAATAAACAAGCAAGTTATGGTGATAATGGGGCATCTTATGCTATGATAGGTTGGAATGCCGATCCAACATCTGACGCAAGTTATTCGTCAATTGATTATGCAGCATATCCATATGCAACTAGTTCATATGTTATATACAGTAATGGCTCATTCCTTGGTTATTTTGGATCTTGGGATGTAAACAGTAAGTTTTATCTTGTTTATGATACTGATGGGTATATGAGACATTATAATGGTTCAACATTATTATATTCAGTATATTATGGAACAGGTCAAACTGTATATATTGATAGTTCTTTATATTATCCTAATTCATATTGGTGTGCATTTACAAATGTTAGAGCGATTGGAAAATCTTGGAATGGAACTGCATATGTTTAAATTGTAATTCTATAGAATCTTCGAGATAAATAAAATGACATAAGGTATAAAAATGGCAAATAAATTTCCATTAACATTTAACACCAGCACAAATCAAATAGAAGAAGTTAATAGTGGTGATAATCTTGATTTAACTTCTTCTGGTATCGTAAGTGCAATAAGTATTGGTTCTACTTATATAAATGTTACTGGTATTATAACTACTTCAAATTTAAATGTTACTGGTATTATAGGTATTATAACTACTTCAAATTTAAATGTTACTGGTAATAAGATTGGTATTGGTTCTACTTCATCTCCATCAGATACTCTTGCAGATGGTGCTGGACTTACGATTTATGGTACTACAAATAAGACACTAACTTATAATAATACAAAGAAAGCACTTGAAACTAATGTTGCTTGGGCAACAACAGAAACAAGGTTTATAAGTGTTGCAGAGAAACTTATGAGAATAGATGGAAATACTGCAAGTCTTGTATATAATGGAGCATCCTCAAATATTGGATTATGTACTAATCCATCTGGTAATATTACTTTAGCAGTTACTGGTATTCCAACTGATAGTTCTTTTGATAATCATTCAATCTCATTTGGAATAATGATAAATCAAACTGGTACTGCAAGAAGTTGTACTGCTGTTACGTTGAACGGTTATAGTACAACTATTCGTTGGGCTGGTGGTTCTTTGAGTGCTGCAATCTCTGGTGTGACTACCACAAGTGGAATGGATATCTATAACTTTACTGGCATCAATACCATAGGAAGTGCAAGTACAACTGCAAACTATTATGTACTTGGTGTTGTGAGTGGAGGATTTAGATGAGCCCCATTTTAACAAGAATGATTGGTGCTGGTTCTGCCGGAAGTGGATTTGGATTTGGAAGAAGTAGAGGTAATATAATCGAATACGGTAACGATATAATTGTGACTCCATATGGAAGTTCTGCTACAACTTACACATTATCAACCGGAACACCAACTAATTTTACTTCACAAGGATTATATGCATTAACTGCTAATAAAAAAATAAAAATTAAAGTTAGATTATGGGGAGCCGGAGGAGGAGGAGGAGCATCTAGTAGTCCATCTAGTGGTTCTGGTGGAGGATATACTGAAGGTATTTTAGATCTTCCGAAGGGTACATATTCTTTCATTGTTGGACAAGGCGGAAGCGGAGGTGGATATCCTGTTATACCTGTTCCTGCACTTGGAGGATTTCCTGATGGTGGTAGTTCAACTGTTGGATATGGTGGTTATTCCACCGCTGCGGGTGGAGGAGGATCATCCCGTTTTGGTGAAAATATAACATATGCAAATATCAATAACACATTAAGTTTTTATTATTTGATTGCGGGCGGCGGCGGCGGCGGTAGTGATTATTCTTATACATATACTGGAACTGATGGCGGTGGTGGTGGAACCAATGGTGCTTCGGGAAATTTTTGGTATTCTCTTCCAGGAGGAGAAAGTGCATCATGCCCCGGTGGTGGTGGAACACAATCTGCCGGGGGATCTGGAGGAACTGGCGGTCGGCAGTCTAATGGTAGTGCTGGTTCTAAATATTCTGGAGGCAATGGAACAGGAGGAGGAGGAGGAGGAGGATATTATGGTGGTGGCGGAGCCGCTGGATATTATGCCACTGGCGGTGGCGGCTCTGGGTATATTGATTCCACGGTAATATCTGGAATATTCCAAACTGGTAGAGATGGCACAGTAAATCAATATTATATGGCATATTCTGTAAATTCTCCATCGGCAACTACTGGATTTGGTGGCAGCGCTAACGGCAGTTCTGGTTATAATGGTGCGGTACAGATATTAAGTATGATTTGACATAAAACCTCATAAGAACTCATAAATATCTAAAAACCCCTCCCGATGTTAAACTAAAATAAATGACTTCAGAAAGACTTACAACAATTAATAATGCTTAATAATGCAGTTATAATACCAGTAAATACTAAACTACTGGTATTATAACTGCAGCCTCATTTGTTGGTGATGGTGGTTCCGGAATAGTACTGATTGCCTATCCTTCATAATTACTTGACAACAATATCAAAAGGCATTAGAATGTCTTTGTTAGGGTTGAAGATAATAGTATAAGAATCTTTAGAGCCCGATATAATCCCCAAAAAGAATGCTAAATTATTATCTTTGGTTCATATCATTTGCGATTATCTTTTATATAATGCTTGTAGATAAGAATGTCGCAGAATACATACTTCTTATCTTCAAGATTATTCAGGTAAACTTTGAAAGAACACTGTGGATGATTCGGTTTCATCCATTCTGGATAAGAAATCCCATAGGTAAATGGTGGGCAATGAGAAAGTATGAGAAGATGATAAGAGAACTGACTAATGAAAATGAATAATACCGATTCGAATTTTTCTGATGATGCAGAAATTGAATTTCAAGAATGGTTCAATGATTTTTATGGAGACTTTTCATTTCGTTCAGAATATTTTTATGGAGATTGTGAAGTCAAAGATGAAAAGACACTCAAAGACATAATGTATAAGTGGATTCACTCAGCATTTGTAACTGGTTTTGAACAGGGTAGGACACTTGATGAAGTGGCACAAGACCCTTCCAAATCTCCACCAGATGCCCTATAATACACTCATATAAAACACCTTCGCAATGTCTTACAACGCAATCATCAAGCTCTGCTACATCAACGACACAGAAACATCTTACAACAAGTATTTTCCCGAAACCGTAGATAAGCAGACGATTACTATTGAAGCACCTGCACAAGACTTGACTACTCATCAGTATTTTGAACTCTTCAAAAGTTTTCTTCGTGCTGTTGGATTTGATG
>Ga0114963_10002854_pt1 | contig 11780 bp, 11 predicted proteins | sample C_131016_EF_Meta_FD_87019 | JGI IMG/M metagenome (GOLD analysis project Ga0114963, IMG submission 87019) | Freshwater microbial communities from Lake Croche, Canada to study carbon cycling - C_131016_EF_MetaG | ecosystem: Environmental > Aquatic > Freshwater > Lake | place: Lake Croche, Canada...
ATCGAGCGCAAGCGTTGCGGCTCTCGAAGGGCCAGGCGCGCAAGCAATTCGCCCGCCAAGGAGAGCGCCAAGGCGTCGATCGGCGGTGCTGGGTGATTCAACGAAGTGCGCGGCCTGGCCGCAGCGATCGCATCGACAACGGTCGCGATGGCATCGACATACAGCTTAATATCGTAGTGGCGCTCGGACCGATCCGAAAAACCAAAACCGGGAAGATCCAGCGCCCACACTTCACGCTCCGCAACCATCTGCTCGAAGATCGGTTTAACCTCGTAGGCCGAGGCTGCTGCGTTCAGGCTGTGCACCAGCAACAGCGGCGCCCCCGAGCCTGCAACATAAACGTTGATCGCACCCGCACGCCCGCGCAACGTGCGTCGAGGCGCATCCAGGGCGGGGGGTAAATCCGGACTGTTCACAAGCGTTGTCCTGTTGAGCGGAAATCCGAAAATAGGCTCAGGTCGAGCACTGATTGACGCAGGCGCAGGTCGCCTTTAGCTTAGGCGCGCGGGGTCAGGTCCCAGACCGTATCAGACTCCCGAAGGCGCCTCAATGATGATGACCCGATCCCTGGGCCAACGAATAGACCCGTGACCATGCCACTCGCCGCATGAACCCATCTCGCCGCTGGTAGGGGCACTTACGCGAATGCCCAGCACGCCTGCACCCAAATTGTCGTACACGCCGGAATCCCCGTTTGCCTGGCTGATCGTCGGAGCCGTCTTTATCAGTCTGGCCGTCATCTTTGGCGTCTCCTACTCGTTCGCCGCTTTTTTCGAATCGTTTGCCGCCGAGTTTGCTGCGCAACGTGCGGATGTTTCTGGAATCTTTGGCATCTGCGGCCTGTGCATCTTCATTCTGGGCGCTGCCGGGGGCATGCTCGCGGATCGGTTCGGGCCAAGGATCGTCTGCTCCGCTGGCATGCTCTTCATCGCCGGTGGGCTCTGGTGGACGAGCCTGGCGAGCGCCCTCCCCAGCATCTATTTGAGCTATGGCCTGATGGTTGGCCTTGGCACCGCACTCGTCTACACACCGGCGATCGCCAGCGTGCAACCCTGGTTTCGCGAACGCCGCGGACTCGCGGCCGGCATCGCAAGCGCAGGCATCGGCGCCGGTACGCTCCTGATTCCCGCGCTGATTGCGCGCCTATTGCTCGAACAGTCTTGGCGAGTCGCGATGCGGGAGACCGCCGTCGGCGTGCTCCTCATCGGCTTGTGTGCGACTGCGTGGCTGCAGCGCCCGGTGGCAAACCCTAGCCAGAAGACCACAGCCCGACCGGGAATGGCGCTCGCCAGCGCGCTGCGTAGCAAACCCTTTGTCTGGCTTTACGTCGGCATGGTGTTCGCGGCGCCCGCCCAGTTCATCCCCTTCGCCCATGTATCCGCGGCCGCTCGCGACCTTGGCATCGCGGCCGCCGACGCCATCGGCCTGGTCGGCATCATCGGGGTTGGCAGCCTGCTCGGCCGCTTCGGTGTGGGATCGTTCGCCGACCGCATCGGCCGCATCCCTGCTCTGTTCTGGATGCAAGTCTCCATGGGTCTGTGCTTCCTGCTTTGGGCTTCGGCGAACTCCTACCCGATGCTAGCCGGATTCGCGCTCTGGTTTGGGCTGAGTTACGGCGCTATCGTGGCACTGCTGCCGGCCATTTGTATGGACCTATTCGGCGCGCAGGCGCTCTCGGGTATCGTCGGCATCCTTTACACGGGAGCCGCCTTTGGCAACCTGGTTGGACCTGTCGCCGCAGGCGCCATTTTTGATCAGACTCAGAGTTACCAGATCGTGCTCTGGATTTGTTTGCTAGGGTCGGCAACAGCCGCCTTCTGCACCCGCAAACTGCAACGCGTTGGCCACTCACTTTACTAAAGTCTGGATTGACCGCCGCCGCCCACGCAACGCCCTTTTGTCCGTACTGCAACCCCCAACGATCCAACAGGAGACCCAACGTGACCAAGCCAAACTGGCGCTTCGAGACCATTTCCGTGCATGGTGGCTACCAGCCAGAACCTACCACCCATGCCGTCGCAGTACCGATTTACCAGACCGTGGCGTACTCGTTTGATAACGCCCAGCACGGCGCTGATCTGTTCGACTTGAAGGTCCCCGGCAATATCTATACGCGGATCATGAACCCCACCCAGGATGTGCTTGAGCAGCGCGTGGCTGCGCTCGAGGGTGGCATCGCTGCACTGGCCCTTGCTTCGGGTCAAGCTGCAGTCACCTACGCGATCCAGACGATCGCCGAAGCCGGCGACAACATCGTTTCCGCAACGGCCCTCTACGGCGGAACCTACAACCTGTTTGCCCACACCTTGCCCCAGTTCGGCATCGAAACTCGGTTCGCCGATCATCGCGATCCCAACTCCTTCGACGCGCTGATCGACGCGAAGACGAAGGCCGTATTTGTCGAATCCCAAGGCAACCCGCAGGGTAATGTCACCGACCTCGCTCGGGTCGCAGAAATCGCGCACCGCCACGGAGTACCACTGATCGTAGACAACACGGTGCCAAGCCCCTGGCTGTGCCGGCCGATCGAGCACGGCGCCGATATCGTTGTGCATTCGCTAACGAAGTATCTCGGTGGCCACGGCACCAGCATTGGCGGCGCAATTGTCGACTCCGGCAAGTTTCCGTGGGCCCAACATGCCGATCGATTCAAACGGCTCAATGAACCCGACGTCAGCTATCACGGCGTCGTCTACACCCAGGCGCTCGGTGCGGCGGCCTACATCGGGCGTGCTCGCGTGGTACCCCTGCGCAACATGGGAGCGGCGATTTCGCCCTTTAACGCTTTCCTCATCCTGCAAGGGATCGAGACCCTATCGCTGCGCATGGATCGCATTTGCGCGAATGCGCTGGCCGTCGCCAAACACCTGCAGTCGCACCCCAAAGTGAGCTGGGTGAATTACGCGGGCCTCGAGAATCACCCCGATCACGCACTGGCACAGAAGTACTTCGGCGGTCGCTCCTCCGGCCTGATGACCTTCGGCGTCCGACACGATGCGGGCTCGGGTCGGGAGGCGGGTGCGCGCTTTCTCGATGCGTTGCAACTATTTACCCGACTCGTCAACATCGGCGACGCCAAGTCGCTGGCAACGCACCCAGCATCGACAACGCACCGCCAACTATCGCCCGCCGAGCTCGACAAAGCTGGGGTTTCCGAAGACATGGTGAGACTTTCGGTCGGCATCGAACATATCGACGACCTGATCGAAGACCTTAACCAGGCGCTCGCTGCGGTTTGAACGAAGCTTGCTGAAGGGCAGCGGCGCCCGCAAAGCGGGCGCCGCTGCCCAGCCGTTCTTCAATACGAATTGCCTCGTTCCATTTCGCAGTTCGTTCTCCGCGTGCGAAAGAACCAACTTTGAGCTGCCCCACTCCCCAACCGATCGCAAGGTGCACGATGCTCGTGTCCTCGGTTTCGCCCGAGCGCGCCGACACAATCGCGCGGTAGCCACAAGACTGCGCCGCTCGCCACGCCTGCAAGGTTTCCGTCAGCGTGCCACGTTGATTGGGTTTGAGTAACACGGCATTCGCCGCCCCGTGCTCGGCTGCACCCGCGATGAGCTGGGCGTCGGTGACCAGGAAATCATCACCGACAACCTGCACCCGGTGCCCCACCGCGGCGGTAAAGCGAGCAAACGCCTGCTCATCGTCTTCCGCAAGCGGATCCTCAATCGAAACGATCGGGTAGCGGTCGATCCAATCGATCAGCATTTCCGCCAGACCATCCGCATCGAGCTCCCGCTTCTCAAGCCCGAGACGATAGCGGCCGGCGCCGCCGAGCTCTGAAGCCGCGACGTCCAGCGCGATCGCGACCTCGTGACCCGGCGTAAAACCCGCTCGTGTAATCGACTCAACCAGCGCATTCAGGGCGTCTTCGTTGCTATCAAAATTCGGCCACCATCCGCCCTCGTCAGCAACCCCCGCCCGCAGGCCACGTTGCGCCATGTAAGCGCCCGCAGCCGCGTAAACCTCGGCGGTCCACTCGAGAGCCTGCGCGAAGCTCTCAGCACGCGGACAAGTCACCATAAAGTCCTGAATATCGACGCGGCGACCGGCGTGCGCGCCCCCGCCGAAGATTTGAATTTGGGGCAACGGAATCAGCCAGGGTGGGCTCGAAGCCGGCGCGGGCGTTGCCGACTGTGCGAGGGTCGCCAAATGCGCATAAAGGGGTAAACGCGCGCTCGCCGCTGCGGCGTTTGCGTTAGCGAGCGATACGGCCAGGCTTGCGTTCGCGCCGATATGGCGCTTGTCCGGCGCCGCATCACAGGCAATCAAACGGGCGTCGAGAGCACCCTGGTTCTCAGATGGCAAACCCAGGACCGCACCGCGAATCGTCGTGCGGATATTGTGCAGCGCACCCTGGACATCAAGCCCCTGCAGCGCGCTACCCCCATCCCTTAACTCACGCGCCTCGCGCGAACCTGTGGAAGCCCCGGCGGGTGCGACGCCGAGGCCGATACTACCGTCGTCCAAGTGGACTTCCGCTTCGACGGTCGGACGCCCTCGGCTGTCCCACACACGACGGGCAATCACGTCAACGATGCTTGTCATCACGCGGCTCACCAAGATTGATTCAAACTTTCCAAGCGATTGGCTGGAGTCTGCAAGAAGCGTCGTGCGAGTTCGCGCACCCACGTTTGCTGTTGCGAGCCAACAAGGTATTCGACCGGCGACTTCCCGTCGACGCGTGCGAGTAACAACCCGGCCAATAAGCGCGCACACCGCGCCTCCAAGTCGTCCCATGGCTCCCACGGGCCGCTCGCGATCGCGTGAGCGCGGTAACTCTGCCAGAGGCTCGTGAACGCACTGCGAAGCAGACCCGTGCAGTCGGGGCGCAGTGCGCGCTTGAGCAGTAAATGATTCAAACAAAAAGCCAGATCAAAGGCGGGGTCACCCCAGCAGGCGCATTCCGCGTCGAGAAGGACCGGTCCGCTTCCCCCGATCAAGATATTTTTTGGGCTGACGTCGCCATGCATCAGCGCGCGCCGGGTGCTGGCTGTTATTTCGATCAAGCCCTCCAGTTGCGTGGCGCAGTCGGGATGACGTTGGGCTGCGGCGCCAAGATAGGGAGCCAGTCGAATTTGATAAAAAATTTCATGACAAGAAAACACCTCAGCCAGCTCGGCCCGACGCGCAGACTCGGCATGCAAAACCGCGAGCAACGCACCAACCTCACGCGCTGCCGACGCGCTCACCACGCCCTCGCTGAGCTGGGTCTTCCACAACGCAAACTGCTCGACGGGCAGGTACTGCATCAGCAGCATGCCGCGCGCATCATCACTCGCGAGGCAATGGGGCACTGAATCCGGGGCCACGGAGGCTGCGAATCGCAACCAACGCGCCTCGTACGCGTTACGCTCTACCGGCGCTTCCCAGTGCGCCTGCACGCGCAAGACCGGCAAGGCACGTTTGACACAAACCGGGCCCTGCTCGAGATCGACGCGCCAAATATCCGAGGACACCCCGCCGCGGAGCGCTTGCGCGTGGATTGGCCCGGGGCCGGCGAATCCAATTTCGCGCAACCAGTCGGCAAAGTCAGCGGGCAACACCGAATCGTTCATCTCATCGATCTCAGCGCGCGCGTTCGTCGGCAGCAAGAAAGTCCCAAAGGACTCGATTACGCTGCAAGCGCAAGCGTTCGGGCGCTGCCAGGGCAAATATTTGGGTGCCAAATTGAGTTTGTGGTGTCCATCGCGGCAATACCCGCACGAGACGTCCGCTCCGAAACGCCTCCTCACACAAGTAATCGGGCAACAAAGCAATCCCAAGGCCGGCCAACGCAGCTTGCGCCACCGCATCGGGGTTGTCGACGTGGTAACGACCGTGGACCCGGATCCTGAGCACGGCGTCTGCGCCATTCGCCGCTGCGAGGGTGTCGAGAAGATGCCAGCGTTCATCGGCCGTTTCCCGTCGATACCAAAGACAAGCGTGTTGCGACAACTGCTCAGGCTGCTCGGGTAGTCCCGCGCGCGCCAAGTACTCGGGCGCAGCCGCTAGCACCCATGCAATCGAGGCAATCGCGACCGACACCAGTTCCGCCGATGCGCTGGGCGACCAGCGTAAGGCGACGTCGACACGCTCCCGCGCAAGGTCAAGCATCCGATCGGCGAGCAGCAGTTCGACCTCAATACCACTATGCAAACGCAAAAACTCCGGCAGTCGCCGCGACAACACGTGCTGCCCCCAAGAGACGGGCGCGGTAAGCCGTATTCTTCCAGTGAGCTCTGCGCGCTGAGCCCTTAGGCATTCCTCACCCGCTTGAAGCTCTGCAAGCGCGCGGCGGGCAAACGGCAGATACGCCTCGGCAGCCGGGGTCGGCGCAATCTTACGGGTGCTGCGGCTAAACAGCGTCGTCTGCAATTGCGACTCCAACTGAGCAATGCGCTTACTGACCACGCTTTTGGCGCACCCTAGAGTCCCCGCCGCAGCGCTGACATTGAGTTGCTGTGCGACCTCGATAAATGTCGCCAGCAGTTCAGACGAGACGCGAGCTGCGGTCGCCGATTTCAAGGGTGCGGTGAGCGCTGGCTCGGAATGGGCGCCTGCCTTCATTGTTTCCACAGCAAGAACAAAACGTTCTCATGGAAGCCCCTTTGCGCGGCGCTGTCAATCCTTAGACTGTGAGCTAGGTGGCAATCCAGATCACCAACCTTCAAGAGGAGACATTGATGCAGCTACATGCCGATCCGATCACTGTGAATTGCCGTAAGGTTCTCGCTGGTCTCGACCTGATCGGGGCCCCGTTTGAACTCGTCCACGTCGATTACTTCAAAGGCCAACAAAAGGAGCCGGCCTACGTTGCCGTCAACCCGAATGCCTCGCTGCCCGCGCTTGTTGATGGGGACTTCGTGCTGTGGGAATCGAACGCAATCCTGCAGTACGCCGCTGATAAAGTCGCCAACCATTCTGCTTATCCGACCGATCTGAAAACCCGCAGCGACGTCAATCGCTGGCTGTTGTGGGAATCCTCCAGCTGGTTTCCCAGCTGCTACGTTTACCTGGTCGAAAACTGCGTCAAGCCGCTGCTTGGCGGTCAAGCTGACCCTGCTGTGCTGGCTGCTCAGGACGCCCAGTTTCACAAGCTGGCGGCGATCCTCGACGCTCGTCTGGCCACGCACGCGTGGGTTTGCGGCGATCACCCGACGATCGCCGACATCGCCCTCGCCGCGCCGATGCACCTGCACGGCTGGCAGCAGCTTCCCCTCGAGCCCCACGCCAACCTGCTGCGCTGGCTGACCGAACGCGTTGAGACGCTGCCTTGCTGGAAAAAAACCTGGGTTGGCGAGGGCTTCACAACCCAGCGCTGATCTCGGCCACCTGAAACCACCAATCGCCTAAGACCCTCCCCCCTCCTCCTCGAACAAAAGCTTAAAACGATGGCTGCGATGGCTCCCCCTTCTGTGCGCGCAACACTCAATTACACCGTCGACAACGGTATCCCCCCGGATTACTACTTTTACGAACCCGAACCGGGAACGAAGCTCAACCCGCCGGGTACCGATCCACGGGAGGTCGAAATCCACAACGCCTGGTCGAGCGTGGATCAACTTTCTGCCGATCGCGAAGGCTTCGAGTTGCACGCCTTCAGCGATCGGTTTCACGCTTTCGATGACGACCAAGCGGTGAAGTCTGTTTTCTACGAAGACGTCATCGCCTTCGTCAAACAGCATACGGGTGCCCGCCGTGTGGTGGTGTTTGACCACACCATCCGCAAGCGCCTGCCGGCCGATCTCAGCCAACAAACCACGGTACAGCGCCCAGCGGTTTTGCTGGCCCATAGCGACTACACCGTCAGGAGCGGGCCGCAGCGGGTGCGCGATGTCGTGCCCGACGAGGCGGAAGCCTTGTTGACCCGTCGTGTTGCCTTTTACAACGTTTGGAAATCGCTCTACGCCACCGTCGAAGAGTTGCCGCTGGCGATGTGCGACGCCACCACGCACGATCCAGACGACATGCTGCGCATGGACCTCAAGTACCAGGAACGCACGGGCGAAATCTATGTCATGCGCTACTCAGCGCAGCACCGCTGGTGCTATTTCCCGCGCATCGAGGCCAACCAGGCGCTGCTGCTCAAAACCTACGATTCCGAAACCGACGGTCGCTGCCGCTTCATGGGACACACGGCCTTCGAGGACCCAACGACGACGGTCGATGCTGCGCGCCGTGAGAGTATCGAAGTAAGGACGATGGCGTTTTTCTAGCGCGCCGGTGGCAGGCGCCGCGTTATTGTCGGTGGACCGGATTCGATATGCACACTTCGACGCCCAACGCGCCCGCCGCGACCCTATTTTCAAACCCCTACAAGGCGCTCGTCGTGGGAAGTGGCGGGGCCTTGGGCAGCGCCTTCTTCGCCGCCCTTGAAGCCGACCCACTCTGCCTCCACGTAGAGCAAGTCGCACGTTCGGTGGGTGACGGGTTCGATTTGGAAAATCCCGAATCCATCCAGCAACAAGCCCAACGCGCCCAAGCTGCTGGCCCTTTCCACCTCATCCTCGACGCCACCGGGGCGCTCACGATCGAAGGCGTCGGGCCCGAAAAATCCTTGGCGAGCGTGCGCCCCGAGATCCTCGCGAAAAATTTTCAAATCAATGCCATCGGCCCCCTGTTGGTGCTGCGCCATTTCGCGCCCCTGCTGGCGAGCGGCCCTTCGATTTACGGCAAGCTCTCGGCTCGCGTTGGTAGCATCAGCGACAACACCAAGGGTGGCTGGTACGGCTATCGCGCGGCCAAAGCAGCGCTCAACATGTTGCTGCAAACGGCCGCGATTGAGTTGCAGCGCAAAAACCCAGCGCTACGCGTGGTCGCGCTGCAACCGGGAACGGTGCGATCGAATCTATCCAAACCGTTTGCCGCTGGCGTCGCGCATTTACTCGAACCCACCGAATCGGTAGCGGGGATGCTCGCCAGCTTAAAGGCACTCGAACCAAGGTCGGGCGCACACTTTGTTGACTATCAAGGTCAGTCGATCCCCTGGTAAACGGGGTCCCTTGCTGCCAGCTCGTGCCCCTCGACAGCAACGATCTTGAGCACCCCCAACAGGATCGGTTTAACCAAGATCTTATAACTATCGAAATCGAAGGCTGCCGCGGGTCGCCGAAGCGGCGCGGGCGCCGTCCCGCGTGAGCACTGGGTGCCCAGATAACACCACCGGTCGATTCGGTGGCGTTGCGTCCAGTCGCCAGATTCCTCAATGAGATCAACCGCCCCAGCGAACGGCCAAACTTGAATTTGCAAATCATTCAAGCCCGCGAGCAAACGGGCATCGTGGGAAGCGCGTTGCTCTTGGCCCACGCAGGCCCCGAGACAGCGGCGCAGCTGCCAGGCGAAGCAGCCACGGCGCGCGATCTTTTCGAGCCCGAGCAGACCCAAACAGAGTTGGTGGGCGTCGGCGAGTTCACGCAACTTGGCCTGGGCTGCATGGCGCGAGCTGTAGAGCCCGAAGAGCCCTGGAGTGACCCCAAGCCCAACCGAACGGCCGTCGACAATCGTCGGAACGAGGCCATTGACTGAGGTTTGTAAAGAAATGGAGCAAAGGGCTCGGACGCGTCGCAAACGCTGATTAAAAATTGGACTTTGTTCTTTAATGAGGCGCGACTCGAGGAGCAGCGCGCCGATCTCGCCGGCCGTTTCGATGTAGTCGATCCGTCGCGTCTGCGCGATCATGCGCGCCTCGTCCGCCGCCCGAAGGTGGCTCAGTACGCGGGCGCGCAGGTCGAGGCTTTTACCGATGTAAAGCGGCAGTGCGCCCTCACCGCGAAAAAAATAAACGCCGCAGCGATGGGGTAGGGCTGCCAAGCTTGCTGGGTCGATCGCGTGCGCGATTCCATTGGCCGAACGCTCGGAATTCATCAGCTTTTCACTACCACCCTGCATTGCCACGCCGCACGGCCACCCCGACACCCTTCCCGACGCTCCAACCTGCAGGAGCAAGATACCGAAGCGCCTGCGCAGGCGATTATCATCCGCCCAACGGTTGCGGATCGTACCCTCAACCCTGTGTTGAAAAGGCCCACGACACCCCATGCAGAACCCCTCCCGAATGGCTCACGCCGTGTTGAGCCTGATCTTGTTGTTGCTCTGGCTACCAACGTATGCCGGCGAATTCAGCGCGAACTTGCGCTCGAGCGACCACGTGCTCCTGATCCGGCACGCGATCGCGCCCGGGGTTGGCGATCCCCCCAACTACTCGCTCAGCGACTGCTCGACCCAAAGAAACCTCGACGCCCGGGGACGCCGACAAGCCGTCGCCTTGGGCGAATGGCTGCGCCGTCAGGGCGTTCAGTCGGCCAAGGTTTATTCCAGCGTTTGGTGCCGCTGCCGCGACACCGCCAAATTGCTGGGCTTTGATGGCGATCAGGTCGAACCTGCGCTGGCCTCGTTTTTCGACGACATGTCGCAGGCCGAAAAACAGAATCGTCAGCTTGAACAGTTCATCGCCGGCGCGCTGCGCACCAAGGGCGATCGCACCGTCATCCTGGTCACACACCACGTCAACATTTTTCAGTTTACCGGCGTCAATGTCGCCTCTGGTGCGCTGGTGTTGGCTCGGGTCGATCGCAACGGAAAGCACCTGGGACACCAGATTCTCGAGCTTGACGAGCCAGCGGAGACGCCGCTCAATCGCAGGATACCCGTAGGGGCTGAACAATGACCGACAGCCAGCCGCGATCGAACCCCCGCTTCGCAAGCAACGGGGAGGGGCCCACCGAGGCTGCGCGGGTGCCCCCCAGCGCCGTCTGGCTGGGCGCCCTCGGCGCCCTTCCCTTTGTCGCCCTGAGCGGCAGTTTGCCGTGGCTGAACGAGCCGTTGCAGAGCCTTGCAACCCAAGCCCTGCTTGGCTATGGCGCCGTCATCCTGTCGTTTCTTGGCGGCATTCACTGGGGCTTGGCAATCGCCACTCCGATCCCAGCGGATGTGTTGTCGCTGCGCGCCCGACTGATCCTGAGCGTCCTGCCCTCACTGATCGCATGGCCCGCCCTACTACTGGGCAAGGTTGCCGGGCTCTGGCTGCTCGCAGTTGGCATTGCTGCCATGCTCGGCGTCGATCTGGAAATGACACGCCGAGGTTTTGCGCCCGCCTGGTATCCGCGCCTGCGGCTACCGCTTTCCGGCGTCGTCTGCGCATGCCTAGTCTCTGCGGCCTTGCTCGTTCGCGCCTGAACCGCCCGCAGCCTCTTACTTAATCGTTGAGCAGAGCCCAGCGTTCGAAGTCCCGCCAGCGCCCGCGGATCTTTAGAAACCGCGGGCTCTCGCCCTCCTTCTTGAAACCACAAGCACTGGCCAGGGCAACCGAGGCCGTATTACCAAGCTGGATGTTGGCCTCGAGTCGGTGCAGCTTTAATTCTCTAAAAGCGAATCGAATTACCTGGCGCAGGCCGGCCTGCATCCAACCCGCTCCAATTTGACCAACAAAACCGTAATACACAACATAGCTATTACGGAAGTTATCAAAATAAATATCGCGCAACTCAATGCCCCCGACAAGATCGCCGGTATCTTGTCGGAACACCAAAAAACCGCGGTTATCGTCCTGACTTAGTTCTTCAACGTAGCGCTGAAAGCGCGGCGCGGTGATCGGTACCTCAATCCACTGCCGGTGCAACGCGTGGCTGACTCGGGCGTTCGCCAGGAACACGGCACGATCGGTAAGCTGAATTGGTCGCACGACAACCCGCCTCGGGTGACCCGATCGTTCGCCGGTGCCCCGAGACCGACCGTCCTCGCGACTCGTCATGCTGAGCCCCCCGGGCGGGCCAAAATCCTCACCGGCCCACCCAGGC
>Ga0114963_10002855_pt1 | contig 11780 bp, 15 predicted proteins | sample C_131016_EF_Meta_FD_87019 | JGI IMG/M metagenome (GOLD analysis project Ga0114963, IMG submission 87019) | Freshwater microbial communities from Lake Croche, Canada to study carbon cycling - C_131016_EF_MetaG | ecosystem: Environmental > Aquatic > Freshwater > Lake | place: Lake Croche, Canada...
CCCATTCGTTCGCCTGTTCGGCTGACACGATGAAATGTATCGGTGATCACAAGATAGATTTTACAACCTCTTGTTTTGTAACAATATAGTTTTGTATGATCCGCTAACTTGTCTGGACGCGTGACAATCAATAATGGAGCATGTATTTCCTTCATACGACGATAGGGTGCCCAGTCATTTGTAAAGTCTGTTATTTCTGTTACAGTTTCACTTGGCTGTGATACAATCACCTTACGGGCAATATATTGACCTGCGTAGAGTGGAGGAACTTTAAGAAGTGGTGTAAGTTCTTTTTGAAAGAAATGAATATGCCGATTTTCTTTTCCCGTTTCGTAGTCAATCCATTTAAGTAAATCGGATGCGAGTCCTTTTTTCTGATACGTTGGATGAACACAGAGAAAATCAATAAATCCACTGTTTCCTAGTTCGGATACATGATTTAGCCGACCTTCTTTTTGTTGTACGTATCCAGTTCCGAGAGAACGGCTAACTACAGATCCAATAAGAGTTGCACTCGCATCTCGCGCAATCATACAAATCCATCCAGATTCAAGGCAGGATTCTAAGGTTGCCGAGTCAATCCGACAGACTGCTTTTTGTGTAATCGTAAAGTGTTTGCGTAAAAAATCGGCCAGTTCCTCACAATCTTCTTTCGTTGCGCGGCTTATTTTAGTTGAATGCCGACCAATCGGTTGTGTTCGCGATCCATTTCGAAGAGGAGTTGTAATGGAACTTCCGGTCGCGGATAGAAATGACCAGAAGGAATCGGACCAATGTGGGCCAGGACTTTCTGCCCAGAAAGACATTTCTAAAAAGGTTGAGATTAAAATCAAAAACAAAGCGAGAGTAGAATGGTTTCTACAAATCCTGTTCCGTACTCACCGTTTGGTACGGTTGCTTCGTGGCCCGGTGGTGCACCGATTCCGTTTGCTCGTTTTGGCGGAGCAAAGACTCGGAGTCGCCGTTCAAAGCGCGTAGCGAAGCGCACAGTAAAGCGCACAGTGAAGAAGAGCCGCCGCAGTCGCCGGTAAAAAATACCTACGTACAAGTAGTATGGGCGCATTATTCAGTAAAGCACAGGAAACAGCAGAGAGTGCTGTAGGGCAGGCGCAAGAACTTGTAACATCTTCTACAAAACCTGCAGAGGTTGGAGTACCTCCTACAAATGCGCCGCAGATGTCCGCGCCGAACTCAGTAGTTCTACCTAATAAAAAAGCGACCATTGCGACGGCCGCATCCACTGCTGGACAGCCTGCAATAGGTGGTCGTCGTCACACGCGTCGCCTGAAGCGCAGTGTGATCCGCAGGCGCCGTCATAGACAGAAGCATACAGCTCGTAAACATTAAATTTGAACTTAACTGACTCATGATAGTATGTTAGACACGCATATCATGAAGCCCGTTTCAACTAAGTGCGCAGTTCCCGAGTGTAACAAGAAGCTCGGGATTATACGAATCACGTGTAAATGCGATAAGGACTTTTGTCCAAAGCATCGTCATTCAGATGCTCATGCCTGTACATTCGACTATATGGCTGAATCAAAGAAGAGTCTTCTAAAGTATATGAGCACTCCGATTACGGGTACAAAGATTGAGGCTATTTAGCGCCGCCCATATTCTTTTAAATACATTACAAGAAGACTCGGTGACCATTTTCCCATCATTTTCGTTTTACGAGGATCAAACCATGAAAGAGCATCTTTTTCACGAACATCTTTGCGCATGCGAGCAAATGCCTTCGGATGATCATTTAACCATTCAAACTCTTCAAGAGCCTCTTCAACTACAGCTGGTTGAACTACGCCTCGAAAGACATGGTACTGAAAGTAAGTATTCGGCTTATAATCAACTTCAACACCCTGTAGTACAAGACCAGTATATTGAAGTTTATCGACCTTTTTTATTTTTGATTCTTCCTGAACTTCCCGATGTACGTTTTCAACAAGAATATCTAAAATAGGCCAGCTGGGATGCGCAAGCCCATCTTTTCCTTCCATTTGCCCCTTTGGAGGCTCCCATGATTTCGCGCTTGGACGAGAATGATAGCGTTTTACGACAATAAACTTATTTGGGTCAGGATTCGTCGCATCATGAATAAATGTACAGGCGCGTAAAAAGACCTTCCAGCCTTCGGTAGGGTGTTCCACATAGAAGTATCGTTTATGCGGAGCAAAGGGAAGGCGCTCCGCACCGCGTCGGAGACCCGGTTGGAAAACATCAAAAATGGGTGTCGACATTTCTGGGGGTTTATTCCTATTTACTACCTAGAAATGGCGGATGGATCGGGTTCCGCTTCTGCAGCAGTGGTGGAAGAGGGGCGTAAACTGTATGATTGCCGCGCTGATATTACGATAGATGAGGCATTAAATATTTATACAGGTCAACGAGGTCTTGCTGCGCTTCCTACGCCTGAAAAACCTATCTTTGTTTTACTGTATGGTCCACCTGGAGCTGGAAAAAGTACAGCTCTTTCAAAGATTCAAGAGTTGATTCATCTAGATCCAGCGGATGCGGTTACGATTTCATTAGATGCATTAGTTGAATCGGTTCGAACTTTTTGCGCAGAAACCAGTGCGATTGGTCAACATGCGAGAAATGCGCGAAACCGAGGAAATCAGGCAACTGTTGATGAAAACTTTAAAGCGGCCGCAAAGCCCTATTTAGGAATGATGATGGCGAAAGGAAATAATCGCCCAGGTGCAGCAAAGGGAGCAAAAGTTATGAGTCTAAATGAGATTCGTAAGGAAGCCTTGCGAGTCGCAGTTGAAGCTGGAAAGAATATTATTTATGAACGGACAGGTACTGGCATCTTTGAGAAAGAACTTTTTGAAGTTCTTCAAGCGAAGTATACGATTTATGTTGTGTATCCTCGTGTATCCAAAGAGGAACTACAATCAAGATTAGCAAAGCGTCCATTTCAACAACTTGAAGAAACCCCTTCCTTTTTTCGTGTAGTTGCACCAGCACTCGCAGGAAAGTTTATAGACGAAAGTGAAGCCTATATGGTAACAGTAGAAGGCTATAAAAACGCTGGACGCATCCAAGATATCTTTATTCTTGCTTCAGAGGGTGGCCGTAGAAAAACACGCAGGCGCAAGCAAAAGCGCCGTGCTCGTTCTACGCGTCGTTAGACCCATGAAGATTAAAAATGAGCAGATTGCCCATTTTAATGCTGTCACATGCCGCCGACCATGCCCATTTTTAATGGGCATTGGTCTAAGGATGCTTAAAAATCAGTAGGTACGCATATTCAAATCCAATTGTTGTCAGATCAACATGTGATTTGTATTCCCATCCTACAGTCTTTGCTGTCTTTACAATCTCTTCAATCGAAGGCATCACGAAAATATGTTTCTGGCGACGAACCGAGCCATCCTTGAATCGGAACGTTTCACGAAACTCTGCGACCGGATCAATCAAATCAAACTTTCCTTCATATTCGAACTTATCGAAAGTGACTTTTGATTTCGTAACCCGTTCCTTGGAATATTTCTGAAGCGAAAATCCCATCCACGGCGCGGCCGAATCTAACATTGGATCAAACTTATATTTATTTACTACCTCTACGGCCACCATGCCTCCAGGTGCCGTCCAGACAAATAGATTTCTGAAAAATGCCTCTAAATCGGAAATGTAATACGTCACAAAATAAAAGACAATCGCATGTGTTACTTCACCAGGAGCAAGTGCCGACGGATTTAGCAGATTAGATTCGCGAAACTCAATCAGCGCTTTTTGTTCAGGGCGTAGCGTAGATTCTTCAAGTGTTACTGTCTTCGCCCGCCGTATCATCGCAGGACTCATATCGACCGAAATGATTTTTGCGGGATTCATCTTTGCTAGCGCGGCCGTGACAATACCGGTTCCACATCCCGCATCAAGGATACGCATCTCGGACATGGTTGCGCCACCTGCTTTGAAAGCATGGAGGGCAAGCCCAAGTTCTGCTTGGAGACGACCCGTTCCCTGCGCAAGTTGATCGTAGACTTGGCAATAGAAATCATCAAAGAGTTCAGGCGGCTCAAGCCATCGTGTTTCCGAGTCTTTTGCTTGTGTAAATCCTTCTGAAATATCACCTTCCCATGGAAGTATCTGATTTTTACTTATCCACACACGAATCACGTAGTGAAGGAGTAAAATCGTTAGAATCACAAGAAAAAAGATTGTTGTTTGATCCATCTTCTTACCTACCTGTGGCGACGAGTTTGCGTACGAGAACGCGGCGACATAGCACGACATGTTTTACTGCGAGTCGACCGTGTACATCCGCTACGATTTTCAACTAGTATTTGGCAGAGATATGCAAACTTTGTACGATTCAGAAGTTCAAACTCCTCTTCAATCATACATCGTATTTTCCAAAGGGCCTTTCGTAGACTTGCGCGATTTCCAAGTTCCTTGAGAAATCCTGTTTTGCGAACAGCCTTTGCCCAGAGTTCACGCCATTCACCATACGGAAGTGAATCGCCAATCGCCGCCCAGAATCGTTTATAATAAACAAACAGTTCTCCAGGTTCAAGAAGATTCCATTCATTCAGTTCAGCATCTGACATACCGGGATTTCGCACAGGAGCCCCAGAAATCGGTGTAGAGTTCTTCGCATCCCGAGAGAGTGGATGATTTTCAGCAATACTAAATAAAAAGTCCCATCCTGGAAAATAGGTTTGTGTACATCCACTTTTTAATGAATCTTTGTAAAAGGATTCAACCGACTCAAATGTAGGATCAGGACCCATTGTTTCTCCTTGCTCTCGCAACTTAGCCGATACCCGATTATGAATCATCCAGAGCCAGCGGGATAAACTACGTTGCGATTCAAGAGCAGGTTCAAGGGGATCTTTTCGTAGATAGCTACTCAAACTCGCACGACAGAATTTACATGGTAATACATAAGGCAATGTTTCAAAGAGTTCTTGTACAACCTTCTTTTGATGGTGAGAATAGGCAAAAGTGATTTGATGTAAGAATGCCCATCCTGATGGACCCCAGAAGCGTGTATCCATTCACTACTTATATTCCGGATATTTAGTAGTGAATGTATATTCTTCTCCTTGTCCTTCATCTCATTTGTATTCATTTAACAATCCTTTTTTTAGCACTAAGTCAAAATATTTATTTGATTGGATCTCTACTCCTCATCACAATTGCTATTTTTGTTCAATGTCTTGTCTACGATGGATGTATTCTAACAACACTTGAAGGTCCTTTGCCAGGTACAAACATGACCATGACGGAAGCTGCAAGATACAGTCTTGGAATCACCGAACCGATTAAGCAAGGATCGCTTGAAAAAATCTTTGTAGGTGTTACCTTGTATTTTCTACTTATCAAGTTTATCGCACTCTATTTTGGTGTAGGGTTTGACATGAGCCGATTCGATGAGAAAATCGCGCTACTTCGTATAAAATAAAGAATGAATAAATCTATAGAAACATATGAGCGATATTCGCCCGTATGAGTTTATTGAAAAATATGGACTTTTTCTAGGGATTTCATTTGTCCTTTTTACCTATTTGGGCGCAGAGGAGTTTGGATATCCACTCGCTTTTCTACAAACTGCTTTGCTTCTTACGTGGGCTTGGGCAGGACATGTAGTTTGTCATATAGAAGGAACGCCCATTTATCCTATCAATCCACATGTCCAGCTTCATCATAAACATACGATTGAAATGCCGCGTTGGTTAAATCTAGGAAGTGAACTTCTTGTGAATTTTTTTGGATTTACGATTCTCATTCTTTTTCAATGGCTCCTCGGACTTCATATACTTAGTAACTATATTGTCCTTGCCGCCGCATTTTTATATATTCTTATTCATATATTTGACTACAGTATTCTTCCAAATAAAGAGCATACCGCACATCATATAAATGAAAACTGTAACTATGGCCCACATTTTATGGATGTATTATTTGGTACACGATGTGTACCAGAAGATCCCTATGACGATTTTAATAATAAAATACCTCATGTGATTCTTAGTTTTGCAGCGGCATATTATCTACGAGAAAATCCGGTGACGCGTGAATGGATTGATGGACTCTTACGCCATACCGTAGCCACTGATTCCAAGGGGGGCGAGATACGGGCGGACCGTTGAACTCGCCGCCTCCTCCGCCTTACACTTGACCGTGGTCGGTGGGCAGACAGGACGAGGGCACGGTGCAGGGGGCGGGCACTTGGTCGGCGCGGGGCACTTCACATCGGGGCAACGCGGGCGCGGGCACGGCGGGCAATCACCGCACTCCTTCTTACAGGCGCTGCTGTCAATAATGACGGGCTGCGGCTTCGGGATACTGCTCTTCAGAACATACTTACTTAAATCAGGGACAGGCGGGCATTCTGATTTGAGCATGTACTGACTTAAATCAGGGCATTGCTGGCACGGCGGGATGGTCGCTTTGAGAACATATTTACTTAGATCGGGCTGCGGGCAGGGAGGGCAGTTTGCGGTGCTTGAGCCGCCTGAGCATGAGCATGGGCTTCTCTTACAACGAGAGCAACCTCCACTTTTGAATCCTTCTGTATAGGATCTCATACATCCAGCACCCAAAGCCACGCCAATAAGCACGGCTACGAGTAAGATCAGTCCAGCACTTTGAACGGGATTCATCCTCTTTCCTACACTTGAGAAGTTTTTTATTGTCTCCACCCAGGCCAAGCTATAGGAGGACATCCGCATGTTTCGGGCAATCCTTCATCGGTTGTCGTTTGTAGACGAGTACAGACCATTTTCGCATATCCACGCCATGAAAAATCCTGGCCAACCTTTGAAGGATTCGCGAGACATCCAAAATCCGCGGGATCTAAGCCTCGCATGCGAACTGATTCACAAATCTGCGAAGCACGATCTTTCCAGTTAAAGTGATCAGCATTGGGTTTAGGAAGTGTTGGACGAACACCGGAGTCATTTTCAATCTGAGAAATCGCTTGATCAAATGCGCCACGACCACCTGTGGTTGATTCGAAGCCTTCACTGCTTGAGCCCCCTTTGCCGTAATGGAGACTTAGATCCCAAGAAACACCGGTGTTATATTTGTCATCATACGCATTTAATAACTTATTCAGAACCTTGTTCGCAAGATTCGCCGCATTTACATCACCCGCCTGATACGCAGGAAAAAGGGAATGCGAATCTCCAGGCGCATCAATTGAGTTTAAGAATCGTGTAACGGGACTTGATGGGTCTGAAATGGAAGGGAGGAAAGATCGTAGATCTTTTTCAGTAATCGGTACTTCTGAAGGAAGCATTGTATTATTTTTTAACTGTTTGACGATTGTATCAATCGCCTCACTAATGCGCTGTAATAGAGTAATGCGTGCTGCGAAAGCAGGGTCCGTAGTTCCACTCGCCTGGAGACGTGCAATCTCAACATCTACGCGTAACTTTGCATTCTCTAACTCGGATTTGCTTGCCTTGGCTGAGGGCGTTGCATCTTCAAATCCTTCAATCACGCCATCGGATACATGCCGTGCCTTCTTTTGGAGATAGCTTAGATTCACACGTATGCCTTGAACATCCGTAACCATCAGAGATGACTGGATTCCAGGATTACGATTTAAAAAAGCAACTTCATCTTCAAGACGCTGGAGATCGGCACGGAAGTTTGTCATCGGAAGACTGATTTCAGGATCCGATGTATCCTTTAACTTCTCAGCCTCAAAATCTGAAAAAGCTTTCATATCTTGAAGAAGTTCATAGATACGGGAATAGGGCGCCTTATCACGAGAAGGATCCTGGAAAGGACGTGAAGTGACTTCAGAGGTTTGGCCAATCGGCGCTGAAAGAATCGCATCGATCGGTGATAGATAGGGTGCCGCAGTTTCTCCAGCTCCAATCGGTTGCGCAGGAGGACCGGGTGTAGGAATCGTCAGTGGTTTGAAGCCTTCCTGTACTTCTTTTGTTTGTGAGGCGACAGCCAGGCAGACTGCCAATAATAGGATTAATCCAAGAAGGATAACCGAACTCATCTACCTCAGGTGAACTATTTTATGCGACAATCTTATTGGCACGATCATACCAGTCATAAATATCAATCTTTCGATGATGTACAAATAACTCCTTCAGTTCACCCATCTTATCTACAGATGTAGTTCCAAGTATATGTAGAACCCCTACAATATCTGTTAGCCGTAACTGAAGACGATCCATAATGGCTTCGGCTGTCATACCCTCGGTATCATCTACATGACCAACTTTTTCCCAAAGAGACGGCTCATTGCGGAGTCGACGGCGATAATCAACATGTAGGCGATTTAGTACCTCCTTATATTCCGTCGTGAAATGACGCCTAAGTATATCTTGTAGTATGGGCGAAATGCCTCGTTTAATAAGAGCAAGTCGCTCTTCACGTGTATAGAGAGTAAAGTTAATCAGATGTCCCTTTGAATAGAGAAGTTTATTATATTTGGCCATATTTGTCATACAGTGACAATCTACGCCGTATGTAATATCAAAGAGAATCAACTCCTTAAAAGCGTCTGGATCAGATGTCTCAGAAAAGAGCTTCTTGAATACGGGGCCAAGCTCACGGCCTGAATATTCTTGTACAATACATTCGGCACGATATGTAAGATGAGTTTCTGTTAGCTTCTTAAGAAAGGGATAATGCGTCTCATGGTCAATCCATAAAGCTGCGAGAAGAATATCAGCTCGAGATGTATGCCAACAATAGAGTGTATCAGAAATCTGTTCACAGATACTTCCTGGCATCTTTTCTTCAAAATAGCCCTTCATAAAGTCCCATTTATATAGAAACGCAGGATCTATATGAACTACGCGAACTGTTTTGCTAGTTGTGAAGACATCTTGTAGAAAGAGAGGAAGAATCTGATCCCACTGATCATTAATCTCATGAAGTGAGTTTGCATGTGGACAACTTCCAATGCCAACATATGTAAACTCTTTTGGGTCCTCATTACAAATGCGGAGTATCTCTGTAAGCGGATCCATGGTATACACGGTTACAGGGATAGGGTGGTTTTCAAATTTTTATGACGGAAGGCTACATCCATAGCACGGAATGGAGTCTTTGCGGATAAACTCTTGGCTGTATTGAATATTCTTAAGTGCATTGTTTAACTCGGCCCCTTGCATCATGGAAGGAGAACAGCCTCCATCACAGCCTCCATCGCCGCCATCTTGCTGGTCAAGTTCATCATCTACCGCATTTTTGATATCTTTTATGAGGGAAGGACGGATCTTATTATAAAAATCGGTTCCAGAGGGCACTGTAGGAGTTGCCGCAGGAGTTGCCGCAGGTTTTTCAGTCGGCTTGGTAAGTGAATCTTTTGAAGCAGAAAATAAGGCGAGAAGATCCGCAATTGTCAGTGTAATCGTATTTGACGAACTACTTTTCTTTACAGGACAACCCGAGGCATCCGTAGGGTTTCCTGAAGCATCTACGCAGTTTCCTGAAGCATCCACATTATTTCCAGAGGCATCATGACTTTTACTACCACTGTAACTTGCGCGCCCACCATAAAATCCTTCTGTTCTTTTTAACTGTAGGAGAACAACAACAAGTAAAAGTCCCAATGGGAGCAGTACCTTCCACATCTATATAGGAATAGGCTTAAAATTGAAAAAGCTATAGTATTTCTGATATACTAGATACAATGCTAAAGACACGATTTCAATCGGATTCGGCTATTGAAGCAGGTATTGACGAAGTGGGTCGTGGATGTTTATGGGGTCCTCTTGTTGCGGGAGCCGTGATCTGGCTACCCGAAGAGGAATGGTCGGAGGAGATTCGTGAACTCACACCTCAGATAAAAGATAGTAAGAAACTTTCTGAAAAGCGACGAACTACACTTGCGGCACAGATTCAGGGCGCGGCACTTGATGTGGGAATCGGCGAAGTATCTTCTGTGGAGATTGATTCACTCGGGATGACTCGCGCAAATCAACTTGCGTTTTCTCGTGCACTGGGAGCTCTGACTGTTGAACCTGATCGACTTCTTGTAGATGGGATCATTTCTCTACATTCTGTATCTCAAGAACAGCATACGATTATTGAAGGAGATGCGCAGTATATACCCATTGCGGCCGCATCGATTCTTGCGAAGGTCTATCGGGATACTCTTGTAACCAACTGGTGTGATGCGAATACGGTAGATGCTGATAGATATGGTCTTCGTACAAGTAAGGGATATGGTACTGCGATTCATCGAGCTGCGATTACTCAGCATGGTATTCTTCCTCTTCATCGTCGCCTTTTCCTACGAAAGATTCTAGGTCAAGATGTTTATGAACGGCCTGAAGAACAATGTCAGATTTATGATTAAACATGACATTGAACTGTATAAAGCTATTTTATTTAACGGCGACGGGTGAAGCGGCCGCGCTTGTTGCGCATCGCGCGGCGCGTCATGCGGCGTCCCTTGCGCATCGTGCGGCGCGCACCGCCCTCCTTACGCTTCTTACCACCCGCCTGCTTCTTCTTGCCACCATACAACTTAGCCATAGACATTTGTATATTCAATAGTTAGATTTTTTTATTTACGCACTGCGTTTCCATCCCAGTAAAATCGCAAGATCAACTGCGCGATGTTGAATCGCAAGATCTCCTCTTACAAAATGACCTTCATGATCTCCAAATGCGAGAAGTTTCGTAGAGTCTTTTTTATCCCGACCACGAAGTTTATGAATCCATTTTATTGGTTCATATGCGAAGACTTCTTTATCATTTTCACCTGTACGCACAAGTGCGAAGAGATTCGGATATCCTTCTTCAGGAACCAGGTCAACCGGGGAAGTTTTTAGCGTGGCTGCAAAATCTTCGAGCCGTTCACGTGGATTTCCAAACTCATTATATTCAAGCTTAGTCAGAGGTAAATGCGGATTTGTACTTGTTCGAAGTACATCAACATATGGAACCTCTGCGTACACGGCACCCACAAGATGTGCGGATGCGCCTACAAGAATACCTCCTGCGGAACGACCATAGATCACCGTATCCGCTGGGCTAATCTTTGTACGCCGCTGTACATCACGAATGACATCTTGAAAGTCATGAATCGATCGTTCACGATTATAGGTGCGCGCTGCTTCCGCATACTGATTTGTGTGATCACCACCGCCTCGGATCAGTGCAAATACAATCGCCCATCCGCGAACCAGAAGTGGATACCACATAGTTGTCGATAGCATTGTTTCGATTCCATAAGCTCCATATCCATAAATAAATAGTCCTTTTGGAGCAGACTCTCCTTTTACAAGAAAATACGGTACATGCGAAGGAGTAAAAAATCGTTGAACTCCAGCATATGGAGTAATAAGTGGCATCTGAACTTGGTGTCCATCGAAAAAAAGAAGCTTCTTTGGAGACCCTGGTTCAATACAGATGATTCGTGCTTCTCCACTGTAGTGTTGACACCATTTGTTAAAGACTAACTGGAAAAATCCTTGTAAAATCTTTTTCGGTGCATGTGTGGATGAACAGTGCCAGAGAGTACGTTCTCCATAGTTAATCGTAGTCAATAGGCCCTTTTCAATCCATAGGCTTTCAGGTGCTCCTTTTGTGGGAAGCTTCCATCGAGAAAGTTGTGATCCATGTGCGACCCAAGAATCTGTTCCTCGGCCTTCTGTTAGTAAATAGTTATCACCCTTTCCAAAGAGAAATGATCCTTGGCCTTTGATCGGCTTGAGTGTATTCTGTTGAATATGAAATGCTTCAGAGAGACCCGCATTACTTCGTAGCAAATACGCAGTATGAGCTTCCCCCCATTGAATCGATAGATTCCACATTTCATCTTTTTCTTCATACAGTACTTTACGTCC
>Ga0114963_10002857_pt1 | contig 11775 bp, 22 predicted proteins | sample C_131016_EF_Meta_FD_87019 | JGI IMG/M metagenome (GOLD analysis project Ga0114963, IMG submission 87019) | Freshwater microbial communities from Lake Croche, Canada to study carbon cycling - C_131016_EF_MetaG | ecosystem: Environmental > Aquatic > Freshwater > Lake | place: Lake Croche, Canada...
AGTAGCAAGGTCAGCTAGAACACGCTCAGCGTCAGAACCCTCAGGTACATTCTCTACGGTATCAGACTTGATACCTAGTTGAGACTCCATAAACAAACGACCTTGGTCATGCTGGTATGTCCAGCCACCATCCCCCGGTGGTCCAATATAGATAAACGCAACCCGCACCTCAGAGGACTTTACTACCTCAGGTGCACAAGAAACCAAAACTACACTGGCTACCAACAGTGCCAGTGACATAAGAAAATATTTCATTAATCCCTCCTCAAGAATATGTTTTATTTTAAAAAAACATTATGTTTTTTTATTTTTTAACTTTAAAAACCAACACTCTTAGTTACTTTTAAGAGTTTATTTTTTCTATTTAAAGAATCTTTAACAATAGTTTTTATATCGTCTAAAGTAGGTTTTTTCATACCATTATATAAATATTGCATATTTATATCATCACATATGCCCTTAATATGCGACATTCCGGGATTAAACTTATTTTGAGAAAGGATAACCTCTAGAATATCTTCATACATTTCGGAATAGTCTTTAAGGTACATGTTGAAGAACTCTCTTATATCGTTTTCAGTAGGGAGAGATAGCTCAAATACTTTGTCTATTCTGCCGGGCCTCAACATTGCTGAATCAATATTCTCAATGTGGTTGGTAGTAAATATGCTGACAACCTTATCAATAGTATCAATACCATCTAGAACATTTAAAAGAGTCTGAAGTATCTGATTAGGTCCAGTATTTTTGTCTCGTTCAATCGCAAAAGAATCAAAATCTTCAAATACAAAAACAGCATTTTCTCTCTTTTCCATTTCAGAGGCGTTATCCATAAAGTCTTTTGCACCTTCAAAATGACGAAAATATATTCCATTTTCAGAGCATTTCTTTTTAAGATAACGAAGAGAAAGGGTTTTACCCATTCCCGGTTCTCCTTGAAGACAAATGCCTCTCTTGATCTTAATGTTTCTCTCTCTCATGAACTTATGCCAGTCTTTGTCTGTAAGAAAGTTTATTACGTGTTTTTCCAGTTCTAAGTGAGCAGTACCTATGATATGAGAAGTCTCTTCTTCATAACTATGAGATCCATAATAAGCATTAACTAACTTTTTTAAATCACCTTGAGGTGTAACAATAAACTTAAACGGTCTTGTGGAGAAAAATGGAGTAATGACACTTACATACTTTATCCCCTGATAGGAGTATAAAGTTAAGGTGGATAATAAGATTCCTTCGTCAAACTCAAGGTCTGAATAAGGAATAATAGATATGTTACTAGCGTTAAAAGTTATAGGAATAGTCTCTATCATCTCTGATTCAACTATCAAATCATGATAAAAAGATAAATCAAAAGTAGTTTGAGAAGGGAATATCTTCTTAAGGGGTTTTGAAAGATATTCATCAAATAGCTCAAGAAGATTAGATACTTCTTTAGGATAATCCTTAAAATGCATTTATAATCCTCTTATCAATAACTTTATATTGTTTTCATACCTGTGTCAATAGAAGTTTTCTTTTTACGGGTTGATACTTTCTTCTTTGGTGCAGGATAATCCACATGTAGATGGGATTCTGGGGTATCTAATGGATTTTCCCATTTCCCCTGTTCTATTTCCTCATCAACTTCTTTACTAACCTGCTCCCATGCATCAATAGCCATCTTCATATAAGGGTACATGTCTTTCCCACACGAAGGGCATATAATAGCATTAGCTTCATCTTCGCTTTGTGCTTCGTTTGTTTTAAAAGTTAAGGGATACCCCATAGCATGACAATAGGGGCATTGAATCATATCATCTAAAGTACCTTTAGATTCTCTTTCTTTTCTTCTTCGTTCAGCACGAGAAAGCTTAGGACTATCAGACATCATCATCCCCATAATCTAAATCATCCATACTTAAGGTTGGTGCAGTATCCTCTGAATAATCAATACCACGAACCTTTTTTATTTCTCCAGATTTAGTATTTACATTTATAGGTTTTATTTTTTGTTGACTGAAAGGATCTTTTATACCCTCGTTAAAAGCATTTCTCATAGAAGACATATAGTTTTGTATTTCTTCACTAGAAAGATATCCCTCTTCTTCCATAAGGGTATTTCCACGAGGATCAAATAGTTGAACAACCCAAGTACCAGCAGTACCTCGTTTAGTTTGTATTCTGTTTGCCATCAATGCTTCTTTAAAAGCTTGGGTCACTCCAAATAATGCACTTGGGCCGTCATAACCATACTCTTCTCCCAGAACTCTTTGGGCTCCATCAATATTTTCTATAATCTTAAACCCCCATTGACGAGTTCCGGGATCTTGTAATATATAAACCATATACTTACCTCATTCCTAATATATAAATATTATTCACTTTCAAGAATAACTTGAAGTTTTGAACTTATCTTTTTTTCAAACAAGTCATAAAGAACTTTGTTGTTTCCTGTTTCCAGTTGGTTGACGATTGTTTTTAATAACTCAGAAGGTATGATTAATATATTCAACCCCTCTTCTGTAGTTCTTATAAGTGCTTTTCCTATGTAAGGAATGTGCACTTCTTTATGTTCTGCAATAGCTTCCAACTGTCTAATAAAAATAGCTTCCATTATCTCTCTTACTTTGAGAGGAGAAATACTTTGAATAGTAGCCATTTCATCAATAAAACTTTTTTCAAAACTACTTAGTAGTAGGTTAGCTGACATTAATACTCCTCGTCTTTTTCTCCATCATTGTCGTCTCCATCTTCTTCTAAGGAATCATATATATCCTCTTCCAAATCTTCTTCAAGAATTTCTTGAATCCTATCTTTGAAATCCTCCAAAGCAGTGAGATATCCGTCAAAAAAAGCAGTATCTTTGTTATGGCTCTTTTGAAAAGTTCTTTCAGCCGTGGTAGATGCCTCTTCTGTATTAAGATAGGCTTTAAGTCTAAAAATCTGGCTATTCATTATAGGGTTAAACTCCTTATAATGAATAAGTGCTTAGGCTTATTGTACTTTTGACATACGAATAGACTCAACCAATGCAATGCCTTCCTCTTTCAAAGACTTCTTTTCTTCATATGCCCAAGAGTTAAAGGCTTCACGGATGATCTTCTTATCAATATTTAGGTCTTCTGAAAGAGTAACAAACATATCGCTTACAGAAGCATTGTTATCACTATTTTGTTCCTTTAGGTCAAAAATAGCACGGAACTTGTTCTCAATATCAGTTATTTTAGCGGGATTCAAATCCATATATATATCTCCTTAATATGACTATAGCTTGTTATATCTCTAATGTCAAGTGATGAGGATCATTATAATCTGATCCAGTATTAACAACTCTTGTCTTTCCATTTACATCAATAGCATCAAAAAATGTATGAGTATGACCATATATAAGATAATCCACATTATCGATAAATGATGAGTAGGAAAGGTTGTCTCCAAAATATTGACCTAGTTGTTGTGCTTTCCAATCTGTATCTTTAGGACCATAGGTAAAAGGAAAATGACTTACAAGAATGGTTTTCTTCCCCTTATCTTTTTCCTGATCTAGAACTTTAATAGCTTTTTCAAAATGAACAAAAGATCTTGTTCTTAATATAGAGTGATTAATGTTAAATGGACCCGGAATCCAGTTTTTATCGTTAGTATCAGGGTACTCAATGTACCACCCATCCATACCAGAAATAGCTATTTCATCGTTAATGAAGGGGTTTTCTGGTAAATATCTAATATTATTGATACCATAAATCTCAAGGTTGATTCTGTAAACATCCTCAACATTATATGCTCTTTGGTAGTCCTCATCTTTGTGAACCCAGAAATCATGGTTACCATTGACAGTTAATATGGGAAAACCTTTACCTAACCTGTCTCTGAGGAATGTAAATACCTTGTATCTTTCATCAAAAGAAGTTGAGCTATTGTCTCCTGCAACAATAAGAATATCAGGCTTATCTCTTTCAAAAGAAGAAAGAAGATATTGCATAACTATCATATTTGTAGAACTTCCATTAAAACCCCAATGGAGATCTGATGTAATCATAACTTTCATGAAAGCATCCTTTGATGGAGGTGTGGGCATTGAAGCCCAGTCCTATACTTCTCTCGTCCTTTCGTTTCTTGGGCCTTTCGTCGGACTCAAACGATATAGTATAGTCGAAACCTTTCACCCCCGGTATTCTACTCAGTGTTTTTGTGCAATCCATTAGGAATACTACCAGCATTCTTAAGAACTTCCAAACAACCTTCTAAAGTAACAGAAGGATACCATAAGTTATTACGAAAATCAATAAGATGAGCTTTTTCCAAAAGTTCAAAAAATCTAGATGCATCTAATCGTAGTATACCTAAGTTGTCTGCAACATCCTTGGCTTGTGGAAGAGCTTTTCCCATACCATTGACCCATAGTCCAGAAAGAAATCTTTCCAAATCACTGGCTTCTTTTAGTTCTGGTTCTAAAAGATTATCAAAGATAGTATCTGGTACAGATGCCTCTACAGGTACTTCCACCGCTGTGTTTAAAGGTTCTTCTTGCATAGGCTCTTGTAGTTTCTGCTCCTCAATATCAACCTTAATATCAGGTTCAACAGAGACTTTCTGCTGAAGGTTGTAAGGAGCCCTTTTACGAGGTTGTCCTGACTTGGTAGTCAAATGTGACCATTTACCTTTGGAACGCTTAGAACTCATGTTACGAAGACTATCTAAGTCTATTTCTATGTCAGACTCTGTATCCATGGCAGGAAGATTTTCAAGTATTTGTTGTGTTTCCACAATATTTATTTCTTCCTTGTCTTTTCCAAACAAAAGATCTGTTAACTTACCAAAGACACCACCCTTATCTTGAATACCTTTAGTCTCTTCTTCTTCCATACGATGAATATGTGGACTGGTCAGGAATATACCTACTTGAATCATGAGAGCAAGAAGTCCAAGAAGAAAGAACCGAATGTTTTTTTCTCCTACATGCAATACTTCATCGATAAGCTGATACATATTTTTATGTATCTGTTGAGCATTCTGTATCTTAGCATCAGCTTTTTTTCCAATATCTATATCTGATTGTATAGAAGTTATCTTTTGGCTATTAGATGCCATCTCTGCAAGTAAAACATTGTTCTCTGTAAAAATACGATTTATTTTATTTCTCATAGACGATGATTGTTGGGCATAATCAGCAAGATTTACGTCAAGAGTAAGCAACTGTTGATTGAAACTTGTAACTTGAGACCTGTTCATTTCAATCTTAGCATTGTCCTGCTCATTCTTACCCTTCAAAATGTTAATCTGGCTTACAAGAGTATCGTTTAAGCTGTCAGTACCAATCGTAATGGAAACTTCCTGACTACGGTCTACTGTTGTTAGAATCCAACCGAAAGATGCAAAGCTAGAAAGAAAAACCATAATACCATAGATGATATATAAGACTACAGCATTACGTAATGCCTTTCTGCGAAGTGATATTTCTCCCAGAACTATAATATCCCTGTCTTTTTTGTCTTTACCTAAGAGTCTTTTCTTATGCTGAGACCATTGCCATATACATTGATTGGCTAAAGTAAGAGTAAGGATCATCAATCCTTCCATGGCTACAGCAACAATCCCTATTACAAGTTTATCATAACCATCCAAGACTAATCCGGTATAAAGATTCCAAGACAGAAAAGCTGATACCGCAAAAAGACCCCAAAACACAATAAACCTAATAAATGTCATAATGATCTCCCCTTATACCTAATATATTATTAAGTCAAAGCTTTAAAGCTATTTGTCTGATAAGAACCTTTAAGTTGAGCATTTAATGCAATGTCATTTCCATCTTTTATGCCCATTATATATGCGCCATGACTTTTAACTTCTGTGTTCTTTTGCTTTTTAGTCTTTGTACCTAAATCCTTCATATACTGCTCAAGCTCAGAATCACTGACAATAACTAAATCTTTTATTCCAGCGGTATTCATATCTTCTTTTTTGAGTTCACTAAGCCTATTCACTAAAGTATGAGCAAGTCCAACCTGATAGCTCTCGGTATACATACGAGATCCAAAGTTTTTTTGTTTACTTAATCTGCTAATAGTAGAGAATAGATAGTCAGCAATACCACTTATAATTAGCACATTATGTGGCTTTGCAATAATGGTAAACTCATGGATAATGTGATGTCCATGGGTGTTATAGGTTATAACTCTACCAAAGTTTACACGAGCAATAGCATTTAGAAGGGTAACCTTCCAGTTATGCCAACGCTTTCCTTTGAAGTAAACGGATTCTTCAATATCACTTTTTTCTGTTGTGATACTTGAGAGATCAAGGTTATACTCAATAGCTAGCTTATGTGCTAAGTTCAAAGCTGATATAGCTTCAGCTTCTACAGGGCTTTTTGAAAGAGCTAGAAGTTTCTTAATACGTTCAGCGATCTTATCCATGTCCATTTATGGACCTCCTATATAAAGGTATCACACAACAAAGATACTTTTATTAAAGCTCATGTCTTCCTATCATATGACGTAAGGATTGCCATTTCACCCACCATGCAGTAATCTTAAATCTGTGAGTATAGCTTCTATCTACTTGTCCATTAAATAAGGTGATATTAAAATACCATCTCCCACTATCGTTTTCTTGCTTAATCCTTGAAATCTTCACAATATAATGAGATGATATATAACCACCATCAGAGGTATGAACCATCCACCCTACTTCTCTAAATGCCTCAGCCATTTTAGGCCCCCTTTGTTATGTGTTAAGTATAACATACTTTTTTAGTTTTGTCAAGAAAAGGGTGGGGAGAAATCCCCACCCTTGTTTACTATGCCGATACTTGGAAAAGTTTGGCAATGGACTTGTCAGCTTTCATCCTCTCTACTGCATTATTAAGACTGTGAGTAGAGACATAGGTTAAAGTATTGTACACTTCCCAAGCAGAAGCTGTGGTGGACAGGTCGGTGATAGTAAGTTGTTTGCTACCACGCCCACCAACTACGGTCTCCTTCAAGTTCATGTTGAGTTGAGTACCAAGTTTATCTAAAGCCAACTTCTTAACCTTATCAGATAGGTCAGAAGCAAGAACCTTATCAAGGTATAGCAATCCCTCTTCGCTGTTAAGCTTGGCATAAACATGATTGATAAGATTTGAAGATTCTTCCAAACCACCCATCAAAGTATCCTTAACACGGGTCATATTAACAACCTGATTATGCTTAAAGGATACAGATGTTTCTTTTTGAAGGGTAGACATACCATTCTTACATCTCAGACGGTACATACGGTATGCCCAAGACAGTTTAGAGGTCTTGTCATAACTATTCATAGCTACAATCGAGGGGATGAGGCTGTCAACCTGAAGACCCTTTGCATCAGAAGCAGTAGAAGCGTTTCCATTTGCAGGGTTGATGGAAAGACCGGGGAACAAGATTTCACTGAAAAACCTACTTCCACCATGAGTAATGCTCCGCTTATGAACAGAGAAGTCTAGGTTAAGACTGCTGATAACATCAGTGATTGCCTTCTCCGCAGTTTCGTGAAGGGTAAGGTTATATGCTGGGTCAACAATACGACCAAGAATAGAACGGTTTTCACCATGAACAAGATAACGATCCCCCGTCTCTTCTCCGGTGTCCTTGCGAATCATGGGTACTTCTTCGACTGGGAAGAAGGGGTCCATGGAAAGTGCCTTCCGATTCTTAAAGTGACCGGGAAGGTTAAGTTTGTAAGCTGTTTGCGCCATTTAATGGCCTCCTTATGTTTCTATATTATCATTATTTTTTAGATACGTCAAGCGTTTCTTATATAAAAATGATACTTTTTAAAAAAATCATAATAGATAAATAGACAACCTGTTTTTTTCAACAATGAAGGAGTTATTGTTTTATCTAAGTGTATCTCTTATATTCTAAGGATAAGTATTCCATACTCTCGTCTTGATTGCTGTAAAATACTGTCTTAACTCCCGCTTCTACTAGAGCCATCATACATACAGGGCAAGGCTTGGCATTGGCAATCTTTCCTGTTTGAGTAACTCTAAGAACCATTACGGAATGAACTTTATTTTGAGTCTTAACTAAAGCAGATATTTCTGCATGAAGATATTCTTTGTAAAATAACTTTACCTTAGTAGCATAATGTTTTTGAAGAGTATGGGTTTTAGTATAACTATTAAATCCTATAGAGAGGATCGATCCTCTTTTATCTAAAGTTGCACATATAACATTATAAGGTGAGTTAGAAAAGTCTTCTCTATTTAAAGAGAACTGAATAGCCTTCTCTTGTAGCTTCTGCTTTATTAATGTGATGTTCACTCTATGTATGAAAGAAAAAACTTCAAAGTTCATCTTCCTCGTAGTAGTGATTTGTATCAACTTTTGTTTTTTTTAAAAACCAAAAAGAATACAACTTAAACAGTTCAAAAGCTTGAAGGATGAAAAATATAACAAAAGATATCCACCAACTATACACGACACCTATTACTATCAATATGATTACTTCAGATACGGGTATAATCCAATCATTCCAAACTTTAACCATACTAGTTACCCCTTTATCTATTTAAAACTGACACCTATTGGATTTGAACCAATCACCTACAGCTTAGAAGGCTGTTGCTCTATCCAACTGAGCTAAGGTGCCTTTATTTATCTACACCATACTCCTGTTCCATGTTATATATGTATAAAGAAACTTTATCATAATCCCATATTACTGTCAACAGCTTATTCATAAGCTTTTGATGTTTTTTATGCCTGTTATTAAGTCTTTTAAGGTAGTAATCATAGTTATAAGTTTTTTCTACCCTACAAGAACCACATGTAAATACCTTATTAGCATTCATTACCAACCTAACAGAAGTATTTCCACACTTTTGACAGGTAAACTCTTCATACGTACCAGCTTTCTTGTCTGGACGAGTGTATATCGGTATGTTACTTATTAACGAAGAAAAGTCTTCTGGCATAGTATATCCCCATATATATCATAACTTTTAAAGTTTAAGTATTCAACCATTCTAAGAAAATTCTATTACTTGTATCAATATCCACACTTCTTTCCATTAAATAAATGCAACTCTCCTCAGAAATATCAGTAAAATCCAAAATATCATCTGAACGAGTAACTAAAGTACTATTTTCCATAAAAACGTATTGCTTATCTGTGCAACTTTTTACTGTGCTTGTAGATAACAAGATATGACTTTCTGTTTTATCTAAAACCACTATTGGAGAATACATGATGTTTATATTAGTATAACTTAAACCACCTGTCAATGGATATTGACAATATACTATATTGTATATATGCTTACAAAGGAGACTCTATATGGAAGAAACTCTTGTTTTCGAATGCCCCAACTGTAAAGGAAGAACTACATCACAGGAGATAACAGCACATAATGTAGATGTTAAAAACATAGCCTGTAGTCGATGTAAAATGCCTTTTACTAACTTTGATATTATACTTAAGCCTGTGTTTAAACAAACCCAAGAATCTTAAAGTTAGATTAACTATTTTTAACTATTTGAAACTCAAGACCAGACTTCTCTTTTAAAGAAGATATTTCATTGTTCATACGAGAAAGCAATGTTTTTTGTCTTTCCATAAACTTTCTAAACTCAAGAGTTTCCCAAGATTTATTCATTTCGTGAATCATAAACTCCAAATCTTCTATAGATGTTTCAGAGTCTAGACCCAATACCCTATTATTACTGATAGTATCAAATATACTATCATCTTCATCCAAGACAAACCTATTCATTATTGAAAGTTCTCCTTTAAAGAAGACCATTTAAAATCTTCCGGTGCTTTTACTACTTTAAGCAAACCATCTTCTCTAAGTTTAGCTATACAGTTCACCATAAGGTTTAAGTCTATACCATCCAAAATAGCCCAGCACATTTGACCATCTATATCGAGAGCAAGGCTTGCTTTGTTAATGTTCAAAACTTACTCCAGCCGTTTCCCAGCATTCCCTTTGTAACATTCTAATCTTATCTAGTAGATCGTATTTATCCTCAGGCCAATCAATAGGCCACGCTTCATACTTAACAATACTTCTGAGTTTCTGGTCAAACTCCCACGCAGCGATCTTCATAGAAGATGCATTCATGGCATCAAGTGCTTCCTGATGTTCTTCTTCTCCAAAAGTCAATGTAGTTACCATATACGTATTTCTCCTGTATATTACAATGTATAAAACTAATTATGAATGGTATTTAGGAAAATTGTATTTATTCTCATAGTAAGTTTATTTCCTATACATTCCCAAGAACTAATATACCCCCTTTCTAAAACAGTGTCAATAACCTCACAGTTTGGTGATAGATCTAATCCTTTGGGGTCTGGTCAAGGATTTCATAGTGGATTAGATTTAGGTGCAGTAATGGGAATGAGGGTACTTGCTGTTCTTGATGGTGTAGTATTTTCATGTTATCCTCCTCCTCGTGGAAAGTTTAAGGGAGACATAGTTTTTGGCGGTCTTGTAGTTCTCAAAGTAAGATACCACGATCTTAATCTATATGTTATGTATGCTCACTTAAAAGAAGTCTTTGTTAGAGAACGCCAAGCAGTAAAGTTAGGAGATGTTATAGGATTGACGGGTTCTACTGGGGATTCTACAGGACCACATCTTCATTTTGAAATAGTATTAAACCCTATGGATTTACTATATGATTACAACCCACAAACTATAGTCTATCCTAGTGTAAACTCAACCTTAATATATGACTTAAAATAGAGAAAGTTGCTATTATTCCTTCCAGTCTAACCAAGTTACAAAAAGAAGAACAGTTACAATGGAAATAAAAACTAGCATTAAAATGGGAACAATCATATGCTATTTCAGCCCTATCTTATGATTTATCTCTTTTATTTTATTTAAAAGGTCCTCCCTTTGTTGAGCATATTGGTTCCTTTGCTCAATAAGGCTTTTAGATTGAAGACTATCTAAAGAAGTTTCTGAATGAGAATCCATAGAAGGCATGTCCTCGTAAGCTTTCATTTCAGATGTAGCTTTTTCTATAGAGGATAATCTATTCACAGTAATACCCTCAGTTATAAATCCAGCCAATACCATAAATACCAGTCCAGTAGTAATCATAGTAGTATATTTCATGTTCATTTAAGTTTATTCCTCTTTTCCTGTAGGTACTTTATGGTTTTCATCCTGCTTTTCTGAAAAACTGACATAAAAGTCCATGTAACTGTAAGCGTAGGCATTATCAATGCGGTTCCAAGCATCTGCCATAACACCCCCCCAATACCTCATTGATACTGCAAAGTTCAATCCGTCATTGAATACTGGCATTCCATGATCATGATTCTGATGATCGTTACCATCAAAGTGATAGCGGTTTTTTATGATGCAGTCTATTACAGCATCTTCATGGGCTGGAGTAAACTTACCCTTACCCTTATCTTTATCAGCAGTCCATTTTATCCAATCGACAACTTTAACTTCTTCCATAAGAATACCTCTACTATAGTATATAGTGCTTCAGGGTTTCAAAGTCAATCCCACAGGCTACCGAAGTGTTGAGTGAAAAGTTCCCTTCCCTTTATTGCCCTGTCGTTCATTGCCTTTAACTTTTCTTTATCGTATCCAGTTCCTGTCCAAACTGTACCATACTTTTTTAGGAACTCTTTAGCTTTTGGGTCTTTAACATACTCAGGTATTTCTTCCCCATATAGATGGAACTCAAAACCAAATATCATCTCATCAACGGTGGCTTTCCAACCCTCTACTCCACCACCTAAGTATTTAGACTTATCTTCTTCTTTAACCGCACTGCCCCAATTTTTTTCGACTTCTTC
>Ga0114963_10002860_pt1 | contig 11774 bp, 11 predicted proteins | sample C_131016_EF_Meta_FD_87019 | JGI IMG/M metagenome (GOLD analysis project Ga0114963, IMG submission 87019) | Freshwater microbial communities from Lake Croche, Canada to study carbon cycling - C_131016_EF_MetaG | ecosystem: Environmental > Aquatic > Freshwater > Lake | place: Lake Croche, Canada...
AACAAGTCGAAGATAGACGGAATGGAAGCTGGGATGGGCGCGCTGGTCGACGCCGATCTGGCCAAAGAATCGGCAAAACTACAGTCACTGCAGATCCGGCAGCAACTCGGCACCCAGGCCTTAGGCATCGCCAACCAGGCGCCGCAATCGCTGCTCAGCCTCTTCCGCTGACGCTGACCCTTCAAAGGGGCAAAGGCAGAATGCCGCCCCAGCATGTCACTTTTGCCGAAACGGCCGCCAGCCGTCGAAAAGGATAGCAAAACCCCATGTCGGAAACCCTTGGTCCCCCCAATCCCGGCGCAGCCTCCGCCATACCCCCTCGGGGGCCAAACCATGGCGCCGCCGCCTATCGCCGCAGGATCAGCGCCAAACACATGGAAGCGGCGGTTTTCACCCGCGCCACCCGCAGCATACGCGAAGCAGAAACCAACCCGTCATCGCTCGCCAGGGCCCGCGCCGTGGCGGATAATCGCCGGCTGTGGGATGCCGTTCTGGTCTGCGTGCTCGACCCGGAGAATGCCTTGCCACGGGGCCTGCGGGCGCAATTGGCGGGCTTGGCACGCGCCGTGCTGCGCGAATGCGATGGTGAGGCCCCGGATTTGGCCTTTGTGGCCGAGATGAACGATCAGATCGCCGCGGGCCTCTGGGCCTGACATGAGCACCCTGCATTCCCAACGGCCCTGGCAAAGCCCGCCCAAACCGGCACCGACACGCCCGGGGCTTGGCGCCCGTCTCCTGGCAGAGGGCGAGCGGCTGCTCGCCGCCCACCGGGCGACAGAGGCGCTGCCGCTGCTGCAGGCCGCAGCACGCGCACTGGATGACGGCCCGGCCTGGCTGGTGCTGGGTGACGCATTGCTCCAGCTCAACGATCCCACCGCGGCAGCAGAGGCGGCAGCCGCCGCCCGCGCGATCGAGGGTGGCACAATGGCGGTTTCGGTCCTGGCTGGCCGTGCACTGATCGCCATGGGCCGGCCGCAAGAGGCGCTGGCCGAGGCGGCGGAGGCTGTTGTGATCGACCGGCACGACCCCGCCGCGCGGCTGCTGCTGGGCCAAGCCCTGCAAGGCTGCGGCCGCCATGATGAGGCGCTGGCCGTGCTGGGCGAGCTCTGGCGGGAGGCGCCAGATGACACCCATGCGGATCAGCGCCGAGGGCGAAGATTTGGTGGCCAGTTTGATCTGCCGCATGGGCATCCAACCCTATCACCCCATTGAGGGCAGCGCCGCCGCGTTGCATCGCACCGCAAGCCGCTTGGGTGCGGCCCTGCCCCATCCGATCGTGGCGCCGCATCCGCCGGGCTTTGATCCGGAGCGGAGGCTGCGGGTGGGCTTCTTCGGTGGCCATCTCGGCCGCCACCCGGTGGGTTGGCTGACACTCAGCGCCATCGAGGCCCTGCCCGAGGCCGAGATCGAAGTGGCCTGCTATTCGCTCAAGCCGATGGATGATGCGCTGGCCCGGCGCTTCCATGCCCGGGCCGATCTCTGGCGGGAATTATCGCCCCGGTTGGACGAGGCCACCCTGGTAGCGGCCATCCGCAATGACCATCCGGATATTTTGGTCGATCTGGGCGGCCATGGCGAGGGCGGGCGGGTCACCGCACTCGCCCATCGCGCCGCACCGGTGCAAATCAAGTGGGTTGGGGCGCAATCCGCCACCACCGGCGTCCCCGCCATGGACTGGATGCTGACCGATGCCTGGGAGACACCCCCGGGCAGCGAAGTGCACTACACCGAAGCCCTGCTGCGCATGCCCGATGGCTATGCCTGTTACACGCCGCCCCCCTGGGCGCCGCCAGTGGCCCCCCTGCCCTCGCTCAGCCGCGGCCACATCACCTTCGGCTGCTTCAACAACCTCTCCAAGATCACGCCGGCGGTGCTGGCGGCATGGGGGCAAATCCTGGTCGCGCTGCCACGGGCCAGGCTCGTCCTGCGCACCCATGCGCTGCGGGACGCGCCCACACGGGCACTCCTCATCACCCGCGCCGCCGCCGCCGGCATCCCGGTCGGTCGGCTGGAACTGCATGGCCCCTCGCCGCATGAGACCCTGCTGGCCGCCTATAACGACATCGATATCGCGCTCGACCCTTTCCCCTATGGCGGCGGCCTCACCGCCTGTGAGGCCTTGTGGATGGGCGTGCCGCTGGTCGCCATGGCGGGCAGCAGCTTCGCCGGCCGCCATGCCGTGTCGCATCTCAACAATATCGGCCTGGGCCATTGGGTGGCCGAGGATGTCGAAGGTTATGTCGCCCGCGCCGTGGCGGCAGCGCATGACCGCTCCGCTTTGGCCGCACTGCGCGCCGGTATGCGCGCGCGCATGAAAACCTCACCGCTGATGGATGCGCCGCGTTTCGCCGCCAACCTCACCGCCGCGCTCCGCCATGCCTGGCGCCTGCGCTGCGCTCAGACCCAATCGGGCGCCGGCAGTGCGAAATAAGCGGCACGCAGCGCGCTCGACCAGCCATGCCGCACCATGGTGAAATAAGGGTCGTCATCGGCAATGCGGCGCCATTGTCCGATGCGCAACCCATCGCGGCGCAGTATCAGCAAATCCATCGGCAGGCCGACGGTGAGGTTGGACCGCAGCGTGCTGTCCATCGACACCAAGGCAAGCTTCAGCCCATCGCTGAGCGTGGTGTCAAAGGTCAGGCCGCGATCCAGGATCGGCTTGCCGTATTTATGCTCGCCGATTTGCAGGAAGGGCGTATCGGCCGTGGCCTCAATGAAATTGCCGGCGGAATAGATCAGAAAAAGCCGCGGCGCCTCGGCACCAATTTGCCCGCCCACCAGCAGGCTGCAATCAAAGCCAATGCCCTGCGCCGCCAGCGAGGGACCATCGGCCGCAAACACCGCCCGCACCGCCGCCCCCACCAGCCGCGCCGCCTGGAACATATTCGCCACATCGCCCAGGCGCAGCCGCTGCCCATCCAGCAGCACCCCCTCCTGCAAATGCCCCGAAACGGCCTGGGTGATGGCCAGGTTCCCGGCGGTGCAAATCCCGAGCACCCGCTCGCCCGGCTGCTCGATCACCTGCAATTTGGAGAAGGTGGAGATATTATCCACGCCCGCATTGGTTCGGGTATCACCCAGCATGATGATCCCCGCCCGCAGGCATAGCCCCACGCAATAGGTCATCCACCGCTCCCCACCATGATCAATCAGGCGCGAATGTAGAAGGCCTCAATGGCCGCGCCCAGGGCCGCGGCGGTCTCGATCGTGCGGGTGAGGAAGACATGCAGCCCCTCCTCAAAAATATCATCAATCCGGGCATAGCGCAGCGTGGCGTGCAATTGCCCGGCCATGCGGTGGCACTCGCCACGCCGGCCGCCCTGCTCCGTGGCAATCGCCTCCAGAATCTCCGACACCCGGCCAAAGCAGGCCACCAGGCTGCGCGGCAATTCAGGCCGCAGGATCAGCAATTCGGCAATGCGCTGCGGGTCCAGCCGGTCCCGATACACCCATTGATAGGCCCGCCCGGCCGAGGCCGAGGCCAAAATCGCCTGCCATTGCGCATATTCCGCCGTCTCACCCACCGCCAGCATGCCATGGCGCACATCCAAAAGCCGGGCGGAGCTATCCGCCCGCTCCAGCGCCGTGCCCAGTTCCACAAAGCGCCAGGCCTCGCCGCGCAGCATGGTGTCATGCGCCGCACCATTGAACAGCAGCACCCGCTCGCGCACCCAGTCGAGAAATTCCGGCAGCGCCTCGCCCTCAATCTGGCTGAGATCCAGCTTGCGCAGCCGGTTCCAACTGTCGTTCAGCGCGCTCCACATATCGACGGTGAGCGCGGTGCGCACCGCCCGGCCATTGCGCCGCGCCGCATCGAAGCAACTGACGATGCCGCTGGGATTATCCTCGTCACGCACCAGCCAATCCACCACCGCCTCCTGGGTGATGCTGGGGTGTTTCTCGCTGAAAGCCGCCTCGCCACCACTGGCGATGAGCAGCGCGCGCCATTCCGCGCCATCGCCGCCCAGCGAGGCCGAGAGCGAGGCCATGCGGCTGGCCACCCCCAGGCCACGGGCAATATTGGCCGCGCGTTCGGTATAGCGGCCGAGCCAGAACAGGCATTCCGCGGTGCTGCTCAGCATCAATCGGCTCCCTGCGCTTGCGCCTGGGCGGGCGCCTCCTCCAGCACCCAAGTGTCCTTGGTGCCGCCGCCCTGGCTGGAATTGACCACCAGCGACCCCTCCCGCAGCGCCACCCGGGTCAGGCCGCCGGGCACCATGGTGATCTCCTGCCGGCCAAACAGGATGAAGGGCCTCAGGTCCACATGGCGGGCCGCAATGCCGCCCGGCGCCAGCGTCGGCACGGTGGAGAGGGCCAGGGTGGGCTGGGCGATATAATCGCCGGGCTTGTCCTGAATGCGCCGGGCAAATTCGGCGCGCATCTCAGCATCGGCATGCGGGCCGATCATCATGCCATAGCCGCCCGAGCCACGCGCCAGCTTGACCACCAGTTTTTCCAAATTCGCCAGCACCTCGGCGCGCTCATCCTCCCGCTCGCAGAGATAGGTCGGCACATTGGCCAGCCGCGGCTCCTCCTCCAGATAAAACCGCACCATATCAGGCACGTAAGGATAAATCGCCTTGTCATCGGCAATGCCCGCCCCCGGCGCATTGGCCAGCGTCACATGCCCAGCCTTATAGGCGCGCATCACCCCAGGCAGCCCCACCAGGCTATCGGGCCGGAAGCATTCCGGGTCGAGAAAATCATCATCAATGCGGCGATAAATCACATCCACCCGCTTGGGGCCCGCCGTGGTGCGCATGAAGACCACATCATTCTCGACAAAAAGGTCGCCGCCTTCCACCACCTCCACGCCCATCTCATCGGCCAGAAAACAATGCTCATAATAGGCCGAATTGAAGCTGCCGGGGGTAAGGATCACCACCGTGGGGTCCGGCCCCGCCCGCTCCGGCGCCACCGATTTCAGCGTGGCCAGCAAATGCTCCGGGTAGCGGTTGACCGGGGCCAGGCGGTGCCGGGCGCAAAGCCGGGGGAACAGCCGCAGCATCGCCTCACGATTTTCCAGCATATAGGAGACGCCCGATGGCGTGCGGCAATTATCCTCGAGCACACAGAAATCATCCGGCCCGGTGCGCACCATATCGATGCCCGAAATATGGGTGTAAATGCCGCCAGGCGGCCGAAACCCCACCATATGCGGCTGATAAGCCTCATTTTCCAGCACCAAGGCCTTGGGGATGATCCCGGCCTCAAGAATGCGCCGTTCATTATACACATCGGCCAGAAAGGCATTGAGCGCCCGCACCCGCTGCTCCAGCCCAGCCGAGAGCGCCCGCCATTCGCTCGCGGCAATAATCCGCGGAATGATATCGAAGGGAATAAGCCGCTCCGGATCGCCCCCCTCGCCATACACCGCAAAGGTGATGCCCAGGCGGCGAAACAGCAGCTCCGCCTCAGCGCTTTTCTGCCGCAGCCGGTCAAGCGGGGTGCGCGCGAGCCAGGCCTCGATCTCGGCATAGGTGACGCGGGCGAGTTCGCCATCGCGCATTTCATCGAAAGCCATGGACAATCCCGACACTCCGCAACGCTCGCCGAGCACAGGCGCATGGCATGGCCGGCAAGGCAAGCCGAGACTTGATCCTGCAGGCCCCAGCCGGCACGGGGTCTGCCCAAAGCCCAGGCACTCGCGGTATTGTGTCGGCAGGGAATGAGGATAGCAGTGATGGTCGTGGCAGACATGGTGATGGCGGCATTGCGGGCGGCGGGTGCGCGCTGCCTCTTTGGCGTGCCCGGTGGCGGCAGCAGCCTGGACCTGATGGCCGCGGCCCGGGCCGAGGGCATGGCATTCTACCTCGCCCGCACCGAGACCGGTGCCGCCATCATGGCCGGCGCCATGGCCGAGCTGACCCATGCCCCATGCCCGGTGCTGACCACCCGCGGCCCCGGCGTCTCAGCCGCCGCCAATGGCCTGGCCAATGCGAGCCTGGAGCGCGCGCCGGTGGTGCTGCTGGCCGATGGGTTTTCGCCCCGCGAGCGCGCCTTCGCCTGCCACCAGTATTTCGACCATGCCGGGCTGATGCGCCCCGTCACCAAGGCGCAACTGCGCGCCGATGCCGCCCCCGGCGAGGCCATCGCGGCGGCATTGCAGGCCGCCCTCACCCCCCCGCTCGGCCCCGTGCTGCTGGAGATCACCGGCGAGGCGGCCCGCGCCGAGGCCCCCGCCCCGCCCCCCTTCACCCGCCCCGCCCCGCGTCCGCCGGAAGCCACTGCACTCGCCGCCGCCCAAGCCCTCATCGCCCAAGCCCGCCGGCCGGTGATCGTGGCCGGGCTGGAGGCGCTGCCCGCCAGCCGCCCCCTGCGCGCCCTGGCAGAAGCCATGGCCTGCCCAGTGCTGGTCACCTACAAGGCCAAGGGCGTGGTGGCCGATGCCCATCCGCTGTTTGGCGGCGTCTTCACCGGCGGTGCGGCGGAGGCCGCGCTGCTGCACCAGGCCGACCTCATCATCCTGGCCGGCGCTGACCCGGTGGAATTCGTCAGCCAACCCTGGCGCTACGCCGCCCCGGTGATCGATGTGGCCAGCCTGCCGCGCCACCCGCATTACTTCACCGCCGCAGCATCGCTGTTTGGCGATGTCGGGCTGGCCCTGGCCGAACTCACCGCCGCCGGCAGCGACTGGACGGCAGAGGAAATCGCCCAGGCCCGCAACACCTGGGCAGCCTCACTGGCCAATGGCCCGAGCAGCGGCAATCGCGGCATCTCGCCCCAGGCCGTGGTGGAACTGGCCCAATCCGCCTGCCGCGAGGCCGGCCGCCACCCCCGGGTGAGCGTGGATGCGGGCGCGCATATGTTCCCCTGCACCAGCTTCTGGCAGGCCGAGGAACCGGGCGACCTGCTGATCTCCAATGGTCTGGCCAGCATGGGCTATGCCCTGCCCGCCGGCATCGCCGCCGCCCTCTTTGACCCAGAACGCGGCGCCATCGCCTTCACCGGCGATGGTGGGCTGCTGATGTGCCTGGGCGAATTGGCCACCGCCGCCACGCTGGGCGTGAAGCTGACGGTGGTGGTGTTCAATGACGCCACCCTCTCGCTGATCGACATCAAAAAGGGCGAGCGCGCCCTGCCCGAAGGCGGGCTGGATTGGCCGATGGTGGATTTCGCCGCGGTGATGCAGGGCTGCGGTGGCCTGGCCTTCCGCGCCGATGACGAGGCCGGCTTCGCCAAGGCCATGGCGGCGGCGCTGGCGGCACCGGGCGTAGCACTGGTGGATGCGCGGGTGGACCCGGCGAGCTACCCCGCGCAGATCAAGGCGTTGCGAGGGTAGCGGCGCGCCCGCTCAATCCGGCCGGATGTTGTTCTCCCGCACCACCCGGCCCCAAATCTCCATCTGGCCATCCAGGAAGGCGCCAAACGCCGCGCCATCCCCCGCCACCACATCCACGCCCAGCTGATCCGTCAGCCGCGTGCGCACCTCCGGCAGGTTCAGCACCTCGCGCACCGCCGCCTCCATCCGGGCGCGGATCGGCGCCGGCGTGGTGGCCGGCCCGAGCACGCCCCAGAAGGCCTGGGCATTAATCCCCGGCACCCCAAGTTCCACCATGGTCGGCACCTGCGGCAGTCCGGAGAAGCGCTCGGCGGAGGTCACCGCCAGCGCCTGCACAATGCCCTCGCGCAGCATCGCGGCGAAGATGGTGAGGGTTGCGACATAGAGGTCGCATTCCGCCGCGGCCGCCGCCGTCACCAGCGGCCCACCGCCGCGATAGGGCACATGCACCACCTTGAAATTGCCATTCACCTGGGCGAGCGACATGGTCAGATGCGCGAGCGACCCATTGCCGATGGTGCCATAGGTCAGCGTATCCGGCCGCGCCCGGGCGGCGGCCAGCATGGCGGCAAAATCCGTCCAAGGCCGGCTGCGATGCTTCAACACAAGATTGGGCGCGGTGCCGATCAGCATCACCGGCGCCAGGTCGCGCTTGCTGTCAAAACCCATATTCGGGATGAGGAAAGGGTTCACCGCATGGGTGTCGAACACCACCGCCCAGGTGGTGCCATCCCCCGCCGCGCGCGCCACCTGCTGCGCGCCCAGCGCGCCCGAGGCGCCGGGCCTATTCTCCACCACCACCGGCACGCCCAGAATGCTGGCCAGATGCGGCTGCAGCAGCCGCGCCACCAAATCCGTGCTGCCACCGGGCGGAAACCCCACCACCAGGCGAATGGCATTGCTCTGCGCCAAAGCCGGCATGGCAAGCGGCGCAGCCAGCAGCGCGCGGCGGAAAATGGTCATGGCGTGTCCCCGATTAATTTTCCGCCGCTTGCCCCCGGGCGCGGGCGGATGTCAAGGCGCGGCGAATTTCCGCCTCGCACAGCGCCAATTCCTGCACCGCGGCGGCGCGGCCGGCGCGGCCCTCATCGGCGATCTTCAGACTATCCTCGATGGTGCCAATCAGCGCCGCATTGGCCCGCTTGACCGCCTCCAGGTCAAACACCCCCCGCTCCAACTCCCGCCGGGCTTCGAGATTGCCCCGGCGCAGCGTCTCGGCATTGGCGGTGAGGAGCTGGTTGGTGAGGTCGGTGGCGGATTTCACCGCCGCCCCCGCCTCGCGCATGCGGTGAATGGCCAGCGCCTGGGCCAGCTGCTGGCGCCAGAGCGGCACGGTATTGGCCATCACCGAATGAATCTTCGCCGCCAGCGCCTTGTCATTCTCCTGGATCAGCCGGATCGAGGGCAGCGCCTGCATCGCCACCTGACGGGTCAGCCGCAGATCATGCACGCGGCGCTCCAGATCATCGCGCGTGGCCCGCGCATCGCGCAGTTTTTGTGGCGCCAGCGGGTCATGCTCATTCTCGGCGGCGCGCACCAAAACGGGCAGCGTCTCAGCATCGGTCTTGGCCAGCACGAGTTCACCGGCGGCGATATGGTCGGCCAGGCCATGGAACCATTCCAGCGTCGCGTCATACAACCGGTCCAGCCGCTCGACATCCTCGAGCAGCACGGTGCGGTGGCGGTCCAGCCGGTCGCCAATCGCCTCAATCTGCCCGCGTACCGTCTCATAGCGCATGACGATGCTGCCAACCTGCGCCTTCGCACCCCCCAACAGCCGGCCGATGAAGCCCGGCTTTTCCGCCAGCTTGGTAACATCAAAGCCGCGCAATTGGCCGAGCATGGCCTGCAGGCTGGCCCCCGCCTCGCCGGCCTGCTGGCTCTTGGCGCCCTCCAGCATGGCATCGGCCGCCTCCTGCGCCCGCGCCTGGGTGGCGGCACCAAAACGCAGGATGGATGCGGGCTCGGCCAGATCAATAGCACCGGCCAGCCGGGTGATCTCGGCCTGCCGCTCCGCACTCATGCCGGCGGGCAGCGTGGCCTTGGCAACGTCACGCATGATCCTAGCCTCCTCCTTCGCGCAGCCGCTCCGCCATGACCTTCACCTGAATATCCAGCGCCTCGGTCTCGGCCGCGCGCATGCGGGCGCGCCATTCATCGGCGGCATTGACGATGCCGTCCAGCAGGGGGGCGAGGCTGGCCGGCGGCTCGGCCCCCGCCTCCAGCCGCACCAATATCCGGTCCAGCCCATCCAACTGCATGGCCAAAAACCGCCGCGCCTCCGGGATGCGCTCGGGGCGGGGGATCATATCGCGCAGCAATTTCTCCAGCGCCTCCACCGTCACCCGCAGCTTCGGCGCCAGCGGCAGCACAGGCGCGCCCCAGACCATGCGGGCGCGCAGCGCGGCCAGCCGATCCTCCGCCTCCTGCAAGGGCGCGGGCACGGCGATAGGCTCGGGCGGCGGCGGCGGCGCTTCAGCCTCGGCAATGTCATCGGTCAGCAGCCGCACGCCCGCCCAGGCGCCAAAGCCCAGCGCCACCGCAACCGGCGGCCAGAGATGCACGCCCAGCCCCGAAACCAGCCCCGCCGCCACACCAAACAGCACCGCCCCGCGCCGCATATCCCCAGCCTGGCCGCGCTGCATCCGCAGCCCCGCCATGACCAACAAGCCAATCCCCAGCAGCGCCACCAGCAGCCCGGGCCCCTGACCAAACAAAATCCCAATGGGCAGCTTCAGCAGCAGCGGCCAGCCAAAAGCGACCAGGAACCAGACGCGAAGCCCGGTAAAGCGCCCCCTCATCGGCGAAACAACGCGGCGAAGGCGGGCAGCCAAAGGCAGACAAACAACAGCCCCACCCCGAGCAGATAGCGCAGCGGCAAGGCCAATTGCGGCCATAGCGGCAGCCGCGCCGCCCCCTGGGCCACCCTCGCCCGCCTCTCCCGCTGGCCCAGCCTGTCCTCATCCTGTCGTCGCATATCGGATAGATCGCCCCTGCACGCCCGCAATCAAGCCTGCCGGCGGAAAACCTTCCGGCTTTCCAGCAGGCCCGAAGCGAGAGACACTCCCCCAACACAAGGGAGGCATGAACATGGACAATATCGCCATCATCGGCACAGGCCTGATCGGGCGCTCCTGGGCGATGGTCTTCGCCCGGGCGGGGCATAGCGTGCGCATCTGGGATGCCGAGCCGCGCGCCGCCCAGGCCGCCATCGGCATCATCCACGAACGCCTGGGCGATCTCAGCGCCGCCGGGCTGCTGGCCGAAACCCCGGCCGTGGTGGCCGCGCGCATCACCGCCGTCGCCAGCATGGAAGAATGCCTGACCGGCGCTGGCTATGTGCAGGAAAACGGCCCGGAGCGGCTGGACCCCAAAATTGCCCTCTTCGCCGCCATGGACGCGATTTGCGGCCCGGAGGTGATTCTGGCCTCCTCCACCAGCGGCATCCCCGCCTCGGCCTTCACCGAGGCCCTGCCCGGCCGCGCCCGCTGCCTGGTCGCCCATCCGGTCAACCCGCCCTATCTGGTGCCGCTGGTCGAGCTGGTGGGCGCGCCCTGGACCTCGCCAGAAGTCATCGCCCGCGCCCGCAGCCTGATGGACAGCGTCAAGCAAGTCCCTGTGGTCGCCCATAAGGAAACCCGCGGCTTCGTGCTGAACCGCCTGCAGGCCGCCCTGGTGGCCGAGGCCTTCCGCATGGTGCGCGACGGGGTGATGAGCGTGGAGGATGTCGATGCCTGCGTGAAGCACGGGCTCGGCCTGCGCTGGGCCTTCATGGGTCCCTTCGAGACTTGCGACCTCAACGCCCCCGGCGGCATCCCCGATTACGCCGAGCGCTATGGCCCGCTGCTCAGCCAACTCACCGAAGAAATGCCCGCCTATGATTTCGACGCCCCAACCGTGGCGCGGGTGGCGGCCGAGCGCCGCGCGCTTATCCCCGAGGCGGCTTTGGGCGAACGCGCCGCCTGGCGCGACCGTGAACTGATGGCCCTCGTCGCCCATAAGGCCAAGCGGGGCGGCTAGCAGGCTGCGGAATAACGCCGATGGCGGAGAAAAAGAGCGAAAGGGCTTTGCCCTCTCGCGCTCTCCCACCAGGAAAATGATTTTCCTGGACCTTTGATTAATATTAAAATCAATAATCTAACGAAGGTGCAGGAAACTGAGTTTCCTGCTGGGGTGCTCGAGGGGCAAAGCCCCTCGATCTTAATTTTTGCTTGCTGTTCGTTTTTCAGTAGCCTGCCCGCAACAAAGAGGGAGAAACGCCCATGGGGCCATTAGCCGGGCTTAGGGTGCTAGAAATGGCCGGAATCGGCCCCGGGCCATTTTGCGCCATGCTGCTGGCCGATATGGGCGCCGATGTGGTGCGGATCGACCGTGCCGATGGCCCGCCGGGCTCGCCCAGCGACGTCACCGGCCGCGGCCGCCGCTCCATCGCCCTCGACCTCAAGCGCCCGGCTTCCATCGCCGCCGTGCTGCGCTTGGTGGAAAGCGC
>Ga0114963_10002863_pt1 | contig 11772 bp, 9 predicted proteins | sample C_131016_EF_Meta_FD_87019 | JGI IMG/M metagenome (GOLD analysis project Ga0114963, IMG submission 87019) | Freshwater microbial communities from Lake Croche, Canada to study carbon cycling - C_131016_EF_MetaG | ecosystem: Environmental > Aquatic > Freshwater > Lake | place: Lake Croche, Canada...
AGGTACCGGGCAGTTCCTGGGATACGCACACACGGTCCCGACGTGGACGAACTTCTCCACACCCCGCAGCCGTGCCTGCTCCACCAGATGCAGACCCATCGCCATGTTGGCGTAGAAGAATCGCCCCGGGGCGGCAAGGTTGGCACCGATGCCTCCGACCTCCGCCGCGAGATGGATGACGACATCGGGCCGGGCCACATCGAGCATTCGCTGGACGGCCGACTCGGACGTGAGGTCGAAATCGTTTCTCCGGGGAACGAACAAACGATCCTCGGTCACGCCGCGGAGACGGAGCAGAGCACACACCGATCGGCCGAGGAACCCGGCTCCCCCGGTGACCGCGACGCGTTTTCCGTCCAGTTCCATGACTCGCCCCCACTCGTACCGACCAATTGCCTCCGCGGCGTCCACCGACTGAGCCTGTCGATCAGGGGCCGACGGTGATCGAAATACCCTGCTGCAGCTCGCGTCGGGCCAAGTCGAGATCGGCGTCGACCATCGTCGCGACGAGTTCGTCAAACGTCATGCGCGGCTGCCAGCCGAGCTGCCGGCGGGCCTTCTCGGGCGAGCCACGGAGCACGTCGACCTCCGCCGGACGGAAAAAGCGAGGATCGACCTCGACGAAATCGAGGTAGTCGAGGCCTACCCGCGCAAACGCCTTTTCACAGAACTCCCGCACCGAGTGGGTCTCGCCAGTGGCCACGACATAGTCGTCGGGCACTTCCTGCTGGAGCATCAACCACATCGCCTCGACGAAGTCACCCGCAAATCCCCAATCGCGAAGCGCCTCGAGATTCCCGAGCGCCAGCTTCTTTTGCATCCCGAGACTGATGCGGGCCACTGCCCGCGTGATCTTTCTGGTGACGAATTCCTCACCCCGACGCGGACTTTCGTGATTGAAGAGAATCCCGCACGATCCGTGAAGCCACCCGCTCTCCCGTGCGTTCACCGTGATCCAATGCGCGTAGAGCTTGGCGACGCCGTAGGGGCTGCGGGGATGGAACGGCGTCAACTCGGTCTGCGGCGACTCGGCCACCCGGCCGAACAATTCCGAGCTCGACGCCTGATAGAAGCGGATCTGCCGGCCAAGCGTGTCCTGCACCCCTCGAATCGCCTCGATCAGGCGAAGCGTGCCGACTGCATTGACATCGGCTGTGTACGTGGGCTGGTCGAAACTGACGCGCACATGGCTTTGTGCGGCCAGGTTGTAGACCTCGTGCGGGGCGACCTCGAGGACGAGACGGGCGAGCCCGCCGGCGTCACCCATGTCGCCGTCATGGAGGAGCAGTCGCTGCCGGGCTTCGGGGGGTGCCGGAGCGAGATGGCGGAGTCGGTCGAGCCCCTGACTGCTCGACCGACGGACCATGCCGTGGACCTCATACCCCCGCGCGAGCAACCATTCGACGAGGTAGGAGCCGTCCTGCCCCGTGATCCCCGTGATCAGGGCTCGCCGCGCGTCATCCGCCATGCTGATTCCCTTCGGTTGGTCGATCTTCCGGGTGCGCCACCCCAGCCGCTACCGGCTATAGGAGAAGGATCCGACCCACCTTCGAATTCCACCCGGACGACTCCCTTAGAGCGCGGCCTGTCCTCGCGATGAGTCCTGCCCCTCCGCCAATCAGGATGCGGATCGCTCGTCAGCCTTGGAACTGGCCTCGACCCCCCCCTCGCCCGTCTGCTGGGCGGTGGCGGAGGCATCGATGATCAGCCTGTCGAACTCAGGAATCAGGTCCGAGAGAAACTGCAGCCCAGTGCGATTGCCTTCGCCGCGCGACATCCCCGTCTCGTCGACCAGCGCGTAGACCTTGAACACGGAGGGATTGTTGGCAAGTTCGATACGGGCGATCTGCGGCGCGATCCACTTTCCGGTGGCAACATAGGTCCAGAGGATGCGGAGCGATTCGCCAGGCTTCTTGAACGAGCCGGAGAAGGCTTCGGCCTTCTCGCCACTCTCGAGCGGAATCACCTCGCGGTGTTCCTGCTCCCCGATCTCGAAACCGGCGCTCGGATAGCAGCGGTCCGGCGTGTGGCCCGACGCGTCATGGGGCGTCGCGCACACGACGAAAACGCCCACCCTCACCCCGGTGTCGACATTCTGATACTCGCGTGAAACGTGTCCGACCGCACCGGCGGCCTTGAGCTGGGCTGGATCGGCATCGGTCTCCGACACCATCTTCCAGGAGCCGAACACTTTGGGGAAGTTTTCCTCGAGCAGGACCGAATCCCTGGCGAGTTCCGCCGCCACGTTTTTCCCCGCCCAGCGATCGGTGAAATATCCCTGCACGACGGTCACGCCGATGATCGCCGCAAACCCGAGCAGCAGCGGTGCCCAGGCGGCAAGTGCCGATTGCTTCATGGTCTCTCCAGATGAGTTGCTTCGTACTTCTCGAATCGCCTCCAGCCAGATCTACCCGATGGTCAGGCCGGCAACCGCTGCGACCACGCCTTCGGGGTCGCTTCGGGAGTCCCGCAGACAACACAACCGAGCACGCGCACACCGGCAGAGCGAAGGCGATCGACTGCGGCAGAGATCGCGGCAACGCTGCTCACGTCGCGCATGGCAGACAGGAGGGCCACGTCGCATCCCTGGCCGATGAGGAGCGTGTCGGCATAGGCCAACACCGGCCCAGCGTCGATCACGACGTGATCGAACGAATCCCGGAATCCCTGGAGGATCCGCCCGAGTTCGGGCCGGGACAAGGCGTTGATCGCCGCATAGTCGACATTGCCGGAGGCCACGGCGAACAGGCCGTCGATGGCCGTGGGCTGGATGACCTCATTACCGGTCGTCTCCCCGCGAAGAAGTTCCGCCATGCCAGGAGTCGAGGGATCGAGTTGCAAGGCGGCATGGACGGACGGATTCCGCAGGCTGCCCTCGAGAAGGAGCGTCCGCTTGTCAGCCCGGGCGATGCTCGCGGCCAGGTTTGCGGCCACCGACGACTTGCCCTCCCGCTCGCCCGGGCTGGTGATCATGATCACCTTCGGCGACTCGCGACCGCCTTGCAGCACGAGGGTGCGAATACTGTCGATGCTCTCGGCCAGCCGATACTCATTGGCTCGGCCCTTCTTCGTCTTTCCGACCCACGGCAGCGTACCGATCAGTCGGACACCCGCCCGCCGCGGAACTTCCTCGGCGGCACTCAGCCGATTGCGCATGTATTCCACGAGGATGACCGACCCGGCACCGAGCACGAGGCCGGCCATGCTGGCCAGAGCCGTGAGGAACACACGGCGGAGGAAATCGGCACTCTCGGGAACACTGGCCTCCTCGAGGAGCGTGACACGGGGCGGCGCGGTGAGATCGAGCGCCGTGCTCTCCAACTGCAGCCCGATCTGGTCGGTGACCCGCTGCAATTGCTCGATCTCTCCTTTCCGCACCTCGATGTCGGCGTTGGCCTGCCCGAGCATGGTCACCTCCTTGGTAACCTGCTCCAACTCCTTCCGCGTCGACTCGATGGTGCGAATGAGCGCTTCGCGGCGAACTTTGAGGACGGCCGCATTGGGACCCGTGCGCCCGGGCACCGAACCACCCGGGGATTGCATGGCGCCGCCCGACTGGCTCAACATCTCGAGCACCTGCGGGCGGAGTTTCTCCTTCACGGCCTCGATTTGACGGCCGATCTGATCCCGCTGAACACGCATCCGCTTCACGGCAGGCTCGTTGAGACCGCGAGCGCTTCGCTCCGACTGCGTGAGGATCGCCGTCGTCAGGGCGGCGAGTTGATCCTCGAGTTCCCGGACATCGGCCTCGCGAGACAGCATCAACTCGACCATTTCCTCGGAGACGGCCTCCTCGTCAACGGCCTGTTCTTCGGCCTCCGTGTCGCCGTCGGAGGTCTTCAGCATTCCGAGCACGGCCAATTCGGTATCGATCAGATTGAGGTCTCGCTCGGACCCCACCACGGTCGCCCGCAACGTCCCCAGATGATCCAAGAGCAACGATCGCTGCGTGGCCACCTCGGAACTGTCCCTGGTACCGAGCGTTCGCGCCAACTCGTTGAATGTCTCACGTCGGCTACGGAGTTCGGTCTGGTTTTCCTTGTATTTCTTCTCGAGCATGTCCCGACGCCCGAGACGCTCCTGACGATCTTTGTTGACGATGTCGTCGAGGTAGCACTGCGTCACGGCGTTGAGGATCTTGGCGGCATCCTCGGCGAGCGGAGCGCGCAGCTTGAGTTGCATGACCTCCGATTCCGCCTGCACCTGGGGATCGAGAGCCTTGGCCAACCACATGACCGGGTCGTCCTCGTCGGTGATCGTCTTGAGGGCCGAGATCCCGGGGCGACGGAGGGCCGAATTGAGCACCAATGGACTCTTGAGGAGCTGCAATTGCGTTTTCCGGTAGGCCTCGTACTCCGCCGCATCACGGCCCCCGCCCAGCATGCCTCCCTTGTCGCGAATGCGGAGCCAGACCACCGCCTCGAACCCCCGCGGCATGAGCAGCCAGGTCGGGATCCCGATCGCCGTCGCCGTCAGCGCCCCCAGAACTATTGCCGGCAACCACCGCCGCCGCAACGCGTGGAGAAACCTCCGGCCGTCGATCCCTCCATCCGCCGACGATTCAGTGGGTGCGGCAGGGAAGCCCATGCCGGAAGGGATGGTGTGGCCAATGGCGGTGGCGTCGCGGACGGCGATCGCCCCTACCGACTGGTAGGGAACCTGCGGATCGGCGGCGGCAACGGGAGCTTCGCTCATGGTGTGAAATCACCGAAGTTTTGGAAGGGAGGCCAGCGGCAACCCGACCTGGTCAATTCGTCGCAGGGGAGTCGTTGGTGGGAGTGGCACGGGGCCGGACGGGAACCCCGAGCGCCGGGCCGATGGGCCCGTTCGCGGTTCGGGGTGCCCCGAGCCCCGCAGCGGGAGCGAGACCAAATACGGCAGGCGCCGACTTGGCGGCCTTCTTCTTCGGTTGCGGTTGGCCTCCACCGAACCCCACGGTCCCGCCGGAACCGACCAGCGCCGGCCCCTCCGACTCGGGAATGAAGATGTTCGACAGCAACTGCTGCTCGAGATAGAGAAGTCCCATGGCCATCGGCATCATCACCAAGCCGGCCCAATCGTGAAACACCCGTTCGGCGAACTCCGAATCGGCAACTTGAAAAAGCAGGCCGGTGATCGTGATGCGGATCGAATTGACGAGCAGCGCGATCGGTATGGCACTGGCGAGAATGATCACGTTCTCCCACCACGTGCGTTTGCCCACCATCACCAATGCCACCGCAAGAGCACAGAAGATCGTGAGCATTCGTAGGCCGCTGCAGGCGTCGACGACACCGAGATGCATCTCACCGAGGGTGATCTGATTACCCTCCCGGTAGGCCTCCAGTCCGAGCGTCTGCAGGGCGAAGGTACTCAACATGGTGGCGACCATCTGCAGCGGACCGAGGAGGTAACGGGTCGCTTCGTCGGGCAGCGGGAACATGAAGATCAGGAAAGCCAGCGGAGCCCACGACCACCGCAGCACGCTCCAGCCACCGACGAGGATGAAGATCCCCATGATCGCCGGGACGAAGGTGTACATGTCGATCGTGATGATCCGATAACGGGCGGCGAAGAGACGGAGACCGAACCCAGCCGCCAGCAGCGCCAATCCGGCGATCCGAGCCGAGATCGGCACGGGCATGACCACCGGTTTTCGCCACCAGAAGAGAAGCGCCGCCGCGAACAGCGGCACGATCCAGCCGTGCGCGTACTGCGGATTGGCCCAACTCACATAGGCGTTGGTGAGGCCGGGCAGGTAGCTGTAGAGGAGCATCAGCGTGAAGGCGACGATCGAGACCAGCGCCGCGCGTTGTTCCGGCTTTCCCCAGTCGACGCACAGCTCCCGCCACCGTCGCTTCAGGCCCGGGACGAACTCCTCGTCCGCCGCCGCGGAGTCCCGGTACCGGTCGGCCGCCGGCAGAGAAGCCCCGGCGGCGAATCCCGACAGCGGCGCAGCACCGATCACGACCGCATCGCCTGCGCCGTTGCGACCCGTTGGACCCCGTTCAGCGGCTGCCCTCGGAGCCAATCCCGCCATCAATGGTTTCATCGAGCCACCCGCGAATTCCGGGGTTCACAGGAATCTCCACCCAATATACACCATTCTTCTCCGGGTACATTTTCCGTTCGTTTTGCCCTTGTGGGCGAGCCTTCCGCCACGCGGACTCTCGCGGAAAGTCAGCCGATCAAGCGGGAAAACAACCCTACCTCCCATCGCCAGACCACGAGGTGGATGGTGGTTGCCAGCACAAGATCTCCGGCCGTGCTCCCCGCCGCCCGGAGCCAGGCCGGACACGGCTCCCACAACCGCCCGAGCGCCGCTGGGATGCCTGGCAGTTCCGCTTGGTCTGCTCCTGCAACCACGATCCCCTCGCCGTTCAACTCGGGGCCCAACGGGGGCAGCGGAGGGGAGGGATCGACCGGAGGAGGAACCGGGGGAATGAGCGAACCGATCGCCCTCCTCCCCTCCGCGCACACCGGCATCAGCCAGGCGACCGCGGCCACGGCCTGCCAGCCGAGCATCGTCCCCACCAGGAGGAGCCCCTGCCGGGTGGCTGGAGAGAAATGCCATCCCAGCCCCAGCACCCACCCCATGGCCAGGCCCGTCAGGCTGATCAGGATACCCCGCAGCGGCCCGGTCTCGAGCCACGACGGGAGAGGCGACCACACCCCCAGCGGAAGCAGTTCCGGCAGCACCACGACCACCACCAGTGACGCCACAAGGCACCCCCACCACCAGCGTTTGGGAACCTCCCGGCCATCGGCCTCCACTGCCGCCCCGAGGAGAAGATTGAACAGCAGCCAGGCATGCAGCATTCCCACGCCGATCAGCAACGGCTCGGGGCGGAGAAGAAGATTGTCGGCGCCGGGCCGCCCATTCCCGAACCTTGGCCCGGGGAGTGTCCGGCCTCCCGAGAGGAGTTCGTATGCCACGACACCGCCGATGACCAGCCCCCCGGCCGCTTCCAGCAGCGGATACCGGGCCGCGATCGGAACATGGCAATCACGGCAGCGGCCTCCGAGGAATAGCCAGCCGAACACCGGGACGTTGTCGTACCAGCGGATCGCCGCGCCACACGCCGGACAATGGGATCCACCATGCACGACCGACTCGCCCCGAGGGAGGCGATACACGACGACGTTGAGGAAACTCCCCAGATTTCCCCCGATGACCATGATGAAGAAGGTGACGACCGCGTCGGTCAGGGGCACGATCCACTGAATCATGGGAACCTCGGGGCCAGGGGCGTTGCGGAGGGTCCGTGCCGGAGAATTCCCCCGATCACGGCCCCCATCGAGTCGAGAGGTGGCACCTGCCAGGACCAGCCACCGGGCCAACCCGTCGAGTTTCGGCGATGTTCGTCGCCGGCGAAAGGACGTCGCGCCGCCCGCCGAGAGATTCGCGGGGTCAGCCGGAAGCATTGCCCGCGATCGTCCGCGCCGCGCCCATGCCATCGGGACCTGGCCTGGGGCCGGAGCCGTTCCGACTGCTACATTGAGGGGCTCGATTGAGGGGCTCGATCGCCATCCGTGATCCCATGCACGACACGAACGACGGGAACGTTGCCTCCGATCACCGCGTGGCCCGCCACCGATCGCCCCCCGCCATGCCCGCCCCCCCGTCCGATCAAGCCGCCCCTCCCCCCACCGATCCCCGCCGTCGCCTCCCACGTTGGGTGACCACGGCGGCGCGGATCGCCGGGACGGCAGCCCTGCTGGCATTTGCCCTCCGTGGCATCGACTGGCCCACCTTTCTGGAATTGCTCGAGACGGTTGATTGGCGTTGGTGGGGAGTCGGGCTGGCGCTGTCTTTTGCCGTCAATGTGCTGGCATCGATCCGCTGGGCGGCGCTGGCGCGTCCGATCGGCTTCGACCTGCCCCTGCAGGCATTCGTCCGCCGATTCTTCGAGGGACAGTTTTTCAGTCTCTGCCTCCCGACATCGATCGGCGGCGACGTCGTCAAGGCATACCGACTCGCCGATACGACGCATGGCCGGGTGCTCGCCGGCTGCACCATCCTCACCGATCGACTGTGCGGCCTCGCGGCTCTGGGAATCCTCGCGTTTACGGCGCTGACCACCAAACATTTCGACCTGCCGATCCTCGCCACGCTCGTTGTCGGAGCCTTCCTGCTCGGCACGGTCGTCATCGTCCTGCGGTGGGCGGTAAGTCATCTCGATTGGCTCACCGCCCGATTGCCTCAGGGCCACGCCGTGCAGCGCGTCGTCTCGCGATTGCTCCCCTACCAGCAACGCCCCTGGTTGGTGGCTTCCGCCGTGGCCTGGAGCCTGCTAGTGCAAATGGGGGGCGCCTTGGTGGTGGCCTGCATCGGCCGATCGGTGGACGCGATACTGCCGCTGACTTTCTGGTTCGTGGCCGTTCCCCTGCTGGCTTTGGCGATGATCCTGCCGATCAGCATCAGTGGCGTCGGTGTCCGCGAAGGTGGGCTGGCCCTGCTCTTGGCGCCGGAAGGCGTCGCCTCCGAAAAAGCCGTCGCCATCGGACTGCTCTGGTTCCTGTCGACGATCGTCTGCGGCCTGGCGGGCGGGGTGATGTTCCTGGCCTCCCGCACGCCGAAGCACCCTTCCCCGCCGCCGCAGACCGTCGCCGCAGACTGATCGCGACGTCGTCGAGCAAAAACGGCTCCGTGGCCGGCGTCAGCCCGACCGTTCCGCGTCCCTCTTTCGCCGCGCATCGTGGAGGAGGAGAGCGGCGATCGTTTTGGCGTCTTCGATCGCGCCGTCGAGGCACATCCTCACGGCCTCGTGCCAGGGCAGAATCCGGGTTTGGATCTGCTCGCCTGGCTCGAGAGCCTGGGGGCCGGCGACGAGGTCCTCGGCGACAAACAGGTGCATCCGCTCCCGGAGGATTCCAGGTGACATCCAGAATCGGCCCGCCGCCGCGATCCGGCCCGCCCGGTACCCTGTCTCCTCGGCCAGTTCGCGGGCCGCGGCGGAAGCGAGCGACTCGACACGGTCAAGCGTGCCGGCCGGCAGTTCCAGCAACGCCGTCCCGACCGCCGCGCGAACGACCTCGATAAGGCATACCTCGTCCGCCGACACCATGGGCACGACCACGACGCTCCCGGGGTGCTCGACGATGTCCCGGAGCCGGGTCGTTCCGTCGGCGCACCGCTCCAGCCGACGAACCACGCGGAATCGCCGCGCTTCCAGAAGGACTTCGCCTTCGCTCCCCTCTGCTCGGTCGTCATTCCCCGTCATGCCGTTCCCCTCCACTTCCCCATCAGTTCCGAGCCATCCCACCGCCGTCTCGCTTCGCCGGAGGGTCAACTTCCCGACGGCGGCAAAGGCACCCAACGTGCCGGCTGTCCGTCCGCTTCGAGCCGCGTTTCCGGGCGGAGCGAGGAGACCTTCACCAGCGACAGCCCCAGCCAGCCGTCGTGCCTCGGCGATGGCCCCGCCGTGGTGATCATTCCCACCGATCCATCGGCGTTTCGCTCACGGACATGCATCCCGGCGCGAAGCGGCATGTCCCTGGAGGTCACGATCCCCACCAGACGGCGGTTGACGTGCCCCAGGGCGTCGAGTCGTGCCACCGTCTCTTGGCCGAGATAACAGCCCTTTCGGAAGGAGATCGCCTGCCGGTCGCGCCCGAGTTCCTGCGGGAGCGTCCGCGGCGTCAGATCGGCCGCAGACGGCCACCCCTCCTCACGGCGCACCGCATCGACCGCGGCGGCGCTCGCCGCCGGGAGGCCGGTGGCTTCGAGTTCCGTCACGAGTCGGGCATGATCACTGCGGGCCACCATCACCAACAGCGAGCCAGGCCCCGCCCATTCGCCGCGGGCAACGGCGGCGGGGACCCCGAGCAACCGGCCGCGAAGACTCGCGCGGCCCCAGTCTTCGAGGCTGGCGAGATCGTGAGCGAACGCCCGCTCCGGGAGACGCCCTTCCGCCACGCCGGCCAGCCACGCGCCGGCCTGTGGACCGGCGACGAGCACGAAGGCCACGGCAGCCGACTCATCGGCGAGCCGCAGGCGCTCGCGGATGTGGAAGCGGTCGAGGTGGGCGGTAAGTGACCAGTCTGCCGGGGTGTCGCTTGCCGCAGGAACTGAATTCGAGGCCTGCCGTGGCGGGTCGCTGTCGATCCAAACCCCGTCGGCCGCCCGATAAATGGTCGCGACGGCGAGCACCTGGCCGCGGGCGTCGGGAAAGAAGCCCACCGTGCCTTCCCCCACGCCGAGTCCCGCGACCGAAGCCGTGGTGAATCCGTCGAGAAACCTGACCGCATCCTCGCCAACAACGGTGACCAACGAGCGTGCTTCGCCGCCATGCCAAGCCACGCCATCGCGGATCGCGGCATATCCGTCGGGAAGTTCCCACTCGGTTGTCATGGCGTCAGCTCTCGCGGCCGGGGGGAGAAGGCTTTCCCGGCTTTTCCTGATGAAAATCGACCTTTTCCGACGGACGGTGGCCGTGTGACCGCCCCGTGCGGAGACCGCAACAGTCTATCCGGCCATGAAAAAAGCAACCCCGGCTGGTTGCTCCGTGGCGACGGCAGTAAACGCCGCGCTCATTTGGGTCGGCACGGATCACAGCCGGAGAAGCAAACCCGATCGACCGTCTGGCAACCGCTGTCCACGGAGACGGGGTGGCCGGGCGAGGGGCGGGAGGAGGGAATGTCCTCGCCTCTGTCAAATTTTTTTTGAAAAAAACCGTGCCGCGCGAACGACCGGTGGATCACAACCGTATTGGTGCATGTCACGGCAGCAAGGCCGCGGCCGGCCGACCGAGCGGCTTTCCCCCGCCCGGATCGGTCGCGTAGATTGTCCCAGTCGGATCCCCCTGGCAAGGCAGGATCCGTTTCTGGCGAGCGGCGTCACGCCGACTTTTTCTTTCTGCTCGCAGCCCCCTGAAACGATTCCCGCGCCCCCGGTGCGCTCCGACGCCCCGGGCTCGGCCCGAAGGAGGATTCCATCATGGCAACCGTCCACTACGAAACGACCTACCGCGAAGGATTCGATGATTCCGACGAGGGGATGCGCCATCCTTTCGCGGTGGCAGACAGTGGCGTGTCCGATGCAGCCCGGGCGGAGTCGGAATTCCGCGGCGAGCCCACGCTGCCGTCGTTGCCCTCCCGCACCGACCGCCGGAAGGTGAAGCGATTCCACCGATTGGCCGACGTCCGGCAGCAGCAGGGCGTCACCCTGCGGAACGTTGCCCGTCGCCTCGGGGTCGACATGGCCACCGTGCGTCGGCAGGAGCAGGACGACAGCGACCTGCACATCAGTGAACTCCTCCAGTGGCAGGAGGTTCTCGAGGTGCCGATTGCCGAACTCCTCGTCGAGGGTGACGGCCAGCTGTCGGGCCCCGTGCTCGAGCGATCGAGGATGGTCAAGCTGATGAAAACCGCTGCGGCGATCCGCGAGCAGACCGACGGCACGGCGACGCACCGCCTCGCCAACATGCTCATCGGCCAGATCCTCGAGATCATGCCAGAGTTGCAGGACGTCTCCCCCTGGCACACCGTCAGCCAGCGACGGACGCTCGACGATGTCGGTCGGGTCGCCCGTTGCCCGGTGTCGGACGAGGTGTTCCGCGGGCCAGACCTCTCCTGACGCCATCGCCCCCGGTTGTCATCCACCCGTTCAGCCTGCGGTACGGGGCCGCGGCATCGCTTGACTCGCCCTTCAGGCCGCGGATAACGTGACTTCCCGCCGGACGTGGGTCGTCTCCAGACCGCTTTCCGGCTTCGGGAAGCGAGGGCCATCAGCCATGTTCTCACTGTTGGGTGTTCTCGGGATCGCGTTGATCCTGTTCGTCGCGGTCGTGG
>Ga0114963_10002864_pt1 | contig 11771 bp, 10 predicted proteins | sample C_131016_EF_Meta_FD_87019 | JGI IMG/M metagenome (GOLD analysis project Ga0114963, IMG submission 87019) | Freshwater microbial communities from Lake Croche, Canada to study carbon cycling - C_131016_EF_MetaG | ecosystem: Environmental > Aquatic > Freshwater > Lake | place: Lake Croche, Canada...
CAGTGGTCTAAGTAATAGCAGCACTGATGCTTCACGAATTTGGTCAGCAATACCAAAACGTTTTGGATCGAGCTGCCTGATGATTTCAAGTAATTCTTGTTCAGCATTATCTAGAGCCTCGGGATCGTTGAGTCCTTCTCTCATTAGCGACACTGCTGAGTGCAGTTGATCGCATAGGTCTGCAAGATATGCTCGCGGTGTCCCGTCTTTTAGAAGGAAGTCAACTCTTCTGACAATCACTCTTAGATTTCTGGTGGCAAGGTCCATACCACGCATAAGTCTGACCTGGCCTTTGAGTTCATCGCGATACTTATTTAGAAATGGGCTAATTCTGCTGATGGCAACCGCGCTATCTAGCGACATTCTCCAGTTATCAATTAGTGGCTGTGATTTGCGAACTTTTCTCAACGCATCATCAGCGACATCCATGTTGACATCTCTAAGTGCTAAACGAAGCGAATCTAAACTCTCAATAAAGAAATCAAAGAGCTTGTTAGCATCTGTTCTTGCAAGACCTCTCGGGTCTCTGGGTATTAGTGCTGTGACAATAATGGCTAGTAATCCACCGATGAGTCCATCTGAGGTTCTAATAAAGACGCCGCCGGGTGGAACTGGCAATAACTGAACCAGCATGGCTTGAATACCTGCAGTTAGTGCAAAAGCTGAACTACCAGAAATGAACCTTGCTGAAAGCAATACGACTATGAGCACCAATCCAAGCTGCCAAACTCCGTTACCTAAAACAGATAACGCTAAATCGCTTATTGCAACACCGACCACCATGCCTATTGCTGTCTGCAATATTCTTCTAGGTCTCGCATCTCTAGAAAAGCCAAGGGAAGTAATACACACGGTAATTGCAAGAAGTGGTGTCTCATGTCCTAAGCCGAAGTGAGCTAAAGAATAAGCAAGCAGTGCACCGACAGTAATCTGAATTGCAGGCGCTATTGATTCGATTACTCGCCTAGTGGATTCTTTTAGACTCCAGTGCAAAGAGTTCTTAGTTCTCTTTGCCACGTTTAGCCCTAAACTCCCCTAGATCAACAACTGCTCCCGCTGATGCTGGAACAATCTCTTCCTGATGAGCGCTTAGTTGCTCTCCACCATTTAGACAATGAACAGATAACACTGCAGCTAAATCTGTATTCCGTTTTACCAGTGCGAGAGCTATCGGCCCCATCTCATAGTGCTGGCCAACGGTAGTAATCTTGCCCACTAGATTCTCTTCTTGGTAAACCTCATCGCCTACCTCAGGCAAAGCATGACCCGAACCATCGAGGTGCAGTAATACCAATCTCCTTGGTGGGTGACCTAGGTTATGAATTTTGGCAACAGCTTCCTGACCTCGGTAACAGCCCTTACTCAAATGCACAGCAGTGGTTAGCCAGTCGTATTCATGAGGTAAAGACTTCTCATCGATTTCGTTAGGACCAGCTGGTCGATGACTCGCTATCCGCAAAGCATCAATGACCATGGTTCCTGCTTTACCGAAGTGATTCCAAACCTTTTCAATATCAGCAATCGGAATTAGGTTCTCTCGATACAACCAAACCTCGTTGCTGGCTTGCCCATAGCGATAGCCACCAGAGGTGATTTCAGGCCATGGGTCAACCCACTGCAAAGCTGATCCCTCAATCTCTTTATCCCAAGTGGCAACAACAGCATAATCGGCAGAACAATCTGTAATGACTACCTTTGCTCTGAAGACCATCCGCTTTAGTTGTGTCAGAAGTTCTGCAAAACCAGTTTTGTATGTAATCAGCCAAGCTTTTTCGCCATCGTCAACGATGTGAAAATCTCTAACTATTCGCCCCTGCGGATCCAACCAAAGTGCTTCAACTGATGCGCCAATAAGTAATTCATCAAGTTTTTGGGAGAAGAGATCATTGAGCCAAGTCAATCTATCTTCACCAGAAATAGTAAAGACAACTTTTTCTTCGATCAAGATGGCACTCTTGCCAGCTAAGAATTCACGCTGTTCAACTAGTGGGTTAGCAAAACTCTGAGTCATCAGGAGATGCGTTCTAATTCAACCGAGACCAACGGAACCAAAGGATCTCTCACACTTGCTGCAACTTCCATTACCCAAAGTAGATTGTTGACGCCTTCTTTAGTGAGTGTTCCGTATAGTCGTTCAGAGTAACCCCAGCTCTTACCAGCCTCGACTAGATGGTTTGGCATATGAGATCCGGCGACAGTCCGCAAATCAATTCGGCCTGCTTTGACTTGTCCTGAATAAAACTCGTAGGCACCGCTTGGATGAATAATTGAGGCTTCGATATCAAAGCCGCCGCGTTCATTGCGAAGCTTCTCTAAATCCTCTGCTGTTTTGATTGATGGGGAACCTATCCCAGGGAGCAGTGAAGGTCCATGATCAGCAGCTTCTGCATCTCTGACTAATCGCCAAAAACCAAGCTCTGCTGGCAGTTCGATATCTGCTGTGCCATCGGTTGCATCACCAAGCAACCTGGCTGTTGCGTGATAGCTGAGGTAGTTGCCTGTTCCATAGGAGAAAGTCACTTGCTGTTGAAACTTTTGTTCAACTGCTTCTTCTTTGCTTACAAATTTATTACTGACCACCCCAACGCCTTGCCATGATCCAACTAGGAAGGCCAGTGGAGTCAATTCAACCGGCAACCCTTCGGGTAAGGTGAACAACTAGCGCTGACCCTTAAATAGCTTGTATAGAACGAGGATGCTGATTGCGCCGATGGCGAGACCTGCAATTACGAGCAGGCCTAAAAAGAATATATCTAGAGGCATAGTTTCAAGTTTATCTGGTGAGCAATATATACAGACCGGCAACGGCCAAAATGGCGTATGAGCCGCCGGCTGTGTATATCAGTCTTTTGACAATGCCTTCGGAGTGGCTGGTAAAGAGGTTGACCAGTGAAACTAGGCCTATTCCGCCAGCAGCTAACACTCCAAAGGCTCGGATGGCATCGTTATTTTCCAAAACGGCTATGGCTATCACTGACCCAACGCTAACGAACCCCCAGACCAGGGCAATATAGAGCCAGTCTTTCTTCACAAAAACCATCATGCCCTATGGCAGGTAGGATTTAAGAACTAAAACAGGAGGCAAATTGGCACATTTGCTAGTTATATCTGAGCAGGTGGAGAACTCTATGCTCCCCTCGCTGGCACTGCTGAGCCATAAGGTTCGTCAGATAAGTGCTGAGCCTGCTGCCCTGATGAATGCTCCAGTTGCCGATCTAATCCTGCTAGATGCTCGCAAAGACCTAGTTGCCGCTAAGTCCCTTGCCACTTTGCTGAAGACCACAGGACTCTCAAGCCCCATGTTTCTAGTTCTAAGTGAAGGCGGCTTAGCCGCCATCTCAGGTGACTGGGGTGCAGACGATTTCTTGCTAGATACTGCAGGACCGGCAGAAATCGATGCTCGTATTCGATTGGCTTTGACTAAAACCACCAAGAGTGAATCTGGCAACAAGATTCAGGCCTCCGGAATCATCATTGACGAAGTCTCTTATTCAGCTAAGTGCCACGGTCAGCCGATGGACCTTACTTATAAGGAATTCGAATTACTAAAGTTCTTAGTTCAGCAACCAGGCAGAGTATTTACCCGCGATCAGCTTCTAAGCGAAGTCTGGGGTTACGACTACTATGGTGGTACTAGAACCGTTGATGTCCATATTCGTAGGCTTCGAGCCAAACTGGGCGATCTAGAGAGTTTGATCGGAACTGTGAGAAACGTTGGTTACCGATTCAACTCTGTAGCAGAATCAGATTCTGTGCCGGGCAGTTACTAACTGTTCACCAACTAGCAAACAATTACTGCGAGGATAAAGAACATGTCTGAAGAGACCATGGGAATCACATTGCCGCCAACCGGCCATGACCTTCCCGTTGACCGTTTCTTGGATAGAGAGCTCTCTTGGTTGTCCTTCAATGAACGTGTTCTTGAACTAGCTGAAGATCAAAGACTTCCGCTATTAGAGCGAGTCAATTTCATGGCCATATTTGCCTCCAACCTTGATGAATTCTTCATGGTTCGAGTCGCTGGCCTAAAGCGCAGAATAGCTACTGGTCTAGCCGTTACCTCCACCTCCGGTTTGGAACCTCAAGAAGCTCTAACCCAGATAAGTAAATCGGCACACAAACTTCAACAGCGTCATTCACAGTTATTTATTAAAACTATCGAGCCTGCATTAGATGAAGCAAGGATTAACATCACCCGGTGGTCAAAACTAGATGAAATAGAGAAGAGTGCGCTCTCTGACTATTACTCTTCACAGATTTTCCCAGTGCTCACTCCACTTGCAGTTGACCCAGCTCATCCTTTCCCATACATCTCAGGGCTATCTTTGAACATCGCGGTAATGGTTAAGCACCCGGACCATGAAGAGAAACTATTTGCTCGTCTAAAAGTTCCACCAACACTGCCTAGATTCGTAAGAGTTCCTGGAGCAAGCTCTGGAGTTAAGTTTGTAACTTTGGAAGAGATAATCGGAGAGCACCTCGGTTCACTATTTGAGGGAATGGAAGTTCTTCAGCACCACACTTTCAGGGTTACCCGTAACGAAGATTTAGATGTTGATGAAGATGAAGCAGAGAATCTGCTAAAAGCACTTGAAGAAGAATTAAAGCGAAGACGTTTTGGTCCTGCTGTGCGTCTAGAAGTTTCCAGCACCATTGATTCTGAAGTGCTTGAATTGTTAATGCAGGAACTGGATATTGAATCCGAAGATGTTTATTCTCTTGAAGGCCCACTTGATCTGACTGGGCTTACCGACATCGCCTTCATGAAGAGACCTGAACTGCACTACCCACAGCACCAGATCATTACTAATCGACAGCTGCAGTTAGCAAATGACGAAGGTAGAAGCATCTTCAGCGCAATGCGTCAAAAAGACATCTTGCTACACCACCCCTATGAGTCATTTGCAACCAGTGTCCAGGCATTTATTGAACAGGCTGCCACCGACCCTAAGGTTTTCGCTATCAAGCAGACCTTGTATCGGACCAGCGGTAACTCACCGATTATCGATTCACTGATTAGCGCTGCTCGTGCCGGTAAACAGGTCCTAGTTCTGGTTGAAATCAAGGCTCGCTTTGATGAAGAGAACAACATTGGTTGGGCTAGAAAGCTGGAGCAGGCTGGTGTGCACGTGGTCTATGGAATCGTGGGACTAAAAACTCACTGCAAGCTGGCAATGGTTATTCGCCAAGAAGAAGGCAGACTAAAGCGCTATTGCCACATCGGAACTGGAAACTATAACCCGAAGACCGCAAGGTTCTACGAGGACTATGGTCTGCTTACTAGCCGCGACGAAGTTGGTGAAGATGTTGCCAAACTCTTCAACCGCCTATCTGCATATGCAGAAGACTTGTCATTCAAAGAACTGTTGGTCTCCCCTGTTGGTGTGCGTCAAGGTTTAACCGAACTGATTGAAGCGGAAGCAGCTAACTCTAAAGCCGGTAAGCCATCAGGCATCCAAATCAAGTTGAACTCGCTGGTCGATGAACAAATCATCGACTCGCTATACAGGGCATCCCAAGCTGGTGTGCCAATTGAAATTCTCGTGCGTGGAATGTGTTCGCTAAGACCTGGAGTTCCTGCGTTGAGTGAGAACATCAAAGTTCGATCTGTTCTTGGTAGATACCTAGAACACTCAAGAGTATTTAGATTTGAGAATGTAGGCGATGCGATCGTCTATATCGGTTCAGCAGACATGATGCACAGAAATCTAGATCGCAGAGTTGAGACACTCGTTCGACTTCGTCAAGCTGATCATTTAGCTGAGATGAAGAACTTATTTGCGTTAGCAATGTCTGAGACTTCTAATTCTTGGCATCTGTACCCTGAGGGTAATTGGCTAAAGAATGGTGGTAATCAAGCTACGGCTGAATACATTGATGTTCAGGATCAGACCATGAAGAGTGTTCTTGCAAAGAGAACTGGAAACATTTAATGATTGTTGTTGCCGCTGGCGCACTTTTATGGCGCTGGGAAAAAGGTGTGCTCAAGGTTTTAGTTATCCATCGGGCTAGATACGATGATTGGAGTTGGCCTAAGGGCAAACTCGATAAGGGCGAGTCCGTGCCTGAGGCTGCCATTCGTGAGATTCGTGAAGAGACAGGATTAAGGGTTTCGCTCGGGGTCAAACTTAATGAAATCGAATACAAAATAGAGCAGGGCAACCGTAAAGTGGTTCACTACTGGGCCGCGCAAGTAACAGACAAGGCAATTGCTCAACAGAACTTTGTTCCAGATGAAGAAGTATCATCCCTTGAGTGGCTCACCGTTCCTGAAGCCAAGAAGCGTCTGACTTATAGGTACGACATTGAACCGTTGAAGTTGCTCCAGGGGCTAGCAGACACGAACCATCTAGAGACGAAGCCTCTGATTGTTTTGCGTCACGCAAAAGCGACCCCCAGATCAGACTGGTCTAATGGCGAATCGACTAGGCCACTGCTGCCACTTGGAAGAGTTCAGGCAGCTATTTTGACCAACATCTTGGCTGCCTACGGACCCAAAACAGTTTTGACCAGCAGGTGGCTTCGTTGCACTGACACTGTTGCACCTTTCATCTCTAACAATCAGGTAAGGCTCGTCAAACGCTCACTGTTGAGTGAACGAGGGGCGAAACTTAGCCCCATCAGAACTTCAAAACTTGTAAGAAAATTTGCAAGAAGAAATGGCGGTGTCGTCATTTGCAGCCACCGACCAGCTCTCCCTACGATCTTGGATGCCATCAGCGCTTACGGGGATGAAGAACAGCAAGAGCAACTAAAACTTGCTCAGTCGATGAAACCTGGCGAACTATACATAATTCACTTGGCTAAAAACCCTTCTGCGGGTTCAGCCATAGTCGCTATTGAGAGCCAAGTGCCGCTGTTTGAGGATTAGGCTTTTCGAATGAACAATATTCCTCAAGTTTGGTCCGACTGGGTCGATTCACGTAACAAGGTCTTCGCCAACCCAACAGGTTTTCTATCAGTAACAAATCTGGTTTGGCTTACCGCAGAACCTCAAGAAATATCAGGACTATCAGGACACTGGTGGGCAACTGGCGACACAGTTCACGTCAAGGACTCAAGCACCGGTGAGCATGCTTGGACTATTGAACAGAGATCGGAAACTATCTTCGACTTTGATCAAATCAAAGTTGAATTAGCCTCTCGCGCAGGGCAGCTAGTTGTGCGCCCAAGAGATCCAAACTCTCCAATGTTGAAGAATTTTGAGTCTGTTTTAACCTTCGACTATGACCCAAATTTTAGAGTCGAGGCAACCCTTGAACTCAATGCTGCTCCCAGCGAAGTTGTCGTGGGGTCAGTAGTTGAAGGAATGACGCATGCATATGTTTCCCCAGGTGCTTTGGTGTTTGAACTATTTGGAACAGTCTGCAAGCTAATTGCTTTTGATAAAGCAAATAGCGAGAACCTAACTGTCTATTTCAAAGATGCAACCAGCGGTGGATCAACCTACGGAACTGGCAGGTCTGTGACAGCAGCTCACCAAACAGATGGTTCATACATTCTTGATTTCAACTATGCAGGTAATTTCCCGTGTGCCTATACCGACTTTGCTACCTGCCCAGTTGCCCCATTTGAAAATAATTTGGCTGTTGAAGTCACAGCTGGTGAAATGAAACCCCTTTATCGTGTAACTGCAGACGGCGTGAAAGTGCAGGTTTCATAAATGTATGACGACATCACAAAGGACTTGCCTTTAGCTAAAGGAAAGGACGGCAAACCTGCACTCTGTTTAGTAACTGGTGCTACCGGATACATCGGTGGACGTCTTGTTCGTGAACTGCTAAGCCATGGTTACCGAGTTCGAGTTCTAGCTAGACATGTTGAACGCCTAACCAGCTACCCCTGGTACTCTCAAGTTGAAATTGTTGAAGGCGACGCCAATGATGAGGCTGCTATAGCAAAGGCTCTAAAAGATGTCGATGTTGCATACTATCTGCTGCATGCTTTGATGGTGGCCAAAGACTTTGTTGAGTTAGAGCGTAAATGGGCCACCACCTTCGGTGAGTGTGCGAAAGCAGCTGGCGTTAGCCGAATCATTTATTTAGGCGGAATGGCAGAAACCAAAGTCAAACTAAGCCCCCACCTGTCATCAAGAGAAGAAACCGGTGAGATTCTTAGATCATCGGGAGTGCCAACAATTGAACTTAGAGCTGGGGTTGTAATTGGTTCTGGTTCGGCGTCCTTTGAGATGTTGAGATATCTCACTGAGCGTCTTCCGGTGATGGTTACCCCAAAGTGGGTAACTGTTCGCATCCAACCAATCGCGGTTAGAGATGTTTTGCGCTATCTAGTCGGGGCAGCTGGAGTTAAAGAGACCATCAATCAAGACTTCGATATTGGTGGTCCTGAAGTTTTCTCTTATAAAGACATGATGATCCAGTATGCAGAAGCAGCTGGGCTTCGTAAGCGAATCATCATGCCGCTGCCAGTGCTCACACCAAGACTCTCCAGTGGTTGGGTCGGACTGGTTACCCCGGTGCCAATTACTCTAGCTAGACGGCTAATTGACAGTCTTAGAAATGAAGTAGTTGCTAGAGATGAAAGCATCAAAGAATTTATTCCTGATCCGCCAGAAGGATTAACCACATTCAAGCGAGCCGTATCTCTTGCTCTCACCAGAATTAAAGAAGCCAACGTGGAAACTCGTTGGAGTAATGCATCGCTGCAAGGCAGCGCAAGCGAGCCACTACCAACTGACCCTAAGTGGGCAGGTGGTTCGCTATACACGGACATCAGAACTGAAATTACCAAAGACCCAATTGACATAGTTTGGAAGAGAATCGAATCAATCGGTGGCGATAACGGTTACTCAACCGCTACCTGGGCTTGGGAATTACGCGGCTTACAAGACCGCCTAGTCGGCGGAGTTGGACTTCGCAGAGGAAGACGAGACCCGAACTTCCTGATAGAAGGAGAGGCTCTAGATTTTTGGAGAGTCGAAGCATTGGAGCGACCTCACTTGCTAAGACTTAGAGCAGAAATGAAGATGCCTGGACTTGCTTGGCTAGAGTTCAAGGCTGAAGAAACTAAAGACGGTGGCACCAAGGTAACCCAACGTGCACTCTTCGTGCCAAGAGGACTACTGGGACAGATCTATTGGTGGACAGTATTTCCTATGCACGGGCTGGTATTTCCAAGCATGGTTCGCCATGTCGCCCACGGCACTCGAATCAAGCGTGGCAAATAGACTTACTGAGTGAAACGTAATGGTTTAGGTGTTGCCGCCTTACTGGTTGTGACCGTAGCTTGGGGTGCATCCTTTGTGGCCATGAAACCAGCCATGGACAAATCTCCGGTATTTGATTTTCTAGCCATTAGATTCACCATCGCGGCAATCCTGATGATCATTGTTAAACCTAAAGTCCTAACAGCTTTTAAAGGTAAAACCCTGTTTTACGGCATCATCCTCGGAATCATTCTTGGCTTCTCATACATCACTCAGACAATCGGGCTGACTCTTTCAACTGCCGCCATTACAAGTTTTGTAACTGGGCTTTATGTGATTCTCACTCCTCTTTTGGTTTGGGCAATCTTCAAAAAGAAACCTCGAGGCATCGTGGCTATCGGAGCTATCTTGGCAACCGTTGGTTTAGGTTTTATCACCATCAAAGAAGCTTCCTTTGACTTTGGTCAAATCTGGACCATGCTCTGCGCTCTAGGTTTTGCGGCTCATATAGTAGGTCTTGGCAGATGGTCCCCTGGCAAAGATGTTTATGCACTAACTGTCATTCAGCTGGCAACTGTTGCTTTGGTTTGTTGGATTGGGGCTGCACCTGATGGCATCCAGCAGCCAGTTGACGGTGAAGTCTGGTTTGCCATTTTGTTCACAGCAGTATTTGCAACTGCCTTAGCCTTCTTTATTCAAACCTGGGCTCAATCGATCATGGATGCTTCAAGAGTTGCCATAATTTTGACTATGGAAGTTGTCTTTGCAGCCTTGACCTCAGTGGCTGTTGGCCAAGAAGTTCTGTCCCTCCAGGTGATTTTTGGTGGATTGCTGATGCTCGCAGCCATGTTGCTAATTGAATGGCCGAGAAAAGATTCAAGTCCTGAAGATGTAATCTACGAACCGATGGCGCACTAATGATTCTCGCCATCGATGCTGGTACCACTGGGGTAACCGCAATAGCTGTTGATAATGAAGGCAAGGTAGTTGCGAGAGGTTATCAAGAATTCCCGCAACATTTTCCTCAACCTGGTTGGGTTGAACACAATCTGGACGAAATCTGGACTGCCGTTAAATCTTCTGTTCAACAAGTTATTGATGTAGTTGGTAGAGAATTCCAAGCTCTAGGTATTACCAACCAGAGAGAAACTGTTGGGCTTTGGAATAAAGAATCTCTAGTATCTCCAAGAAATGCAATCGTCTGGCAAGACCGCAGAACAACTGGAGTGCTAAAGGACCTAGAGGCCCACCCCTCATACTCAAAAGTTCAAGCCCTAACCGGCTTACCTTTAGATCCATACTTCTCGGCAGCAAAGCTTCGATGGATAGCGCTCAATGAACCAGAGATCTGGAATGAAGTTACAACAGGCAACACAGTTGTTGGAACAATCGACTCCTATGTAATTGCACGTGCCACTAACGGCTCTCACATCACGGACGCCTCCAATGCTTCTAGAACTCAGCTATACGACATTCACTCAGGTACTTGGTCTGCAGAATTACTAGACCTCTTTGACATTCCAATTCATGCCCTGCCAACCATCGTTGACTCAAGTGGAGTAGTCGCACAGACAAACCCAGAAGCATTCTTTGGTTTGACTATTCCAATAGCTGGTATTGCCGGCGATCAACAAGCTGCACTATTTGGTCAAACCCAGTTCGATATCGGCGGAGCAAAATGCACCTATGGAACAGGTGCATTTATTCTGCAGAATACTGGACCAAATCCAGTAGTTCAGACCAATGGACTTATCACAACTGTTGCCTGGCAGCTAAATGGAGTTAGAACTTATGCCAGCGAAGGTTCGGTGTTTGTTGCAGGTGCTGCAGTGCAGTGGCTAAGAGACGAATTACAACTCTTCTCATCTTCAGATGAAATAGAAGATTTAGCCAAATCAGTTCCAGATAGTGCTGGTGTTGTTTTTGTTCCAGCACTAACCGGTCTTGGTGCTCCATACTGGCAACCTGATGCTAGAGGCTCACTACTAGGCCTGACCAGAGGAACTAGTAAAGCTCACATTGCTAGGGCAACTCTAGAAGCATTAGCATTCCAAGTCAGAGACGTATTCGTTGCTATGGAAGCAACTGGCATCAAGTTATCAAAGCTACGAGTTGATGGCGGAGCATCAGAGAACAACCTGCTACTCCAAATCCAAGCTGACCAACTGGGGGTAACAATTGAAAGGCCAGTCAACATTGACTCAACTGCACTAGGTGCTGCCTATCTAGCTGGACTAGGCATAGGCATCTGGAAAGACCAAAGAGCACTCAAAGACTTGAACCCAATTGCTCAGTCCTTCGCTAGAAGCAACGATGGTGAAGGTGCTTATAGGGCTTGGAAGCAGGCAGTTAGAGCAACTATTGCCTTCACTGAGAAATAGTAGGCAAGTAAAAGTTAGAATAGTATTTCTGCCAAAAGCAGACTAGGGCCTCTAGCTCAGTTGGTTAGAGCAACGGACTTTTAATCCGTGGGTCGTCGGTTCGATCCCGACGGGGCCTACTAGAACCTCACCCTCCACGGTGGGGTTCTTTCACTTTAATCTTTGTGCCTTCGCATCTTCCTTGGAAAGATCTAAATCAAGGGAGAGAAAGCGGTTTCAAAAGC
>Ga0114963_10002865_pt1 | contig 11770 bp, 9 predicted proteins | sample C_131016_EF_Meta_FD_87019 | JGI IMG/M metagenome (GOLD analysis project Ga0114963, IMG submission 87019) | Freshwater microbial communities from Lake Croche, Canada to study carbon cycling - C_131016_EF_MetaG | ecosystem: Environmental > Aquatic > Freshwater > Lake | place: Lake Croche, Canada...
AGGCTGACGGCGTTGTTGTTCCCCATGCCGAAGCTGGCAAATGGCTGCTGCGTCCCGGTCGTGAACGGGGCCGCCCGGTCGATCACGCCGCTCGACGGATTGGTCGGGTCGGAGATGAGGTTCTGGACGGCCGTGAAGCTCGGAGGCGACGTCCCGGGGCTCCCTTGGCTCATCGCCATCGCCAGGCCGACGAACGACTGATCGCTGCGGCTGATGCTCGCGTTGTTGAGGTCCTGGAAGTTGCCCAGCTGCGCCTTCATCTGCGATTCGTATTCGTAGCGGTGGCGGGTGAGCCGGCTCTGGCCCCACACGTCGGGCTGCTTGGCGACGATCGAGCCGTAGGTGTCGATGTGGTGCTCGAGCCAGTCGATCTCGCTGGCGAGCAGTTCGATGCAGTCGTCCTTGCAGGTGGCGGGCTTTTCGCGGTGAAGCGTCTGGGCCGCCGCCTTCAGCCCATGCCACAAGCGGTTGCCGGTTTGGGCGCCCGCCGTGGATGACGGCAGGGCCATGACGGCTGCCAGAAGGAGACCCGTCACGCGTACCGACCGTCTGCCGCCGTGGTTCATGCGTCGTCCCCTCGTTGCTTGTCGACGACCGTCGCCGGGCGGATAATCCGCACGATCGTCAGCTCCTCCTTTCGATCGACACCTGTGGATCCCCGCACGCAGATTCGCTCGCTCGATCGCGACGTGCCCCGCAGCTTTCCCCGCCCCCTCGGTCTCGCGGAGTTTCTCGGATGCCCCATCTTGCCGGAGGCGATCGCTCGTCCTGCCGTTCCGCGATCCAGTGCATCGTGCCCCCTTACATGCTCGAGCGGCTGACCCGTTCGGTCGACGCGAAGATTCGCGACCGGGCGATCGCCGGCCTCTCCCGCTCGGCGGCCGTCCGGGCGGTGCGGGCTTTCGCCCAGGGGATCCCCGGGATGATGGCGGTGCCGTCGCCGGCCGCCTCGAAAAACCGGCTCGTCTACGACGCCAAGGGGAAGGACAGCCTCCCCGGCAAGCTCGTCCGCAGCGAGGGGGAGAAGAAATCGGCCGACTTCGCGGTCAACGAGGCCTACGACCACTGTGGCGACACCTACGACTTCTACCGCGAGCTGTTTGATCGCAACTCCCTCGACGGCAGCGGCATGACGCTGATCTCCACCGTCCATGTCGGCGAGCCCGATCAGGCAGGGAAGTTTCAGCCGATGGACAACGCCTTCTGGGACGGCGCGCAAATGGCCTACGGCGATGGCGACGGCGTCGTCTTCGATCGCTTCACCCGCAGCCTCGACGTCGTCGCCCACGAGCTCACGCACGGCGTCCAATCATTCACGAGCAATCTCGTGTACCGTGGCCAGTCGGGGGCGCTGAACGAGCATTTTTCAGACGTCTTCGGGATCCTCGTTCGTCAGTGGAAGCTCGGCGAGAGGGCCGACAAGGCCTCGTGGCTGATCGGGGCCGACGTCCTCGTGCCGGCGAAGACGAGGCGCGCGATCCGCGACATGAAAAACCCCGGCACCGCCTACGCCGACGATCCCGATCTGGGCACCGATCCGCAGCCGGCCCACATGAAGGATTTTTATTCCGGTGCTTCCGACAACGGCGGCGTCCACCTCAATTCGGGGATCCCCAACCGGGCCTTCGTGCTGGTGGCCCAGGAGCTCGGCGGCTTCGCCTGGGAGACCGCCGGGCGGATCTGGTACGACGCGATGCTCCAGCTGACGAGCCGCAGCCAGTTCGCGGACATGCAGGCAATCACGACGCAGATCGCCGCCGACGACAAACGCTTCGGCAAGGAAGCCAAGAAGGTCGTCGCTGCGGCCTGGAAGAAGGTGGGGCTCTAGCATGGCGGACGATGAATCACCACCTGCGCCGCTGAAGGTCGCCTTCGAGCAATCGGGGGGCTTCGCGGGGCTCGTGAAGGGCTGTCGCCTCGACGCCGACGAGCTCCCCCCCGACGCCGGCGCCGAGCTGCGCCGGCTTGTCGCGACGAGCGGGCTCGACGTCTCCATGGAAGCGACCTCGCGTGGCGCCCGCGACCGGCGGCGGATCGCGATTACGATCGAGCGCGGCGGCGAGCGTGTCGAGATCGTGTGCGACGACGGCTCGACGCCGGAAGGAGCCCGGTCCCTTGTCGCCTTCCTCGCCGCCCGGGCCCGGCCACAGCGGCCATAGGGTTTTTTGCGCGTGTCTGGCGAGGGCTTCGACTTCGCGCCTTCAGAACCGTCGCTGGGAGGCGTCGACGCCCGTCGCGGCGGCCGTGGCGTCGAAGGGTGGCCCGAGGAACACGCCGATCCGGCGGCATTCCCCTTCCGGGTCGGCGAGCATCCGCTCGTACGAGAGATGCAGAGTCCGCCAGGCGGGCCGGGCCGCGACGATCCCGTCGAGCTGCTCCATCTCCGCGACGAACTGCCGGGAAAGCGCGGCCGGCGACGCACCGCGCGCCTGTGTGCCGAGCCGCCCCTTCATCGCCTCCTGGGAGGCGAGCACCTGCCCAAGCGGCCGGTGGAGGACGAGGATCCTGGTCGGCACGCTCGGGGGAAGGTGCCGCAGGAGCGGCGCCACCACCTTCACCCCCTTCCCACGGGCTTCCTCGACCCAGGAGTGATCTCGCTGTGGGCCGGCGGCGAGCGACTTCACCGGTTCGAACTCGAAATACCCGAGCCGATTGTTCTCGTCGGCTTCCCGGAGGTCATCCACCATGAGCGTCACCCCCCCTTTCTCGAGGACGCGCATCAGCATCGACGTGCCGCTCCTCGGCAGGCCCGAGACGACGATCAGGTTCTCTTCGCCGTCGCCACCTTCCCCTTCGGCGGGCCGCGGCGCGGCGCTGCAGCGGGAATCGAAGTCGTACTCGGCGATCGCCTCGGGTGCCGGGCCGCGCGACCGCTCCAGTCGGAGCGCCCGCAGTCTGGCTTGCAGATCGGCGGCGCGGCGTTGGAAATCGAGGGCCCGGAGCGGATCGTGGGAATGGAGGCGCTCGAGAACCTTGAGCACCCGCGGCTGCGAGGGACGTTGCCGCAGCGAAACGAGCAACTCGTTGATCGCATCGTGCCGCCGGTCGAGGCGGGCAAGCGCCAGCCCCAGGATCGTGTGGAGCCTGGGGTTGAAATAGACAAGGCCGAGGCTCTCGGCGGCCGATGCGACCACCTTCTCCCAGTCGCGGGCTCGGAAGTGGATCTCCGCCTCGAGCGCCTGGAGACCGGGATTCTCGGGATCGGTCTCGAGCAGCCGCTCCACGATCGGCAGCGCCTCCTCGTGTCCCCCCACCTGCACGAGCCGCGACGCGGCGAACGCGGTCTGGGCGAACCGAAACTCCGTCGCGACACCGATACCGGCGAGCATGCGGCGCAGCGCCCCCTCGGCACCGGCGCGGTCTTTCTCCATGATCGCTTGGTCGATCTCCTCGCGCAGAAGCTGCAGCCCCGCGCTCTGCTCGACAAGGCGGCGTCTCTCGTACTGCCGCCGCCGTGCCTCCGGGCTGCGGTTGGCAACGGCGTCATCGGCACCCTTCTGATCCGTGTCGTCCTTTTCGCCCTCGTCATCCTTCTCGGCAAGCTCCGCGAGCTTCGCTTTCGCCTCGCTCGCCACACGCTCGGCGCGGTCGCGGAGCGTGGCGAGCGTGCGCCGGCGGTCGGCCGTCCGGCCGGTGCGGGCGAGGTATTCCAGGAGATGAAGGCCGAAGCGGTGCTCCTCGGGCCATTCCTCCCAGAGGCGCTCGAGGATCGGGACCGCCTCGTGGGGCCTGCCCGAGTCGGCCAGTGCCCGGGCGAGGTTGTAGTCGAGCTCGCGGACCGTCTCGCGCACCGCCTTCGCCCGGTCGTCCGGCAGCGGGGCGACATAGCCCAGCGCCACGAGCTGCTCGAGTTGTGCCGCGGCGGCGAGCGGATCGTGGGCCGTCTCGGGGGGATGGCGGCCGTCCTCACCGGGCACGTCGTCCCACGACGGGATCCTGCGCACCTCCGGGGCTTTCTGCCAGGCCTGCACCTGCGGCTGCCCATCCATGTCGTCGCCGACGGGGAGGCCGAAGAGGGTGAGCACGGTGGGGGTGACGTCGAGCACCGAGCAGCCGTGGATCCGTTGCCCCTCGCACAGCCCCGGCCCCGCCATGACGACGATCCCGAAGTGGCGGTGCTCCGCGGCCGGCCCTGCCGGCTCGGTGGGGATCCACTGCGGCCGCTGCTCGTCGGAGTGGAAGCCGTGGTCGGAGATCACAATCACGTGCGCGGCGGGGCCGGCCAGTTCCAGGTACCGGCCGAGCATGGCGTCGTGGTGGCGATAGACGTTGGAGACGACCTCCTTGTAGAGCTCGAATTCCTGCTCGTTCACCCGCGCCTGCCGCGGCGGGTGGAATTGCATGAAGCGGTGGCTGGCATGGTCGATCGTGTCGAAATAGACGCCGGCGAAATCCCACGGCTCGCGCTCGAGGAGGTCGGTCGCCGCGGCATGGATGGAGAGTGTCTCCGCGAGGATCTTGGCCAAGTCGTGGAGCGACTTGTCCTTCGTCTGGTCGACCTCGTCGGCCCGCGGCACGAACATCCGCAGCACCTCGAGGGGGATCTCCGTCGCCTTCACCCGCAGGTCGGCGATCTCGGCAGCCACGGCCTGCGGCGCCACGACGCCCGGCGCGAGCGGGGGAACTTCCGCGTCTGGATCGTCGGGCACCTGCTGGAAGTGGTTGGAGACCATCGCCCCGGGGATCGGCTCGGCGGGGAACGACGGCCACCAGCCGACGACGATCGACCGCTTTCCTTCTTGGGCGAGGATGTTCCACAGCGCCTTCGTCTTCCGCGACAGGAGGCTCACCGGGCGAACCGACGTCCCGTCGCGCGACGGCTCCGTGAAGCCGAGCACGCCATGCTTCGGCGGCCGCTTGCCGGTGGCAATGCTCGTCCACAGCGTCGGCGAGAGGGCGGGATAGAGCGTCGAATGGTTGCCATGAACGCCGCGGGCCATGAGGCCGGCGAGGTTTGGCATCATGCCGGCGGCGAGGAGCGGCTCGATCACCTTCCAATCGGCGGCATCCCAGCCGACGAGGAGCACCTTGGGGGTGGCGGGAGTCGTCATGGATACCGGCGGGGAGGGAGGAGTCGGGCTAGATGGGCCGGCGTCGGGCCAGTTGGCAGACGCCGGCAGGACAGCACCGACGGTTGAGAGGGCACGAAACCCGCCTCGTGATCCAAACTAGCCCTTCGTTCTCCCCCAGACCAGCCCCGCGGATGCGTGGGGGTGATTGGCTTTCTGTCGCTCGTGACAATCGCGCCCAGGTGGCCCGAAGTCGAGCTTCCCCTCGGTGATCGCCACGACGACCTCTCGCCCCATGATCTGCCGCTTCATGTGGGCATCGGCGTTGTCCTCGCCGGTGCGGTTGTGGGCGTAGGCCTGCGGGGAGGCGTCGAAGGGGGCGAGGTGCTCGAGCCACTTCTTGTAATCGGCGTGGAGGCCGGGCTCGTCGTCGTTGATGAACACGCTCGCCGTGATGTGCATGGCGTTGACGAGGCACAGCCCCTCGCGGACGCCGCTTGCTGCCACGAGCTTCGTCACGTCAGGGGTGATGTTGCGAAAGGCCATCCGCTCGGGGAGCGTGAGCGTCAGATGCGTGGTGTGGGATTTCATGATGGAGGGTATTCTAGCCCCTTCGCCAGCGGGGGCCGGCGCCGGCTTCGAGGACAAGGAAAAACCCCTCCTGGCCGAGATCATCGAGCGCGTGAACGATCTCCCCGAGGGGGATCTCACCGACGCGCCCAGAGTCATCGCCGAGAGGACCGCCCGACACCAGAAGACTCCATCCCGAGCCCCCCGCCCTGATTGACTGCCAGTCAAAGCCCTGGGAAAAAAATGCCTTCCGGCATCATGCTCCGCCTCTGTCGATGCGAAGGTGCCGGGGCTTCCCCGGCAGTCCGCATGAACTACGACATCCGCCTCCGCTCCCGAAGGTCGCTCCTCTTCGGCGTCGTCGTTCTGCTTGCGGGCGTCGTCGGGGCGACCCTCTCGTCGCCTTGGTGGCTGTTGATGCTGCCGATCGGGGTGGCGTCGATCTTCCGGCTCGAACGCAACGTCGCCGGCGCGGCGCTCGCCGAACTCGAGCACCAGGGGATCCCGATCCTCAACCGCGAATCCCACTTCTACGGGATCGCCCACGGCCGCTTCTGCCGCGGGGCGACAAACGCGGTCGACGTGGCAAGCTTCGCACGGGGGATGAGCAGGCCGGTCGTGGACGAGCCCGGCACGGCCCCGACGCGATGGCGGAGGCATGTGCCCGAATGGACGAAATGGTTGAGCATCGCGCTCGACGAGATCGATCGAATCGAGTGGAACTCGGCCGGGAAATCGATCCGATTCGTGCTCCCCGACCGATCCGAGCAGATCGATTGCGCGATGGCGTTCGAACGCAACGAGGTGCTGAAGCTCCTCCGGTCGGCTCGTCCGTGGATCGTCACGACGACGTCGCGGACGGCCTTCAGATTCGACCCGAGATCGTGGGTCTTCTGCCTCCCCGTGGTGCTCTTTACCTCGGTCGTCGCCCTCACGGCGATCGGGCTTGTCCGGCCGCACCAACTTCCCCTGGCCGATTGGAACGACATCAAGGCGATCCAGGGGAGGGGCAAGGGGCTCGCGACGCTGTGGGTGCTGGCCAGCCAGGCCTACCGGTTCGTCGTCGAACAGTGGCCACCGCTGGTGGCCGGGATCGTCGGGGGCTCGGCCGCCGTGGCCTTCACGGCCCTGCTCGCCGCGCTCCAGTGGAAGAGCGTCTCCGACGAGACGTGGACCCGCCCCCGGCCGACCGGCGACGGGGGGTGAAGAGACGCTCGGCAGAGTGGCGATGTGCTTTTTGTGAAGGCGGACGCCCCCCGCGGGTGTCGCAGCGAGCAAACGCTGGTCGACCGTCCCGGGGGCTGTCGTGGCCCGCCTGATCAACGCCGTTGCGAGGCTTGACAGGTGAGGTGTTCGGCCGTACAGTCCTGGTGTCCCTTTCGGAGATCGCTATCACCATGACAACGATCCAGGAAATCGAGAAGGCGATCGAGGCCTTGCCTCTCGCTGACCAAGTTCGGCTCTACCGTGACCTCCCGCACCTCATGGGCCGTACTGCGGAGGATCTCGATTGGCAGCAAGCTGCCCTGAAGAAGTTCTTCGAGGACGAATCTCCGGACGACAGCGCCTATGACGACCTTTAGGCCCGGGGATGTGATCGTCGTCGAATTTCCTTTCAGCGACCTCCTTTCCGGCAAGCGGCGGCCGGGAGTCGTCCTCGCTGCAGATGACGTCGATCTTCTTGTTGCTCGCTTGACGACGCACGATCCTCGAGATGAGTTCGATGTGTCGCTTGGCAACTGGTCGGATGTCGGGCTCCCACTGAAATCGACGGTGCGGATCGCCAAGCTCTTGGTGATCGATTCGAGGCTCGTGAAGCGATCGCTCGGTCGATTGACGAGTGATGATCGCCGATCCGTTTCGGCCGCTGCCCGGCGACTTGGCGAATCGATTGCCCGCAATCTTGCGTCGTGACGTTGTCGCTGCCGGCTCACGTCGAACTGATCGCCGCCCTCACTTCTTCCACACCGTCTTCCCCTCCTTGATCGTCTCGAGCACTTCGATCTTTTCGATCTCCGCGGCGGGCACCGCCGTCGGGTCGGCCGAGAGGATGACCAGATCGGCGAGCTTGCCGGTCTCGATCGACCCCTTCTTCTTCTCCTCGCCGTACATTCTCGCGCCGTCGAGCGTGATCGCGCGGAGGGCCTCGAGCGGCGTGACCCGCTCGGCTTCGCCGAGCACCACCCCCGACCGCGTCGTGCGGTTCACCGCCGTGTGGATCGTGAACAGCTGGTCGAGCGGGGCGACGTTGAAGTCGGTGTGGTTGGCCGGATGGAGGCCGAGGGCGAGGGCCGACTTCATCGGACTGATGAACTCCGCCTGCTCCCGGCCACGGTTCACGACGTGCGTGTCGCCGAAGTAGAAGCAGTGCTCGGTGTAGAAGGAGGGGGTGATGTGCCAGGCGGCGAATTTCTCGAGCTGATCGCGACGGATGAACTGCGAGTGGATGCCGACGGTGCCCCGCGGCCGCTCCGGGGAGCCGGCGGAAGCGTAGCGATGGGCTTCGAGGAGGGCGTCGATCGCCGCGTCGCCGTTGCAATGGACGAAGAGCGTGGCGCCGCCGTCGTAGACCTTCTTCGCCGTATCGTTGAACATGCTCTGCGGGAACGACAGCTCCCCGCGCCAGCCCTTCTGCCCGGCAGGACCCTCGGTGAGATAGGGGGTGGTGAAGGCGGCCGTCCGCCCCTGCGGCGAACCGTCGGTGACGATCTTCACCCCGCCGATGCGGAGATGATTGCGGTAGTCGGGCTCGTCGGCCGGCAGCTTGCCCGCGAAGATCGCGTCGATCTCGGTGAAGAAAGGGAGCGAGACGACGTCGAGCTTGAGGCTGCCGCGGTCGGCCAGGAGGCGGAGGAGATCGAGCTGGTGCTTCATCGTCGCCCCCTCCTGGGCCGTCGTGATCCCCGCCCGGAGGTAGAGATCCTGCCCCTTTTCGAGGAGGCGGAGCGTCTCGTCGTCGTCGGGGCCGGGTACCTCGGAGAAGATCGGCAGGAAGGCCGTTTCGAAGAGGAGGCCGTCGGGCTCGTTCGATCCCGCCTCACGGCCGATCACGCCGCCGACGGGGGTGGGCGTGGAGGCCGTGACGGAGTAGGCCGCGAGGGCCTTCGAATTGAGTTTTGCCCCGTGGCCGGAGACGTGGACGATGATCACCGGATTGTCGGGGAAGGCACGGTCGAGTTCGGCCTTCGTGGGAAATCGCTTTTCGGCAAGGAGATCGGGATCACACCCGAAGCCCATCACCATCTTCCCGGGGCCGAGTTGGCGGCGCTCCTTGATCTTGACGAGGGCCGCGAGCACGTCGGCCACGCTCCGGCAGGGGCCGGCCGGCGGCGAGGCGCAAAGGGCCTGCGTCTGCACGTCGACGAGCGCGAAGAAGTGGCTGTGGCCATCGACAAAACCGGGCACGAGCGTGCGGCCGGCAAGTTCGACAAGCTCGGTCTTCTCGCCGCGGTGGGCAAGCACGTCGGCCCGCGAGCCGACGGCCACGATCCGCCCCCCGGCCACCGCCACGGCTTCGGCGCGTGGTTGGCTGTCGGTCACCGTGAGGATCGTGCCCCCGACAAAGATTCGTTCGGCGCCGGTCCGCTCGGTGGGCTCCGCGGCGAGGGCCACCAGGGAGCTTGTGAAGATCCAGACGATGGCGGGGAGGAGACGAAACCAGCCAACTGACATCACTCGATATCTCCCGGAGAAGAGACGGGGCAATCCCGACACGACGGGCGCCGTCACGACGTCGCCGCCGCGTATTCTCCAGAAGATCGACTCGGCCTGCAAGAAATCCCGCGGGCTCCGATGCCCTCGACGCCAGGGACGTCAGGCGTTGAGCGGCAGGCGGGCCGGGCGGCGGCGGGGGCGGAGCATGGCACGCTCCTCGGGAAGGACAAACCCCGGCGGAAGCTCGATCCACAGGGCATTGAGCGAAAGATTGACGTCGAGCAGGAACAGGCCGAGCGAAAGCAGGAGCGAGAGGAGGCAGGCGATCAGCAGGCCGACCGCCGCCGCCGCGACGTCGATCTTCGCGACCGACCCCGTCACCAACACCACCATCAGCAGCACGGCGAGCAACGCGCTGCCCGCCGCCGAGCCGACGCACCCGCGGAGAAACCTGGCCCGCTGGGAGAGGACATAGAGTTGGCGGCGGGCGCCGGCCCGGCCGGCTCCGGAGAGATCGCTCGCGGACAGCGCGATGCTCCGGGCCCGTTCGACGACCGTGGCAAACCGCTGCGACATGCACAGCAGCAACAGGCCAACCCCCGAAACGAGCGTCGCCGGGGCGATCGCCATCTGGAGAATCGGGAAAAGTTCGGCGAGCGTCATCGCAATTCCCGCCCGTCGAAGCGGACGGACCTGGAGTTGGCAAACTGTAGGCCGCCCACGCGGGGCGACCATCCGTCAGCGGAGGGGAACGCACTTCCCGTCTCTTGGCTGACCGCAGGGCGGGGGCGGCCGTAACAGGGCCTGCGTGACGGGGCGCGATGGAATGCCTGGCGGGGAGTTTGGGGGCCGTGAGGGGGCCCAGACTCAAAACAGCCAATCGGTGGAGAGGAACGCCGATCGGTGGGAGAGGACGACATCGCCGAGGATCGCCCGGTTCTCCGGCGTGTCCCGGGCTGCTGCCATGCTCCGGATCGAGAACGCCCGCAGGGCGTCGCTCACCGAAAGCGTTCCCTCGGCGCTGTCCTTGCGGCCGGTAAAGGGAAACACATCCGGCCCCCGCTGGCATTGGCTGTTGAGGTTCACCCGGCAGACCTGATTGGCGAGGCCGTCGACGAGGATCGCCACCTCCGCCGGGTCCCGGGAGAAGATCGAGGCCTGTTGGCCCTGATCGGCATCGCGGATCCAGGCCAGGGGATCCTCGATGTCGTCATAGACGGCGATCGGCACCACCGGCCCGAATTGCTCTTCGTGCCACAGTCGCATGCCCGGGGTGACCGGGGCCACCACGGTGGGAAAGAACGTCGTGGCGTCGAGCCTGCCGCCGCGGGTGTTGAGCACCCGTGCTCCCTTCGCCTCCGCATCGGCCACCAGCGCCGCCATCCGCTCCGGGGCATCGGGCTCTGGCAGCGGCGTGACGCCGACACCCTTCGTCCAGGGATGGCCGACGACAAGCCGATCGACCGCGGCGGTGAACCGCGCCGCGAACGCGTCGAATACCGGCCGGGCGACAGCGAGCAGCTTGATCGCCGTGCAGCGCTGGCCATTGAAGGTGAGGGTGCCGGCGAGGCATTCGCGGACGGCCAGGTCGAGGTCGGCCGACGCCGTCACGATGGCGACGTTCTTCGCCTCCAGCCCCAGCACGCAGCGCATCCGGTGGGGCTTCGGATGCGCCCGACGGATGGCATCGGCGGCGCGGCTCGTGCCGATGAAGGCCAGACAATCGATGCCACCGGAGGCGACGAGCGGGCTGACGACCGTCTTCCCTTGGCCGTAGATCGTGTTGACCACTCCCGCCGGAAAAGCGTCGGCGAAGGGAGCGAGCAGCGGTTCGAGGAGGAGGACGCCGTACTTCGCCGGCTTGCAGATCACCGGATTTCCCATCACGAGCGCCGGGATGAGGGTCGTGAAGGTTTCGTTGAGAGGGTAGTTGTAGGGACCCATGCAGAGTGTGACCCCCAGGGGCGCCCGCCGCACCTGGGCCACGATCCCCTCCACCTGCTGGAAACGCGAGCCGGCCCGGTCGAGTTCCTTGACCGCCGCGAGCGTGTCGCGGACATAGGCGACGGTGCGGTCGAACTCCTTCTCGCTGTCGGGACGGCTCTTGCCGATCTCCCAGCAAATGGTCTCCACGACCCGCTCGCGGACGGCGATCATCCCGGTGAGGAACCGCTCCACGCAGCCGATCCGGGCGGCGACCGTCATCGTCGGCCACACCCCCCGCCCTTTCCCCCAGGCGGTCGCGGCGGCCGAAATCGCTTCGAGGGCCTCGGGCTCACCGAGAAGCGGAAAGGACCCCAGCGGCGTCGGCTGGCCCCCGTTGAGCACCGGCGAGAAGACGTCGCGCACCGGCCCGCCCCAGTGGCGCAACTCGCCGGCGACGAGCCACTGTCGCTGATGAACGGGGGAAGGGGGGAGGGGATAAGTCACTCGAGTGCTCCTGAACGAAAGGCTGCCTGCGTCGTGCCGCCCACCCCCACCGCTCACCAGGGGAGTTCGCGGAGGAAGATGTTCTTGAAGAACAGTTCGCTGCCGTG
>Ga0114963_10002866_pt1 | contig 11769 bp, 7 predicted proteins | sample C_131016_EF_Meta_FD_87019 | JGI IMG/M metagenome (GOLD analysis project Ga0114963, IMG submission 87019) | Freshwater microbial communities from Lake Croche, Canada to study carbon cycling - C_131016_EF_MetaG | ecosystem: Environmental > Aquatic > Freshwater > Lake | place: Lake Croche, Canada...
CATCATCCATCACGAAGCCGTCTTCGCGCAACATCAAACCGTAACGGGTGCGGCCGATGGGCAGGGTCGACATCAGATTGCAGTAGACAAAATCCAGAAAGGCGGCAGCATCGCGCCCGTGCATCTCGATCTTGCCGAGCGTCGAGACATCGCACAGACCCACGCCGGCCCGCACGGCCAGCACCTCGCGATCGACCGTCTCGCGCCAAAGACTCTCGCCGGGCTTCGGAAAATATTGCGCGCGCAACCACAGGCCGGTTTCGACAAACACCGCTCCCTGGTCAGCAGCCCATTGATGGGCGGCAGACAGGCGGGTGGGGCGGAAATGTCTGTCCCTGTGCGCACCCGCCAAAGCACCAATCGCGACCGGCGTATAGGGCGGACGGAATACCGTGGTGCCGACCTCGGGGATGCTGGTGCCGCACAGGCCCGCCATCACCGCCAGCCCCGTCACGTTGGAGGTCTTGCCCTGATCGGTGCCCATGCCCAGCGTCGTGTAACGCTTGAGATGTTCGACCGAGCGGTAACCCTCCCGATGCGCCAGTGCGACATCATCGCTGGTGACATCATGCTGCAAATCGATGAAGGCCTTGCCTTGGCCCGCCACGCTCCAGACCGGACAGCCCTCTTGCGGATCATCCGAACACGACAGTGCCTCGTAGGCACCGGCCTTGAAGCCGCAATCTTCTGATGCTGCGGCGCCCTGCTGCCAGCCTTGGGCCAGCGCCTCCCCCAGCGAGAAAGCACCCGTGACCGCACCGGCGATCCGCATGCCCTGCGGGAGGTGCTGCGGCACAAAACAGGCGCGCTGCTCGTCCCACACCGGCTTGTTGTTGTGGTGGCAGGTCAGATGCAGGGTCGGGTTCCAGCCATTGGAAACGGCCACCGCATCGCAATCAATATGTTCCTGATAGCGGTCGGTGGCGATCGTGATCCGTGTCAGGCCTTGCGCGCCACTGGTGTCGATGATCCGCGCACCCAGCACCACCCGCACCGAGAGACGGCGCGCTTTGGCTATCAGATCGGCATTCACGCTGTCGCGGGTTTCAACCACACAGGTTTCGATCCCTGCGGCATGGGCATCGAAAGCCGTGGTCCAGCCTTCATCGTGGCTGCAATGGACCACGAGGCTTTTGCCCGCTGCAACGCCGTAGCGGGTGAGATAGGTGCGCACCGCCGAACCGAGCATCACGCCCGGACGGTCATTGCCCGCAAAGACCAACGGCCGCTCGATCGCGCCAGAGGCCAGCAGGCTCTGCCTCGCAACAATGCGCCACAGGCATTGGCGGGCATGGAAGGCCTCGGGCACAACGCCTTCGGGCACCAGACGTTGCACCACACCATAACTGCCGCCATCATAGACACCGAACACCGTGGCACGCGCCATCATGCGCACATTGGGCAGAGCGGCAAGCTCGGCCAGACAGGCGGCAAGCCATTGGCTGGCCGTGCCTTTGCCGATCCCGTAATGCTCGGACAGCAACCGGCCGCCAAACACAAAATCATCCTCGCAGACAATGACCCGCGCGCCGGCTCGCCCCGCCGCTAGAGCCGCATTCAAACCGGCCGGACCGGAGCCGATCACCAGCAGATCGCAAAACAGATTGGCCTGCTCGTACCGGTCGGGATCATGCAGGTTGGAAGCCTTGCCCAACCCGGCCGCCCGCCGGATCAGCGGCTCGTAGAGCTTTTCCCACAGCGCGGCTGGCCACATGAATGTTTTGTAATAGAAGCCTGCCGCCAGAATATCGGACAGCACATTGTTGATGCCCATCACATCGAAAGCCAGCGAGGGCCAGCGGTTCTGGCTGACAGCCCTCAACTGCGCAGTCAGCTCAACCGTTGTGGCGCGGATATTCGGCTCGGTCCGGTCTCCGGTTCCCAGCGTGACCAGCGCATTGGGCTCCTCGGCGCCCGCACCGAACAGCCCGCGGGGGCGGTGGTATTTGAAGGAGCGGCCGACCAGACCGACACCATTGGCCAACAAAGCGGAGGCCAGACTGTCACCGGAAAACCCCTGCAGCTTTTGGCCGTCGAATGAAAAATCAAGCGGTGCGGTGCGATCGACAACCCCGCCCCTGGCCAGCCGGAAGCCGCTCATGATCCAGCCCTCCCGCCGCGCGCGGGTGTGACGGCACCCAGATCATGGGTCTGGGTGTGGCGCTCGACCACAAGCCATGTCCGGCATACCGTGTGCAGCCAGTATTCCTTGTGCCAGCCCAGCGGATTGTCGCGCAGATAGACGTAATCGGCCATGGCCTCTTCGGTGTCTGGGCGCACCGGTCCGGCATCACCGCGATAGGTAAATTCCCGGGAATCCCGTTCACCGCAATAGGGGCATGGAAGGCGCATCGGACAGGCTCTCTCTAATGCAGATTGGGTTGGGCACCGACGCCCTTTTCATCGATCAATGCTCCGCGGGCAAAACGGTCAAGCCGCAAGCGGTCCGCCACAGGATGCGGCTGGTCATTGGCAATCAGATGGGCAAAGCAATAGCCCGACCCGGGCGTGGCCTTGAAGCCACCATAGCACCAGCCAGCATTGAGATAGAGATTGCCGACCGGTGTCTTGTCGATGATCGGCGATCCGTCCATCGACATGTCCATCACCCCGCCCCACGAGCGCAACAACCGCACCCGTCCCAGCGCGGGCCACAGTGCCATCGCCGATTCCATCACATCCTCGACAACCGGCAGATTGCCGCGCTGGGCATAGGAATTGTAGCCGTCGATATCACCGCCGAACACCAGCCCGCCTTTGTCCGACTGGCTGACATAGAAATGCCCCGCGCCAAATGTGACAACCGTGTCGATCATCGGCTTCAGGGCTTCGGACACGAATGCCTGCAGGACATGGCTCTCGATCGGCAGGCGCATCCCAGCCATGGCGGCAAGCCGCGAGGAATGGCCGGCCCCCGCCAGCGCCACCTTGCCTGCGCCGATAAAGCCTTTGGTGGTTTCGACGCCCGTCACCTTCCCCTTGTCGATGCGCAGGCCCGTGACCTCGCAATGCTGGATGATATCGACGCCCTGCCGGTCCGCTGCCCGCGCATAGCCCCAGGCCACAGCATCATGGCGGACCGTGCCGCCACGCTTTTGCAGCAGGCCGCCCTTGATCGGAAAGCGGGCATTGTCGAAATTGAAGAAAGGCACGAAAGCCCGCACCTGATCGGCATCGAGCAGTTCGGCATCCACCCCGTTGAGACGCATGGCATTGCCGCGTCGCACATAGGCATCGCGCTGGGCATCGGTGTGGCACAGGTTCAGCACGCCGCGTTGCGACACCATCGCATTGAAATTGATATCCTGCTCCAGCCCTTCCCAGAGCTTGAGCGACAATTCATAAAAGGCCGTATTGCCCGGCAACAGATAGTTGGAGCGGATGATGGTGGTGTTGCGGCCGACATTGCCCGAACCGACATAGCCTTTTTCCAGCACGGCGATGCGGCCGACATCATGGTGCTTGGCAAGATAATGGGCGGTCGCCAGACCATGGCCACCGCCGCCCACGATCACCACGTCGTAATGGGCGGCAGGCTCGGGGTTCCGCCAGGCCGGCGACCAGCGGCTTTGGCCGGAGAAGGCATTGAGCAACAGACTGGCAAGTGAATAACGCATGAGATGACCTTAACCCGTCCGCCTGCAAATTCCATCCACAATCATGACCACATCCCGGCAATCACATCCGCATTTTAAGGCCTTTGGGATCGTAGATCGGCTCAGACTGGACAACTGCCCGGCGCCGTTCGCCCAGAATTTCGACCTCCCAGACCGCTTCTGCCATGGTGGCCTGCAGATGCTCGCTGGCGACATAGCCGGTGGCAACCGAACATTGACTGAAATGGCAATAGCCGCCCGAGGTGATCCAGCCGACAACAGCACCGTCCTTCCAGACCGCCTCGTCGCCCAGCGCATCGGCATCTCCCGCGTCGATGGTAAAATGGATGCGTTGCCGTTTGGGGCCCTGTTGCTGTTCCGATAAAGCTGCCGCACGGCCGATGAAATCGGGTTTTGAGAGATCGACAAAGCGGCCCAGGCCTGCCTCGAACGGTCCATAGATCGGCCGGTATTCGCGCGCCCAGGTGCCGAAAAATTTCTCGCGCGCCAGCGACAGCAAAGCCCTGCTGCCGAATGGCGTGATCGCATGGGGTTGGCCAGCCTGCCACAAGGCCTCGAACACCGCGATCTGCTGGTCGGGGCGCATCCACAATTCATAGCCGGTTTCACCGGTAAAGCTCACCCGCCCCGCCATGACCTGATGCAGACCCACCGCCATCGCGGGCCGGAAATCCATGAAGCGGAACGCCTCGTTCGACAGATCCTCGTCGGTCAGCGCAGCCAGCACATCGCGCGCCTTGGGACCGGCAAGTCCGATGCCGACCAGATCGAGCCCAAAGGCCCGCAGAGTCACGCCTGTCGCGGGCAGATGCTGCTCGAACCAGCGCATGTGGTATTTTTCCGCAGCCCCCGCCCCGAACACCATGAAACGGTCCCGGGCGAGTCTCGCCACTGTCAAATCGCCGATCAGCTTGCCGGCGGGATTGAGCATGGGCGACAGACCCATGCGGCCGACCGGCGGCAGCTTGCTGGCCAGCATCGAGGACAGCCAGTGCTCCGCTCCCTCGCCGCTCACCTCGTATTTGGCAAAGGTGGAGGTATCGGAAATCCCGACCCCTGTGCGCACCGCATGCACTTCCGCCTTGACGGCGTTGAAATCGCTGGAACGGTGGAAGGAAAAAGCATCCTTCGTGCCATCGGGCGAGAACCAGAGCGGGGTTTCCATGCCCCAGACCTCGCCCATCTCCGCACCGAGACCCAGCCAGCGGTGATAGAGCGGTGTGGTCCGCAAGGGACGTCCGGCTTCCAGCTCCTCGTTGGGAAAACGGACACGGAACCGGCGGCCATAATTTTCGACCACCTTGGCATGGGTATAGGCAGGCGTCGCCCAGTCGCCATAACGCGCCACATCCATCGCCCAGACATCGAAGCCCGGATCGCCGTCCGCCATCCAGTTCGACAGTGCCAGACCAACACCGCCGCCTTGCGAAAAGCCCGCCATCACCCCGCAGGCCACCCAGTAATTCGGCAGGCCGTTGACCGGACCCACCAGCGGATTGCCGTCGGGTGCGAAAGTGAAGGGGCCGTTGATCACCTGTTTGATCCCTGCGGTCTTGAAGGCAGGAAAATGGTTGAAGCCGACTTCGAGATTGTCGGCGATCCGCTCCAGATCATTGGGCAGCAAAGTCGGGCCGAAATCCCACGGCGTCTGTTTCGGGCTCCATGGCACCCCGTGCCGTTCATAGGTGCCCAGCAACATGCCGCCGCGCTCCTGCCGCATGTAGATTTCACCGTCGAAATCCACCGCGTGCAGCACCATCTTGCCGGTCGAGGCGTTGATCTCGGCCACTTCGGGCATATCCTCGGTGATCAGATACTGGTGTTCCATGGCCAGAATGGGCAGTTCCAGCCCCACCATGCGCCCGACCTCGCGCGCCCACAAGCCGCCGCAATTGATCACATGGTCGCAGGTCACACTGCCTTTGTCGGTGTCGACCCGCCACTGGCCATCGGGCTGCAGCACGGTCGCCAGCACACGCGTCTGGGTATGCACGGATGCGCCCGCTTTGCGGGCTGCGCCGGCAAAGGCATAGGTGGTGCCGTTGGGGTCGACATGCCCCTGGATCGGATCATACATCGCCCCGACAAACTGGCTCTTGTCGATCAGCGGCAGCAGGCGTTCGGCCTCGTCGAGCGACACAAGCTCCAGCTGCATGCCCATATAGCGGCCTTTGGAATGGATATTCTTGAGCCATTCCCAGCGCGCCTCGGTGGCGGCCAGCATCAGGCCCTCGGTCATGTGCAACCCGACCGACTGGCCGGAAATGGCCTCGATCTCCTTGTAGAGATTGATGGAATATTGCTGCAGTTTCGAGACATTGGGATCACCGTTGACCGTGTGCATCCCGCCTGCCGCATGCCAGGTCGACCCCGAGGTCAATTCGAGCCGCTCGATCAGCGCCACATCGTGCCAGCCTTTTTTGGTCAGATGGTAGAGCACACTCGCACCCACCACACCGCCACCGATCACCACCGCCCGATAATGTGTTTTCATATCGTTCAAACCCGTCAGACGCACTTCAACCCGATCGGTCCGCATCATTGCCTCCGCCCCCGCCGATGTCAAAGACCGGTTGTGTCGGGCACCAAGATCGGTCAGATTGGCGCATCAGGGATCGGGGACTATCGCTATGGCTTTGTTGGGCAAGGGCGTTTTGGCAATCTGGAACGGGATGACCCCCGGTTTCGAGGAGGAATTTACCCGCTGGCATGTGCAAGAGCATATTCCAGAACGGGTCGGCTTGCCCGGTTTCGAGCGCGGTCGGCGCTATGTCGCGGTCGACGGGCATCCGCAATTTTTCAATTTCTATGAAACCCAAAACGTCGCCGATCTGGAATCACCCGCCTATAAAGAGCGGCTGAACAATCCGACACCGTGGACACTGGCCACGGTCAAACAATTCACCGACACCTCGCGCACCTTGTGCAATGTCGCCCTGACCCGCGGACGCGGCGAGGGCGTGTTTATCGAGACCATCGAGCTTGAGACCACCAAAGGCGATGACGTGTTCACCGCGACCTTCGAATCCGCACTCGACCATCTGGCGGGTCTGGACGGCGTGGTCGGCCTGCATCTGTTGCGCGGACAGATCGGCCAGGACCAGACCATGACCGAGGAAAAGAAATTGCGCGGCGCACCCGATCGCGAGGTCGCCTGGCTGCTGCTGATCGAAACCATCGACCCCGAGCCGATGATCGTGATCCGCGAACACGCGCTGACCGACGCCTTCCTGACCCAGATCGGCTCGAGCAAGATAAAACGCGGGATCTATCGGTTGCAATTCAGTCTGGGCAAGATGGAATTGTTGCGGGGGTAAAGATCGCACGTCATGCCCCTTGCAGGGCAGCCCTGCTTCCCGTTCGCGGCAGAACGGGTCTAAAGGCTTGAGCCGTTGGCAGGATCCGTGCCAATAATCGGACGTTGAGTTGTTTGTTCGCTTTGCTGACCCGATTGGCCCGATGTCTCCCATCCACACATCCTTTCTGGCACGGTTGCAAAGTGAAGGCTGGCGCACGGCGGCGTTTATCGTACTGTTTACCTGTGATGCCGTCTCGCGTGCGATGCTGCTGTCGGTGGTGCCTCTGCAGGCCTATGAACTGTTGGGCGAGGCTCGCAAGGTCAGCCTTGTGTATTTTTTCGTAGCCTTTACCGGACTCTTCACCATTCTGGTCGTTCCCACGGTTTTGCGGGGGTTAAGCCGCAGGCTTGTCACCTGTCTGGCGCTGGGGGCGCAGATCGGCAGCGTGGCTTTGCTGGCCTCCCACACCACCACCGGACTGGTCTGCGGATTGATCCTGCAAGCGCTGGCCTATGCCTCGATGGATGTGATGCTGAGCCTCTATATGCTCGACCATATTCCGCGTCGCGAACTGAACCAGTTCGAGCCCAGGCGCATGATGATTGCCGGTGGCTCCTATGCCATTTCGCCCTGGATCGGTGTTGCACTGCACCAGAATGTCGCGCAATGGACCACCTACGCGGTGGCCGCGATGGCCTCGCTGATCCTGATGGCGGTGTTTCTGGCCATGCAACTGCAAGCCAACCCGGCCATGACCTCCAATACGGTCGCAGGCACCAATCCGGTCAAGCTGGCAGGCCGCTTTATCGGCCAGCCCCGCTTGCTGCTGTCCTGGGTTCTGGCGTTCGGGCGCAATGGCTGGTGGGTGGTTTTTTTCATCTATATTCCGATCTATGTCACCAGTGTCGGCTATTCCCCGGCGGTTGGCGGCGCGCTGGTGACCATCGGCATGTTGCCGCTGATCCTGACACCGAAATGGAGCAGACTGGGCCGCCGCTTCGGGATCCGGAACCTGCTCAGCCTGGCCTATGGCATGGCGGGGATCGGCAGTATTGCGGCTGCCATTGCCGCCTCGCTGGATATGCCGCAAACCAGCATCGGCCTGTTTTGTCTGGCGGCCCTGTTTGCCTGCATGATCGACGGCGCGGGCAATGTGCCGTTTTTACGGGCGGTCCGCCATTATGACCGCACGGCCATGACCTCTATTTTCATGACCTTCCGCCATATCAGCCCGATCGTTTTCCCCGGCATCATGGCCTTTGTGCTGTCGTTCCTGCCCTTGCCATTCGTGTTTGTCACCAGCGGCGTGCTGACCCTGACCATGGCGGTATTTTCGCGGTTTTTGCCGCGCAGCCTCTAGACAAAAAACCTGCCGGATGGCTCCGGCAGGTCTGTGTTCATTCCGATACAGCAGGGATCAATTTTCGAGGTTCTTGGCAGGCGGATAATCGCGGGAATAGACCGGGTTGGCCAGAAATTCCTTCGGATTATAGGTCCAGAACTGCGAGAGGTTTTCGTAGGTCTTGACCACAGAATTGACCAGACGTCCTTCCTTGCGCACAACCTTGCGGATGTAGACATTGCCGACGACATTGCCGTATTCGTCGAACGACACTGGACCACGGCAGGTGTCGACCTTGGTGGCGCGCAGGGCTTTCATCAGGGCATTCTTGTCTTCGACATTGCCGTTGATCGCCTTGATGGCTGCTTCCAGAATCGCACCATTGGCATAAGTTGCCGCGCCGTAGAACCCCGGATCATAGCCTGCTTCCTTGCGGAAGTTGGCCGCGAACTGCTTGTTGATCGGGTTGTCCAGTTCGGCCGAATACCAGCAGGAGGTGATGGTGCCGAGCGCTTCGTCACCCATGTTGCGCAGAACAGACTCATCGAGATGGGTCATGCCGCCAACGATCGGCAGCTTGTCCTTCAGACCGTATTCGACGAACTGGCGGGTAAAGCGGAAGCCGTTCGAGCCTTCGAACGCCGAGAAGATCGCGTCAGCCTTCAAATTCAGCTGGGCGATATAGGTGGCATAGTCGGGTACGGTCAGCGGAGCCCAGAGCTTCTGGACAATCTTGCCGCCGTTTTCTTCGAACACGCGCTGGAAACCGGCGCACATTTCATGGCCATAGGCGGTGTCGGAGCCGATGGTGATGATCTTTTTGTATTTCAGTTCCTTGGCGCAATAGTCGGCCAGTGGGCTCGAGCATTGCGACGAGGTCGAGGTCGCACGCACGAACCACGGGTTCGGCTTGCGCTGGGTCATGTCTTCGGCCGCTGCCACCGACAGGGTCGGCACGCCTTTTTCCGCGATATAGTCCTGGATGGCCAGTGCCTCGAATGCCGCTAACGGGCCGATATAGCAATGGACCTTGTCGCGCTCGAGCAGTTCCTGGGCCTTGGTGCGGGTCTGCTGCGGATTGCTGGCGGTATCAGCCGAGAAGATTTCGACCTTGCGGCCGGCGATCATATTGTTGCGCTCTTTCATATACATGAGCAGACCGCGTTCCATATCGAGACCACCGGAAGCCAGCGGACCGGTTTTGACGGTCAGCAGACCGATGCGGATGGGCTCCGAGGACTGGGCGTTGACACGCGTGCCAACCAGCGAAGCCAGACCGGCTGTCGCTGCCCCTTGAACCAAAGTACGCCGAGAGAGTGTCATAGTCGTTCCTCCTGTTGCAGTTTATTAAAGTCGTTATTCATTCATCCGATAATCGGCAACAGGACATAATTGTCATGCTGTGGATCGATATGGATGGTGGTGGTTCCGCCAAACACCGACAGCGGACGATCTCTGGGGTCATCATGCAGGAATGGACCGCAGCCGAGCAACTCATTCTTGAAGTTCGAGAGTTTTTTTCCGGTCGTTTCCTGCCAGATATAATCGCGGCCGCGGATGCTCAATGCGACACGATGGCCAGCTGGCACGACAATGCCGCTCGGCCAGAATTCCACCTCGACCTCGACAGGCTCGCCCGGCACCAGCGGCTGCTTCTCGTCATGGGTATGATAGGGCCGATAGGGTTGGGTCAGCGCAGGATCGAGCTTGCGGTGGGAGGCGCGCAGCCAGCCCTGGAAAATCGGGGTATGCGGATCAATCGCACCGGGGAAAGTCACCTCGCGCAGATCGGGGGTGAACACCCGGACCACAAGGAACAGATCGGCATCCTCGGTGGTCGAGGAAATCCGCAATTTGGCGGCCACCGGACCGGTGATTTCGGTCTCCTTGTCCAAGGGCTCGGACAGGAAAGTCAGGCCATCGCCCATCGCGGCAAAGGACACGGCCTTTTGGCTTTTGGGTGGCTCGAGCGACAGGGTCTGGCGGTGCGGATCGAGATGGAACTTGGTCCATTGCGTGCGGGCCAGCGGCCATTCATGTTCGTCGCGTTCGACAAAGCGGTCGGTGTGGCGGACATTGAGTTTGACACGCGGCTGCTGGTCCCAACCGTTCTTGTCGCCCTTGAGATAGTAGTCGAAAAACCGCAATTGCAGATCGCGGCCGTAATCGGTGTAGAAGTGGGTCCAGTGTTCGAGACCGTGGATTTCCAGCCATTTGTCCTTCGAGGGGGCACGCACGAACCCTTCGCAATTGCCGCGCGGATGCAAGCCCTGCCCGCCCCAGTTGGAGGCTGACAAAAACGGTACTTCGACATTCTCCCAGACCGGCGAGCGGTCCTTGTGCCACTGGTCATCGAGTGGATGGGCGAGAATTTCATCACCGAAACTCAACAGGTTTTTGGCCAGCTCATCATCGCTGAAACTCTCGTCGCCGCAGACCAGCATGCCGTTGAATTTCGAGGTCGGGCCGCGTACACCTCGTCCATATTGCACGGTCTTGACCTGCATGTCGTACCAGTTGGCAAAGAAGGTACACAGGATGCCGCCGTGATAGGCACCGTCACGGTAGAAATCGGCAAAGCCTTCCCAGATACACATCGCAGTCAGATGCGGCGGCTTGAGGGAAGCGACATGCCACTGGTTGCTGCCATAATAGGAAATGCCGTTCAGCCCGACCTTGCCGCTCGACCAGGGCTGCACACCGGCCCATTCGATACAGTTGTAGTAATCCTTGGTTTCGCGCGGCGAATAATGGTCGATAAACCCCGGCGAGCGGCCCGCACCGCGGGAATCGACACGGATGCAGATATAGCCATGCGGCACCCATTTTTCCGGGTCGACCACTTCCCAATTCTGGTATTTGTTGCTTGATCCGTAAGGCACATCGGGATGGGCCGCGATCATTTCCGCCCAGGCACTCGGATAGCCGTCCTGAAAAGACAGGCCCTTGGCATAGGGGCCATAGGTGAGCAGGACCGGATATTTCCCTGCCTTGATCGGGCGGAACACATCGGCTTTCAGCACGATACCGTCATCCATCGGAATTTCGACATCCCAATCGATCGCCATGCCGTCCTGAATGACTGTCTTGACCATTTGATCGTCCTTGCTTTGAAGCGCCTGTATTTAGTGTCTTGTTTTGTGCCCATAAATCAGCAAGTTATGCTCAACCAACAATCCAGAGACCCAAGGGAGAGCGCAATGCTGCAGATGGAGATGATCGAGATCGCGACCGACAGTGAACCGATGCACGGGCTGTTCTACCCCGCGCAAGGCCATTGCCGCGGCGCCGTGATGCTGCTGCATGGCAACTGCCATAATTTCTATACCGGCCCGTCGCGCTTTCTGCCGCCGGTCCTCACCAAAGCGGGTTTTGCCTGTCTGGCCTTCAACCGCCGCGGCCATGACATGGTCACGTCCACCTATGGCCGCGAGATCGGTGGTGGAGCGTTCCAGACCTCGGCGCAGGCGATGGCCGACAACAATCTGGCCGCACTCTGGCTCAAGCAGCG
>Ga0114963_10002871_pt1 | contig 11766 bp, 6 predicted proteins | sample C_131016_EF_Meta_FD_87019 | JGI IMG/M metagenome (GOLD analysis project Ga0114963, IMG submission 87019) | Freshwater microbial communities from Lake Croche, Canada to study carbon cycling - C_131016_EF_MetaG | ecosystem: Environmental > Aquatic > Freshwater > Lake | place: Lake Croche, Canada...
TTCGGTACCGCCGATCTGATCAAGATCCAGAGCGCTGATACCATACACATGGTTGACTACAAGTTTGGCTGGGGTGCCATTGACGATGTCGAAGGCAATGATCAGTTCATCATCTACGCCCTCGGTCTGTTCGCCAACATGCCTTATGTCCAGACGATCAACGTTCACATGGTGCAGCCGAAGCTTAACGTCGTTGACCAGCATACCTTCACCCGCGCTGACGTACCCTTCCTGCACGAGTCCATCAAGCAGGTGCACGATGAAGTTGTTGCCTTCGAGCGCACCAAAGACTTGAGCCTGCTCAACGTTGACCCCATCAACTGCGAGCGCTGCCGCCATCAAGGCAGCTGCCCCAAGTGGCATGAGCTCGGCATCGCTACCGCCGAGGTAGTCAACGAGAACAGCCTCACCAAGTACGAGGAGCCTAAGAACCAGCTGATCCCCGGGATGATCCCCGATTTGATCAACCAGAGCTGGGACGTAACTAGCGCTGACCCTGTCCGCGTCGCACAGTTCCTAGCCTGTGTGCCGGCCTTCGAGGCATTCCTCTCCAAGTTTAAGAAGTTCGCCCTCGAGGTTAACAACCAAGTAGGCGAGCTACCCGGATTTTCAGTCGTATCCACGGCTGGGAAAAGCGAGCTCATCAGCCCCGTTGATGTTGTAAAGGTAGTGTCGGAGAAATTCGACCTGACCCCAAACGAGATCATCGGGACGATGAAGCCGTCATTAACTGAGCTCAAGACGCTGGTGTCTTCCAAGGCGCCGCGAGGTGACAAGGCCAAACATGCGGAGGCAGTCGTAGAGGCTCTCTCCGACAGCGGCCTGATCCTCCGGCAGGAAGGCGGCAGCTACTTGAAGCGCAAGGCAACAAAAACAAAGTAGAACCTAAACAAACATAGTAATATGGCACGTACAGAACTAAAACCACTGGGCAAGCCCCAGACCCCGGCAGCCTCCACCGAGGCAGCACCCGCACCCCGCAAGTTGGGGGAAGTCAAGCCCGTCGCTAAGACTGGCCTCCAGCCTTTGGCTCCCGTAGCTGAGGTTATCATTGAAGCTCCCGCTCAGATTGTAGAAGAGGTCGTTGTCGTCGAGGAAAATCCTGCTCCTCAAGACAATGGCGTTTTGGTCGTCCGCGAGGAAGCACCGCTCGTCGTCGCCTCTGCAGCTGCCCCCGCTTTTGTGCTAGGTCAGGTGTCCGGTCCGATCGACCAGAGCGACATCTATCGCCCACGCCTCGAGCTCTCACAGTCTGTGGGACCGCTCATGGAAGCAGGCTTTGCCCCCGGTCAGATCGTTCTGGCCAAGGAGCACGCCATCTGGGCTGACGGATACGATCCCCTCAAGATCACCCTGCTCGCCTCGCGCAAGCAGTTTATCGAGGATGTACCGTACGGCAGCGGTCAGGAGCAGCGCATCTTCAACTCCCCTCAGGAAGTGAAGGCAGCCGGTCTCCACACCGAATGGTACGACAACACCCCGCCCCCAGTATTCCCACGCTTAACCTGTGTGGCTTTGATCCAGAAGCCAGACTACGTCGAGGGATGCGAAGCCTTTGGCCTCGAGGTGCAGGGCAACCTGTACGCGATCGCCGAGCTACGCTGGGATGGCGCTGCCTACAGCCGCGCTGCCAAGACCGTCCTCACGGCGGCCTCAGGCATTCTCGGCAAGGGTCTGCACCGCGGAATCTGGAACTACTCCTGCGAGCGTGCAAAGCTCAAGGTGAATACCGTGACGGTTCCCGTCATCAAGTTCGCCGGCATGCACTCCGAGGAGTTTGTCAAGGCCGTCAGCGACCTCGCTTGGTAATATGAACGTCACCCTCTCCAGCTTTTCGCAAGTTCGGGGTGAGGTGCGAGGCTATTGGGAGTGCAGGGTCCTATCCCCTGCCCTCCTCTGGGCTTTCCCTGCGCTCTCCAAAGCGGGAGCGCAGATTACCTACGCCGACGTGGACATTGGCTACGGCAGGCCATCATTCTGGCCGGCTGCAGTCAGTGAGCCACTCAACACCGAAATGCCAACGCACTCAGATCAACCCGGTTTACGAAGCCTCAAAGATGAAGCTGACCGGTGCTGGGACATGGCATTTGATCAGATGACCGAACGCGGAGAATGGTTGCGCCTTATGGGAGCTCATAAACACATGGCTTTCACGCTACTCACACCATTCATCGAACTCCCGTTCACCCTTAGAATTGAAACAAAAATAGAAACTTTTCAAAATTTGCTTAACGAACTTTGCGCTGAAAATCAATACCCGGAGACCCGCTTACTAGGATACAAACTATGCAACGAGACAATGTACGACCCAACAATAACTGCACCGGAATGGGTGCTCAAACGACTATAAAATATGCTGCAATCGACTTTGAAACTACATATCACAAAAGCCAAGTTGACATTGGTTCACTGGGAGTATGGCATTACCTACGCCATCCTCGCTGCACCATTTACATGGTCTCTGTTTTTACGGAAGCTGGAACTTTTGTGGGTCACCCTGCTGATTTTGATTTTGAAAGCATACGTGATTGTGAGTGGATTTCCCACAATGCAGCTTTCGATCAAGAAGTTTACATCCGGCTTCAAGAACTTGAGTTAGCCCCCGACTGGATGCCACGCAAGTGGCATTGCAGCGCCAACATGACGGCGTTCTTTGGTGCCAGCGAGCGCAATCTCGCTGACGCTGCCCGCGTGCACTTGGGTCTCGACCTGAGCAAAGACGTGCGTGATGCCATGAACAAGAAGACGTGGGACGACATCCGCAGGGACGAAGCTTTCCACGAAGAGGTCAAAAGCTATGCCTTGCGTGACGCCGAAGTTTGCTATGCCCTCTGGATGGCGAAGAAAGACCAGTGGCCAGCCCGGGAGCAGGAACTAAGTGCCTTGACCATGAACCAAGTCCGCCGCGGTCTGCCTTGCGATCAAGATTATTTGAACGCGAGTATTCAGAACCTGTCGGTGGCTGCATTCGAGGCCGTGCACCGTTTGCCTTGGGCGGATGGGGATGAGGAAAAGGCATTATCGGACATCTTGTTTGCCGCGGAATGCCGTAAGCTTGGCATTGAACCCCCGCGCAGCAAGGCCAAGGGAAGCCTCGAGGCACTTGACTGGGAAGAGCAGCACCCGGAAATCAACTGGATTGCTGACCGCCGCACCTACTTGCGGGCAAACCTCCTGCGTACCAAGCTGCTAACCATGAAGGATCGTATCCGTGATGATGGCCGGATCCATTTTGGCGTCAAATACTTTGGCGCTCACACCGGTCGCTGGTCTGGAGATACCAAGCTCAACGTTCAGGGATTGACCAAGGAGACCCTTCACGGCGCCAATCAGCGCCGAGTCATCTGCGTGCAGGATCCCTCGAAAAAGCTCATCATAGCCGATCTTAGCCAGATCGAGCCGCGGGTACTTGCTTGGGTCGTAGGCGACTGGCCGTTCCTCGAGATCTGCCGTACGCAATCCGTATACGAGGCACACGCACGTCTTACGCTTGGGTGGAAAGGCGGTGTTCTCAAGAAAGAGAACCCCGAGATGTACGCCCTCGCAAAGGCACGTGTTCTGGGTCTCGGCTATGGCTCCGGGCCTACGACTTTCCGCGAGTTTGCTAAAATCTACGGCGTCAATCTTACCCCTCAGGAGGCCAAGAAGACTGTCAACGATTTTCGCACAAAAGAATATCGAGTCGTTGATTTCTGGAATCAGCTCGACGAAGACCTGAAGCTCAGCGCCCGTAGGGAGGAGGATTACGTTGTCCCTCTCCCCTCCGGTCGAGACTTGATTTACCGCGATTGCCATTATGCAAAGACCTCGACAGGAAAGACTAACGTAAAAGCCCGCATGAGCGGAGGCCGCTGGGGTTTTACGTGGGGCTCCAAGATTGCCGAGAATGTCATTCAGGCCATTGCCCGTGACGTTTTCTGCGAGTGTCTTTTAAGACTTGAAGCCGCCGGCCTACAAAGTATCTTTACCGTCCACGACGAGGTGATCCTCGAGGTGGATAGATCCGTTACAACCCATGAAGTTCAAGACATCATCAAAATAAATCCAGACTGGATGCCAGACGTTCCGCTCGATAGCGAAGCCGAGGAATCCGATTACTATAAAAAATAAACCGATGAACGCAGTCCTTTTTCCCTGCCTCAAGAACCTAGCTCAGACCGACACGCATGAAGAATGCCCTTGGCTTTATCAAGCAAACCCTTTCTCAACCGAAAACGCCAATGCCTACAAAACATGGCGCAAGCAGCCCAATACCGAGCACCTGTTCTACAGCGGAATCGTTGGACAGGCGCCTACTATTAGGGTCTCTGAGAATAACCCACCCCGCGAGATTCGTGCCATCGTTGCCGACTACGACGCGCCGATCAGCGACGAAGGGCTGACCGAAGGTCTCAAGCAGGCAAGTAAGTATTACACGCCGACAATCGTTCACCGGACACCTACCTCCGGTGGTTTCCGTTTGATCTGGCTGCTTGAGAGACCTCTCCTGCTGCCCAATTATGACGTAGCCAAGCGGTTCTTAAAGGCCGCTGCAAAGTATCTCCATGCAAAGAGCCTACTTGCCGGATATGACGATCAGGCATTCGAGAACCCTAACCTCTATTACGATGTCGGTCACTCATGGCTCGAAGCCGGAGGCGATCCGATCCCTTGGGTCGATGCCTGCGGCTGGCTTGTCAAGGTCTCTGAGAAAGCCAAGTGGTCAGGCGATACCGTGCCTATCGAGATCCTTGCTGCCGAGGTAGCCGACCGGTTCCCCGGGCGCTGGCAGGGAGAATTTGTCGAGGGTGCCCGCGGCTGCAGATTCTGGGACCCAACCGGTGACAATCCGACTGCTGCCATTGTACGCCCGACCGGAATGCAGTGCTTTACTGGACTCGAGCCATTTGTCCCGTGGTCTGCAATCTTTGGACGCGGGTTTGTCGAGAAGGTATCTTCCCGCAAGCTTGGGGAGATGCTCGAGGGCATCTATTACGACGGCGACAACTATTGGATCCAGAGCCCTACGGGCAAGTGGGAACCGCATGCCGAGCGAGAGATGTCGCGTCACCTCAAGGTGTTTAACGGCCTCTCCGCCGATCGTATCGAGGGCAAGACTTTTAGCGAGGTGGACGAGGCTCTGCATTTGATTGGCCAGAATTGCAGGGTGGGAGGTGCCGCCCCGTTTATCTTCCAGCCACCCGGTCCCATCGACTTCATGGGCGAGAGGATTCTCAACATCTCCAACGTCAAGGTTCTCCCTGCCGCGGAAGAGGCCGGTGAGTGGGGTGAGAATTTTCCTTGGGTCGGTAACTTCCTCACACAGCTATTCGAGCCGGACGGTCAGCTTGAATTTATGCTCGCTTGGCTCAAGCGTTTCTATTGCAGCGCCCGTGAGGGCAAGCTGCTGCAGGGTCAGGCGGTATTCCTTGCCGGCGATACAGGCCGCGGAAAAACGTTCTTCTCCAACCGTATTGTCGGGGCTTTAGTCGGCGGCCATGCCGATGCCTCGCAGTATTTGATGGGCAAGACCAACTTTAACAAGGATCTCTTCCACAAGCCATTTTGGACAGTGGACGATGCCTTGCCGGGCGACAATAACCAAGATCACAAGGCATTCGGTACAATGATCAAGCGGGTTACCGCAAACAACATGTTCGAGTTTCATGCCAAGTTCCGTGACGCCTGTCAGGTGGCTTGGAGTGGCCGAGTCATGGTCACCGGTAACCTCGATGCGGACTCCCTGCGTATCATCCCTGATCTGGACACCTCGATCCTCGACAAGCTGCTCCTATTCAAGGCAGCCCCGCGGGTCTCGCACTTTCCAGAAAAGCACGAGCTGGAGGCAATCGTACGCCGTGAGCTTCCGCACCTTGCCGCCTATCTGGTGTCCTACAATCCGCCTGAGCAGGTACTTGACCCAGACCCACGTTATGGAGTCGCCCGCTATCACCACCCGTTCCTCAAGCAGGCCGCCGGTGAGTCTCAGGATGCGTCCACGGTACGCGAGATCATCCAAAAATTCCTTGTGGATCATCCCCGCGACTTCGAGGGCACTGCGGTTGAACTATTGCAGCAGCTCTACATCGAGGACACCAACAAGCTACTCCTCGGGGGTGCCGGCAGTAACCGTGCCCGCTGGATGAGCATTCAACTCGGAAAGCTCGAGGCCAAGGGCGACGGATTCGTACAGACCATCAACTATCGCAACCGAAACAAAATCTGGAGGATTAAAAAGAACCCCTTAGGAGGCGCTTGACCCAGCATGAGCCGCGTTCAAATAATTCACACCTTTGGGGTAATGATTTGCTGCACGCGACTGATATGAAGCAAGATCCACCAAAAGCTGGGCATAGCGGCTCCGAGGGCGTTCGATGCGACCTAGCTCATCCGTGAAGAAGCAATATCTTTTAGCCAAAGTGTCTAAGTAAATCTGGTATCCGCTGACAACTGCATACGGCTGCAGGATGCGCTTTTGAAGGCGATACTGAGTGTCGGGGGAGAAAAATGAGTCGTGGCGGTAGCGCATAGTTGAAACGTAAGACAACCGAGGCTATCTCGTCAATCAGAAAGTGCTTCTTCTACCGCATCTCCGGAAGCCTGCACCCAATCATTGTGATCATCCCAATCGTGGTTCAGAGCCTCAGCAACTATCCTTTCTACCTGAGTGGCAATGAGATGCTGCTTGTGGTAAGGGGCATCCGGGTGGTCGCCCGGCTCCTCGAGGCTTGGGTTATCAATATCCCACTGGGATACGGCCTCCTCCTCGATGCCGGCCTCTTTGCAGAGAAAGGCTTCGACCATCTCGTGCAGGGCAACTAGGAAGGCACTGCGGTCGTTCTTCTCATGCTCCGCCACCGTCACGTGGAGATGGCCGTCCTCGTTGAACAGCCAATCTCCACAGGTGGGGTACCGCAAGCACTCAGGTGCTTGGGTCTTGAGGGTTATCTTCATGCCTCTTCGTCGAACATGTTGAGTCCGAGCTCTTCCAGACGCTCACACTCTTCCTTGATCGAGTCGATGGCAGACATCTTTGCCTCTAGGTAGTAACCGGTGACCTGCTCGGCATTCTCAACGGCGTCGTCGAGAGCTTCCTGCAGGGTATCTCCGAGGCCGATGACGGCACCGACTTCGGGGAGTCCGCAAGCCTGAGGGATTGCGTAGTAGATGCCATCAATGCAGGTAGCGTTACGGAGCTTGACGCGGTCACGCAGCTCAGGCGGGAAGCTGACAGGCTGCCATCCCTTATCTGCCCAGCTGCTGTGCAGCATGATCTCGGCACCGTACTTGGCGACAGCCTTGGGCTCGACAACGATCCCGTTAGCTCCTGCCCAGACGCACTCCGCCAGATTCTCGTACTGCTCTTGGTAGAGCTCGTTTGGGGGTGAGGGGGCACGTCCGCAGAGATCAATCATGTAGGGCTTCATGTCCTTTCCTACGCGAACCTCGGTGGACATAAACCCGCGCCAGTTATAGGCAGCGAATACGGGCTTCATGCGCTCGTTGAAACGGGTCACGACCTCGGGGATGTCCTCGTACTTCTTGAAGATGGAAGCAAATCCTACGTCCTTGATTTCAATACCAGAGATTGTGTGTTCAGGGTAGTGAGCCTCGCCGGCGTCGTCAGTAATGACCCAGCAATCGGTTCCAACCTCGGCGCAATCGGGCAGAGACTCCTCGACGGTGAACTCAATGGTGTGTTTGAAGGCACCTAGATTGAACTCAACCTCGTCGAGCTTGGGCTCGACTTCTTTGTAATTGGCGCTGTGGAAGGTCTCAAACGTGCCGCGGAACTTGTCGATCTTGACGTAGACATCCTCGTTCTCTTTGAGAAAAGCGCGGAGATTGGCCATCCCCTTGATATGGGTGAACTTGCCGACCGGCATATCAAGAGCCTTCAGGATCTCTTTCATCCCTTCGCGCTTGAGCTCGAGGCACTCCCCAGTGCGGCTTCCCCAGACCTTCTTTCCCATCTTCTCAAGCATCTCCTGCTCGTATCCGAAGTAAATGTCAGGGAATACAAAGACATCCACCTCATCAAAGTGAGGTCCGTAGATCGAATCAACGACCTCGATATTTTCGAGCCCGACACCGATCATACCGAGGTTCATCTTGGCAAAAGCCGACTCCCAAGGGACGTAATAATAGACTTTTTTGTACGTCTTAGCGAGCTTGATTGCGATCTCAACAAATAGACCGTTGTCTACCACAAGGGCAACAACGTCAGATGGATCCTTAATCTGGGAGAGGTCAGTGGCCATAAAGTTATTTCTTCTTCCGCATGCCGTGTAGCATGTTTGCTTTGCGTTTCTGTGCGTAGGCAATAGCTACGGCTTGTTTTGGGGGTTTACCGGCAGCAATCTCAGTCTTTATGTTTGACTTGAAAGCTTCCTTCGACGTCGATGTTTTGAGAGGCATGGGCGGAAATGTAGGTTATTTTACCTTGTGTGACAAGTGATTTAGCGATACGTGGCGACCGGAGGTAGGTCAGCTAGGGCTTTCCTAAGGTTGTCCAGCTCAGGAAGAGCCCTCTGGAGAGGCCACGCTAGGCTGGTAGACTTCTGGATGCCCTCGTGCGTGGTCAGACCCTTGACATGGTAGATGTCCTTCAAAAATCCGATCGGCTTGCCGGCAACGCTCCAAGGGTAGGAATAGTGGGTGTTATCCTGAGTTGGACGGGTGCCCTTCTTCACCTCAAACAAACCGACTACCGTGTCGTTTGGCAGGTCAAAGACCCAGTCCGTAGATAGGTCGCGGGCGATGTCGTGAGGCAAAAGACCCATTGCTGCCAGCTCTTTGGAGCTTATCGGGAGCTTGCTGCGCTGCATTTGACCGAGGAACGGCTCCATGTCACCGAAGTTAAGCTTCTTGCCGCGGACAGCGTCAGCAAATTTGCTGAAAGAAGTGATCTGCTTCCATTTAGCCCGGACGTTTTCGTCCATGTCTTTCTTTGTGCTATTTACAATGGCACTGGACATCTCCTTAATCTGGGCATCCAGCTGTTTCTGGGTGACATGCTTGGTGTCGCGGGCTTGCTCCATAGCTTCGACGTATCCGAGCTGACCGGTGGGGTTCTTTAGGTGATTGATCGGGCTCTGCAAGGTGACGGCGACGAGTACGCTGTCGGTGCCATGCTTTTCGGCCAACTTGTTGACGCGGTTGACAAAGGTAGAGGCAGGTCCCTCGTTGGTGAATGCCCAGACGCCCTTGTTGAGCAAGGTCATGTGCTCAGGGCCGCCCTGTGCTTCTACGCTTAGCTTTTTCTTGTCTCCAGTGGGTCCGACATACTTGGTTCCTACGCCCATGCGGTCGGCGGGCAAGGCAAACATCGGTCTGTCGGCATAATCCTCGAGATTGATGCGCTGTGAGGCCGGCAGGAAGTTGACAAGAATCTTGGGCTTAGCGACAAAGTCAGCCTCGGGGTTGGTAACGACAACGTGTCCATCAAGCCTGACCCGTGGCTGCTCTTCCTTGGCCTCGGTTGGTACGATCGTCGAGTCGATCACGTAAGGGAACTCCTTGCCGTTCTCGTCCTCGAGCATGACGGCGTTCATGCCGTGTAGATCCTTGATTTTGATACCGAGATCGTCGTTGACGTATTCCATCGGCAGGGTGCGACGAAAGCCGATTTCCTTCATCATTGCATCGGTCTCCGGTACCGACAGACCCCGCTTGATCTTCAGGAACGGCTGCGACACTTCGGAGTAGAGGCCAGAAGGCCACTTGGTGCCGTCAATGTCGGTACCGGCATTCTGTACATCCTGCAGGCCGCGGAAGGTCAGTGCAGCCTTAGGGAACAGCGTGTTGTGGATCTGCAGCGAGTCAAAATAATCCGCCCACGTGGGGTAGTAGGGGTTCGGGGTACGCTTTACGACGTCAGGCCCGGGAGGGAACGACACTTGGTGCTCACCGCCTGCTTCAGAGCCATCGAGCTGCCATTGCTTGTGGAATGGCTCTGGATCCCGCATGAGACCATTCTCTTCCGCATGCTTGCGGAGAGCGGCCTCTTCTACCTCTTTCCGAAAAGCGCTTCCCGAGGCTCCCTGTACACCTTCTGCACCTGAGCTTTGCGCTCCTCTGGCGACAGACGCGAGCCCGCCGAGAAGTCGATTCCGGTCGTCTTCGCTTTGGCCTCCAGCTTGGATGCCAGCTCTTTCAGCTTGGGTGTCACTTTCAGTTTGTTGTTCATCAGTAGGGGAAGTCTCCTCGGTTTGTGTTCCCTCGTCAACGCCTTTTTTGGCAGGTAGGTAGCGGATGTCGGAGGATTCCGGATTGAACCGCTGCGAGAGAGGGATTAGATTTCCTTGGTCGTCGTAGGTTGCAGGGTCTGCTAGTTTAAGCTGTGATGGTTCAAAAAATACTCTGGTTGGCTCTCCATCCTGTGAAGCAAATGTTTCAATAATTGAATCATACCCTTGCTGTTTTAAATAATCAGTAAGAGACAACCCTGATTCTGTAGCTTTATCCCTAGCATTCTGGATTTCTTCTCTTGAATTAAAAGTTATTGGATTGTCTTGTTTTCCATAAAGCGAAAGCGTTTTGCCATAAAGTTCTGCTTGTTGTTTTCCGCCTGTATAGATTCCTGAACCTAGCAATCCATATTGTGATAATTTGAATTCATTAAAATCTTTATTTGTTCCATGATATGTTCCGTATTTATACCCCGCCTTCCTCGCTGCCTCATCAACAAGCTTCTGCGCCTCTTCGGTGTCTCCGGACTCAACGGCCTTGGCGTGTGCTTCGTCCATCTTAGCCGGCAAATAATTCACTCCAAAATACTTTGAGGTCTTGGGTGTCTTGAAGATCTCGCGACCCTGCTGTACTTCGGTGAGTTTGGTCTTTTTGAACATTGCCACGGCATCGAAGGCACCGTTGTATGACTTGGGGCTGAAGTATCCGGCATAGCCAGCGTCCTCGATCATGTTGTCCATCTTCTCGCGGTTCAGCATGCCGGCGACACCGAGAGGATCCTTCTCGAGGTCATAGATGCTATTTCCGTCAACCTTGGCCACGTACGGGGTACGACCGCGCATGATTCCTTCGTAATTCCGGTCGTTGTTCAGGTAGAAGTAGGTCTTGGGGGCACCGCGGAGATCGCCCGGGGTGGCAGCGCCTTTGCCGAACTTGCTAGGATCTGCCGACTTGAGGCCGTGGGCACCAAAATGCACGAGATCGAGCTCCCCACCGACGCTGCCTTCTTTTTCTTTGGAAGGGTGCTGGACGGTGAGCTTTTTGGCGGGCAAGAAGCTCATCGTGCTGCGATCTCCGTATACTGGATTTTTAACAAATACCGTGTTACCTACGCTAATAGCCTGATCACCGCCGGTTACAACTTCGTCGGTAGCTTTATCGTAAAAGAATGAATGTTCTTTGGGGTCAAATCCTACTGGAGTCCATTCGTTAATATCCTTTGGTATGGTTCGGGATGGGTTAAAGTCTCCATTAACCGTAGCAACAGGGAACTTTGCTGACCCTTGATAAATTTTTTCTACGCCGGGTTTAACGCTGAATTGAGGATTGTCTACCCTAGCGATGTTATCATAGCCGATTACGGTTCCTACGGATCCCGGGGTACCAGATTCGTGCACGGTAACGACATAATTTCCAGTGCGGTTGAATGCCGGTATGTCAATCCTAAGAGCTACGGGATAACCTTTTTTCAAGCTGCGGGCAGCCCCAAACTTAGGTTGCTTGGCCGTATCCAAAGCGGCTTTTGCATCTTCCTCGGAAGGCATCCCAAGATTTTGTTTGTTGGTACCGAGCTCTCGTTCAATTTTGGCTGGCAAA
>Ga0114963_10002879_pt1 | contig 11749 bp, 8 predicted proteins | sample C_131016_EF_Meta_FD_87019 | JGI IMG/M metagenome (GOLD analysis project Ga0114963, IMG submission 87019) | Freshwater microbial communities from Lake Croche, Canada to study carbon cycling - C_131016_EF_MetaG | ecosystem: Environmental > Aquatic > Freshwater > Lake | place: Lake Croche, Canada...
CGTAGAAATTTGTAAAGCATTACGTGAGATATCTCAACGTTTTCCGTTTACCCATATTGTTTATCCCGTTCATTTAAATCCTAATGTTCAGGCTCCGGTAAAATCCATGCTTTCCGGTATAAAAAACATACATTTAATTGAACCACAAGGTTATCAACATTTTGTTTTCCTGTTAAAATTTTGTTATTTTATTGTTACTGATAGTGGAGGTATACAAGAGGAAGCACCTAGCTTAGGAAAGCCAGTTTTGTTAATGCGCGACACAACCGAGCGACCTGAGGCTATAGAGGCAGGAACTGTTAAATTAATAGGGGCCAAATCTGAAAAAATAGTTTTGTCTGTATCTAATCTACTTCAAGACAAATTAAGTTATGAAAGAATGGTAAAAGCAATTAATCCTTATGGAGATGGTAAGGCAGTTGGGCGGATAATAAAAGTGTTATTAAAGATATAAATTTGAGTTGTAACCACAAGCAAATTTTAATTCATTAAATCATTAATTTAGTGTAAACTAATCTCATATTAGTTTAATTGATAGTTTCTAGTGGAAACAGAGAATTTACATGAGGATTGCAAGCTGTGAGTAGTGGTTCCACTACACGTATTATTTCAATCTGCACATTAAAACATGAGCATGTATGGAAATTAACATCCCAACTTTTGCCTAAATTTGTTCATGCTGATGAGTATATAGTCTACGTGCCTGAGAAAGAACTTAAAAGATTCTTGAAGATAACTAACCCTGCCGTTAAAGTTCTTTCACAGAATATTCTTGGCTCAGATTATGCTACAAAATTAAAAGCTAAGGTTGATGCGAGTAATAATTCGCTAAGATACGGTTGGTATCTTCAGCAATTTTATAAAATTGAAGCCCTTTTACAACCTGGCGCGGATTTATTAGTGATTTGGGATTCAGATTGTGTGCCGTTAAAAACAATTAAATTATTCGATAATAAACATTTACCTATATATATGAATGCATCAAATGAATTAAATCCGCTGTATTTCCATGTTATCGAAACGTTATTAGGTTTAAAAAGGATTCAAAATCAAACTTTCGTAATCCCAGGATTTCCAATCTTAAACGAATGGGTCCACGATTTTGTAAGTAGCCTTGAGTTACGTCATGACGGGATACCTTGGTACGAAGCAATAATGGCTTGTACAGATTTTAGTAATAAAAGTGGTTTTAGTGAAACGGAGACGCTCGGTACTTGGATCGCAAATTATCATCCGAATTCTTGGACATCAAAAGACATTAAATGGGAACGCGGTGGTCAAAGTAAATTTGGTTATGCAAAAAATTTTACAATTGGTGAAATTATTTCTGTAGGGGAATCTGCAGATATTGACATAATTTCCTTTGAAAATTGGGATTTACGCGGGTTTTGCCTGAGGCTAAAACAATTAAGCGATATTGCTAGTCAATTAAAACAGCGTTTTTGATTTAAATAAGTGAACATCTCTGTACAATTCTGTTTTCAAACTGAAAAAATCTAGTAGTTTATAATTTTATCTCTGTTTGGAGGTGTCAACATTTTTGATGATACAAATGAAGTATATTTTATCTTTCTAGGAAAATCACTTCCAAACTATGTAAATGCGTCTCTTGAACTAGCCCTAAAACATAGCGGATTAAAAGTACACCTTATCGGTAATGCCAATTTATATTCAAAAATTTCTAATCCTTCAATTAATTTTACAGCGGTAGAAGATTTTTATAATCCAGAGGAATTTCAAGTAGCAGCAAGGCGGGTTTGGTTTGATCATACTTTTCGAGATGGTTTTTGGTTAAAAAGTTTAGAGCGTTTCTTTGTTTTAGAACAGTACATGCGCTTTAAAAATTTAAGTAGTGTTTTCCATGCTGAACTGGATCAATTACTTTTTCGAGCCGACCGTTTAGTCACTAAATTAGAAGGTTTGGGGAAAAAAGGTTTGTTTTCACCGGTGTATAGTTCAAAATTAGCTGTTGCATCGATTTTTTATTGTAACGATATTAAATCTCTTCGTTCTTTGGTGGAATATGCTAGTAACGCTGACATATACCCTAATGAAATGGTACTCCTTGCAAACTGGATGCTAAAAAATCCGCTTAATGCCTTTGCGCTTCCAACCTTAGCAGAGTTAGTAAACGAACAATCCAAATACACATTAGAAAAAATTAGAAGCTTGGAATCTAGTGATATTGAGGGAGTAACTGATGCTGCTCAACTAGGTCAATGGGTTGGTGGTATCGATCCAATTCTTGTTCCGATAAATAGAGCACCAAAAAATAAGTTTGTTGATATTAACTCAAGTAATAGCTTGGTGCTTTCTGCTGAGCAACTATCCCTAGTTAAATTTGAATTTAATCAAAATAATAGCAGTTTGATATGTAAATATGGTGACCTTATATCGGTAAATGTTTATAATTTACATATTCACGCTAAAATACATCAGCTTTTACTTCGTTCAAACTCAGAAATTAGTAATTTATTTTGGCTCGCGAACCAAGATCACGCTATTTCGTTCTCAGGAACAAGACGGAGGCAAATTAGGGTATTTATTGAAATGAAAATTGAGTTATTCATAAATAATCCTGAAAAAATAGTTAGAGTTGCACGTAGAAAGCTGAATTCCATTTTAGGCAGAAGACCAAGCAGCTATCCGTTTATCTCCGGGGATACTTTTCGTTCATCGGCTGAGATTGTTTTCGAGGATTTTGATCGCATTAATCTTAAAAAAATTAAATCTGGATATATAATATGTTGTGATTTAAATAAATTTAATTTACTAAAAATTCATGTATTAGATAAAATACATGTATCGGTAATTGTCGTGTTAATAAACTCTGGTATAAGTAGTACTGACTTAATTACTGAAACTCTAGATCAAGGAAATAATTATAAAATATACATGCAAAATCTTCTTGAGCACACCCCTGGGGTAGAATGTTTACCGGTTGGCTTGGAAAATAAATGGCGGGCACGTAATGGAATAAACATGAAATATATAAAAAATAAAGTAATGAACAATCCGAGGAATTTCCGCGTAATGTGGGATTTTGTAATTAATAGTGAGTTTATTGAAACAGTCAATGCCGCAAACATACTTATAGATTGTAAAAATGCTGATAGATTAAATTTAGCTTCGTTAAGACATCGAAGAATTGCTTTATCAAGTTATGCGTTTGTAGCATGTCCCTTTGAGGATAAACCTGATTCGCCAAGTATTTGGGAAGCAATGTATTTAGGGTGTATTCCAATACTTAAGGAATCTTATTTATCAATAATTTATGAATCAATAGGGCTTCCGATTTGGGTTATTAAATCTTACGAAGAATTGAATGAAATCAGCGAAGATGAACTTGCCGAGAAATATTCTACTCTAAAAGTTAGGTTTAATTGTAAAGCTCTTTGGGCGGATTATTGGTTCAAAAAAATAAAATTTGATTCGGAAAGCCTTGGCCATATAAATTAAGGTGTGTCACCAAACCGCTCAGTTTTACGTTCAAACATTTGGTGCGCCCGCAGGGATTCGAACCCCGAACCTTCTGATCCGTAGTCAGATGCTCTATCCGTTGAGCTACGGGCGCAATTAAAATTCTTAACACGTGATGATCGTATCAAATAAAACAAAAATCGCATATCGAATGTGTTAAGTATATGATAACTTAAATTCATGACTAGCCTGATTGTAAAAACTGGCCATTATTTCTTGAAAAATGATTTTTTGTATGATCTAAATCAGAATTTTGTCGGCGGGATAGCTTATAGAAGTCGTATAGTAGAAAATTTAGTAACTATGAAAAGCCAATGTTTTTAGACTTAGGTTGCGGCACAGCAAGTGTCTGTCGGATAATCTCAAAAACATTAAATATTTTGGGGTATGTAATTCAAAAATTTATTTGAGTGGTGCAAAATTAATATAATAAAATTTCAAATGGTCCGTATATATCGATTCAAATATGTAAAACATTTCTCAAACTAGTAAAAACCTAAAGTTTGTATTTTAACTCCAACTTAATATTTTGAATTTATAACGAACTTCTCAGAATAAAATTATAATGCGGGGAGATTAAAATTGATTACGTAATATTTTTCTTATTGCACCTTAAAAATTCAACTTGATCGTTAAAAGAAATAGTGAGTGACCTTAGGTTTTGATTCGGTTTGTAATATTCCTCTAACTCGGATCGATCCTTAAATTCATTTATACGATCAGGCAATACTCCAAAATTACACAGGTGCGCAGCTTCTTCTAGATATTTCTCGATGTGAGACCTGAGCGTTAAAATATCAGATACAAGTGGGTAAACAGCTTCTGGTCTATCGTCAAACGCGAATTCATATTCTTGGATTTTAAGTGCAATAAAATCAGAAAAATCTCTCACATCTAAAATTGGTAATATTGAAGTTCCAGAAGATAAATTTAGAATTTTTTTATTTATTTTTGCTAACGCGATAAGGCTAAAAATTCTTTCGTGTGGTTCTTTTGGGCCAGTTATATAAGGAAGAATAATATCTATAACTTTCAAATTGTGATGTATTTCTGATTTCTTAATCAAAAAATTTGAAAATAGGCGTTTCTGTTCAGAATATTGATCTTTATCAATTCCATTTATGTTTTTGTAAAGCTGGTAATATGAAGATGCTTGAAGCCAAATTACCATGCCCCCTAAAGATAATTCTTGTTCGAAGACAACTCTTGGATACTCGAAATTTGATTCAATTATTTCCTGTTTTGATGCGTTTCGCCAAGCACCAGAAAGATTTATAACAACTCGGGGTTTTGAATCGCTAGAAGATTCATGATTTACCCACTGGGATTCAACCTGGAAATTTAGATTTTGATCCCTGAATATAGGGTATACGCGGTGACCCAATATTTTAAGTTTTTCATTCAAATAACTACCAATAAATCCCCCTGCGCCTATGATTTTTATATTCATTTTAATTCTTGCCTCTATTTATGATTTTTAAATAGACGTGTATAAGAAATAATCCAATGATGTACATAAAAAATTGGTGAAAATATAAACGCAAATAACCCCATGACAAATCTTTCTGTATTATTTGGCAGCATTGAAACTCCACTCCTATTTCTGTTTGTCCATAGGAAAATTGTCGAGCCCCTCAGGCTAGGGAGATACTTATCGAAATTTCTTTGTTTTTCAATTTTTGATTTTATTCCATTTTTTTTAAGAACTATAGAAAATAAAGATTGATCATTACGATGATTTTCAAAACTTGCAATTTGTAGTTGTGGATCGAATTCATCTGAAATGTAAAACCCGTTCCTACGTATGCTATACTCCAACCACTCACTTGATATTTTAAATAATTTGTTTTTCTTAGAATTGCATGAAACCAAGAAGAAAGTTGCACAAATTTGTGGAGAATTTTGTGCTTTTTTCGGTACATTAAAATCTACTAATGCCTCTTTTTTTGTATAGTTTTTCTCGGGCAATAAAGTGTGCTCAACGTATAATGTTTTGCGCTTTGCAAACTTGATCATTTGTTTTAAATCTCGTCTTGCAAAGTAGTTACTATTTATTTCGCACCCCGAACCCGCATATAAGAAAAAATCGAAGGCTCCAAAAGCTTTTAGTGAAATTAGTTTTAATAATATTGGAGTAAATATATACCTGTTAGGTTTTGCAGGTATCTGAATATCAAATTTACCACACAGCTCGGAAAGTTGTGTCCAGTCCAAACCTATGGATTTATCAAATTGATGGCTATTTTCAGCTTGTAGAATAATCCTATCGCGCGCCATCTCAATATTTGCATATTTTTTATCTGTCTCGTTGGGTGATCCACCAAATGTTATGAAACAAATTGTTGTTTTTTTGTTCACGAATTCGCTTCCTTAGTTTTCATATGGTGAACTGTATACAACATTTACTCAAGATTTAGACCTCACCCTACGTTAGACATTAAGTTTGGTTCTTAAAATGAGCAGAAAAGCTTGGTTATTTAACGATAGGATTATGAAAGTAGGAGAGGGTTATTTTGACTGACGAATTAAACGAACAAATCGAAGCTGTTGTAAAGTCGGCATATGCTGAGATTCACAAAACTTCTAATTTTGTGGCTGGCCAATCCCCGATACCCGCAACAGGAAAAGTTTTTGGTGCTCCCGAACTAGAGGCGGCTGTTCGTGCGAGCTTAGATTTTTGGTTAACAGCGGGACCTTATACTGAGAAATTTGAAAGTAGCCTGGCAAAAATTATAGGAGTTCGTAATGCATTAATGGTGAATTCTGGAAGTTCAGCAAATCTCTTAGCAATATCTTCGCTCACAAGCCCTAAGCATGGTGAAAATTCATTAAAGCCTGGCGATGAAGTTATTACGGTCGCAGCTGGATTTCCAACTACGGTAACCCCAATTCTACAGAATGGCTTAATACCAGTTTATGTTGACATAGATTTGTCAACCTATGTTGCAAACGATGCAGCTATTGAATCGGCTATTTCTTCAAAAACTAGAGCAATAATTATGGCGCACACTCTCGGAAATCCATTTAATCTCGATCTGGTGACTAAAATTGCAGAAAAACATAATCTATGGGTGGTAGAAGATAGCTGCGATGCACTTGGTGGTACATATCTGGATAAAAAACTAGGCTCTTTTGGAGATTTGTCTACACTTAGTTTCTATCCAGCTCATCATATAACTACTGGTGAGGGAGGCGCTGTGCTCATAAAAAAAGCAAAACATAAACCTATAGTGGAATCATTTCGTGACTGGGGTAGAGACTGCTGGTGCCCACCAGGAGTCGAAAATACTTGTCTTAAAAGATATGGACACACCCTTGGGCAACTGCCAACTGGATATGATCATAAATATACTTATTCGCACTTAGGATACAATTTAAAATCGGGAGACATTCAAGCTTCAATTGGGTTAGCTCAACTTGACCGATTGCCAATGTTTATTGAGGCAAGAAAATCAAATTGGAATTATTTAAAACACGAACTTTCTGTATTATCTGATTTTTTGATACTCCCTAAAGCTACTGAACACAGTGATCCCTCGTGGTTCGGGTTTGCGATAACAGTTAGAAGTTCGAGTAAAAAATCTCGTAATGAGATTGTGCAAGAATTAAATTCGCGAAAAATTGGCACTCGCCTTCTGTTTGGAGGGAATCTACTCAGACAGCCAGCTTTTCAAGGAAAACCAAACCGTATTGTAGGTAATTTGGTAAATACTGAAATTGTGGCGAATGATACTTTTTGGGTTGGTGTATGGCCTGGATTATCTCAATCTATGCTTGAATATATTGTGGTTTCATTAAAGGAAATTTTAAAAAATAAATGAAGGCAATAATTCTTGCAGGTGGACTTGGTACTCGAATTTCTGAAGAAACTAAGTTAAAACCGAAGCCGATGGTTTTAATAGATGATAAACCAATTCTGTGGCACATCATGAACATCTATGCCAGCCAAGGTTTTGATGAATTTATTGTTGCTATTGGATACAGGGGGGAAGTAATAGAAAATTGGATCAGTAGTCTTGATACTGAGTGGAAAATTTCGACAATGCGCACAGGGCTTGAAACTCAAACTGGAGGTCGGATTCGACAAGTTGTAAATGCATTTGAAGATAAACAGTTTATGGTAACTTATGGAGATGGCGTTGGAAATATAAATATAAGGAAATTGATAGAATTTCATAACAGTCACGGAAAATTAGCTACAGTAACTGCGGTTCGTCCACCAGCTAGATTTGGAGTCTTACAAACTCACAGGGGATTAGTTCAGAATTTTGGCGAAAAAACCCAAACAGACGGTGGATGGATTAATGGAGGATTCTTCGTTATTAAACGGGAGGCTATTGCTGAAATACATGATGATAGTGAGCCTTTCGAATCTCATGCCTTGCCGCGCTTAGTAGATAAAAAACAACTTATGGCACATCACCATATGGGTTTTTGGAAACCGATGGATACCCTAAGAGAGAGGGACGAATTAGCAGAAATGGCGCTAATTAGTATAGCTCCTTGGCTAGAAGGTCTAAAAAATTATTAAGTTTAATTTAGTATAACTAATTTAAATTAAAGTCCTGAATCATTCTTCAAAAAATCTTTTATATCAATTCCACATGCTTCATCTGCCGACATCTCATTTGAAATAATTGATTTCCACCAAGAAAATGTTCGGGTTAATGCCTCTTCTTGATTCCATTTTGGTGACCAGTTAAGGTTTTTAGTTGCAAAATCAGAGTTTAAATCTAGGTAGTTACTTTCTAATTCCATATTACTCTTTATATAATGTAAAATTTCATATTTAAAGTCTTTCCCCAACTCTTTTTTAGCAATATCTAACACATCATTTACTGATAAACTTTGCTCTGTCGGTCCAAAATTAATACTTTCGAAATCTTTTCCATTTAAAAGACCATTGGCAGAATACACATATCCAATTAATGGATCTAATACATGTTGCCAAGGTCGTCTGCTTTTTGGATTTCTAATACTCACTATGTTTTTGGCTACAACAGAACGTATAATATCCGGAACTAGTCTGTCTTTAGACATGTCACCGCCACCGACTACGTTACCAGCCCTTACAGCACAAAGTTTGTGTGATTGGTTAATATTCCAAATATTTTTCCAAGCTGAAATTACTGATTCCGCCCCCACTTTACTCGCACTATATGGATCCTTACCTTTTAATTTTTCATCTTCGCTATATTTATGAGATGTATTGAGATTTTCATAAACTTTATCGCTAGTTACCGAAACAACGGCTGCAGTTTCTTTTAAAAAACTAACTGAATGCAAAAGGTTTGCCGTTCCCATTACGTTAGTCTTAAAAGTACCAAGAGGATCGCGGTAGGATTCTAAGACTAATGATTGTGCTGCAAGATGAAATATGACAGATGGTTTGATTTGAAGAACAACTGATTTTAAAGTTTCTAAGTCACAAATATCTATGAATTTTTCGTAAATTTTACCTTGCCTGTTTACCCTACTATACAATGAATTGTGATCTGGTTCGAGCGATATTCCACACACTTCAATATCCTGTGACTCTAATAACAGCGTAAGCCAAGTGCCCTTAAAACCAGTATGGCCTGTAATCAAAACAGGCCTTTTAATTTTTCTTAAGTTTTTAATAGAATCTAATGTCATGTTTTAATTATAGCAAGTGTGTGTTGCTTATGGTTAGGTATTTGAATCCTAGAATATTAATCTTATTCTTCTTAAAAATGAAATCCATACACTTTTGATAAAAACGTATACATAAAATTTAGTTCTAGGCTGATTTATAGATTCGATTACAGCTTTACGAATAATCCGTTTACTCCTGATTGGATTGAATAAGTCTGGATTCTTGCAGTGGATGTGAAGTGTATATATTGGAGTATTTTTCTTTGAATCTGGATAATAAAAATCTGGAAAGTCTCTTCCAGCACTCATTACAAGTGTTTGCTTGCTAACATCTAAATATGCTCCCGGTGTTGGTTTTCTTATTGAACTAAATCCACGTTTATTACGTGGATCTTGTCCAAAAAGAAACATTCCAATATCAACACCATCGAACACTCCTTTGAAATAAGCAATTGATTCATTATTTTTTTCGTAAAAGCTATTATCATTAGGATTTAATCCATCATAAATTAGTGCAGCGGAGGGTAATATTTGAAAACTGTCTGATTTTATTTTAGTCAAAATACGTAAAATATGCATATCCGTGGTTTTAGAATTTCTTTTTGCTTCTATAATTGTAAGATCCCTTAAATATATTGCAGAGGTCAGGTCTTTTATATACAAACAACTTGCAATTGCTTGATAATTATTAACTATAGGAAAAGCAAACTTAGCTGACGACTCGGATAAAAGTTTAAATGGAAAATCACGAGAAATTATGACATCGGATTCTATGTGTAAAATTTCGCCCTTTATATTTTGCATAAAATCTGCGATAGCTAAAAATCGCACAACTGATAAGAACCAAAAATTTAGCCTGAATGTCTTGTCATGTGTCAACAAACTTTCAAGAATCGACCAGTTGCGCTCTTTCTTATACTCATAATAATTCAAACCTTGTATTGAAAAATTAGATGAGTTTAAATCTGTAATTATATATATATTGTGTTGAGGAAATAACTTTATGGTTCGTTCGATATTTAAAATTAAATACTTAGGTGGTTTTGATAAAAAATGAGCAAATACGATATTCACGTGTGTATGTTACTATGAAATATTATTGCTGCTTAACAGCGTCAACCCTTGTTATTTATATGATTGTGCGTATATTGCGAAATCCAACTGTCTTAGATTTTAAATTTGAAATTAGATAAGTGAGAGAAATTGATTGCCATGCATAAATTGATTAAAAATAGGCAATTTGTAGATATTTTCCAACTTAAATTATACCCTTATTCTTATCAATTATTTTTAATTATTTTGCTATCACCTCTGTCCAGTCAATCTAGAAGGATTTGAGCGCAGCTCATTAGGAATAGAATTAGTGACAAAACTTTATTAAAAACTCATAAGGAGCGACCTAACTGCACAAGTTTTTTCCAATCCACCTCTTTTACCCGAGGTTTTCCAGCTATTTCACCAGAGATTACTTCGGAAGCATTAATTTTTTCCCATGCAAGTTGATCAATTACTTCATGTCCAGATTTTAATAACGCAGTAATCCCTTCAGAAACCTTTGGCTCTTTTAAGTTTTCTATTATTAAATCAGCAACATCACTTGAGTCGCTCTTATTAGTTCCTATTACGCCAGTTGGCCCACGCTTGGCCCAACCTGTCGTGTAAACATTATGTTCAATGTGTCCCGCTATATTGTTGATCCGACCATTTTCAATTGTGATTCCTGGGCACTCAACTGCGTCATAACCAATTGCGGTAATAACTAATCCAGTTTTAATTGTAAAGGTTTCTTTGGTGGGAATAACCTTTCCATCCTCAACCTTATTAATCGTAAATACAACCTCTTCAACGCGGCCATTACCCTTGATCTCTTTTGGGGTAGAGAGAAAGTGAAAGTGCATAGTTCGTTCGTGGTTTGTTGCTTCGCGCTCAGCGATAAGTAACATTGCATCGAGATTGTTCTTCACATCTTTTTCAGGTAAATCTCCCGTGCGAGAAATTGCTGCTTCAATATCTGCCTTACTCATCCACACATTTGTGTTTTTAAGTTTTGGGAGCTCGCGAAGTTCGGGGGACGTAAATGCTGCATGTTCTGGCCCGCGACGGCCATTGATGATTACAGTACGAATTTTGCTTTGATTTAACTTTACTAATGCATGTTCCGCCATATCAGTTTGACCAAGTTCGATTGGATCAATCGCCAACATTCTTGCCACATCCATCGCCACATTTCCAGCACCAATTACTACCGCTGTGTCGCATGATAAATCGACTTCAGTGTTTACATAATCTGGATGAGCGTTATACCAAGGAACAAAATCAGCAGCAGATAATGAGTTGGCTAAATCTTCCCCTGGAATACCTAACTTGCGCCCCTTTGACGCACCGGTGGATAAAACTACTGCGTCATATTGATCTCGTAAATCTTTAAGGGATACATCTTTACCCAACTCAACATTGGCAAATAATCTAAAGTTTGGCTCATTTGCAATCTTTTCAAAAACCTTTGAAACAGTTTTTATCTTTGGATGATCAGGGGCGACACCGCTTCTCACCAACCCCCATGGGGTGGGAAGGCGTTCAATCATGTCGATTGCGAAATTGAGCTCTTCAGTTTGAGCATTTTGTAATGCTTGGGCGGTGAAGTATCCGGCAG
>Ga0114963_10002880_pt1 | contig 11749 bp, 10 predicted proteins | sample C_131016_EF_Meta_FD_87019 | JGI IMG/M metagenome (GOLD analysis project Ga0114963, IMG submission 87019) | Freshwater microbial communities from Lake Croche, Canada to study carbon cycling - C_131016_EF_MetaG | ecosystem: Environmental > Aquatic > Freshwater > Lake | place: Lake Croche, Canada...
CCGAGAGATTGATCAGATTGGCAACCAGCATGCAGATGGCGCCCGCCAACAGCATCAAGTTGAAGGACTCCGCGTAAAGCACCACGCCAACTCCGATAATCAAGGGTAGCCGAAGAAAATCAAGCGTGACGACGACGCTGGCCTCCGCCTTTGAAATGGCGTTGGCAATGCAAAAATGGCCGCTGAGCGCCGTGATACCGATGAGCGTGATCCAGCCCCACTGGCTCAAACTGGGCATCGTCATCGACTGCAAGCTCAATAGCAACGCGACGGGCAGCTGCAGAATAAACATATAAAAAAGAATGGTTGGCGGGTTTTCGCTCGACGCCAGTGATTTCATGCAGACGTAGGCGAGGGAGAAGCAGATGGCTGCAGCGAGCATGCTCAGCGCGTCGCGGCTGATCAGTTCCTGACCCGGGTCGAGGATCAGGGCAGTGCCGAAAAACCCCAACAGAATGGCGCCAGATTTACGCAGGGTGAGCGTTTCCTTCAGGACAACTGCCGCGATCAGCAAGGTCCACAAAGGCGTGGTGAATTCAAGCGCAAAGACCTGGGCAAGCGGTAGGACGCCGATTGCGATGAACCAGCCGTACTGGCCGGCAAAGTGAAAGACATTGCGCAACAGGTGCAGCCCGGGGCGTTTCGTCCTAAATAAATGAATCTTTCTCTGGTGAACGATCACGGCTGAAACAATCACCAGTCCAATCGCGCTGCGCAGAAACAGAACCTCAAACGTGTTGATCTTGCCCGCCAGCTCGCGGGCACCGATGGCCATCCAACAAAACGATGCAATGGATCCAATCATCCAGATCGCGGCGCCGATCGGGTCGGAGCCTTGGGTCGGTGGCGACGGCCTTCTAGAATCGGCGGGGTTTTTTTCTGCCTGCGTGTCGGCAGGGCGGTTCGTGGGGGGCATGAGGGCGGCCCTAGAACCAGTCTTGGGGCATGTCCCGGCAAACAGATTCGCGCTCGCGCACAACCTTCAGCCAGGCCTCGACTTTCGGTAATTCATAAGCGTAGAAATAACGCAGCGCAGCGCGTAAGCCCGAGGTGAGCGATGACGCCGGCGCTTTTATACCGACGGCGATGTCTAGCCAGATCCACGCCAGCACCACATGGCCGAAGGCCTGAAGGTAGGGGGTTGCATTCGCCAAGGCTTCCTCTGGGGAGCCGCTGCTCCAGGCTGCTTGGGTCGCGCTCAGTAACGTGTCCAGAGCGTCACGCAGGGCCTGCGCTGACTCGGGGTGTTCGTGCGCCTTGGCAAGGGTGGCACGCATCTTAAGCTCAAGCGCTTTCAAAGCGGCGCCATCCTGCATGAGCACCTTGCGGCCGAGCAGATCGAGCGCCTGAATGCCGTGCGTGCCCTCGTGGATCATGTTCAGGCGGTTATCACGCCAGTACTGTTCAACCGGAAAGTCGGGGTGTAGCCATAGCCGCCGTGGACTTGGATGGCCAGGCTGTTGGCTTCGAGACACCATTCACTCGGCCAGCTCTTGGCAATCGGAGTAAGAATTTCGAGCAAGAGGTTTGCTTCGTTGGCGGATGATTCGTCGCCGGTGTGGAGTTCGTCGACCAGTCGCGCGCAGTAAAGTTCGAGCGCAAGAGCCCCCTCGCAATACGCTTTCTGGGCCAAGAGCATGCGCTTGATGTCGGCGTGTTCGATGATGGGGACTTGCGGCTGATTGGGATCCTTGCCCCCCGCATGGATGGGTCGTCCCTGGGGTCGCTGGCGCGCGTAGGCTAGCGATGCTTCGTAGCCGGCCATCCCCAGCATCGCGGCGGACATCCCGACCCCGATGCGGGCCTCATTCATCATGTGGAACATGCAGCGCAAGCCATCGCCGGGTTTGCCGACCCGATAGCCGATGGCGCCCGCCTGGCCGCCGGGTTTGAACTTGCCTTCCCCGAAATTCAGCAGCGTATTCGTTGTGCCGCGCCACCCACACTTGTGATTCAGCCCGGCCAGTGCAACGTCGTTGCGTACCCCGGTCAACTGACCCTCAAGGTCAACCAAGTGCTTGGGAACAATGAAGAGCGAAATCCCTTTCACCCCCGGGACCAAGCGCCCTTGGGGATCCGGGATTTTTGCCAGCACCAGGTGAATGATGTTTTCGCTCAGCTCATGTTCACCCGCTGAGATCCACATCTTGTTGCCGTGCAGTCGATAGCGGGGGCCAAGCGGGTCGTCTGCAGATCCTTCACCGTCCGGGACTGCGCGGGTCAAAATGTCCGAAAGGCTCGAACCCGCTTGTGGTTCGGACAGGCACATGGTTCCCGAAAAGCGTCCGTTGAATTCGTTGTGGGCGAAAACCGCTTTCTGGCGTTCAGAGCCATGGGCCATCAACAAATTGGCGTTACCCACGGTCAGGAGTCCACCACCGATACTGACCGAGGCCTTCGAAAAAAACCCGTTGGCCGCGAGTTCGACCACAAAAGGCAACTGCATACCGCCGATCTCGGCGTCTTGCGAGGCACTCAGCAGTCCCGATTCGACATAAGCCTGATGCGCGTCGTGCGTCGCTCGGGGAAGGATCACGCGCTCGCCGTCAAAACGCGGCTCGTCCGTGTCAACCAGCCGGTTAAACGGAGCGAACTTCGCGAGCGCCAGGCGTTCACTAAGATCGAGTACCTGATCGAAGGTCTCCCGACTGTGCTCGGCAAAACGCCCACGCTGTGTCAGGCTTTCGACGTCGATCCAATCGTACAAAAAATAGTCAACAATCGGGCGCATGGGAGCGTCTACTCTCTAAAGTTTGGGGTGCCGACGTGCTGCATCAGCGAGCGCTAACGGGCCGCACAAATAGGTTTTGCGTCGCGCGACCAATCCGCCCGTCAAGATCGTAGAGCGCAGACTCGGCGAGGCCGCACCCGTCGGGCCCAAGATAGGTTTTGGCATCGAGCCCGATCCATTCGCCGCGCGGGCGGCGCAGCAGATTGATCGTGAGGTCTGAATTGACAAAAACGTGGGTGTCGAAACTCAAAACCGTGCTGATTCCGTTGCCACAGTCGGCGGCCACGGCAACGCGTTGATAGGCACTCGCCGTCTCTTCGTCAACGAGTGGCTTGGCGAGCCGAAACCAGACGAAACAAGGCCCATTAAAAAAAGTACCGCTCGCGAGTCGAACTTCGACGAGCTGAAAATAGCCAACCGAATCGGGACGAGCAAAGGGCGGAGAACAGGCGGGACATTCCTGCGGTGGGCTGACTTCGTGGGGGTGATGGAGAACGGCTTCCGGCAACTCGAGCGTTGTTTCGCGCTGGGCCAGCGCCGTAAACCGGGCTACGACTTTGTCGCCGGCACTGAGTTCGGCGGCCAGATGCGCCGCGTTACGGCCCGCATACTCCACCCGAACCTGAATTTGGAGGGGAGCGATGGGTACCGGGCGCAGCAAGTTGGAGGTCAGGCGCCCAATGTGTTCCAGGCCCAGAGATCGGGCTTCTTGCTCGATAGCGCGGCAAACCAGCGCGCTCGGGGGCCCGGCGTGCTGGTGTTCGGGGTGCCAGGGGCCGCGGGTGAGTGCGCTGCTTTCGAAGGCGGAATCGCTGCGTTGCGAGTAAGCGCAATTTGGCAAGACAAGCACGGTCTCAGTCCTGCAGCGATTCAACAAGCGCGATGTAGGCTCGTTTCGCGTCGTCTTGGGCGAGACCTTGTTGGTCCGCCCACGCCTTGTGTTTGAACTTCCCGATCATGTCGTCCGGGCCCTCGGCCGGAGCGTCGCCGACGCTGCCTTGTTTGTAGAGCGCGTAGAGTTTTAAGAGCGTCGCGTTATCGGGCCGATTGGCCAGCCTTTTTGAGGCGACAACGGCAGTCTGAAAATCGTGCTCAAGATCGGACATGGTGGTTTCTCGTGGCTTAGGTTGGGCTGGACAGATATGATTCCCACATGATGACAGAGCCGCAAACCCCCGTTCAAATGTCCACGGATGCTCACGGCGAGCCCGTTGGTTTCGACGCCATCGTGATCGGTGCCGGTTTTTCCGGCATGTACCAGTTGTACTGTTTGCGCGAGCGTTTGGGCTTGCGGGCGCGTGTGCTGGAGGCAGGGCACGGGGTCGGCGGGACCTGGTTTTGGAACCGTTATCCGGGCGCACGGTGCGATTCCGAAAGCCATTCCTATATGTACTACTTTTCGAAAGAATTGGTCGACGAGTGGGAATGGTCCGAGCGCTACCCGCAGCAACCCGAAATCTTGCGTTACCTCAACCATGTTGCGGATCGCTTTGACCTGCGCAAGGACATTCAGTTCAACACGCGTGTCCAAGCGGCACGCTACGACAGCGAGCACAAAGTCTGGGTCGTTACCACCGAACAGGGCGAGCAACTGCGTGCGCCTTTTCTGATTACCGCGGTTGGCTGCCTCTCGAGTGCAAATGTGCCCAAGCTACCGGGGTTGGAAGACTTTCGCGGGCGCTGGTTTCACACGGGTCAATGGCCGCACGAAGGGGTTGATTTTCGCGGCCAGCGGGTCGGCGTCATCGGCACTGGCTCGACGGGTATCCAAGCGATCCCGGTCATCGCTGAGCAGGCTGAACACTTGACCGTTTTTCAGCGCACCGCGAACTACAGCATTCCGGCGCGCAACGCGCCACTTTCGAGCGAGTTCAAGCAATACGCGAAAGATCACTCGGAAGAAATTCGCGCGGTGATGAACACCAACACCAACGCCCATCCGTTTCGGATCGCGCAGCGCCGCGCCGTTGACACGAGCGAAGCGGAACGACAAGCCATCTATGAGTCGGCCTGGCAGAAGGGCGGGCTACAGTTTCGCGCGACCTTCAGCGATCTCTTGCTCGATGAGAACGCGAATGCGACCGCAGCCGAGTTCATTCGTAACAAGATTCGCGCAACGGTTGTCGATCCGGTCAAGGCCGAGATTTTGAGCACGATCGATCACCCGTTCGCAGCCAAGCGTCCTCCCATCGACTCAAACTATTTTGAAACTTATAATCGTTCTAACGTCGATTTGGTCGATCTAAGGGCGACGCCGATCGAGCGGGTAACCCAGGGCGGCATCCAAACCGCAGCGGGTGAAGTCCAGCTCGACATGATTGTGTTCGCCACCGGGTTCGATGCGATGACGGGTTCGCTGCTCCGAATCGCGATTGAGGGCAAGGATGGACGCACCCTACAGGACGAGTGGCGAGCCGGGCCACGGACCTATTTGGGCTTGCAAACGCCGGGCTTCCCGAATTTGTTCACCATCACGGGGCCGGGGAGTCCTTCGGTTTTGTGTAACTTACCGCCGGCGATCGAACAGCACGTGAACTGGATTACCGACTGTATCGACTACCTTCGACGCCAGCAGCTCGGGCAGATCGAAGCCAGCGAGGAAGGGGCCACCCAGTGGGTTGACGAGGTCAATGCGGCGGCCAACGCGACGCTCCTCGCGAAGGTCAAGCATTCGTGGTACCTCGGCGCCAACGTGCCAGGAAAGCCACAGGTGTTCATGCCCTACGCTGGGGGTTTTGCGCGCTACACCGCGATTTGTGACCGCGTCGCTGCGAACGGCTACGAGGGTTTTGAGCTCTCGTCCTGATTAAACCGACAGGTAGCGCTGTTTGATGTCGGCGTTGGCGTTGAGCGCCTGGATACTACCGACAAATACATCTGCGCCGCGGTCGATGACGACCGCGCGGCTGGCAAGGCCCAAGCAGAACTGAAGATTTTGTTCTGCCAGGACGATCGTTTTGCCCAAGCCCCTCAGGGTGTTGATCAAATCGCCGATGCGTTGGACCATGATGGGCGCCAGACCTTCGCTGGGCTCGTCGAGCAAAAGTACATTCGGATTGCCCATCAGTGCCCGCCCCACGGTCAGCATTTGCTGTTCTCCGCCGGAGAGTTGACCGCCGAGCCGATCCTTTAAGGGCGCTAAGAGCGGCAACATGTCGTAGATGCGCTCCAGCGGCCAGTCGTCGGCCCCATCCGGGCCGCGTTTGATGGCGATCTCGAGATTATCCTGGACGCTGAGATCGGGGAAAATCTGGCGATCCTCTGGCACGTAGCCAATCCCCGCGCGGGCAATTCGGTGAGCGCCCGCGCCGAAGATCGACTGCCCCTGGAGCTTGATTTGTCCGTCGCGCGATGGGATCACGCCAGCGATCGCCTTCATCGTCGTACTTTTGCCAGCGCCGTTGCGCCCCAGAAGCGCGAGCGTTTCGCCCGGATAAACTTCGAATGAGAGATTAAAGAGGATCTGGCTCGTGCCGTAGCAGACGTTGAGCCCCTCGATTTGCAAGACGGGCTTAGCCAATCGGCACCTCGCGCGGGGTACCCAGGTAGGCCTCGATCACGGCTGGGTTGTTGCGGATCTCGTCTGCGCTGCCTTGCGCAAGCAACTTGCCGTAGCACAGCACGTGGATCGTTTGCGAAATGCTAAACACCACATCCATGTCGTGCTCGATCAGCACCACGGTCAACCCGCCTTTCTTCCAGAGCGTATGGACGGTGGCGATCATCTGTTCGCGCTCTTCGGGGCCCATCCCGGCAACCGGCTCGTCGAGCAGCAAGACTTTGGGTTCGAGGACCAGCGCAAGCGCCATATCCAGTAGCTTTTGGTCACCGTGCGAGAGGTTGCCGCTCCCCATCCCGGCCTTGTTGGCGAGTCCAAGCTGGTCCATCACGGCCCAAGCGCGGTCTCTCGTTTGGGCCAGTGGGAAACGCCCTCGTATTTGCAACGAGCGTCCTAGCTTGGAGAGTAAAGCCCCCTGCAGCGATTCTTCCACCGTGAGGGATTTGAAGAGCTTGGCGACCTGGAATGCGCGGCCGATGCCTTTGCGCACAATGGCGGCCTCGCTCAGACCGACAAGGTCTTCGCCATCGAGCAAGACCCGGCCGGAATCGGGCCGTAGCGCCCCCGAAATCAGGTTGAAGAAGGTTGTCTTGCCGGCACCGTTGGGCCCAATCACGGCGCTGAGCGAACCGCTTGGAAAATCGATGGAAACGTCGGCGGTCGCGACAACGCCGCCAAAGGACTTGCGCAGACGCTCAACCTTGAGCACGGTTAGTCCTTCACACGCGCGGGCGGAATCCCCCCGTAGGTCGCCCAAGTAGAACCCACCAACCACCCAGCGTCGACCGGCAAGTTGACGCCGGTAATGGCGCGGGCCTCGGGCGAAAGCAGGAAAGCGATCACGTCGGCCACCTCGGCGGGCTCAACCATGCGGCCCATCGCCGCTTGTGAGCTCAGATCGTCTGGGTTTCGGTCGCCGCGATCGATCGCGGCCTGCAGCGCCTCGGTCCGCGTGTAACCCGGTGAGACCGCGTTCACGCGAACACCCGATCGGCCCCATTCGGCCGCGAGGCATTCCGTGATGGCAACCACCGCGGCCTTTGCCGGTGCGTAGGCGTGTAATGGGACGGAGCGTGAAGCAGTAATCGATGCAATGTTGACGATCGCCCCCGACCCGCGGCGCGCCATTGATGCCCCAAAGATCGCGCTGGCCAAGTACGTACCGCGCTGGTCAACCGCGATGACGCGATCCCAGACCGCCATCGGTAAGTGCTCGGGGGTCAAACGTTGCTGCAAAATTCCAGCACTGTTCACGAGGTTCTGTAACGGTCCATGCTCGGCTTCAATCTGCGCAGCGAGCTCACGCAGACGCGCGTCGTCGGTAACGTCGCCCTCGTAAACGGCGGCGACTTCGACGCCCATTTTGGCTGCATCCCAAGCGCCGGGCAGGTCGATCACCACGACTCGGTCGCCGCGTTGTGTGAGCCGACGAACGCAGGCGGCGCCGATCCCGCTCGCGCCACCGGTAACCAGCGAAAGTTCCCGTGTTGTCATCGTTCCTGTCCTGGTTGCGCTTGGGGGTCGGGCTTGTGCAGGCCCGCCCAGAGCTGGCCGAGAAAATCCATCAGTCCACGCTTAAATCCGAGTGCAAACAAGAGTACGACCAATCCCAGTGCAAGCCCGTGGTACTCGGTCGTGCGACTGATCGCGTCATTGAGTAACAGCAAAACCGCCGCGCCCACCAGCGGTCCGATAAAGACCTGAATCCCGCCCATCATGATCATGAAGATGGCTTCGCCCGACATCGTCCAGTAACTGAAGTCGGGGAAGGCGCCAGAGACGAAGAGCGCCATGATCACCCCGCCCATTCCGGCGAAACAAGCCGCCAGCACGAAGGCCGTGAGCCGGACTTGCGAAACCGCGATGCCAAGAAAACGAGCGCGGTCGGCGTTGTCGCGAACCATGCGCAGGGTGAATCCAAAAGGCGACTGCAGGAGCGCTCGCATCAACCAAAAACAAGCCACCGCAAGTACCACCGCGAAGCCGTATAAGTGCACGGGTTCGGCGAGGTTAAGACCCCATACCGGTGGCCGGGGTAGACCTCCGGTGAGCCCTTGATCGCCCCCAGTGAGGCTGGTCCACGTCAGGATGATGCTATGCAAGAACATCTGAAACGCGAGCGTGAGGAACGAAAAATAGATTTCCTTTAGGCGCACACAGACGGCACCCACCACGAGACCGGTGAGGGCGCTGAAGCACAACGCGACCAGCAGGGCCGCTGGAATGCCGGCACCGGTCTTTTGCAGCGTGAGCGCGAAGGCGTAGGCGCCACCGCCAAAAAACATCGCGTGGCCAAACGACACCATTCCACCGTAGCCCACAAGAAAGTTGAGCGAGGTCGCCAACAGGCCGTAGGCCGCCAGGCGGATGCCGAAATCGAGCACGATCCGCGACGAGGTCAAGAATGGAATGGCGAGCAAGACTGCTAAGGCCACCAAGGCCCAAGCGCTGTCTCGCGCCAGCGTTGGCAGGGAATTGCGCGGACTCACCGAACCGCCTTGCCGAGTAAGCCGCTCGGCTTGGCGATCAGAATGACCGCCATGGCAAAGAACATCGTTCCTTCCACGAATAGTGGAAAACCAATCGATCCAAACGATCGAATTAATCCGATCAGCAACGCGCCCACCAGCGCCCCGCTGACCGACCCCATGCCGCCGATCACGGTGACGATGAAGGACTCAATCAGAATGGAAAATCCCATTCCCGGTGACATCGAGCGCACCGGTGCCGCGAGGCCTCCTGCGAGGCCGGCGAGCATGCCGCCAAAGGCAAAGACCCCCGCGTAGATCAGGCTGGTGTTCAAACCGAGCGCCGAAGTCATCGATGGATTGTGGGCCGCGGCGCGTACGATTTTGCCGATCCGCGTCTTGCTGAGGATCGCCCACAAGACAAGGGCAATCAGAGCGGCGGCCGCCATCAGGTAGACATAAAAGACCGGTACGACGCCACCCCCAATCAAGAGAGGGGGTTCCTGAAACGTTTCCGGCATCCCCATCGATTGAAAATTCGGCCCCCAAACAATTTTGACGGCATCGTCGAGGATGAGGATGAAGGCGTAACAAACCAGCAACTGCAGCAAGACGTCGGCGCCGTAGACCCGGCGCATGAAAAAACGCTCGAGTAGCAGACCAAAGACCCCGACGCCGACCCCGGCTGCGAGCACCGCCAACGCAAAGCTCCCGCTCAAGCGATACATCGAGAGCGCGACGTAAGCGCCCAACATGTAGAAAGACCCGTGGGCGAAGTTGATGACGCCGAGCACGCCGAAAATCAGCGTCAGACCCGCCGCGACCAGAAACAAAAGAGCACCGACGATGAGTCCGGTGCTCGTCTGGGTGACGAGGCATGACGCCGAGCCTAGGCAGTCGAGCAGTGCGGCGAGGTCCAATGAATTTCCGGCCGAGTAATGGACCTTTGATCAGGCAAAGCCTTTGCGCTTCTTCCACTCCAGCTCGAGTTCGGCGATCAGCTTCCAGCTGCCATTGACGGGGTTGTCCATGAAGGGCTCGACCGTGTCGAGCGCCCCCCAGCTGACGGCGTAATCCACCACGGTATTGTCTTCGGCACGCATGGTGAGTTTGCCGTTGGCGCCAAAGGGCGAATCAATGGTTAGTCCGCGCAGGGCGTCGGCAACTTTCTTGGAGTCGGTGCTGTTGGCTTTCTTGATCGCCGTCGTCAGGAACTGCATCCCAGCGGCGTTCTGCCAAGACCAGTTGAGCGGCAGCTCCTTGAAGCGGGCCTGGTAGGCGTTACACCAGCTCGCGTTGGCCGGTGTCGCCGGGACATTTTTGATATAGCGATTGCCCGAGTGCAAATTATTTGGGACGCTCTTGACTGCCGTGAGTACCGCGTAATCGGCCATGTTGACGGCGAAAAACTGACGGTCTTTGAACAGCGCGTAGATGCTGGCCTGGTCGATGAACGAGGTCAGGTCGCCGCCCCAGATACACGAGTAAATCGCTTGCGGGCGCCCTTGCAACAAGCGCGTGATGGATTCACTGTAGTCGGGCTGGAAGAGCTTTGGCCAAACCTCCCCGGTGACTTCAATGTCTTTATTGAAATATTTCAGATATTCAATAAATTCGGCGGTCGTATCACGACCGTAGGCGTAGTCCGGCGAGACCGTCATCCAGCGCTTGAGCCCTTTGTCTTTGGCAACTTGCGCGGCGTAGGCGCCGCCGACGACGGCATCGTGGATTCCCTGGCGGGCGCAGCGGAACGCCGTGGCCTCGCGCAGCTTGGGGTCGGCGGTGAGCGAAGAGGTCTCCGAGCAGGTGTGAATGACGAGCACCTTGAGATCGCGCGCAACCTCGTGGACCGCAAATCCGCCCGATGAGGCTTCGCCGTCGAACAGCATTTCGCAGCCTTCCGAGGTCACCAGCTCGCGCGCGACCCGAGCCGCTTCTTGTGGCTGCCCCTTGGAATCTCGGACCACCAGCTCAATCTTGCGACCCCCAAGACCACCCGCCGCGTTGAACTTTTCGACTTCCAGGGTCGCGGCATTGACCGAGGAATTGCCAAGCATGGCCACCCGGCCCGACAAGATGGTGGGCATGCCGATGCGGATCGGCTTGTTTTGCGCCAGCGAGATCATCGGCGCGCCCAGGGTTGCTAAACCGGTCGCTCCCGCACCTTGGACCAGGGTACGACGAATCCGATTGGGGCTATTGGTGGGGTGGGACATGGTTGGGTCTCCTTAGGGGTTCATTTCGCCGGCGCTATTGCACCGCATTTCAGGGCCAAACTTAAGCGCTTTCGCGGTCATTGGGGTTTTCCTGAGGGCGGCGGGTGGCGAAGTGCTCAAGGCTTGGTGAATTGTTGTTCGAGCCATTCCAGCAGATCGCGGTTAGCCCGTTTGGCGAGACGGGTAGCGGGTGTCAGCGTGTCGAAACCATGCGGGGCTCCTGCGTAGACGTGCATTTGCACGGGCACGCCGGCATGGCGCAGCCGGTTGCCGTAGTCGATGTCCTCATCCGCAAAGCCATCGAGCGCCCCTACCGAGAGGAAGCTTGGGGGCAAGCCGCTTAGGTTGGTTGCACGCGCGGCCGCGGCATAGGGCGGCACCTGATCGCGCGGGAGTTTGCCAAGGTAGCTATCCCACCCATAGCGATTGGCACCTGGCGGCCAAACGGGATCGTTCCACTGGCTGGAAACTGTTTGTTGGCGGTCATCGATCATGGGATACACGAGAACTTGAAAGGCAAGTGCTAGCTCCCCCCGGTCGCGTGCCAGCAGGGCCAGTCCCGCGGCGAGGCCGGCCCCTGCGCTGGCGCCACCGACGCCAATGCGTTGCGAGTCGATTTGCAGCCGGTCGGCGTTTGCGTGAACCCAGCGCAGACCGGCGTAGCAGTCTTCAAGCGGTACCGGGTACTGGGCTTCCGGGGCTAAGCGATACTCGACCGAGACGCCAACGAAATCCAGTTGCGAGCACCAACGATCAAAGCGTGGATCGTCTCCGA
>Ga0114963_10002885_pt1 | contig 11743 bp, 9 predicted proteins | sample C_131016_EF_Meta_FD_87019 | JGI IMG/M metagenome (GOLD analysis project Ga0114963, IMG submission 87019) | Freshwater microbial communities from Lake Croche, Canada to study carbon cycling - C_131016_EF_MetaG | ecosystem: Environmental > Aquatic > Freshwater > Lake | place: Lake Croche, Canada...
AGACGCTGGTGCCTTGGTCTTTTGATAAAACAATTTTGCAGCGCTGGCTATGACTCAAGTTAACGAGCTACCCTTAACCGCCCTGCAGTTTTATGCCACCGCACCTTACCCCTGTAGCTATTTACCTGATCGCATTGCCCGCTCGCAAGTAGCCACGCCTTCCCATTCGATTCATGCGGATTTATATGGTGAACTAGTTAATGCTGGCTTTCGCCGCAGCGGTCTTTTTACGTATCGCCCCTATTGTGATCAATGCCAAGCCTGTGTGGCAACCCGCATTCCTGTCAATCTATTTAATCCTAGCCGCAGTCAACGGCGGGCGTGGAAAAAACATGCCCACTTGCAAGTTCAAGTTTTGAATTTAACGTATCAGGAAGAGCACTACGCGCTTTACCAGCACTACCAAAACCAACGTCATGCAGGTAGCGATATGGATCGTGACGATGAAGACCAGTACCGTCAATTTTTATTACAAAGTAGAGTGAACTCGCGGCTGATCGAATTTCGTGATGGGCCCAGCGGCGAACATCCTGGCCGTTTACGCATGGTCAGCATGATTGACATCCTCGAACAAGGGCTGTCTTCGGTATATACTTTTTTTGATACAAACGAACCAGCCACTAGCTTTGGTACCTTCAGCGTGCTGTGGCAAATTAGTCAAGCCCAGGAACTAGGCTTAAGCTATCTCTATTTAGGTTACTACATTCAAGCCAGTAAAAAAATGGCGTACAAAGCCAAATTTCAACCGCTTGAAGGCTTAATTAATGCGCAATGGCAATCCTTAGTCCCGGCTGCAGTTCAACCTGCAACTAATCTTTCGCCATGATTGACGTTTATGCATTACTGCGCCCTTGCCTATTCTCGGTTGGCGCCGAGCAAGCGCATAACTTCACCCTAGAAAACTTAGACCGTGCCGAGCGCTTGGGATTATTAAGGCATGTTATTCCGACTATTCCCCCAAATCCACAGCGCCTCTGTGGCCTCACTTTTCCTAATCCTGTTGGCCTGGCTGCGGGGCTCGATAAAGATGGTCGCCACATTGACGCTTTAGCACGCTTGGGTTTTGGTTTTTTAGAAATTGGCACTGTGACACCTCGCCCACAACCAGGCAATCCTCAGCCACGCATGTTCCGCATCCCTTCAGCTCAAGCTCTCATTAACCGCATGGGCTTTAATAATGATGGCGTGGTTGCTTGCGTAGCGCGTGTTCGACAATCCCAATTTTGGCAAACGGGCGGTGTTATTGGCCTCAACATTGGCAAAAATGCGACGACGCCAATTGAAGATGCGGCCGTAGACTATATCGAGGCAATGACGGCAGTCTATGCGGTGGCCTCTTACATCACCATTAATATATCTTCGCCAAATACGGCCAACTTGCGTTCCCTCCAAACAGAAGCGCCATTGCGTGCTCTCCTGGCGCGCTTAAGTGAAACGCGCGAGCGCTTAGCCGATCAATTTGGCTTAAAAAAGCCACTTTTTCTAAAAATTGCCCCTGACTTAACGACCAGTGATGTGGCTTTTATAGCCAACTTACTAGTGGAATATGGCATCGATGCAGTGATTGCTGGCAATACTACGACTTTGCGCGATGGCGTTCAAGGACGCGAACACGCTGAAGAAATGGGTGGCCTCTCCGGTGCTCCACTCCAAGAGCTATCCAATCAACTCATTACCCGCTTACACGCCCAATTACATAACCAAATTCCGATTATTGGCGTTGGTGGCATTCTGTCAGGTAAAGATGCGGAAGCAAAAATAGCCGCTGGTGCACAGCTGATTCAGCTCTATACGGGGCTTATTTATCGCGGTCCAAGCCTTATTAGCGCGTGCGCGAAGGCCTTGGCTCACAGGCACTAAAACTGCTGTTATAAAATTTGATTTCACAATATGCAATCGTAGCAAGAATCGCTACAATAAGGGCATGCCGAACACCAAGCCAGCGAAAACGCCCAAAGCCACAGGTGAAGTGGGTAAAACTGCTATTCAAGTGGTTGAACGCATGATGAATTTGCTAGATGCCTTAGCCGAGCAAGAGGAAGCAAGCCCACTCAAAGTGCTAGCCGAGCAAACTGGTCTGCATTCCTCAACCGCACATCGCATTCTCAATGACTTAGTTGCGTGTCGCCTGGTCGAACGGGGTGACGGTGGCACTTATCGATTGGGGCTGAAACTGTTAGAGTTGGGCAACTTGGTTAAAGCACGCTTATCGGTGCGTGAAGCGGCCCAAATACCCATGCGTTCCCTGCATAAACTGACCGGCGAAACCGTTAATCTTTCGCTGCGCCAAGGGGATGAGATTATTTACGTCGATCGCGCCTACAGTGAACGCTCAGGTATGCAAGTAGTACGCGCAATTGGTGGGCGGGCACCCCTCCATCTAACCTCGGTAGGTAAACTCTTTTTAGCTAGTGATGAAGCGCCACAAGTTCGTGCCTATGCAACCCGGACTGGTTTAACGGGCCATACTCGTAATAGCATTACCGAAATCAATACGCTTGAAACTGAACTGAGTAAAGCAAAAAAATTAGGTCACGCCCGCGACGATGAAGAACTTGAGTTAGGAGTCAGTTGCTTGGCTGCCGGCATCTTTGACGATAGCGGGAAATTAGTTGCCGGCTTATCGTTAAGCGCCCCTACCGATCGTATGCAGGCAGACTGGCTAAAGGCGCTCCAAGAAACAGCGGTACAAATCTCTCGCGGACTTGGTTTTAAACCTAAACCAAGTCATTAAAGTCATTTTCTAGCCTTACATTAATTGGCGTTTAGCCGGCGCCGCGCCTGAGGGCATCCGTTCATACCAATCTCGCACCCGTTCGGCATCAGCAAAGCGTGACTGCGTGCCAACAGAATCTAAAAAAACCAGTAGTAGCGGCACACCATTGACTCGTGCTTGCATTACTAAACACTTACCAGCCGCATTAATAAAGCCCGTTTTTTGCAAGCCAATGTCCATATTGCCAGAGCGCACTAAGCGGTTGGTATTTAAAAATTTTTGTGGCCGATTATTAATCACAATCGTTTGTTCGGGCAAGATAGAAAACTCACGAATTAATTTATATTGATATGCAGCACTTAGCATCCGCGTTAAGTCCTCTGCACTAGCCACATTTTCACTCATTAAGCCCGTAGGGTCGGCGTATTTAGAATTTGCCATTCCCAACTCTTTAGCCTTGCGATTCATTGCTGCAACAAAAGCATTCATGCCGCCAGGATAGTTGCGCCCAAGGGTATAAGCAGCCCGATTTTCTGAAGACATGAGGGCTAAACGTAAAAAATCTTCACGACTAAATGCAGAACCTAAAGCGATACGGGAATGCTTGTAACTTTGCACATCCTCTGCATTAATCACTAAAATTTCATCGAGCGGTAATTTTGCATCAAGCACCACCATCGCCGTCATTAGCTTAGTAATCGAGGCAATGGGTAAACTCACATTTGGATTTTTCTCGAAAATAACTTCTTTTGTATCTTGATTCACGACTAAAGCCACACTTGACTTCAAACTTAATTCATCATGCTGACCACGCAAACCCAAGGCTGTCGCAAAGGAGGGTCGAGCAACTTCAGCAACTGCACCTGCCGGGGGCTGACGGGTCACTGTGATGCGCACCCGCTTCGGCTTTTTAGCCACGATAACTTTAGTACTGGCTTTGGGTGTTGCTTTATTGCTTGCTACTGCAACAGGGGCGGCGGCCTGTGTTGGGGATTTTTTCTTACCAGTTGTGTTGTTATTTTGTGCGCAAGCGGGGTTACCAACAAAACTACTCAAAACGATAAAGGAGAAAACGCCTGCGGTGCAAAGACACCACCTCTGAAATACGGCTAAACGCTGCACACTAAAAATAAATTGAAAACCCATCAAGACAACTTTCTTTCTACCTGAATCACAGCATGATAAATACTTTTTAAACTGAGCAATCTATTTATACAAACCAACCCAAAAAAAACAGCCCTAGGGCAAAATGACTTTTGCTTTTTGATTCACCATCAGCACGCCTGCCATGGTTAAAAGAATGCCGATTAGCATGAGAATCGTTAACGGCTCATCAAACCCAATCCAAGCCATTACTGCAGTCGTTGGCGGGGTTAAATACAACAAACTGGTTACCCGGGTAGCTGTACCCTTACGAATTAATAAAAATAACAAACTCACCGAACCAATCGATAAGGGCACGATTGCCCATACTAGCGCAATCACAACAGGCCAATTCCACACCATCTTGCCAGTTTCAAATACAGCGGCAGTAATCGCGGTCAGCACCGCGGCGACGGCAAACTGAATGAGTGATCCAGCTCGTAAATCAAAGCTGGCACAAAACTTTTTCTGGTACATGGTGCCAAGCGTAATCGATAGTAAGGCGCCAAAAATCAACAAGTAACTCGCTACTGGTAAGTGCACAAAAAGGGTCTTCTCAAATACCACAAAAGCTACGCCGGTAAAACCTAAAGCCAAACCAAGCCATTGCCACGGGGTTACATGCTCAGACACCCATGCAGACCACCAGGCCGTTAAGATCGGTTGCAAACCTACTATGAGGGCGGCCAGGCCCGCACTCATACCAAAGCGTACCGCACACCAAACTCCCAGCAGATAACCAAACTGTAATAAGGCGCCTGCCACGCCAATATGTCCAGCTAAAGGCCATTTGGGCCAAACAGGGCGCCAAATGAAACTGAGGATACTCATAGCTAATAAGACTCCCATGAATCGCCAAAGCAAAAAGGTAGCCGGCTCGACATAAGGCATGCTGAGGCGAGCAATAATGAAGCCGGTACTCCAAAGGAGGACAAAAATGGGCCCCATGGTGGCCTCTAGTGAAAAGCGCATCGCGTTAATTGGCTGCTACTAGAAGCAAAAAAAGGATCATGGTCGTTATTTTAGGCGCAAACCCTAAATCGGCCTTTTTTGTTAAAGGTGTTTATCTTATCTATGTATTTACTTGATATCATTCAATTTTTTAAAATTAGCGACAAATAAATCAATAATTGTTGCATCGCATCAATTATTGATTTACAATTATAAAAATTAGATGCATAACCCTCGGGCTAATAAGACAATAAAAGATTGTCATCAGCCTTTTTATTAATTAAAAAAAACGGAGAGCAACCATGAACCTGACCCCAGAACAATTAGCAGCAGCCCAAAAAGCAAATCTAGAAACTTTAAGTGGCCTCACCGGTCAAGCCTTAAAAAGCATTGAGAAATTAGTTGAGCTGAATATGCAAATTGCAAAATCGAGTCTTACTGATAGCTTAGGTAATGCAAAAAAGGCCTTAGAAATTAAAGATATTCAGCAACTGCTCGCCCACCAAGCAGATACAGTAAAGCCAATGGCTGAAAAAATTATGGCTTATAGCCGTCACCTCTATGACTTAGCTCATGAGACCCAAAGCTCCTTTAGCCAATCTGCAGAAGCAGAAATTCAAGCAAGTCAAAAGAAAATTCAATCTATGGTAGATGAATGGGCTAAAAGTGCTCCTGCAGGATCTGAGGCAGCTGTAAACGCAATGAAGCAAGCCATCGCCTCAGCGAGTACCGTATTTGAAAATAGCCAAAAAGCGGTTAAGCATGCGATTGATATTGCGCAAACCAATTTAAACACTGCCGCCGACAATGTTATGCAAGCAGCTGATAAAGCAGTAAAGTCAGCCAAGGGTGGCAAAAGTAAGTAAGCTACTTCAAACTGCTATTGATTAGCAAAACGATTAAGCCCAGGATTCTCTGGGCTTTTTTCATTTCTTCCGCTGCGCTGGTAAATCAGTGCACGAGCCATGTTGCACTTCAGCGGCTAGGCCAATTGTTTCACCCAAAGTAGGATGTGGATGAATCGTTTTACCAATATCAATCGCGTCGGCACCCAATTCAATCGCTAAACACACCTCACCAATTAAATCACCAGCGTGTGTACCAACAATACCGCCGCCAATAATGCGATGGGTGGAGGCATCAAAGAGCAATTTAGTAAAGCCTTCATCGCGACCGTTGGCAATCGCCCGGCCACTTGCCGCCCAAGGGAAGATACCTTTTTCATAAGCAACGCCTTGCGCCTTGCACTGCTCTTCAGTTAAGCCAGCCCAAGCAACTTCGGGGTCGGTGTAGGCAACTGAAGGAATTTGCTTAGCATCAAAATACGATTTTTGGCCAGCAGCTGCTTCCGCCGCGACATGCCCTTCGTGGACAGCTTTATGGGCCAGCATGGGTTGCCCCACTAAATCACCAATCGCAAAAATGTTCGGCACATTGGTGCGCATTTGTTTATCTACTGCAATAAATCCCCGCTCATCAACCTGCACGCCGGCTAAAGCAGCGTCAATTTTTTTGCCGTTCGGTGTTCGCCCTACTGCTACTAATACTAAATCGTAACTTTGCGGGATGGCAGGAGCATGCTCACCTTCAAATGTAACTTCAATGCCAGTTGGCTTTGCCTCTGCCTTGGCAGCACGCGTCTTTAAGAAAATATGTTCGAAACGCCCTGCATTCTGTTTTTCCCAAACCTTTTCTAAATCCCGATCAGCGCCAGCCATTAGGCCATCTAACATTTCTACAATATCGATCTTAGAACCGAGGGCACTATAAACAGTCGCCATCTCCAGGCCTATGATGCCACCGCCAATCACAAGCATGCGCTTGGGAATACTCGTTAATTGCAATGCGCCTGTGCTATCTACAATCCGTGGGTCGCTTGGTAAAAATGGTAAATGAACAGGCTGACTACCCACTGCAATAATCGCTTTTTGAAAACGAATCACTTCTTGTTCGCCACGTAAATCTTTACCATCGCCACGAGTTAAATCAACGAGCACATGATTTGCATCAAGAAAGTGCCCCACTCCACGCACAATAGTTACCTTACGGGCCTTGGCCATTCCAGCCAAACCAGTCGTTAACTTACCAATGACGGATTCTTTATAAGTGCGTAATTCAGGGAGGTCAATTTCCGGAGCGCTATAGCGAACGCCATGACGAGAAATAGATTTCACTTCATCCATCACTGCGGCGGTATGGAGTAACGCTTTTGAAGGAATACAGCCCACATTCAAACAAACGCCACCTAAGGCCGCATACCGCTCTAGCAAAATTGTTTTCATGCCTAAATCAGCGCTACGAAAGGCGGCGCTATATCCTCCAGGCCCAGCACCCAAAACCAGAACTTCACATTCATGCTGTACTGCGCCGCTATATTGCCCGGTTGGTCTAGGCGCTGAAGCTGAAGTAGCTGAAGTAGTAGCAGTCGGTAATGGCGCTGCCTGCGTAGGCGACTGGGTAGGTTTCTCAGCCGGCGCCGCAGAAGATGCTGCTGCCGTGACCTCGATCTCGCCAATCACTGTACCCTTACCGACTTTATCGCCTAACTTAATTGCTAAGCTCACGATTGTTCCAGCGAGTTCTGCTGGAACTTCCATCGTGGCTTTATCTGACTCTAAAATAAATAAGGGCTGTTCTTTTTCAACAACATCGCCTACCTTTACCAGCACTTCAATTACTGGCACATCAGCATAATCGCCAATATCAGGCACTATTAGGGCTTGCTTGCTCATCGATGTTCCTTACAGTACAGCGCGCCGAAAATCAGCGAGCAATTGGGCAATATACGCATTAAAGCGGGTTGCCAAGGCACCATCGATAACGCGATGATCAGCACTTAAAGACAAAGGACAGATTAAACGGGGAATAAATTGCTTGCCATCCCAAACGGGTTTCATGGCTGCCTTGCTCACGCCCAAAATAGCGACTTCGGGTGCATTCACAATCGGTGAAAAAGCGGTACCGCCAATACCACCGACAGAAGAAATAGTAAAACTTGCGCCCTGCATTTGATCGGGCTTTAATTTCCCTTCGCGAGCCAGCGCTGCTAATTCTGAAGTTTCTTGAGCTATTTCAAAAATACCTTTGAGATTGGCATTTTTTATGACTGGCACAACCAGCCCATTGGGCGTATCAGCAGCAAAGGCAATATTAAAATACTTTTTCAAGACCAGATCATCGCCATCAAGCGAGCTATTAAATTCGGGATACTTTTTCAGCGCCGCAACTGCTGCCTTAATTAAAAAAGCTAGCATGGTAATTTTTTTACCCTGCTTTTCATTTTCTTTATTAGTAGATATACGGAAAGCTTCTAAATCTGTAATGTCGGCATCCTCATGATAAGTAACTGCAGGAATCATCACCCAATTACGCGCTAAGTTCGCGGCAGAGATTTTTTTAATCCGCGATAGGGGTTGGCGTTCGACCTCACCAAATTTAGTGAAATCCACTTTAGGCCAAGGTAAAAGATTGAAATTACCCAAGCCCGTAGCTTGGCCGCCAGAATTAACGCCAGCATTGGCACTCATGGCGGCTTTAATAAAAGCCTGCACATCTTCTTGGGTGATTCTGCCCTTAGGACCAGAGCCTTTTACCAGGGCAACTTGTACCCCCAATTCCCGCGCAAACTTACGTACCGAAGGACTAGCGTGGCTATTCCCCATTAACTCGCTATGCGCAGTTGGATTAGTGGTTGCTGCTGGGGTGGCGGTATGCGTTTGAGTAACTGCCGCTGTGGAAGTGGCTGCAGCTGCAGGTGTTTGTGCAACTGGCGTTGCAGGAACTACGGTCGCGTGACTTGGTGCTGCTGCCGCCCGACTTGGCGCTGCTGCAACTGGGGGGGTTGCTGCAGCTTCTGCAGCTTCGAGTAGCAAAACCAACCCGCCTTCGGAAATATGGTCGCCAACCTTGACCTTTACTTCTTTCACTACACCAGCATGCGAAGAAGGCACATCCATAGTCGCTTTATCCGACTCCAATGTAATTAAGGATTGCTCTTTCTCAATCACATCACCGGGCTGAATTAACACCTCAATGACTGGGATATCTTGATAGTCACCGATGTCGGGAACTTTAACTTCAATTAATTGGCTCATAAGAAACTTAATTGTGGATTAGGCTGGACATCAAACTGATAATGGATTGGGCTTGTTAGTATCAATGCCATATTTCTGAATAGCCTCAGATACTTTCTGCCGTGCTAATTGACCGGAATCTGCGAGTGCTTTCAAGGCAGTGATAACCACCCAATAGCGATCGACTTCAAAAAATTGTCGTAAATTTTCACGCGTATCCGACCGGCCAAAGCCATCGGTTCCCAACACTTCATAACGCCGTCCCAGATTTTGAATCGCTGGGCGAATTTGTTCAGCAAACATGCGAATGTAATCAGTTGCTGCGATAACAGGACCCGCGGTATTTTTTAAGCAGATCTCTACGTGCGACAAACTGGGCTCTGCTGCCGGATTCAACAGGTTATGACGATTAACAGCATTCCAATTGCGTGCTAACTCAGTGAAGCTTGGGCAGCCCCATAAATCAGAAGCGACACCCCATTCGCTTTGCAAAAGCTCGGCTGCCGCAATCACTTCACGGAAAATAGTGCCACAACCTAATAACTGCACACGCAATTTCGCGTTAGATTCACCAATACTTTGTAACTTGTACATCCCTTTAATGATGTCTTGCTCAGCACCCTTCGGCATTCCAGGGTGAGCATAATTTTCATTCATGAGGGTGATGTAGTAGTACACATCTTCTTGCTCAGTGAGCATCCGGCGCATACCGTCCTGAATCACTACCGCTAATTCAAAAGCAAAAGTGGGATCGTAACTAATGCAGTTAGGCACTGCTGCACTCCATACATGGCTATGGCCATCTTCATGTTGCAGGCCCTCACCATTTAAGGTGGTTCGGCCAGCAGTACCACCAAGCAAAAATCCCCGGCTGCGCATATCCCCTGCCGCCCAGGCTAAATCGCCAATCCGCTGAAAACCAAACATCGAGTAAAAAATATAAAACGGTAACATCGGAACGCCATGGGTCGAATACGATGTCGCAGCTGCTATCCAATCGCACATGCCGCCTGCTTCATTAATACCCTCTTGCAAAATTTGGCCGTGCTTGTCTTCTTTATAAAACATTAACTGATCATGATCTTCGGGGGTATATTGCTGCCCCAATTGATTCCAGATACCCAGCTGACGAAACATTCCCTCCATCCCAAAGGTACGCGATTCGTCGGGCACAATTGGCACTACACGCTTACCTAAAATTTTGTCGCGAATCACAATATTGAGCAGCCGCACAAAGGCCATCGTCGTTGATATTTCTCGCCCTTCACTAGTCGCCTCTAAAAGCGGCGCAAAAGTTTCTAAAGCGGGTACTGGCAAACTTTCAGCTTTGGAGCGACGTTGTGGTAAATATCCGCCGAGCTCGTTACGACGTGTGCGCATGTACTCTAACTCAGGGCTACCCTCAGCAAATTTCACTAGTGGAATTTCATCGAGTTGCTCATCGCTCACCGGAATATCAAAGCGGTCACGGAATCGCCGGACATCTTCGGGATTCATTTTTTTAGCCTGGTGGGCAATATTCATGCCTTCGCCTGAGCCACCCATGCCATAGCCCTTAATGGTGTGCGCCAAAATTACCGTCGGTTGATTTTCATGATGAACTGCCTCATAAAATGCCGCATAAACTTTATGGGGATCATGACCGCCGCGATTTAAATTCCAAATGTCATCATCACTCCAATCGGCCACTAGCGCTCTTAATTCAGGTGTATTAAACACAATTTCACGCACATAAGCGCCGTGCTTAGACTTCATTGTTTGATAGTGTCCATCAACAATTTCACCCAAACGCTGCATCAAAATACCTTTTTTGTCACGCGCAAACAGAGCATCCCAATGTCCACCCCAAACCACCTTAATGACATTCCAGCCCGCACCACGAAATTCGCCTTCAAGTTCTTGAATAATCTTGCCATTCCCACGCACAGGTCCATCAAGTCGCTGCAAATTACAGTTCACGACAAAAATGAGGTTATCTAGTTTTTCTCGACCCGCCATCCCAATAGCGCCAAGCGACTCAGGCTCATCGGTTTCACCGTCACCTAAAAAAGCCCATACTTTGCGACCTTTAGTTACGGCAAATCCGCGGTCTTCTAAATACTTCATAAAGCGCGCTTGATAGATCGCCATAATGGGGCCGAGACCCATCGAGACCGTGGGAAATTGCCAGAAATCGGGCATCAGCCAAGGATGGGGGTAACTCGAAATACCTTTACCACCAACCTCTTGGCGGAAATGATCTAACTGACTAGCCTCAAGCCTACCCAGCATAAAAGCACGAGCGTAGATGCCAGGCGCAGAATGTCCTTGAACAAAAATGAGATCGCCGCCATGCTGCTCAGATGGGGCATGCCAAAAGTGATTAAAACCGACGTCGTATAAAGTCGCTGCCGATTGAAACGAAGATATATGTCCGCCCACATTGGTATCTTTATTCGCCCGAAGGACCATCGCCATTGCATTCCAGCGAGTAAAGGAGCGAATCCGATGCTCAATATTTTGATCGCCTGGTAAGCGCACTTGTAACTCAACTGGAATCGTATTGATATAAGGCGTTTCAGCATGGAAGGCTTGATTAACACCACTTACGCGGGCGTGGGAAATTTGTTGATCAATTAAAAACGCTGCCCGTTCAGCGCCCTCAGTCCGAATTACGCCGTCAAGTGCTTGCAACCACTCTTGCGTTTCGCCTGGATCTTCATCCTTGGTATTGGCAATAGGTTGCCCCAATATTTGCTCTGGAACTGCTGCCATCTGATATCTCCATAGTGATATGTAATGCTACTGAACTTCACTTTATGACTGAATTTTAAGAATAGAAATTTATATTGACAAGAAATATTCCACATAATGATAGTAT
>Ga0114963_10002887_pt1 | contig 11735 bp, 18 predicted proteins | sample C_131016_EF_Meta_FD_87019 | JGI IMG/M metagenome (GOLD analysis project Ga0114963, IMG submission 87019) | Freshwater microbial communities from Lake Croche, Canada to study carbon cycling - C_131016_EF_MetaG | ecosystem: Environmental > Aquatic > Freshwater > Lake | place: Lake Croche, Canada...
CCCGTTCGGCGTCGATTGCCGATAGCGCGGATTTGTACCGGCCTCGGAGGTTCGCTACCTCGGAACGCAGCCGAGCCAGTTCGGCATCGGCCGCCAGACGTTCGGCGTCGTGCACGTCGGTGATCAGGGTTTTTCGAGCCAACGCTCCACCCCCGATCTGCCGATCTTTATGCCCCGTGCCTGCAACGCATGCGAAAGCGCAATTGCCGTGGCGGTCTTCGTGCCCAGTTCTCCCCGGGCCCATGCCGCCTTGACGGCGTTAGCCTCGGCCAGCAGGTCCGCCGGAAGGCGTTCGTTCCAAGGGGCAAACCCCCGGTGCTTGGGGATTCGCTCCCGGGTGGCATCAAGGAGCGTCGGGGCGCTTGCCTTTGGATTTGCCATTCGACTTCCCTTTCGTTGGCTGGTTGCGGCGCAGGTAAATCATGCCGTCATCATCTGGGATGCCGCCGCCGGTTATGTGTTCGTCATCGTCTAGGTCAATGTCGAACTGCGGCGCCGTCGCCTTTGGTTTTGTTTTTTTGGCCACGGCGTTTCTCCTGCCAGCGATCGTTCCACAGCCGTCAACCGAAGCGGGCTTTTTCACAGGCGGCCCTCCTGGCGTTGGCGGCAGTCAGCCGGCCGCGCTTACGGGCTCCAGGAGGCCGCGATTGGTGCCGGGGTTGCGCGCCATCGCGTCGGCAATCGCAGCTATATCCTCGTCAGACACAGGAAACGGGGCGACGGCATTAGCGACCCCGTTCGCCGCCCGCTCGACGGCTCCACTGATGACAGCACCGACAGCGTCCAGATTGTTGGCTCGCTGCTGGCAGCCGCAGTCCCCGCCGGCCAGCCGCGATACCCGCTCGGCCGTGATGCCGACGAACGACAGGCCGGCAGACAGGGCGGAGCCGATTCGTAGCGGCGGCACGGCGATCCTCCTTTCGGCCTGTGTGCGAGCGGTCTGCTCGGCCATTTCCCAGAGTGTGCGGCAGACGCGATGCGTCGGAAGGCGGCGAGCACGGTAGCCGCAACGTCCACACCGCAACGAGTCCGCGTCAAACTGGCACAGGTCATTTTTCATCGCTCCCATTGGGGTCTCCGTCCTGCGAAATAAGCACGCGGTGCGGAAAATAATACCCCATTAGAGGGTGCCCCATCGACGCCATGAGAAAAGAACTGACTGCCACCTGCCGCGAAAACCGGCTAGAGTTGGCAGTTACGGACACCACAGCATCCTGTCCAGGCGGGTCTACGCTCAACGTAACGTCCCCGCCTTCCGCCGGCAGCGTATCTGGGTCTGCGACAGCCGACAACGTAATCGGACTAGGCGGCGTTCCATAGGTAACGCTGTAACTTTTTGGAACGGCAGTATAGTTAACACCCTGCATTTTCCACGCGTCGTCTGGGTTGGCACTTAACATGCGCCCGAATGGTTCAACAACCTGACCCGTTACGAATAGCTGCTCAATCCATGGCCCGCAGCGAGTAACTCGCTCTCGCCTGAGAATAATAAATCCCGAAAAGACGCCATAGCTTTCATCAGCAAATGGTATGTCTACATCGGCTGAATACGTTTGAGAAAAACAGTCGTGAGCGGCTCCACCTCGCATGGCAGTTAGCGCGTATGTGCCCGCTGGCAGCGTTGCCAGAGTCGGCCGAGGAATAACGTCTACCAAATTCCATGCCGTCGGGTAGGATGGGTAATATTCCGGCGCATACCAGTAGCGTATATCGTCATCCAGCGTTGCCGTCGCCGTGTCGGGCGGACATTCGTCCGTAAAGAAATCTCCGAATCCCCATAATGGGGCGCACGGCGTTCCCGATTGCGCGCTGTTCGTAGCTGTGCCGCCGTTGAATGAGGCGAGTTCCCCGGTTCCAAAACTGGCATACGTTCGGCACGGCCCGTTTTCCACCGCCCACAGCATATCTCCACAGAAAAACTGTTCGACATTAACTAGGCGGGTAAAATTAATGCCTTGGTCTGCGGTAGTAAGGCCGCACGCCTGATAATTGCCGACGTAGTGCGATTGCCCAGCGAAATTAACGGCAAAACTTTGAGACGTACTGTCGAGCGCTACTAGAGGAAACGACGCCGTGAGGCTGTCTGGCGTAGTAGATTCTATTGCGTAAAACTTTCCGGGCCTGAATATGACAACCGTTTTGTCTGGCCCCAGTCTGCCCCATCCGTCCTCTGGTCTGCCTTCGCCAGTGCCGGCACTTAAATCAACCACATCACCAACGGTCGGATCGGTAGGGAAGCTCGGCGTAGAAAATCGAATTGGGGAACCGATTGTGTATTCGTCTTCGCTGTCAATTTCCGCAGATGCCACCTCCCAGAATTTCTCGCCGTGCGACGAAATCTCCTGGAGCGTAATAATGATTGGCACAGGCGGTGGGGCCGTTGGCCCGCCGGTTCCGTCGTAAGCGTTTACAGTTGGCTCAACGCGGTCGACTCCGCAACCGTCAAATGTGATTTCGTATTCAATTGTGGGCGGAATTATTTCCAGCGCCAAGGCAGCGCCCATGCGGTCAAAGAGCCGTTGCCCACACCATGCCGTCGGTGGATTTACAGTTACCGTCCATTCGTCTTCTGTAACGGTGTTTCGCCCAGTTAAAAATCCAGTGCCATCAAGAAACGCGGCGACAACCGCTGGATCGGTGGACGCAAACACAAGCTCCTCGCCGCGTGTTGGCTCGGTCGCATAGCCAGGAAACACAACAGTCCAGGGCGGTATCGTCAAAACTCCGTCTACCTCCTCAACTAGCTGATGCGGATACCCGCTGCCATCCGTTTGCACCTCCGTTAGGTTCGGAACCTTGATTGAAAAACCCTTCATCGGCATGGTCCAACGATTTTGGGGCGAGTAGAAATGATCCGACGCGCTCCCGCGTTCAATCCGATCTCCGTGGTCGGGATCGGTTGTCCTCACGAAACGCAGGCAACGCCCGCTGCAACACTTGCTGCACGGCGACCCGAGCATAAACCCGACCGGATAGAGGCTGGCGGCGGCCGTCAGGATCATCCAAGCCAACAGGCTGATCGGTTCGGCGTCCATTAGCACTCCGCAGCGATTACATACCAGCATCCGTTGCCGTGCTTGGCAACGCTACAAAACTTGTTGGCCGGGACATCGGCGTACAGGTTCCGTGCGTCAATCGTTACGCCTGTGGACTGCGATTCGCTGCCGCATTCGCCAGATTCCCACACGTCTACCGTGCGAGACGTTCCCTTTGACCAAGTGGATGCGCCAGACTTACACAGACGAACCGGGCTTCCGGTTGTCGGCATCGGGTGTTCAAACGTCAGGCCCGGCTGATTTCGATTGCCGCCCTCAACCGTTCGTACGGTTTTGGCGATCCGCTGCGCTGATGATCGAGAAAACTTTACAAAATCGCCGCCGCCACCCTTGGCGCCACCAGATTCTGCGCCCTGGCCCATGCGTCACCCCTCAATAATGGAGATCAGCAGTTTGGTGCCGGTCACGTTTGATTGAGCGGCGTAGGTGCCCGGCTCAAGACGCCCCACGGCAGCTTCTCCACCTTGCAGCCGCACGCACGGGACCAACGCGCCGGCCGACAACTGCCCGAACGATACTGCGGCCGTGCTCACCGTGGACAAATTGCGAGCAAAAAACAGCCCCACGGAAGACATTGTGGCAGTGGAGATTGCCGCCGTGCTGGCGGCATTCGTGCCGGGCGTGATGGTCTGCGTGTTGATGCCGCTGCTGCTGCAGCTGGCCGTAACGCCAGAAGCGATAAACGTCTGATTTAGCGATCCTTTTTGCACTTGTGCATTGATTGACCAAGTGAGGTCTGCCATTGAAATCCTTTCACGTTGTGGGTGGCGTGCCGAAATAGGTGCTGAAATTGACTGCCGCCTGCGTTCTCCTTGTCAGCAGCAAGGGCGGATTGGCTTCGCCTGGGCTTGACGTGTCGAGCGTTCCATTGGAATTCAGCGGTTGCGGATTGCTGGCGGGAAGTTTTTCAGTCTTGCTTTCATTCCAGACCCACACCCGGCGACGTTCGCCCGATTGCAAATAATTCCAGCCGACGTTCGGGATCAGCAGGGCGTGCCCGTCAGGCCGGTAGGTCAACTCAACTTCAACCTGCCAGTAACGTATTTCCGAGCCGTTAACGACTTCCACGGCCGGCTGGCCGCTGATGCCGTCGCATCGCCAGGTATAGGCCGCCCCGCCGCAATACGTTGAATCGTTAACCGCATTGGTAACGGAAGCGGCGATTGCGTAATCGAACGTGGGTCGGTTTCCAGATATGTGGGCTTTTAGCACCGACAGGTCAGTGGTGACGCCTTCAAAGAAATCGCCAGCGCTATTTGTTAGCGCCCGCTTGTCTCCGTTGCCAGTGCCGGCGTAATACCACAGAGCCGGAACCGCCATGCCGCTAGTGGCAAACTTCCAAATGTCTGGCCGGGAAAGCGGGTTCGGGTCAAGATCTTTTTGTTTTGGGACTTCGTAATCCCACTTCACCAAATAATGCCAGCGGGATCCGTTGTAGTTTTCGACTGCGGTCGTAAACGCCCTTGCCCACCCAAAATCTGGGTGCGGATCCAGCCACGCCACAGGAGTCGCCTGCAAAATTTCACTTTGCGTGGTGGTGGGATCGTCAACCTCAACCACCCACTGCCGCGAATAGGCGGGCGGTTCTCCAAACTTCTGCGAAGCCGAAACGGTCGCCAGCTCTGTGTATTTGACAATGCCCATTACGCAGCCGCTCCAAGGATTTCAATTGGCGCCTGCTGCAACGCCTTGAGGGCGGCAACGGCCTCGTTGAGCTTGGCCGTTTGCTTGCGGTTCTCCTCAAGGGCCGGATCTTCCCGGCCTGTTGCCAACGCCAGGTACTGCGCCATGCCTTCGCTAGAGCGTATGTCGTTGCCCTGCAGGGCCTCGTTTGATTTCATGCCTAGCTGGCGTTCGTTTTCGGCCTTGTACTCCGACGCAGACGCAACGTTTTCTTCCGCATTGGAAATTTCCTGCGCTCTCTTTTTCTTCGCGTTTTCGATGCGTTTGGCTTCCGCTTCGGCCTCTTTGGCGGCTTTTTCGGCCGCAGCTTTTGCTTCCTTCGCGGCCTTCTCCTCGTCTTTTTGTTTTTTGTCCGCGGCTGCTGCAGCCTCTCGGGCAGCGTTCTTGTCGGCCGCCTGTTGCTCGCGCTCACGCTGTCGCTGTGCCTTGGCTTCGGGATTGTTCATGCGCTCACGCGCTTTTTGCACAGCACGGCCGGCAGGTCCGGTCGTTTGCTGGCTGGCGTCTTCTCCAAACACGGCACGACCGGCGGCAGACGCAGCGTTGCCGGCAGCGTCTGCCATTTCCTTGGTGTTTTTATCGGCGGCGGCGCTAGCGTTTTCCTTGAGCGTTTTTCCCACGGACTCCAAATCGGAACTGACCCACGACCCAAGTCCCTCCAGGAACGCACCAAGGCCAACCAGCAGCACGTTGGCGCCGGCCTCAAACGCATTAAATATGGCGCGCAGACCTTCCATGACCGCCGTAAACGCATTGGCCACAAAATCGAACACGGCCCCAACTTCGGCAAGACTCAAGCCAAATTCGTCAAAACCGGCCATGGCGTTGTCAAAAATGCCGGCAAGATAGTCGGCCACATCCAACAAGGCGTTTGAAATCACATCGGCCACGCCGCCGCCTTCGCCGCCAGCTGCATTGAACTGTTCCACAAACGCCAGCAGGTCGTTTGCTAGGCTTTCAACCACCGGAGCCAGATTTCCCAAAACGTTTCCAGCAATACCCGTCATTGTGGCGTTTACCATGTCCAAAGCGTCGTTCATCGACGCAATCGCATCGACTTGATCCGCGCCGACAATTGCGCCAAGGCCACGCATCCGCTCTTCGACTTCGGCAATGTTCTGAGACATCAGCGGCAACAATTCCACGCCACTCCGACCAAAGATTGCCACGGCCGCCGCCGCCCGTTCGGCTTCCGTGGGCAGTGCCGAAATGGCCGCCTGTATCGCCGTGAACTGGTCTTCCGGCGACATGGCCCTTAGTTGCTCAAATTCGAGCCCCAGCCGTGTAAATGCTTCCGTGTTGCCGCTTTCCCCGGCTTGGCCAATAGCCACAGCCAGCTTTTGGACGGCCGTGGTGATGTCATCCACGCCAGACAGCTTTGCCGCAAACTGCAACGCCTGCAGTGACTCAACACCGATTCCTGTCCGCTGGGACAAATCGTTGAGTGAATCAACCGACGCAGACACGTCAGCCGCAAACCCCAAAGCAGACCTACCGGCAGACATAAAAGCGTTGGCGGCCATGCCGATGCCCTTGGCAACGGCCGCACCAATCGCAATGTTCTTGATCATCGACACGTCGTTGGCGGTTTGCCTGGCTTGACGGCCGAATTTGTCCAACGCCTTGGCCGCCTCATTGGATCCAGACGTAACACCGCCGGCAGACATGCTCGCGCGCATTGCCAAAGCCAACGTTGTTGCCATACGTCACCGTTTTAGCTTTGACAGTTCTGCTGCGATTTCTGCGGCCGACATTGGCGAGCGTTCAATCGGCATAAAATCTTCTTCCTTGGGAACTCGCTTTGTGTGCGGCGCTAGCACTGCCGATGTCAGTCTTGCCGTTTGCCGCCACTCTCCACCCAGCGGATTTACAAAACGATGAAACGCCATCCACTGCCGATATTCGGCCACGTCCATCCGTTGCCCTAGTTCCCGCACCGTCATGCCCAAGTGACCGGCCAACAGCAGCGGGAAAGCGTCCAGCGGCCGGTCTTTTAGTTTTTTCCGATGTCCTTGATTTCGTTGTCATCCAAGTCGTTGTGCCGCTGGGCAATTTTGAACAGCCGGGAACACACCTTGCCGGAAAGCGGCTTGAGCTGCTCGCTGGTGAACAGCGGTTTGCCAGATTCGTCCACAAGCACCCTTGACAGGTACTTGGTGCGGTAATCGTCCACTCCTTCGCCCTTCGATCGCAGGCACTCCAGTTCCCACGCCTGCAAGTCGCCAACGGGCAACGAGCGAATCCACACGCTGCAGCCCCATTCGAGAACGTCCACTTTCAAAGCGTTGGCCTGATCGGCCGCCTGTATCTGTTCAGCTAATCCCATTTACGCCCCAATTTTAAAAGTGGCTTGATATTGCTGGAGTTCGCCAACGGCAGCGTTCCAACCCAGAGACTCAAAAATAGTCTTGCCAAACGACCAGCTGGCGTTTGGCCCATTGATAGATAGCGAACCAGTCAAGCCGACGTTGGTTATCTGCATTCCGTTGGCAAGTCGCACGCCCACGGTCACGCTGCCGTAATCAACGTCTGCAGCGGAATAGATTTTCCCGCTTTGGCGGGTGGCACTGCGTGGCGTAACTTCCACGACATCGGCGGACATGCCGTCCACCGACACGGAAACAACTTCGCCCAGCGTTACGCCATTCCAAACGACGGTAAACCCTTGGGATACATTCGCCACGGCCGCACCCTGGCGTTACTTCACCTTGAAGGTGGCGTTGCCCTTGACCAGTTCGCCCACGGCGTAGGTAATGCTGGAAGCTGAAACTGTCGCCGTGTAGGAGGTTCCGGCAAACGACAGCGTTCCATTGGCGCCGATGGCCGGGGCCGTTGAGCCGTAGTAGTCCACCGTAATTTCGTTGTCCACCAGTGCGGGCGACTGGTAGGTCTTGTTGGCGCCGCTGGCCAAGTTGAGGTGCGACGTTTCCAGCAGATCGCCGCCGTACGTCACGCCCACGTTGGTGGCGGTGTACGTCGAGCCCGAAAACACAAAATTGTTGCCTTGAGAATCGGCTGGCATGGGGCGCTCCTATGTGCGGGGATACATGGAAAATACCCCTGCGGGGATGAGCCCTTGCAGTCACGGGCCGGCAGCTGCGGCCTTGGCGGCCTTTTTCTTGGAATACTCCTCCAGTTGCTTCATGGCGTTTACTAGACCCTGCCGCAATTCCTTTTCCAACCTACTTGCCACCGCACCCCGAACCTGCATCCACGTTCGCGCAACCGGGTGCTGCGCCCGAATCGCCGGCAAGATGACGGCCTGGCCGCGTGGAGCCGCTTTAAAAAACGCCTTGGGATACTTGGGCGACGATTGCACAACCTTGCGGCCTCCCTTGACCATCCGCTGCCGTTTAAGTGTGAACGGCCCGAGGCTGTCGTAGCTGGACGCAATCACATATTTACGCAATTTCGAAGGCTGGTTGATGCGCCGTTCTTTGGTTCCGAACTCAATCCAGAACTGATGAAACGCACGATCTGGCCCCTTGCGAACCTTGCCGCCTTGTGCCGACTGGGATTTGCCGGTTCCGGGTTTCACATAGCCAACAATCGCAGCGCCGGTTCCTGTCTCTGCATACCGCACGGATTTGATCTTTACGGCCCGGGCTAGATTCCCGGTAGGCCCCTTGGGGGAATTAGCCTTTAGTGCCGCCACGGCTGGAGACATGGCGCGTTTCAATGCGGCGCCCTGCGTAATCGCAGACAACCCCTTCGGCAGTTTGCGGAATCCTTGCCGCAATTCCTCAATATCTGGGAACTCAAATTTGAGTGCCGTTGTGGACATTAGGTCGCCTCGAAGACGCGAAAATCAAACGTCTGCGACACGTTGTAGAACGGCAGCATTTGATCATCTTGCGGCATGTCTACGCCGTCTGCCTCGCTCTGCAGAATTGTTCGCTGGATCGTCACGCTTCCTGTGGTGCCGGTCCAGCCGTCCAGCTGCAAACGCAACGCCCGGGCGATTGTTTTCACGCTTGTGTACGAAGTGTCGTAGCTGGTGAATTGCATCGTCACGACGCGCCCGCCAAGCGGCCCCGCGAGAGACTGCGCGTCCGTAGCCTGCACGCCCACTCTCTGATAGATCACAAGCGGAAGCGCCGTGCCTGTTGGTGCAATAAGCGGAAAAATCTTTGTGCCAACCAACGACGAAACGCTGGTCTGCGATGTCAGCCGGGCATAGAGAAAAGCTTCAGGGGCGTCAATCATGAAGCGGCCCTCTCGGTGCAGATAAGTTCGTGCGTCCAGCGGCGTTCACGCTCGTTGATCTGCCCAATCTCCAGCGTGCGGCTGTCGTAAATGACCCGCATGCTGGAAGTGAGCCCGGGCAGATACCGCATCGTGATTTTGTGCGTGCTGATCCCGATGGTTTCTGCGTAACGCTCTGCCTCCCGGCCGCCCAGCGAACGCACATCGGCCCAGACGGTCGCGAAATCGCTCCAAGTCAGCGACGTTTCGCCTACGTCATTGCGTGTCTGGCTGGGCTGCTGCACGGTCACCCGTGCCCACAGATCGCCGGCGTCCAGCGGCATTAGCGGTAGCTCCCCCAGCGAACGGAATCTAGCAGTGCCTTTGTGCCCATCGGCACTTCCGACAGGGCCGATGACAGGGCCGATTCGCCCGTCATCTCCCGATTTCGCCACAGGTGCGCCACAAGCATCAGGAGGGCCGATCGCACGGGCGGTGGAACCTTGGACCCATCGGCACCGTAGCCGGCCCACCACGTCACGCTGATGCTGTTCTGATCGATCAGGTGGCTGGGCCACGTCTTGCCGTACAGCGGGCGAATGACCCCGGGCGTCTGGTTCCTGTCGATGCGATATTCGGTGCCGGCCAGCGTCGTGGTTGTGCCGCTGACGGCCGGCGTATAGACCACCGTCACATCAGCGTAGGCGTCCACCGTGGCCATGGGCGGCCTCGGCAATTCGATATCCATGTTCGGCACCACGCCCTGGCGGCCTTCGGTGTTGTTCCCGTCCGCCCGCAGGCCAAACTGCATCGGGGAACCAACAGACCCGTAGAACGAATCCAGCCGCATGGTCCACTGCGTCAGAATCAGCGTGCGGTCTAGGTAGTCCTCTGCCCACGCCCTGGCGGAACTGATCATCGACTGAATCAGCAGATCCTCTGCGTCGGAATCAATACGCAGGTGCACCTTGGCGTCCGCCAGGCTGACGGGCTCCACCACCGGCTGCGTGGCACGAACGAGACTGCGATACCTCATCGGCGTTTTCTCCTCGGCGTGGCGTCTGCGTGTTCGGAGGCCGGCTCGACGGCGGCCACCTCCAACAGCTGCTGCGTGTCACGGACGGCCCGGCCGGTGTTCACCAGCTCCGTGCCCATGCCGTCTGGCACGTCGATCACGTCTCCCACGCAATACACCTTCCAAGCCCGTATGAATTTGATTTTCATGCTTTGCTGGCCTCTCCGTGTTCGACGCTGCCCCATGCCTCTGCCGGCCGCTTGCCGCCGGCGGACCAGTAGGACGATGGGTACTGGTAGACGGGTTTCAGATCCCGCCCCGGCCAGGTAATCATCAATTCGGCGTGGCCAATGGCCACCTGCGGCGCCACGCCCAGCGTGTTTCCGCTGTCCTTCCACTGCCGCCAAAAGTGGATGTCTGGATCCGTGCGGTGCCGTTCGCCTTCGGCGGCATCGCCCCAATGGCCATCCTCACGGGGTTTCCCCAGAAACCAGGGCGTCTTCGTGCGTTTCAGCGCCTCGGAACGCAGCAGCGTGCAGCCAAAGTGCGCCGTATCAACGGGCTGCACAGTCGCTTCAAACCATGTGTTTTCCAGCTGCACCACACCGATATGCCCGCCATGGCCGGCGGGCGTGAACATCGGCATTCCCATATCCCTCTTTGTCTGCAGCGGCGCTACGGCGTCGTAACCGCTGACCATGGCACACCCCAGCAGCCGCTGCACCGTGTCGGCCTCGAAAACGCTGTCGTAGTCGCATACCAGAATCCAATCGGTGCGGTCCACCATCTCCAGCAACACCCTGTCTAGGCACTGGTCCCAGAACGCCCCGGTGTGCTTGGTGGGGCGAATGCCCAGCGGCAGCAGCGCCTGCACAACGCAAAAAAAGTTGTCCGTGAACGACAGTCTTGGGACGCTGAACGCCGCTTCCACCCTAACATCGTGCCGCACGTTTCCGACTTGAACGATCACGGGCTGGCCTCCTAAACGCCAAACGGGCGGCACGGCAGACGCCGGCCGCCCGCCTTGGGCGTTTGTCGCAGCACTGTCAAGCGATCAAAGCGACTTGAAATCGTTCACGTTGGCGCCGGTGGCGTCCGTGGCGTGCGTCTCGCCCTTCGACAGCCGGGCGTTGGTCACAACCGCCACGGTGTTGCCGGGGCTGGCCACGACCGTCAAGTAACGCCTGCGGCCACGCAGATCGACGTTAAACCGGGCAACCGCACCGACCACCGCGCCGGTCGTGCTGCCGGCTCCAGCCGTCACCGACAGGCCGCTGATGTCCGCCTGGCCGGAACCGGACGCATCCGACTCCTGAACCTTGCACACGCTGGCATAGGCCGTGGTCGCCGCCGTGAACGGGCTGTAGATCACGTCGATGCTGGCGTACTTGAAACCAAGGGTGTCGATTTCGTGGCTGTGGGTGGCCGAAGCCGCCACGCTCGACGCCGCCTTTACGACAGACTTGGCACCGGAAAGATGGTTCATGCTTGCAAACTCCTACTAGGGATGCCGGATGGATCAGGACGCCGCCAGCTTGAGGGCCACCACCGGGCCGGCGGTGCTGGTGTCGCCGAGGGAGTGGTGATTAATGTCGGCACGCATCGTGACTCGGTAGGCACGCTGGTCGTACTCAAAGTACCGATCGTCGCTGGCCGCAATCGACATCTGCGAACGGGTCGCATAGATCGAAGACAGCGACAGGTCGCCAACCACCGCAGCGATGCTGCCAGCGGACAGGTCGGTGCTCGTCGGCATCGTAAGAGCCCACACAACCGGCAGGCCGAGGAACGTTGCG
>Ga0114963_10002888_pt1 | contig 11729 bp, 5 predicted proteins | sample C_131016_EF_Meta_FD_87019 | JGI IMG/M metagenome (GOLD analysis project Ga0114963, IMG submission 87019) | Freshwater microbial communities from Lake Croche, Canada to study carbon cycling - C_131016_EF_MetaG | ecosystem: Environmental > Aquatic > Freshwater > Lake | place: Lake Croche, Canada...
ATACTGCCGGTAAAAGGCTTGCAGATTTTCAATATGCACATTCTCCACATCGCTGCGCGTACCTATGGTGGACTTGCCGTAGTTGTGCCAGTCAAAAGCGGTAGCCGCCATATATTGCCAAAGCGAACGCCTTGGGTTGTTTTCACCCATTTCCATTTCATTGCGTACTACCGAAAACTCGGTTTCCAGGTCTTTGCGTGCGATATGGCTGTTGACCATCCGGTCCGCTTCCATCTCCAGTACCCACTGTAAATTGTCGTCGTTGGCCGCAAAGGTTTCGAAGTAATTGGTGCGGTCGTAGGAGGTCGTACCGTTAAAGCGCATACCGCGTTTACCCAGCTCTTGCATGATGTTGCCGCGCGCGGGTGTGCCTTTAAAGACCAGGTGCTCCAGCAAATGTGCCATTCCGGTCTCGCCATAGTTTTCATGCCGGCTTCCCACCAAGTAAGTGATGTTCACCGTGGTTGTCGGCTTACTCGCATCGGGTGCCAGCAAAACCCGCAGGCCATTGTTCAGGCGGTATTCGCTGACGCCTTCGACCTGGGTGAACAAAATGCTAGCCGTATTGGCCAAAACTGCGAAGGGCAAAAGAAACCCAATTGCCGCAATGGCCAAAGTCAGAGTAAAGGCATTGCTGGGATGGCGCATAGAAATTCCTTGTTGGGCTAGGTTGCTCGGGCTGAGCTCCAAGAATTTTGTCATAGATCGAGAGGTGCCCCTCTCGCAAGGCGCCATCCAATAGGGCTGGCTAGCGGCGCAGCTTACTGCCCTAGAATCCGCCGCACCCTTACATGCCGTGCCCCGCCCAGCGCCGGTCCGTTACCCCCCCACTATCGATAGCCTAAGGTTTGCGCTTTGAGCTGGCCCCCTTCTATGCAAAGATTCATCCAAATTCTGTGCCTCGCGCTTGCCTTGACGTCCTGTAAAAAGGCACCGGATACGAACGCAGCAGCCAGCGTTCCAGCGGTGCCTCTGGTGGTAGCGAATGAGGATCTTGTGACTGTCTCGGACGGTGCGGCGGGCGGCGGCCCCGTGATCTCTGGCACCCTCGCTGCCGAGCGCAAGGCCGATTTGCGCGCCGAGGCTTCGGCAGTGGTACTGGAGGTGCTCAAAGACAACGGCGATCTGGTCCGCCGAGGCGATTTACTGGTTCGACTGGACGAAACCGCCATCCGCGACAACCTCAACGCAGCCGAAGACAGCGCAGGTAACGCCAGCTTTCAATGGGAACAGGCCAAGCGCAACCTGGAGCGCCTCAAAACCCTGCGCGCCAGCGGCATGGCTACTTTGCAGTCTATTGACGATGCCGAAATCCGTGCCAACTCTGCGCAAAATGAAGTTTCCGCTGCCAATTCGAGGGTGGCCCAGGCCCGCCAGCAGCTGCAGCGCACGCAGGTACGAGCGCCATTTGATGGTGTGATCGGCGAGCGCAAGGCTTCTCCCGGCGATACCGCGTCGATTGGCAAAGAATTACTGAAGGTGATAGACCCGGCTAGTCTGCGCTTTGTCGGACGCGTTTCAGCCGACAAGGCAGGGCAGGTGCAACTGGGCCAAAGTGTCAGGTTTCGTGTGAATGGCTACGGCGACGAAAGCTTTGAGGGTAAGGTAACCCGCATCGATCCAAGCGCCAATGAGGCTACGCGCCAAATAGAAGTGCTGGTTGCTTTTACCGGGTCGGCGCGACCCCGGGTGGCCGGCTTGTATGCCGAAGGTCAAATCAACAGCGGCGCAAAAACACAAACCGTTCCAGTAGTGGATGAATCGGCGGTGCAGCGGGCGGGCGACACCAACTTTGTCTGGCGGGTGGACGCCAGCGCCGTGCACAAAGTGGCGGTCACCTTGGGTGCCCGTGACGTCCGTAGCGGCCGGTATGCGGTGCAGGCGGGTGTTCAAACCGGTGATCGGCTGTTGCGCAACCCGGGTAGCAGTTTGAAAGATGGCCAAGCGATCACTATGGTGGCGGCACCAGCGCCGGCCAAGCCTAGCGCTGCGGCATCGGGGCTATAAACATGTTTTTATCGGACTTCAGCATTCGCCGCCCAATTGCCACGGTGGTGCTCATTGTGGGGGTGATGGCCTTGGGCCTGATGGCGCTCAATAAATTGCGGGTCAACCAGTTCCCCGACATCGAAAACCCTGGCCTCTTTATTTCCATCGCCTACCCGGGCGCCTCGCCCGACACGGTAGAGCGTGAAATCGTCAATCGTTTGGAAAAATCACTGCAAAGCGTGGCGGGGGCACAAAAAGTCAGCTCCACGAGCGCCGAAGGTAACGCCCGCTTTGATATGCAGTTCGCGTTTGGCAAAAACATGATCGAAGCGGGCGACGAGGTGCGGGGGGTGATTGCCTCGGTGCGCTACAAGCTGCCCATCGAAATGCGCGAGCCGGTGATCCGCCGCTACGACCCCTCTGCCCAGCCGATCATCAATCTGGCCTTGTCCAGCAGCAGCCAAAGCCACGCACAAATATCGCGTTTGGCCGAGGACGTGCTGGCCGACAAGTTACGCGCTTTGCCCGGTGTGGCCACGGTCAATGTTTCTGGCTCGCTCAAGCGCGAACTCTCGGTGTTGCTGCGTTCGGCCAAGCTGCGCGAATACAACGTGACGGTCGCTGAGGTCGTCAATGCCATTCGCGCCCAAAACGCGAATGCACCAGTGGGCAAACTGCGCGGCCCCTATGAAAACGAGAGTATCCGTCTGGTAGGTCGCATCACCGAACCGCAAGACTTTACGCAAATTGTTGTTAAGCGCATGGGTGCCCAACTGGTGCGCTTGGGCCAATTGGGGACGGTGGAGGACGGGTTTTCCGATCTGGACGGCATCAGTACCCGCAGTGGCAAACCCAATGTGGGCATTTTCGTGACCCGTTCGCGTGAGGCCAGTACCGTGTCGGTCGCCAAGGCGGTGCGCGAGGCGACCAAAGAATTCAACGCCCAACTGGCCAAGGACAGCCCCGGCACGGTGCTCGAAATCACCCGCGACGGCGGCAAAGACGCGCAAAACAGTCTCAACAACGTGATCGACTCGCTGGTGCTGGGAGCGGGCTTGACCATCGTGGTGGTTTACGCTTTTCTGAACTCGTGGCGCTCCACCCTGATTACCGGGCTGAGCCTTCCTACCTCGGTCATCGCCGCGTTTATTGGCGTTTGGTTGTGCGGTTTTACGCTCAATTTCATGTCGCTCCTGGGCTTGTCGCTGGCCATTGGGGTGCTTATTGACGATGCCATCGTGGTGCGCGAAAACATCGTGCGCCACATGCAGCGCGGCTCCGACAGGCGTACTGCTGCTTTGGAAGGCACGGCTGAAATTGGGCTGGCGGTGACGGCAACGACGATGTCCATCATGGCGGTTTTTTTGCCCGTGGCGTTTATGCCCGGTGGGGCTGGTGAATGGTTTCGGCCCTTCGCCTTGACGGTGGCCTGTTCGGTCATGGTCAGTCTGGTGATCTCGTTCACCTTGGACCCCATGCTTTCTGCCTATTGGGGCGACCCGCCAAACCACCACACGGCGCCTAAAGGTCCGGTGGGGCGCAAACTGCAAGTCTTCAATGACTGGTTTGATCGGCAGGCCGATCGTTACGCTGGCGTGATTGCCTGGGCTTTGCACCACCGGCGCGCCATGGGGCTGATTGCCCTGAGTTCATTGATTGCCGCCATTGCGCTGCATATGCGCTTTGGTGGCTCGGCGTTTTTGCCAGCCGCTGATTCGGGCAACCTGATGATCGATGTGCGCACGCCCGCGTCCTCCTCACTCGAGTACGCGCGCCTCAAGATGGAACGGGCTGCCGAAATTGCCCGCACGCTGCCCGAGACGCGCGAGACCAATAGCAATATTGGACCTAACGGCGGGCGCATTTATGTGGACCTGGGTCCGCGCAAAGACCGCCGCCGTAGCGCCAAAGAAGTGGCCGTAGAACTGCGCGAGAAAATCCGACCGCTGATTGGCGCAGAATTTACCGTGTTTGACGACCTGGGCAATGGCGCGCGCAAGCCGGTGCAAATCGAGTTCACCGGACCGGACTCTCGCCGACTGCTGGAGATCACCAGCCGCTTTATGGAACAACTGCGCCAAGTTCCTGGCGCGGTGGATGTGGGTCTGTCGGAGCAAGACCCGAGCAAAGAGCTGCGCATAGAACTCAATCGCGGCCTGGCCAATTCCATGGGGATTTCGGCCAACGATGCGGCCCAAGCCTTGCGCGTCGCGTTTGCGGGCGTGGAGGTGGGTGACTGGGTGGACCCAACCGGCGAGACGCGTGATGTGGCTGTGCGCTTACATCCCAGCGACCGACTATCGCGTGAAAACATCGAGCGTCTGCCTATTGCGGTCGCCGGCAGCGGAGAACTGGTGCCATTGGAACAAATCGCCAGTATCACGATGGGTACTGCACCTTCCACGATTTCGCACAGCGAAGGCAAGCGGGTGGTGACGGTGGCGGCCAATGTCCAGGGCCGCTCCAATGGCGAAGTGACCGCGGATGCGCTCAAGCTAGCCCAGGCCATGGACTACCCCCCCGGCTACGGCTTGCAACTGGCCGGTGCCGGCCAAGACCAAAAAGAGCTATTCACCGAAATGTTGATCGCCCTGGTCAGTGGCATCGGTTTGATGTACCTGATTTTGGTGATCCAATTTAGCTCCTTCATAGCGCCCTTGGGTGTGATGTTGTCTTTGCCCTTGTCGCTCATTGGCGTCGTCATTGCCTTGTTGCTCACTGGCGGCACGCTCAATCTCATGAGTTTTATCGGCATCATCATGCTCATGGGCCTGGTGGCCAAGAACGCGATTTTGCTGCTCGATGCGGCGCGTAAAGAAGAGGCTGGCGGCGTTAGTCGAGAGGAAGCGTTGATGCACGCCGGGCGGGTACGTTTGCGTCCGATTTTGATGACCACTTTTGCGCTGATCGCAGGCATGATGCCGGTGGCGCTGGGGCTGGGTGAGGGAGGCGAGTTTTACCAACCACTGGCCGTATCCATCATCGGTGGGACGATTACGTCTACGCTTCTGACTTTGCTCGTGGTACCGAGTTTTTACGACAGCATTGAAAGTGCCAGCGAACGTATGCGGGCCAAGATCCGGGCGCGTAGCCTGCGCTACCCAGCGGCCCTGTCACTGGTAGTGACCATGCTGGAGGCACTGGCTACTTTGCTGCTGTTACGCTTTGTGTGGCGCAGCCTAGAAGCTGCTTGGGTCTGGATGCGCAGGCGGCCCCTAGCCTGAGTTCGCCTGAATCTCAATTCGCCGTGATGGCCCGGTTTATCGGCGGTGCTGGTTCCAGGCATTAGAAAGTAAATAACGACCATGCAATCTGCTAATCGGACCCTACAGAGCTTCATACTGTTCACGACCGTGATCGCCTCGCTGCTTGGGGCGCCGCCTGCCATGGCCCAGAGCGCGGACAGCGCAGGGCTGAAGTCTGCGCAACGGGTGCGCAGCGTTGAGGGCATCACCGAATACCTGCTGCCCAACGGACTGCGGGTATTGCTGGCGCCCGACGCCTCTAAGCCGACCACCACCGTCAATATCACTTACTTGGTCGGCAGCCGGCACGAAAACTACGGTGAAACCGGAATGGCGCATTTGCTGGAGCACATGGTGTTCAAGGGCACGCCCAGCCAGGGCAACATCATGACTGCGCTGGGCAAGCGCGGGATGGACTTTAATGGCACGACCTATACCGACCGTACCAATTATTTCGAAACCTTTCCTGCTTCCGAGAGCAATTTGCGCTGGGTCTTGCAGATGGAAGCGGACCGCATGGTCAACAGCTTCATCGCGCGCGCCGACTTGGATAAAGAGTTTTCCGTGGTGCGCAATGAAATGGAGGCGGGCGAAAACCGCCCCCAGCAGGTGCTGATGCAAAAAATGCTGGCCAGCAGTTTTGATTGGCATAACTACGGCAAAGACACCATCGGTGCGCGCAGCGATGTGGAAAACGTCAAGATCGAGAACTTACAAAACTTTTACCGCAAGTATTACCAACCTGACAATGCAGTGTTGGTCATCGCCGGCGCTTTCGATGTAGCGCAGGCCCTGTCCATGGTGGAGCAGGCCTTTGGCCCCATTGCACGACCTACGCGGGTATTGGAGCCGACCTACACCCGCGAAGCGCCGCGCGACGGTGCGCGTGAAGTCACAGTCAGCCGTGTGGCGGACAGCTATTGGCTAGCCGCCCTGTACCTGATTTCCGCTGGCGCGCATCCTGACACAGCGGCGCTCTTCGCTTTGGGCGAGATACTGGCCTCGCCACCTGCGGGGCGTCTGCACACCGAACTCGTGGAGCGCAAAAAGGCCTCGCAAAGCTATGCCTGGACCTTGGACTTTGCAGAGCCTGGTTGCATTATTTTTTGGCTGGAGTTGGACAAGGGCCACTCCATGACACAGGCCCGACAGGCCATGCTGGCGCAGCTCGAAGGTGTGGCGCGTAAACCCATCACTGAAGCCGAATTGGCGCGCGCCAAGTCGACGCTGCTGAGTGATATCGACAACACGATCAACAATGCGCAAGGTCTGGCTATTGCGTTGTCCGAAGCTATCGCCAAGGGCGATTGGCGCCTGTTTTTCCTGCAACGCGATCGTATTGAAGCACTGACGGTGGCCGATGTACAACGCGTGGCACAGCAGTATCTTCAGAGTAGCAACCGCACGGTAGGGCAGTTTTTGCCTACGACCCAAGCCCAACGAACGTTGATTCCGCCTACGCCTGATGTAGTTGCCATGCTGGCCGATTACCAAGGCAAAGCGGCGGTCACCCAGGGCGAGGCCTTTACACTCACGCCCGCGTTCATCGAAGCGCGTACTCTACGCAGCACCTTGCCCAGCGGTACGCGCTTGGTACTGATTCCCAAAAAGACGCGCGGGCAAACGGTGTCGGGTCACATCATCCTAGACATGGGGGACGAAAAAACGCTGGCCGGGCGTGCTGCTGCCATTGAAATCGCGGCAAGCTTGCTCACCCGTGGTGCCGGGCGGCGCAGCCGCAGCGACATCAGCAGCACGCTAGACAAGCTCAAAACAAAACTCTCAGTCAGCCAGCAAGGTCAAACGCTGGTGTTGCAATTCGATACGGTGCGCGCCAGCCTTGCGCCGTTGATGCCCTTGTTGCATGATGTATTGCGCGCGCCCTCGTTTTCGCAGGCCGAGTTTGAGCAGGCACGCAGCCAAGCCCTTACCTTTGCCAACGCCCAGCGCAGCGACCCCGAAGCCCTGGCTTCCAACGCGCTAGCACGTGGCTTCAATAACGTGGGTCGCCAAGACATCCGCTATGTCCGCAGCTGGGAGGAGCGCATTGCTGATCTCAAGGCATTACGTCTGTCAGAGGTGAAGGCCGCCTATACAGATTTGGCCGGCGCTGCTTCAACCCATATTGCTCTTGCCGGGGATTTCGATCCAGCCTGGGCGCAGTCGGCAATGAACGCTTTGGCTAGCGGTTGGCTCAGCAAATCGCCCTATACACGTTTGCCCAAAGTCGTACCAAATGCCAAAGCAAGCACCGTACAAATCGAAACACCTGATAAAGCCAACGCGGTGTATATGGGCGCCTTGCCGCTGGCAGTGCAGGACAGCATGCCAGATTACGCGGCGCTGTTATTGGCCAATGAAATTTTGGGTGGCGGCACCCAGTCCCGTCTGCTTGAGCGTTTGCGCCAGCAAGAGGGCATCAGCTATGGCGTGGGTAGCCAGCTGCGGGTATCGGCCTTTGAACCCTCTGGGCAGCTCACTTTGTGGGCGATATTTGCGCCCGAAAACCGAGCCCAAGTGGAACAGGCCTTGGCCCAGGAATTAGCGCAGTTGCAAGCCAACGGCATTACCGAGACCGAGCTACAAGACGCCCAGAAAAGTCTGGACCAGCAACGTTTGACCAGCTGGGCCCACGATGGTGCCCTGGCCCAATTGCAATTAGACAATGGGCGCACCGGGCGCACCATGGCCTTTCATGACAAGCTTTACCTACAGATTGCTGCTACCAGTGTGCAGCAGGTCAATGCGGCCATCGCGCGCTGGATCACACCAGCCCAGCTGCTGCACGTTTATGCCGGTGATTTTGCCGGCGCTAAAAATAAATCTGCGACCAAAGCGCGGCCTTAAGTGCCAATCCATGCGCGGCGCTCAGGCCGCCGCTTGGTACCGCAAGCGTGGTGCTGCGGCCAAAAGCTGTCGGGTGTAATCGGACTGCGGCTGCGCGTACAAGGCGGCCGCATCGCCTTGCTCGAGCACTTCGCCTTGGTGCATGACCAGCAGCGTGTCTGCCATGTGGCGCACCACGTCCAGGTCGTGTGAGATAAACAAATAGCTCAGCGCTAATTCTTGCTGCAGGTCTTTGAGCAAATTGAGTACCTGCGCTTGCACCGATACATCCAATGCAGAGACGGCCTCGTCCAGTACCAATACCTGCGGCGACAGGCTCAGGCTGCGTGCAATGGCAATGCGCTGACGTTGTCCGCCTGAGAACTCGAAGGGGTAGCGACTCAGGCTGCTGGCGGGCATGCCCACCTGGTCGAGCAGGCGCCCCGCTATGCGCTTTCGTGCCGCCAGGTCGCCACCCACACCGTGTAGGCGCATGGGCTCGTCCAGTACCTCGGCTATGGTGAAGCGCGGGTTGAGGGAGGCGTAGGGGTTCTGGAAAACGATTTGTAAATGCCGCTTGTAAGGTGCAAATTCAGCCTTGGACAGCGCCAGCAGATTGCGCCCCTGCATCAGGACTACACCGCCACTTGCCTGGTGCAGACGCAACATAGCCAGACCCACCGTGGTTTTGCCCGAACCGGATTCGCCCACCAGGCCGACGGTTTTTCCCTTGAACATAGAAAAGCTGACATCCTTCACCGCCACAAACTGCTTTTTGCCCAACCAGGAGCCGCCCACATCAAACACTTTGCGCAGGTTCCGCACTTCCAGCAGGGGCGTGGCCATGGCCTCGGGCATTGCGGATGGCGCCAGCTCAGGGACTGGTTTTTGCGCAGGGGCGAAATGGGGGGCGGCCTGCATCCAGTCGTCTATGGTTAAGAGGCGTTGGCCCAGTCGCTCGGGGCTGGGACGGCAACTGAGCAAGGCTTTCGTATACGGGTCTTGCGCATGGGTAAAAATCTGCTGTACTGGGCCCGACTCACGCACCTGGCCATGGCGCATGACTACCACATCATCAGCAATTTCGCTGACCAGACCCAGGTCATGGGTAATGAAGAGCATGGCCATTTTGCGGCGCTTGCGCAGCTCGGCCAGCAGTTGCATGATTTGGCGCTGCACCGTCACGTCCAGCGCGGTGGTCGGTTCATCGGCGATCAGCAGCGCGGGCTCGCAGGCCAGCGCCATAGCGATCATCACGCGCTGCTGCTGGCCGCCCGAGAGCTCATGGGGGTAGGCGTCCAAGCGCCGCGCCGCCTCGGGGATGCCGACTTCCTCGAGCAAAGCCTGCGCCCGCTTGCGCGCCTGCTTGCGGTCCATGCCCTCGTGTACCCGCAGCATCTCGGCCAATTGAAAGCCGATGCTGTAAACCGGGTTGAGCGAGCTCATCGGGTCCTGGAAGATCATGGACATGTGCTTGCCACGGATGTGCTGCCATTGAGCCAGGTTCAGACCTAATAGCGATCGGCCCTGAAACTGCAGCCGGGTCTGCGCGCCCATGCGCGCGCTGTACTTGGGTAACAGCCCCATCACTGCCAGGGCGCTGACCGATTTGCCACTGCCCGACTCGCCCACCAGGGCCAGCGTGCTTTCGCTGCGCAGGCTAAATCCTGCGCCATCGACGGCGCGTACCGCAGGGCGCGAGGCGCTGACAAAGTCCACCGTGAGTTGTTCAACCGAAAGCAAAGTTGTCATTGCAGGCCTTTGGTTACACGACTTTGGGGTCGAGCGCATCGCGCAGGGCGTCGGTGAGCAAGGACAGGGCGGTGACAAACAAGGACATGGCTAAGGTGGCGCAAAGCAGCTGCCACCAGATACCAACCAATAAATCGTTTTGCGCCTCGGTCAGCATGGTGCCCCAAGAGACGCCGTCCACTGGCACCCCAAAGCCCAGATAGGACAAGATCACCTCGGCCTTGATACATGCCACCGTCAACAGCGAGTACTGCACCAGGATCACATGGCTGACGTTGGGCAGGATATGCACAAACATGCGCCGCATATTGGATGCGCCTATGGCGTCGGCGGCGCGCACGTACTCGCGCTCGCGGTGCTTCATGAACTCACCGCGCATCAGGCGGTACATGCCGGTCCAGCTGGTTGAGCCCAAAATTATCACTACAGCCGCGCTGCCCTTGGTATCGAGTACCGCCGCAATCGCCAATATCAGCAATATCCCCGGAATAGCATGCAGCACGTTGTAGAGCCAGTTGCTCAGGTCATCGACCCAACCGCCAAACCAGCCCGACACCGCGCCCAGTACCGCACCCAGCACCGTCGCTACCAGGGCCGCAGCCAGGCCCACAAGCACGCTGGTCTGCGCGCCCTTGATGCTTTTGCTCAGCACATCACGCCCCCATTTGTCTGCACCCATGGGTAGGTGGGTGGCCAAGACATCAGGCTTTTCTCCGACCGGCTTGACGGCCCGTTGGGCTTGTGCCCATTCCTTGGCTATGGGGTCGACTACCTCGGTCTGGCTGGGCGTGTAGTCCAGCACCGTTGGCAGTGCTTGGACACTGCCACTGTCACCGTCTTGGCCTGGGGTTAGGCTCGACCAAGTCGGACGCGCATGCCCAATGGCTACTTCTTTTTGCCATTCAGAGGCGACCAAGCCCGTGGTGGTCAGAGCCACCAGCGCCAAAAAGCACAGCACGATGGCACCGCTCCACACGCCGATGCGGTCTGCGGCAAAGCGCTGCCAAGCCAACTGCCAGGCGCCGGGGCTGGCCTGCGTAGAAGATTGGGGGTGCAGAGTCCTTTTCATAAATGCTCTCTAGCGCAACTGCACGCGCGGATCGGCCAAGCGGTACAGTAAATCGCCTACTAAGTTAAATACCATGGTGGCCAGTGCCACATACACCGTGACCGCCTTGATCACCGGAAAGTCACTGCGCTCCACGGCCAAAATAATCTCGCGTCCCACGCCCGGAATGCCAAAAAATCGCTCCAACAAAAACGCACCCAGCAGCAGTCCGGGGATGTTGGAGATTACAAAGGTAATGACAGGAATGAGGGCATTGCGCAACACATGCACAAACATCACCCGCAGCTCGGAGAGCCCTTTGGCGCGGGCCGTGCGCACATAGTCCTGGTTCACCTCATCGAGTACAAAGCTGCGAAACAGCCGGGTGTGCGGCGCCACGCCGACCAGCAAGCCCAGCAAAATCGGTAAGGGGGCATAGGTGCTCAGGTTTTTCCACAGCCCGTCGCCCCAGCCTTGCACAGGAAAGAGTCCCCAGCGGTAGGCCAATAGGTACTGGCCCAGGATGATGAAGACCAAAATACTCACCGACATGAGCAAGGTAAAAAACACCATCACACTGCGGTCCAGGCGCGAGCCGCGCACCCACGACAAACCCACCGCTAGCACCAGGCAGACCACGGTTTCAAGCACCAAGAGCGGCAACATCAGGGTCAGCGAAGCCGGCAAGCGCGAGGCAAACAGCTGGGCTACCGGCTCGCCTGTGGTCCAGCTGGCGCCAAAATCAAAGGTAGCCACCTGCTTGACAAAAATCCACAGCTGTACATAAAGCGGTTCATTGAGCCCCAGCGCGCTTCGTATGCTCTCGATTTGCTCCTGGTTGGACATTAGACCGGCCAGGATATAGGCCG
>Ga0114963_10002891_pt1 | contig 11721 bp, 15 predicted proteins | sample C_131016_EF_Meta_FD_87019 | JGI IMG/M metagenome (GOLD analysis project Ga0114963, IMG submission 87019) | Freshwater microbial communities from Lake Croche, Canada to study carbon cycling - C_131016_EF_MetaG | ecosystem: Environmental > Aquatic > Freshwater > Lake | place: Lake Croche, Canada...
GTTGGATTGGATTGTGGAGTTCAAGTTTATCCCTTGGCGTGGTGCTTACGCTATTGGTTTACCGCAATTGATTGGTGGCTTATCGGCTGCGCTGACAGGTAGCTTGCGTGCTCTGCTTGACTCTGCACACATCAACAATGCGGCGACAATGCTGAAGTTGAAGGGAGCTAAGCTCAGCGGTCAAAGCCAGCAGGTTGACGTGACGCAGATTGTGGAGATCGAAGGTGCGCCTGGTGTGCAAGACATTAGGCAGATCGCTATGCCTATGCCGTTCAACCCACCGAGCCAAGTATTGTTTGAGCTATTGGGCTTCTTAGATAAGGCTACAAGGTCAGTATTGACTACGGCTGAGGAGAAGATAGCTGACGTTACTGCGAACGCTCCTGTGGGCACTACGCAGGCTTTAATTGAGCAAGGCGCACAAGTTTACTCATCGATCCATGCACGCTTGCATGAGTCGCAAAAGCGCGTATTAAAGATTCTCTGCCGGTTAAATCGTTGGCACTTTGACGATATGCAGAAGTCCGACATCGTTACTGATCTAGAGGTAACGCGAGAAGACTTTGCTAAGAATACGGACATCACTCCTGTATCTGATCCGCACATATTCTCTGAGACCCAAAGGATGGCTCAGAATCAGGCGATACTTTCCTTAGCTGAAAAGCACCCTGAAGAGTTTAGAGTTAACAAGGTTCTTGAGCGAGTCTTAAAGCAGATGAAGGTGCCGAATATTAATGAGATATTGAAAGATACTCCGTCACCTGAGCAGCGCACTTCTGCGGATGAGAATGCGGCAATGTTAATTGGTCAGCCTTCGTATGCGTATATCCAGCAGGATCACATTGCCCACATTCAGGATCACTTGCAGTTTGCAATGAATCCATTCTTGGGTCAGTCGCCATTTGCTGATCCTGATTATCTGAATCATTTAATTGAGCACATTAAGCAGCACATGACCCTTTGGTATCTGAACCGGTCGAATGGCTACGTTGAGCAGTCGATGGGTAAACCTATTGATGATTACGAAGATCCTAAGTACACGCCTGAAGTTGACAAGTTGTACGCAGCGGTTGGTGGTCACGTAATGATTGATACGGGCGAAGTGTTTGGTGAGTTTATGCCGTCAATTCAGAAGTTGATTGATATGGCTAAAGAGAAACAGAACACGCCTCCGCAGTTACCGCCTGATGCACAAGTGGTTAAAGACACTAGCATGGCTGAGACAGAGCGCAAGACTAAGAAAGATCAAGCTGATATGCAGGCTGTACAAGCTAAATTATCGGCTGATTTACAGAAAACGCAGCTCAATAATCAGACGAAAGTTGAGATTGAGAATGCAAAGTTGACGCACCAAACGATACAGCATGTCGTTACTGCTCAAACGCAGTCGCCTCCTCCACAGATACAGGGGGCACCTGCGCAACCACAGGCACCAGAAATGATGCCGCCACAACCACAAGGAGTACCAAATGGGAACATCTGATAAGGAGCAAATGGGCGAAAACGTGAACTATCACGCACGCCTAGCAATGGGTGCAAAGCTTGACGGCACATCATTGAAAGCCAAAGGAGCACCAACACCTGTAAAAAACACAGGTAAACCGTCTGGTGGTTTAGCGAGTCTCAAGAAGCAAAAATGATTGAGCAGTTAATTCATCGTATCAAAGTAAGACAAGCAGAGATTCAGCTTTCTTTAGCAGGTGGAATGCCGATGAACTGGGAATCGTATCAACGTATGGTTGGTGAGCACCAAGGCCTGCAATCGGTCATGGACATGATTGACAATATGTTGGATGAAGAGAAGAACCAAGACTAACCAAGTACTGAAAAGTACGTTAATGCACCTGAGATATGGTGTTAGAGGAAAAGTATGAGTGATACACAGCCAATCCCTGTAATTGAGGGACAAGAGGGTACGTCCAATCCAGAAGAAATGGCTTGGGCGTTCCCTGAAGTTAAGCCAGGACAACGTCCTTTTGGCGGTCGAGTGACAGTGCAACTGCGTCGTATTAAGAAGACTGCAGGCCGCATCATCATCGTGGATGAAACCAAGGAAAACGAGAAGTGGAACAACATGATCGGCAAGGTCGTGGCTGTTGGCCCATTGGCGTTTAAGAATCGAGACACTATGCAACCGTGGGCTGAGGGCTCATGGGCTGAGATAGGCGACTTTGTTCGTGTTCCTAGATGGGGTGGAGATCGTTGGGAGCGAGTAGTGCCCGGCGAAGATGACAAAGACCCTGTTTTATTCATGACTTGCAACGACCACGAACTGATATCTGCGATCACAGATGATCCGTTATCGTTCAAAGCCTACGTTTAAGGAGGTTGTATGGCTGATTTAGACCAAAAAGATGCACAACTAGATGCGATTGAATCGGATGATGGTTCTGCGGTGGTTCAAGTTGACTCAAAAATGCTTATTCCAGAGCAATCTGATGAGCAAAACGGGTTTGAGTTAGCTAAAGATGGTGGTTCCGTTAGCGATCCTGCTGATGATGACCACCCAGACGATGACGCGGAGCTTAGAGATGCGAAACGTAACCGTCGTAGAGCTAAAAAAGACCTAATTCGCAAGACAAATCAGGAAAAAGATGCTCGTTTAACGCAATTACAGCGTGAAAATGAGGCATTTAAGCAGCGTCTTGAGCAATTAGAGCGCAATACGAAGACTGAAGGCTTAATTCGGATTGACAAACACATTGAGGATGCTCAAACAAGGCTTGAGTACGCCAAAATGAAAATTGCTGAGGCCACCCAAAACCAAGATGGTCAGGGTATGGTGGAAGCGCAAGAGATGTTGCATCAGGCAAACGACGAAATTCGTAAACTTGGCAATATGCGTCATCAGGCTGATCAAGAGTTGCGAAAGCCGCAGCAAAACAATGATCAGGATCCTGTAGTTAAGCAGAATGCACAGGCATGGATGCGTCGTAATTCTTGGTATAGCCCAGGCAGTAATGATAGTGATAGTCGGGTAGCCAAGAAGATGGATGAACTAATGGCAGCTCAGGGTTGGGATCCTACAGATCCGGATTATTGGGATGAATTAGATAGCCGTTTGCAAAAAGAATTACCTCATAGGTACAATAGTGGTAATGACGAAGATTCCCGACATGTCAGACGACCAAGGAATGTTGTGGGTAGCTCAGGACGAGAAGCATCAGCCGCTTATGGAGGGTCTAACCGCTCTCAATTCGTACTTTCACCTGATAGGGTGCGAGCTATGAAAGAGGCAGGTGCTTGGGACAATCCAGAGCGTAAGGCAAAGATGATTAGGCAATTTATTGCTTATGATCGATCCAACCGTAACAGCTAATCCGAGGGGAAAACATAATGGAATCACGTCTCAAAAAATCACTGAATGCTAATGGACGTCAAGACCGCAATAACGGGGAGGCGAATCATAAAGCAGCAGATGAAAAGTTCATTTCTACGCAGGAACGTAATCGCATGTGGAGCGAGGAGTGGACGCAATCAGCATTGCCTAAGTTACCCGAGATGCAAGGGTGGCACTTATGCTGGCTTTCAACAACTAACACTTACGACACCATTGATCGTAGGATTCGTTTAGGTTACGTACCCGTTAAGTCGGAAGAGTTGCCTGGATATGAAGACTACCGAGTCAAAGATGGCGAACATGTTGGGTATATCAGTTGCAATGAAATGTTATTGTTCAAATTACCAATGGACATTTTCCAAGAAGTCATGACGACGTTTCACCACGATAAACCTCGTGAGGAAGCAGACAAAGTTCGTGTGCAAATGGAAAATCTCCAAGGAGCCAGAGACAGTAACGGCAGGCGACTTGTACAAGTTGAAGGTGAAGGCATGGGCGATTTTGATAACCAACCAAGCAAAATGCCTGTATTTTCAGGCTAACAATTTAGGAGATAGATATGTCTAGCACATCAGCTCCGTTTGGCTTGCGTCCTGCGTTCCACCCTTCTGGTCTGGATCGCGCTCAGGCGTTGGCAAACGGCATTACTTCTGGCTATACCAACAATATTTTGAAGGGTCAGCCAGTAGCTTATTCAGCATCTAATGGCGTAATCATTCCTTTGACAACCAACCCAGCATCGGGCTCCGCAGTAGCGTGGTCTGGCGCTTTCGCTGGTGTTGAGTGGACTGATACAACTGGTCGTCGTCGTGTGTCTAACTATTGGCCTGCAAACACAGCAGTAACAACTGGTTCTGTTGTTGCTTATTTCTACAACGATCAAAACATCGTTTATGAAATTCAAGCTGACGGTTCAATGGCTCAGACTACTATCGGCAATGAATACAACTTCACCAACGTAACTTCTGGCTCTACTACTACTGGCCTATCGCAAGCTACTTTAGGCTCTGCAACTGCTGCTGGTAACGGTACTCAGGGTCAAATGCGCGTCGTTGATTTAGCACCATATGTGGACAATGCGTGGGGTGATTCCTACACTGTTGTTCGTGTCGTTAACGCACAGTCACAGTTCTTCGGTTCTGTTACTGCTATAGCATAAGGAGCTAAATAATGGCCGCCCCAATGCGTAGTACCGACTTCCGTTCGATTGTTGAGCCAATTCTCAACGAATGTTTCGACGGTGTTTATGATCAACGTGCTGACGAATGGTCACGCGTTTTCCGTGAGGAAGATGGTATTCCTCGTAACTATCACGAAGAGCCAGTTCTGTATGGCTTTGGCGCAGCACCACAACTCCCTGATGGCACACCAGTGACCTATCAACAGGGTGGTGTGTTGTACCTCCAGCGTTACCTCTACAAAGTGTATGGCTTGGCCTTCGCTTTGACCAAGGTTCTCGTTGAGGACGGCGACCATATCCGTATCGGTCAAGTGTATGCACGCCACTTGGCACAATCTTTGGTTGAAACCAAAGAATTGTTGTCGGCAAACATCCTTAACACTGCGTTCAACAGTGCTTACCCTGGTGGTGATGGCGTTTCGCTGATTAACACAGCACATCCTATCGTTAACGGCACATTCAGCAACCAATTGGCTACAGCAGCCGTTCTGTCGCAAACATCGCTTGAGCAGATGTTGATTCAGATTCGTCAAGCTGTTGACAACAACGGTAAGAAGATTCGTTTGGTTCCACGTCAACTGATCGTGGCTCCAGGCAACATTTTCCAAGCTGAAGTTCTGTTGAAATCTGTGTTGCGTACTGGTAACGCTAACAACGACATCAACCCAATCAAATCGATTGGTTTGCTGGACGAAGGCGCTGCAGTATTGTCACGCTTGACTTCATCGACAGCATGGTGGGTTCAGACTGATGCTCCAGAAGGCTTTAAGCTTCTGATGCGTCGTCGTCTGGAGAAGACTATGGAAGGTGACTTCGAGACTGACACAATGCGTTATAAGGCTACAGAGCGTTACGCAGTGGGCTTTACTGACCCACGTTGCGCTTACGGTACGCCTGGTCTGTAATAAAGACGGGGTCGGCCTAAAAACCGACCCCATTTAAAATAATTTGTCTAGCTTTTCAAGGAGAAGACAATGCCTCAGTTTTCAGACGACCTATTCTTAGGCCCAGCACAAACTTATATGGGCACAGGTATTCGCTCATACACGACTACTGCAACAGGTGGTACAGGTGGTTCTTCGTCAACAACCCTGACAGTTACTGCGCTAAATCAAGGTGCGCCGATTATTGTTGGTATGTATGTTGACGGTACAAGCGTTACCGATGGCACCTACATTACTGCGTTTGGTACAGGTAATGGCGGTACAGGTACATATACATTAAACCAAGCAATCAACGTCGCTAATACAACAGCGTTGACTCTGCATGGCAACATTAATTTTGATAATCCATCCCCAATGGACTTAGGTATTGGCCCACTAGGCCGTATCTACGTTTGGGACATTATTCCACAAGCATTGGTAGCTAATAACATTGCTGCCGCACAAACAACGTCAGCAACTATTGCGTTGACTGCTGGTACATCTACAAAGTCTATTGTTCGTCAAGACGGCGTGACTGTTATTCAACTTGATTGCCCACGCGCAGTAAGCATTGTGTCGGGCACTGGTACTTTGACTAACCGTAACGTGACTATTACTGGTTATGACTATTATGGTCAGCCAATGAGCGAAGTAATTGCTACAGGCACAGTTCAGTCAACTACAGTTAAAGGTAAGAAAGCTTTTTACCAAGTTGCAACGGCAACAATATCAGGTGCTTTGGGCGCAACAATTGCAATCGGTACAACTGACATCCTTGGTATTCCAGTTCGTGTATTTAACGTGGCTTACATTGCAAGCGTTAAGAGCAACAGCACATTAGCTCAAGATGCAGGTACATTTGTAGCGGCAGATACTGCAACTGCTACGACCACTACTGGTGACGTTCGCGGCACTTATGTACCTGCTACTGCTTCGGACGGTATCGTTCGTACAGTAATGGGAATTTTGTTGCCTGGTATCGCAGTTGGCCCGAACGCTACTCGCGTTGGTGCTCTCGGCGTAACGCAAGCTTAATAGGAGACAGTCATGGGTCAATTTAAACCAATGGTCAAAATGATGACCGACGAGCCAAAAGTCATCCTAAAGCTTAAAAAGGGTGGCGGCGTTCATCATAAACATCATAAAGAGCACGAAGAGCACGGTCATAAAGTTATGCACCACGCTAATGGTGGTATTCACGCTGAGTTTGAGTCAGAGTCTGGCAAAGCTCCTAAAAAGCCTTCTATGATGGCTCGCGTTAAAGCAATGAACCCGAACCAGCACAAGAAGGGTGGCAAGATAGTTCATAAAGATATGGGTGGCGCAATGCCTATGGCTGCCCCTTCAGCTGCTCCTATGGCTGCAATGGGTCAGAATGCTTTGGATCAAATGACTCCTGAAGAGCGTAATGCTCGTGCTATGCAAGTGCGTAAAGCTTTGACAGGCATGAAAAAAGGTGGTTCGGCTGATAGCAAAGCAATCAAGAAGCTAGAGAAAGAACTCCATCATCATGAGTCTATGCCTATGTCAAAAGCTCATAAAAAAGCTATGGGCGGCACAATTGAGGGCAATGCAAAGAAATTTGCAAAGACCAAAATGCATGACGGTGACAAGACTGACAGAGCACACGGCACTGGTGAAGTTACAGAAGGCAAGCCAGGCGGTTACGCTACTGGTGGAGCTATTCCTGCTGACTCCAACAAAGGCGGTAAGGATTACTATAAAACCGTGATGCACACAGCCACAAAAGATAAAGCTAATGGAACAGGTGGTATTAAAGTTTCCAATGCTGGTGGCTACAAAAAAGGTGGAACTATTGAGGGCGGCGATTGGGAAAATCGTCCTGCTAACACGGCTAAAAAAGGCGTTACAGGCACTTCAACTGGTGAAGTAGAAGAGTCAAACGCAGGTGGTTACAAGCGTGGAGGTCATGCCTCAAAAAAAGCCTACGCCACGGGGGGTAATGTAGTTGATGATGGCAAGGCAGTAAAAATGCCTAAGCACTTCGTCAGCCGCCCTGTGGCAAACAGCTTGCAATCAGGCACCTTTAAGCGTGGTGGCAAAGTAAAATAAGTCAGGGGGGCTTCGGCTCCCCTACTTTTAATTAAGGATTGATATGGGAACTTATTCTTCTGCCACTCGTCAGGGTGCGTTTGAGCCTTTTGATTTGCAAGTTGCGCGTGGTCAAGTAGACGGGCACTCACAAACTTTGGTGTCTGGATATAACGGTGCTGTAGGTACTTCATATGAAACCATATGGACAGAGAGTACGATTTATGTGTACCCTGCAAGTGCAACTGTTATAAAAATTTCTAGTTCAGACGCAAATGACACTTCGGCTGGAACGGGGGCAAGAACTGCTACGATATTTGGGCTTGATGGGAGTTATAACCAAATTAGCGAAACAGTTTCGTTGAGTGGTCAAACGGCTGTCAATACAACAAATTCTTATTTGCGTGTGTTCCATTTAATGGTTAATACGGCAGGTTCTGGTGGTCAAGCTGCTGGAACTATTTACGCAGGAGTAGGAACGGTAACTTCAGGTGTTCCTGCTACTGTGTATGGTGTTTACAGTGCAAATGGAGGTTCAACTGCTTGTATTTACACTATTCCTGCTGGATATACTGGTTATATTTTTGATTTTTTAGTTGCAACTGGTTGCACTACGGCTAATGCGTTTACAAACATTGGTTTATATAACAGACCTGTTGGCGGTGTCTTTGACAATACCTTACAAGGTCGTTGTGCAAACGGCGGCGCTTTTGCTATTCCTTTGAATTACCCATTAAGTTTTACTGAAAAAACTGATTTAGAAGTTCGCGCAAGCGCAACAACTTCTTCCAGTGTTTCTGCAAACTTCAGCGTTGTGATAATTAAAAACCCTGACTAATCATGCCAAGTAAATCTAAAGCTCAACATAATTTGATGGAAGCTGCCGCCCACACTAAGGATGGGTATGGCGGCGTACCTCAAAAAGTAGGCAAAGAATTTGTAGAGGCTGATGAGGGTAAGAAATTTAAAAATGGCGGCCTTTATGCCAATATTCACGCAAAGCAAGAGAGAATAGCTCACGGCTCTGGTGAGAAGATGCGTAAGGTAGGCAGCAAAGGTGCGCCAACGGCTGATGCGTTCAAACAATCAGCTAAGACTGCTAAGATGAAAGAAGGCGGTGTTAGTTTGGCTGTAGGACGTGGTGAGAAGCTATCAACCAAGCAAGGCGCTGGTCTGACTGCCAAAGGTAGGGCTAAGTACAACAAAGAGACAGGAAGTCATTTAAAGGCTCCACAACCTCAAGGTGGGTCGCGTAAAGATAGTTTTTGCGCGAGAATGTCTGGGGTAGTTGAACATTCAAGTGGTGATGCTCCAAGGGCAAAAGCATCGCTGAAGCGGTGGAAATGCCCCGGCTGGTAAAGGATAAAATCATGGCAGAAGATAATTACGCAAAGAATGCTCGTCAAGACAAGCTTAACAGAGATGAATACGCTGGATATCTGCGCGAGAAAGAACAAGAAAGAATAGATAACGAAGCGCCCCGCAAGGCTCTTGGTGAGGCTTTTGATTACGTCAAAGGTAAAGCTAAAGATTTAGCCAACTCTGACTTTGTTAAAGGTATGAAAGATGTCGTCTCTGAAGGCACTAAAGCAGTTTCTGACGATTTTCAGCGCATAGCAGGAACAGAAAGAGGCAAACAGCTAGATGCTGAAGCGAAAGAAAGAGAATTAAAAAGAATGCGTGGCCCTGATCTTGACAAAATATTTCAAGCTCGCAGGATGAAAGAAGAGGCAAGTCGCTATAAAAAAGGCGGCAAGATTAGCCTAAAAGATTGCAAGGTAAATACTGCAGAGACTCGTAATTCCAAACACAAAAATTGCTGGTAAAGGAAAAATATTATGACACCTCCATCAAAACCAATACCAAAACCTATACTGTCTACGAATAAACCTGCGCCTAAAGAGGTTAACGGGCTTAGCGGTGCTTCTTACGGACGTACGTTACCTGCGCCTAAATTGTTTAACGGAATGAGCAGTGCTTCTTACGGACGTACGCCACCTACTATGCCTAAAATGGGTTCTGTTTCAGATCCTATGCCTACTATGCCTATGCCTCCAACCGGCACTACAAACACACCTGTAGATGATTTGGATTTTATAAAAAAAATAACTTCTAACCAACCTAGGAATACGTCTGGGTCAACGCCTAAGATTACTCCGTATTATTCTAAGGAAAAAAATCTTATTCCTACATCTACATCTAAGCCTGTACAAAATAACACACCCGCTCCTTATCCTGATGATTTTGATTTGACCATGAAAAAAGGTGGCTCGTTTAAGACTACTAAAATGTCAACTCACGAAAAAAACCCTAAACACAAAAATTGTTGGTAAAGGAACAAAATGGCTTACAGCGGCACTGTCGGAACCACAGTAGTTACCGTACAGAATTTCATTGATCAAGGTGCTCGTCTGTCGGGCAAGCTTGCGGAAGAGCTCACCCTTGAACAAATAATTGCCTCTAAGCAAGCCTTATTTTTCGTACTTAGCAACCTAATCAATCAGGGTATTAATTACTGGGCTATCAATAAGGTCGTATACGGTCTTCAGCCAAACAAATATCAATATGACCTACCTTTGGGTGGGGTAGACGTTTTAAACGCGCTATACCGCACTATGACGCGCCCTGTAGGTGCTTATACATCTAGCGCAGGCGGTGTGACAGCCAACATTTACGATGGCAACACATCAACGTATTGCCAACAGGGTTCGGCAAATGGCAACTTTGTTGTCAATTACGGTGCAAACAATACTCAGTACATTGGATCTATAGGCATCATGCCGTATGTATCTGGTGGTGGATCTGCGGTATGGAATTATTATTTGCAATCATCCACAGATGGTACGACTTGGACTACTTTATATACCGCAGCTAATGTTACGGTAACGGATGGACAGTGGATTTTTCAAGATATTGACCCAGGTGCAAACGTCGCTTATTACAGAATTCAGGCTTATGGCGGCACTACATTGGCGCTCTATGAGTGGTATTTAGGAACAAATTCAACTGAAATTACGATGGCTAGGTTAAATCGTGACGACTACACGAACCTGCCAAACAAGAACTTTCCTGCTAATCAACCTTATCAATTCTGGTTTAACCGGCAAATTCCGCAGCCAAAGATCACTTTGTGGCCTACTCCGTCGAATGCTTTTGTGCAGATGACTGTGTGGTATTCACGTCAAATTGATGATGTTGGCTCATTAAGTGGGCAATTGGAAATACCTCAGAGATGGAATCAAGCGATTCAGTTTTTATTAGGGCATCAAATGTCGATGATTTTGCCTGGCGTTGATATGGCTCGAGTAGCTTATTTGGAAGGGCAAGCAGAGAAGTATTTCATCATGGCTGAAAATGAAGAGCGCGATAAGTCGCCTATTTATTTTGCTCCGAATATTGGAGTTTATACAAAATGAATTACTTCTTGGCATATCAACGCTTGGTTGCAAAGGCAACGGCTAGAGTGTGCCCGGACGGTTACGTTGAACGGCACCACATTTTGCCCAAAGCTTTAGGTGGTTCTGACGATAGCTCAAACCTTGTAGCCTTGACAGCCCGTGAGCATTTTATAGCTCATGTATTGTTGGCTAAAATTCATGGCGGAACCATGTGGCAAGCGGTAATAGTCATGAAAGGCGGAAAAAACAGATACTGCAACAGCAGACTGTTTGAAATTGCACGACGCTACGCTTTCATTGAAAGAGAGAAATCTATCAAGCAAAAGCGTATTGCCGACCCGTCTTTTGATGCGTACATGCATAAAGTTCGTTCTGAAGCCACAAAACACAGAGTAGAAGGTTATCAATCCGAGGCTGGAGAAAAGTTCAAAGAACGGTTTGCTACAGATCACGAATACGCCTCAAAAATATCAAAAAACCGCGCCAAAGCACAAGAAGCAAGCGTTGCGGCAGTGCGGCTGAAATCTTCTAAAAAAACCGAAAAAATATTAGCCATGAGGGCTGAGGGAAAAAAATATAGCGACATCATGCAAGCGGTTGATTGCTCAATTGGATTTGTTTCAAAGGTGGTGAGCAATGCCCAAATTTCTTGATACTCGTGGCAATGCACTTATAGCAATTTTTATATGTGATCGGTGTCGTCTTAAGCGCCCTATTATTGAGGCAATGCCAGACCCTAACTTCCCTGGCTTAAAAGTATGTACTCGTGGTTGTGCGGATGAAAAAGATCCTTATCGACTGCCTGCTAGAAAAACTGAGCGTATTACA
>Ga0114963_10002892_pt1 | contig 11719 bp, 15 predicted proteins | sample C_131016_EF_Meta_FD_87019 | JGI IMG/M metagenome (GOLD analysis project Ga0114963, IMG submission 87019) | Freshwater microbial communities from Lake Croche, Canada to study carbon cycling - C_131016_EF_MetaG | ecosystem: Environmental > Aquatic > Freshwater > Lake | place: Lake Croche, Canada...
AATTAAATAATTAAATAATTAAATAATTAAATAATTAAATAATTAAATAATTAAATAATTAAATAAATAATTTATTTATAAACTTGATACATTTTCTCCATTTGATACAAATCCACGTAGAAGCCATCCACCTTGTGTAAAAATTAATTCATGCGAATCTCCGTGATATGGATTAATTACTTTAAATCCACTTGTTGTATATACAGTTGCTCCAGTTGTACCATTTCCTCCTGCTACAATACCATATATTTTTTGTCCCCCTTGTGAATTTATATAATAATTTGCATCAGCTAATTGTACGATTGTTCCAATAGTTAAATGTGCACCATATTGTGTTGTTAATAATGGTAATACTATATGATAATCATTTCCAGCACCTACTGTATTATTATTTATTAAAAATAAATTATCAGAAAATGATGTTATTGTGGTACTTATAGTATATGTTGATGATGAGCTATTTATAATTTGTATTGGATATAATCCACCTGTTGTTTGTCCAGTTATATTTAATGTATCTGTTGTTATACCATTTTGTACATTTAAACCAGCATGTGCATTAATTGGACATAATGATATATTAAATGTACCATTTGTTAACGAAATACCATTATTTACTGTAAGTGTATTTTGCATATTTACACCATCAACAATATTCATACCCCCATGAAGTATATTAACACCTCCATTATTAACTATTATACCACTATTTACTGTTAAAATACCATTATGCATATTTATATTACCATTTAATAAAGTAAAATTTCCGTTTTCCATATTTATATTTCCATCATTTACTGTTAAATTATGATCTATAATCATATTACTTAAGAATAATGCATTTCCTACTACATTTAAATAATTTCCAATATCTGCATTACCTATAACATCCAAATCATTCTCTATTGATAATGGATTGCTACCTGTATTTATGACTGATGTAAATAAACTATCCCATGGGTGATTTGCATCACCCAATGTTTGTCCACATCCTTCTGGTATAATGTTGCTATCAGTATGTACCATTGTATTATACAATGTATCTGCAATATTAATAGCATCATCTGCAGTATCTAATGTTATCATATCTATTCTTGATCTAAATAATTTCCAATCGGTTTCCATAAAATTAGTTGTCATTTTTTTATATATTTATATTAGATATTAATTTGTTTTCCATAAAATAAATAAATTTCCTATAAATAATGTCGGTTGCATTATAGTCATTGGATCAGATCCTCCTGTAGATCCTGTATTGCTAGTAGTATAATTGTCATCTGCTACATTCATAGTAGTTAAACTTACTGCAGGAGCAGCAGTTCCAATTTGCCTAGTATATGTATGTGTATGCGATGGCATTTCATTTAAACTTATTTGATGCTGTTCATCACCAGTACCATGACCAATTGCATGTGTTGTACCATATGTTGTATTTGGATTTCCTGCTATACCTACTACTCTACCTTGTGCATTTGGTAATTTAAATGTATATTGATTTGTACTTCCGAATGAGGTACCAATAACATTAAATAAATCCGGATAATCTGTTCTTATCAAAGTTCTTCCATCACATCTCATCCAAAATCCATTATCAGCTGTTTGTGATGAGAATTTATAATCTCCTACAAAATTGTCACTCATTTATAAAATATACTAGATAATATTTTATTATAATAATAAAAATATTGAAATAATTTTGATTATATTTATTACTTTTATGATGTCATATAAATAAAATTAAACAATAAAATAATAATTTTTATAAATTATTTTTATTTGATTTTGTAGATTTTTTTGAACTTGAAGTTTCTTCTTCTATTGTTTCATCACTATCACTTGGATTTTTATTGTCAGAATCATCTATTTTTTCATAATTATTATATTGCATTTTTATTATATAATTTTCAATTACAAATATATTATCATGTTTTGACTTTTTAATATAATTAATATCAATATCATCTGGAGTATGTTTTTTTGTATGAATTATATTATCTAAAACAAATATTACTTTATAAAACATAGAATATAAATCTTTTTTTGATTGATTATTAAAATACTCTTTTACTAAATATAAATGAGTTATATTTTCAGTCTGTTTATATTTTGCTAATAATAATTGATAAGCTGTTGATAATACTACATTATTATCACATGTTTGTTTTATTAATTCACAACATTGCATAATTTTATTGTCATCATTAACTATTGAAATTAAATTTTCATTATTCAATACAGATGATTCTATAATATTTTCAATATCATCATAGTCGTATTTACTTAATAAACTTATTATTTCAAATAATTTATTAAAATCATTGTATTGTTTTAATACTTCTATTTCTTTCAATAAATTTACACATATTTTTTTTGAAATAATATTTTTATAATCAATTAATATTTTATCTTGAATTATGTTGTTAACAAAACATTTTTCATTTAATAGAAGTTTATTTATAACATCAAATCTTTCTATCATAATTTCATTTATTTCATCATAATCTGCTTCTAAAAATTTATCAATAGAATTTTTTAAATAATTTGCCAAAGTATCTCTTAATTTTGTATATTTGTATAATTTATTATAATCTTCTAATATATCATCAACAGAATCGAATGTTAATGTTTTACAAGCAAAATAACTTACTTTTCCTATTGCAAATTCATCTAATTTAAAATCTGTTAAAATATTTAATCTTGATGAAAATTCTGTTGTATAAATATCATCATATGTTATTGATTTAAAATATTTAGTTATTTCTAATTTTCTTTGACTTGTAGTAAATTTTTTCCATTTTGCTCTGCCATTTAAATAAATTCCTATAGGATCTAAAATATCTTCTGAAATATCATCATATTTTTTACAATCTATTGCATTCTTTATTTTAACATACATAAATGTAAATAAAAGTGATGTTTGTATAAAGGTAATACTATTATTTATATTATCTTTTATAAAATTTATATGTTTATTTATATTTTCCTGATTTGATAAATTCTGTTCATTTGGACCAAAATTTTTATCATTATCACATTTATTAAATATTATTACAAATTTTACTATTCTTCTGTAGTGTTCATAATTATTACTGATTTTATCATTAATGTATTTAATTTGTTCATAATTTATTATATCAGAATTATAAGATAAAACATATATTATAACATCAAAAGTATCAAATAATTTATCTAATTGTTGATTATTCTCAATTTCAGTTATATTTGATTCAGTTAAACCATATTGTTCACTATTATTTAATATATCAAATAATGTTGTTTTTCCTGATTGATTCTCTCCTAAAATAGCTATATTGAATATCATAATTAATTTAATATTTATTTATATTGTATTTTATATTATCATATTATTTATCAATTTTTTAATAGAGATAAATAATGTTTTATAATAAAAGTGCGTTATTAAACTAAAATATATTATATATAATAATTTTATTATGAATAATAAAATAGTTGGATATATATATTGTGCTATAATAAAATTTTATCCGGATTATATAAAAGTTGGATGTACTATTGATATTAATTCAAGAATGAAACAATTATCGGGGCAACTTATTGAAAATTTTACTTGTATTTTTTTTATTGAAGTTAAATATTCACAAATGTTTATTATTGAAAAAAAAATACACAATGATATTATTAATGCAAATTATGAAAGGATAAATAATACAGAATTTTTTAGATGTAATCCAGAACAAATAAAATATATTTTTGATAAATATAGTAATACACAAAATGATAATTATAAAAATAATATAATTATGAAATATAAAGAAAAAAAGAAAAATTATATATGTGATATTTGTAATTTTGAATCAAATAATAAAACTAATTATGAAAATCATCTTCATACTAAAACTCATATTAATAATATAACACCTGAAAATCAATTTTGTTGTGATAGTTGCTTAAAAATTTTTAAATATAAAAGTGGATTATATAAACATAAAAACATTTGTAATTCTAGAAAAAAATAGAATAATGAAAATAAAGTTGATTATGATATTATTAACGATCCTAAAATAGAATTATTATTATTAAAACAAAAAGTAAAATTTCTTGAAGAAAAGACAGAATTAGAATCTAAATTAATTAAGACAGAATTAGAATCTAAATTAATTAAGGCAGAACTAGAATCTAAATTAAATAAAGAAAAAATAGAAATTGAATCAAAACTAATTAAAGAAAAATCGGAAAAAGAAATGTTAAAAGAATTTCAAAAAGAAAAAACAAAACTCATAAAAGAAAATAATAAACAACTTTTAAAATCTAAAGACGAACAAATAGATTATATACAATCAAATAATAAGGATTCTATTAAAAACGCATATTCTGAAGGTAAAATGAATGCGATGACATTTGTTTCTCTCTGTTATAATAAAACATCTAAAATGCCATCTATACCGATAGATGCAAAATATGTTGTAGATGATGTTAAGAGTGATAAACAAATTAAATATTGGATAGAACAAAGGCCTGATTTTGCTGATGAATATATTGCTGAAAGATTATTAGATATTTATAAAAATGGTAAATTTGCTAATTATATTTGTGATATAATATCAAAAGCATATAGAAAAGATGATCCTGCAGAACAAACTTTTTGGGCATCTGATGTATCTAGATTAATTTATATAGTTAGAAGTTCAATTAATAATAAAGATGCATGGATATATGATAAAAAGGGGGTTTTAATAAAGGAATCAATAATAGATCCATTATTAGATGAGGTATATAATATAATATTAAAATATTATAAGTATATGGAAGTAAGATATTTACATAGTAAAATAAAAGAGGAAAGTGATTACTATATGGGTAAATTACCGGTATTAAAAGTTGCAGAAGATTTGATAACAGAATTAAAAAATAAACAATCTATAAAAACTCAAATAATAAGATCATTAGCACCAATGTTCTTTTTAGATAGAGATACAGATAAAAATAAAATTAAAAACAAAATAAAAAATAAAATAGATAAACAAAAACAAATAGAATATAAACCACCAGAACCAATAGAAACAATATTTGATAAATTAAAAGAGAATAAAAAATCTCAAATAATTTCTGATGATTCTGAAAATACAGAAGACTATTTAAATGATCCAAGAGTAAAATCCATGATGGAAAAACAAAATAAAATAGTAAAAAGTAAGAAATCAGTATTATTAAATAAAAAAAGAAAATAAAAATTGGAAATAATGGAGAATTAATAATAAGAAAATTGCACTTATTATTAATATTGATCTTGATAATTTTCAGTTAATGGAACCAAAAAAATGTTGCAATAATAATTAAAATTAATTGAATGAAAAAAATTTAACAACAATATAACTCATTGGCCCAGTTGAATTACCCATTGTACTATTATTAATAATTATTGTTATATTATTTCCTGCAGACCAATTAGTACTTAATAAATATGGACTAGATCCTGGAGAAGGACCATTAAATGCAACTGATACTAATCCATCACTACCAGCTTTAGTATTATTTATAATTAATGTAATAGGATTATTACTATCCGTAATTTCAATACGTCTAAATGTAACAGATCCAACTTTACCATTGCATGTTAGCGTTGTAACACCGATTGATCCTGTTACTACAGGTGTAGATGAATATAAATATCCACCAGTAACAGGATCTGTTGTAATTGTACCAGTTACTGTTGTATTACCAGTTGTATTACCAATATTAACTGATCCTGTTTGTTCTGTACCAATATTTATATTACCAGCACCCTGTTTTATATTAATATTTGATTCACTTATACCAGATGTATTTCCTATTGCAATAGTACCATTGTTAGCTTGTTGCATTATTATACCTCCATTACTACCTGATGAATATAATGATAGTGCATTAGGACCTTCCCATGATGTATCAATTTCAACCCATCCTTTAGCGCTATCTGCTTGTAGCCAAATACCTGATTCGGCACTATTTGAAATTAATCGTATATTGCCATTATATGTATCATTGTATGATGAAGCCAATACAATTGGACCAGTTGTACCTTCTAGATTTGTTTGTAAACCTACTTCATGTAATTCATTTTCTAATGAATTGCATATATCTAAAGCTATTTCTGCTGTTTTAATACCAACAAGAGAGTTTTTAATAAAAGACATTTATATATATTATTTAATAGATATAAAAAGTTTAATTAAATGACATAAATGTAAATTTTATTGATGCATTTGATATGGTTTGTGTCCCCTTATTACCTACAACTATTACAATTGATCCTGAATTCCAACTAATTGAATTAATATAAGGTATTGAATAATTTGTTCCAGATGCATCAGTAATTCCTGATAAAATTTCCATTGTAACATTACCACAGCTTCCAGAACGTGAATTAGTTATTGTAAGCGGTACTGTATTATTTGCATTAATAGTTATTGGTGTAAATGTTACAACACCAACTTTTCCATGACAAGTTATAGGGGATAGTCCAGAAGAAGGCATAGAAATATCATCATATAAATATCCTGTTGATGCATTAGTATGAACACCACTAGTTGTTAATAACTCTATATATCCGCCCGTATTAGTTGCATCTAATTCTATACTTCCACCTACACCAGATGCATTTAAATATATGGCTCCAGTTCCTGGATAATTTGCTGATAATTCAATATAGCCATTTGATCCATCTGCTACAAGATAAATACTACCATATTCTCCAGGTGCACCTAAATATACACTAGGATCATAATTATCATTATTATATGCTGAAGATAATACTATTGGACCAGATGTACCATTTATCTCTGTTTGTAATCCTACACTATGTAATTCGTTTTCTAATTCATCTATTACATGTAAAGCTTGTGATCCTAATTGGATTCCTACATTTTGTTGCTTAAAAAAATCCATTATATATATATTAGATATTAAAAAAATGAATATCAATTATATAAATATTAAAATTAATTAAATAAATATCAAAAAATAACTATCAAAATATGGAATTATCGAGAAGTGAAGTTATTAAGTGTAAAATAATAATGTTAAAATTGTTAAAGAAATGTTTATACAAGATTTAGATTCTACAATTTTATCAAGAAATTGAATGTAATAAGTGTATAGATTTCCTATTTGAAAAGGAAATATCAAATATATTAAAAGATCAAATGAAATTTTACAATATTCAATAGATAATTGTAAAATATCAGAAGTTGTATATTTATTAGAAAATAAATGTATAATAAATAGTAAAATGTTAAATACTCTATTAAAAAGTAATATTAAACAAAAAAAATAATATTGCTTATAAACGCTATATCAGAATATTGCAAATTATCATATGAACAAATGTTATACTGTATAACTAAAGAAATAAAACTTGATTTAGATAATTATGATCTTGATGATCGATTTTTCCAATTAAATAATATTTATAAATTATATGATATCAAAGAGACAATAAGTCATCAAGATGAAAATGAATTAAAAAATTTATGCACTACCTATCCGGATCTAAGTAAAATAAAAAGATTAATTATTAGAAATAAAAATTCTATAAAACCACAGAGAAGGCTATAGAGAATTTATTAACATTCGGATGTTCTGCACTAGTAATGATTTTTATGTTGAAAAATATTGATAAAATATCTGAAAAAATATTTTCTAAAATATATTTATCTCTTACAAAAATGTGCATATATAAAAAACAAAATAATAAATTAAAAATAAGTAGAGAATCAATATATGATGCTCTTATCAAATGTTATGAACGAAGTGTTTTATAAAAATATTGATTTTATAATTGATAAAATATATATCTAAATATATCATATATAAAATAGATGATACAAACAATTTGGAATTTTATAATTAATTTTTTTAATTGCGAAGATACATTTTCTCATGCATGTAGAACAGGTAATTTAGATTTAGCTAAAAAAATATATAATTCGAGGGATATTGATAAATATGAAATTGAAGAAGGTTTTATTGATAGTTGTAGTAATAATTATTTACATATTGCAAAATGGATATTGAGTTTAGATAAAATTTCTCTTCATTGCATAAATGATGTTGCATTTAGAATGTGTTGTTTTAAAGGTAATTTAGAGATAGCACAATGGTTAGATTCTCTTCCAGATAAACCATATATAAATTCATACATTGATGGATTTATGTGGGCATCAGAAGAAGGACATTTATCAGTTGCGAAATGGTTACATAGTTTAGGAGAGGAATATATTTGTGATGAAATAGATATAAAACAATTTTATGAAAGACATTTTAACAATCAAATAACAAAAGGGAATTTTGATATGGCTACATGGTTTAGAGAACTAAAAAAAACACAAAAATTTGAATAAAAAATAGTTAATATATCTTATTATTATAATATAAATAAAATAAATAATGGCTTCATCATCTGATGAGAAGTTTTCTATTCTTGTAGATACTATAACCGACTTGCTTAATAAATATAAACATGATACTGGAATTTTAGTTTCATGTGATATAAAAGAGATATCTATTTGGAATGACAGAACAAAAAAAGAAAAACCTGGTATTAAATATAATAAAAGGTGTATTAATCCTATTATTATTGATAAACAACAATTATTTAGAATTCAGAAGCATAATGATATTAATGGATCACATAATCATATTTTTGATACTGTAAAATATAATATGTTATATAATAATGGCGGAAATAATATGATAAAATTTGGAGATATATTACTATTTATAAAATCAAATCCAGCATATCATTTATCAGAAGATACAGGAGAAATATTTTATTATAGTTTAGAAGGAAATAAGGTAAATATAATTTATATTGAACCTATAGAATTAACAGAATTTGAAAAATCAACAGGAATTAAATTTATTCATTAAAAAATTGATTTATTAAATAATAATAGTTTATAAATCATAATTTTAATATTATAGCAAATGGAAGACTTTAATATTCTTGTAGATGATATAAATAATTTATTAAAACAATATACAGAAAAAACAGGTATTGTTGTAACTGGTAAAATAAATGAAACAGTTAAATATGTAGAAGGTAAATCTTCAAAATTATCATCATTTATACAGATTGATAATAATGAATTATATATTTTAAAAAAACATAAGATAATTGAAGATATGATGAGTAATAATTATGAAGAAATAATTAGAAATAAATATAAAATAAATACGAAAGAAGAATTAATAAAATTATATCCTGATAAATATGAAAAAATAGAAGAGGAATATTGGTTTTATGTAAAAACTAAAGAAGAAGCTATTAAATATAGATTAGAAGAATTTAAGAATACTATTGAAAAATGTAATAATTATTATAATAAATTGATTGAATTAAATAATGGAAATAATATATTTAGATATGAAGATTTATTGAATATACTTAAAAAAGAGAACCTTTTTATTAGAAGCGAAACAAGAGAAATATATTATAAAGGTGGTGCAATAACGGGGGGTAATGTTATTGAATATGTTTTAGAAATAGTAAAGGTTTAAAAAATTGATTTATTTATTATAAAGATATCAAAATAATTAAATTTAAATAAATCAATCAATATGAATAGATTAGAATCAAAAAATCTTTTAGAACACATGAATATTTTATTAGGAAAAATGAATGATATTAATTTTAGTGAATGGAATAAAAATAGAATTAATAAAATAAATAATGCAACTATAAAAACAGTATTAACTGAAAATGCTGCTAATCCATTTGACATAGAAAAATAAAATCATCCACAAAATTATAAATTTGTAAAATTATGCGTTAATAATGTTATAAAATATATAAAAATAAATAATATATAAAATTATGGTAGGATCAACATATATTTATGATAGTTTTTTAGATGATTATAAAAATAACAATTTAGAAAATATTAAAAACAATATAAAAAATAGAGATTTTCGCTTATATGATGCATATATATATTCTATAAAAAATAGTAATTTTGATATAATAAAATATTTTATGGAATTGGAACCTGAATTAAAAAAAAATAAAATACTTGAATCTATTTTTTCTGAATTATGTACAGAAGGAAATTTTAAAGTTGCTAAATTTTTACATGAACAAAATTCTGATTTAGATTTAGGAATAAAGAATAATATAGCTCTTTATTGTGGAATAGAAGCAACAGATTTTGATTTTTTACAATGGTTATTAAATGAAAACAAAAATATAAATAAACAACATATCATACAATGTTTTACAAATGCATGTCATAAAAAACAATTTGACATAGCAGAATTTTTTTATAAAGAGAAAACTAATATATTACAATTAAGATTTATACAGGATATATTAAAAGATATGTGTGATAATGAGATAAAATTATCATTAGATGATAGAATTGAAGTTATAAATTGGATTCTATTAAAAGTACCTAAAAAAGCATTAAGACATGAAAATGATATTATGTTTACAACAGCATGCAAAGGAGTATGTGGATTAGAATTAGTACAATATTTATTAGAATTAGAACCTACTATAAATATATTAGCTGAGAATTGCAAAGGTTTCAAAAATGCATGTGAAAAAGGACAAATTGAAATAGCTAAGTTTTTATATGAAAAAGACAATAGAATAAATGTTAGTGCATCTAATGAATTTGCATTTTGTAGTGCATGTTCTAATGGATATTTTGAAATTGCACAATGGTTATTAATTATAAAACCTGATATTAATATAAGTGTAGATAATGAATATCCATTTAGAATGTCATATTATAATGGATACACTGAAATAGCAAAATGGTTATTAAGTATAAAACCTGGTATTAATATAAGAGCAAAAAATGATTGGTTATTTACAGCAGAATGTAAGAAAGCATATTTAAAAGGCAGAACTAATTATGCAAATGAAAATGATAAACCAAAAGAAAAGAATGATTTTAGTAAAGTTTTATGGTTAACAACATTAATACCAGAATATAATATAGAAATAGATGATGATAGAGATATAATAATGGGATATGGGGTTAAATCTGATGATTGTGGTGGATATTATAAAAAGGAAATAGATAAAAGTGAATATAAAGATGTAAAAAATATAGGTGTTATTTAATTTAAAACAATTGAATTAAAAAGCAATAAATAGTTAAATTATGTAATTTAAATATAAAATTTATATATTAGTAAATGCAGAAAGAGGATTTTTCGTATTATGATATTTCTACAAATAACGTAGATGGTGGTATAGAAATAATAATAAGAACAATATCAGGTAATACATATATTGGATTTATTAATGATCAAAAAATGAAAAAGAAATATAAGGTATTTAGATATAAACGTAAAGATGTTCATACTGATATATCATCATATTATGTTTCATCGTGTGATTTATATTCAATATTAAAATACATTTCTGACGAATTTGATTTTACTTTTCCTATTAATAATGATAAATATGAATATTCTGATGTAGATATTAGATGTTCAAAAAATATTTTAAATGTAAATAATAATCCTATAGTTAAAATACTTGAAATATTTACAATTGAACCAAAAATATCAATAATGATATATCATACAACAGCTATAAAAAAATATGTTCCTACTGATGTACGGTGTGTTTTAATTGAGCTTTTTACTTTTTTCTTTATTTGGTTCATTTCTACTTTTAGCTTCTAACATCAACTCGCACAATTTAAGATCAACACTCTGCTTGATGATCTTCCTCTTTTTTTGTTTA
>Ga0114963_10002895_pt1 | contig 11716 bp, 7 predicted proteins | sample C_131016_EF_Meta_FD_87019 | JGI IMG/M metagenome (GOLD analysis project Ga0114963, IMG submission 87019) | Freshwater microbial communities from Lake Croche, Canada to study carbon cycling - C_131016_EF_MetaG | ecosystem: Environmental > Aquatic > Freshwater > Lake | place: Lake Croche, Canada...
AACGCCGGTCCTTCTACGAATATCATGCGGCCCTGATGGAACCATGGGACGGTCCCGCCTCTGTTGCCTTTACCGATGGCCGACAGATCGGCGCGACCCTCGACCGCAACGGTCTGCGTCCGGCCCGCTATTATGTCGACGATCAGGGCCTCGTGGTCATGGCCTCCGAAATGGGCGTGCTGCCTCTGCCCGAAGAAACCATCGTCACCAAGTGGCGGTTGCAGCCGGGCAAGATGTTGCTGGTCGATCTCGAACAGGGCCGGATCATTTCCGACGAGGAATTGAAGGACACACTGGCCACTGCCAGCCCCTATGCCGATTGGCTCAAGCGCACCCAGATCGTGCTTGAAGATCTGCGTCCGGTCGAACCGCGCGCCTCCCGCACCGATGTCTCCCTGCTCGACCGCCAGCAGGCTTTTGGCTACACGCAGGAAGATCTCAACATCCTGCTTGAACCGATGGCGATGACAGGTCAGGAAGCGGTCGGCAGCATGGGCACCGACACGCCGATTTCGGTGATGTCGGACAAGTCGAAGCTGCTCTATACCTATTTCAAGCAGAACTTTGCACAGGTGACCAATCCGCCGATTGATCCGATCCGCGAAGAGCTGGTGATGAGCCTGGTCTCCTTCATCGGTCCGCGCCCCAATATCTTCGATCTGGAAGGCAATTCACGCCGCAAGCGGCTGGAAGTGCGCCAGCCGATCCTGACCAACGGCGATCTGGAAAAGATCCGTTGCATCGGCCATCTTGAGGATTCCTTCGACACCAAGACGCTGGATATTACCTATCCGGCTGAGGCATCGTCAGCCGGGATGGAGGAAGCCATCGAACGCCTGTGCGAGCGGGCCGAGGCGGCCGTCAAAGGTCGTTACAACATCATTATCCTGTCTGACCGCATGGTCGGACCGGACCGGATCCCGATCCCGGCTTTGCTGGCCACCGCAGCCGTGCATCACCACCTGATCCGCAAGGGTCTGCGGACCTCGGTCGGTCTGGTGGTTGAAACCGGCGAGCCGCGCGAGGTCCACCACTTCGCCTGTCTGGCCGGCTACGGGGCCGAAGCGATCAACCCCTATCTGGCCTTCGAGACCCTTGCTGCGATGGCCAAGGACTTCCCCGAAGAAATCGATGCCTATGAAGTCGAAAAGCGCTTCATCAAGTCGGTGGATAAGGGTCTGTTGAAGGTCATGTCGAAGATGGGCATCTCGACCTACCAGTCCTATTGCGGCGCGCAGATTTTCGATGCCATCGGCTTGAGCGATGAATTGATTGCCAAGTATTTTGCCGGCACCCATTCACGCATCGGCGGCGTCGGCCTCAGCGAAGTGGCGCAGGAAACCGTCCATCGCCATACCGATGCCTTCGGTGATGCGCCGATCTATCGCAATGTTCTGGATATCGGCGGCGAATATGCGTTCCGCATCCGCGGCGAGGCCCATGCCTGGACCCCGCAGACAGTGTCGTTGCTGCAACATGCCGTGCGCGGCAATTCGCAGGACAAGTATCGCGCCTATGCGGAGTTGCTCAACAACCAGGCCGAGCATTTGCTGACCCTGCGCGGCCTGTTCCGGATCAAGGACGCCTCGGAGGAGGGCCGCAAGCCTGTGCCGCTCGACGAGGTGGAATCGGCCCAGGATATTGTGAAGCGCTTTGCAACCGGCGCGATGTCCTACGGCTCGATCTCGCGCGAGGCGCATACCACGCTGGCGATTGCCATGAACCGGATCGGCGGCAAGTCGAACACCGGTGAAGGCGGCGAGGAAAGCGACCGCTACAAGCCGATGGCCAATGGCGATACCATGCGTTCGGCCATCAAGCAGGTGGCCTCGGGCCGCTTTGGCGTGACGACCGAATATCTGGTCAATTCCGACATGATGCAGATCAAGGTGGCCCAGGGTGCCAAGCCCGGCGAGGGCGGCCAGTTGCCCGGCCACAAGGTCGATGCCGTGATTGCCAAGGTCCGCCATTCGACACAGGGCGTCGGTCTGATTTCGCCGCCGCCGCATCATGACATCTATTCGATCGAGGATCTGGCGCAGCTGATCCATGATCTGAAAAACGTCAATCCCGATGCGGCCGTGTCGGTCAAGCTGGTGTCGGAAATCGGCGTGGGAACCGTGGCTGCCGGCGTCTCCAAGGCGCGGGCCGACCATGTTACCATTTCCGGCTTTGAAGGCGGCACGGGTGCTTCGCCGCTGTCATCGATCAAGCATGCGGGCTCACCATGGGAGATCGGTCTGGCCGAAACCCATCAGACTCTGGTGTTGAACGGCTTGCGTTCGCGCATTGCCGTGCAGGTCGATGGTGGCTTGCGGACAGGCCGTGATGTGGTGATCGGAGCGTTGCTCGGGGCCGACGAGTTCGGCTTTGCGACGGCGCCTTTGATTGCCGCAGGCTGCATCATGATGCGCAAGTGCCACCTGAACACCTGCCCCGTCGGGGTGGCGACACAGGATCCGGTGTTGCGCAAGCGCTTCCTCGGTCTGCCCGAGCATGTCATCAACTTCTTCTTCTTCGTCGCCGAAGAAGTGCGCGAGGAAATGGCACGTCTGGGCTATCGGACCTTCAACGAGATGGTCGGCCAGATGCAGATGCTCGATCAGGATCGGGCCATCCAGCACTGGAAGGCCAGGGGTCTGGACTTCTCCAAGATCTTCCATAAGCCCGATCCGGTCTATAAGGATTCGATCTATCACACCGGCACGCAGGATCACGGGCTCGCGCATGTGCTCGACCGCAGTCTGATTGCACAGGCCAAGGATGCGATCGAACATCGCAAGCCGGTCAAGATCGTCTCGCCGATCAAGTCGGTCAACCGGGCCACGGGTGCGATGCTGTCGGGCGAGATTGCCAAGCGTTACGGCCACAAGGGACTGCCCAATGATACGGTGCATGTGAACCTGAAAGGCACGGCAGGCCAGAGTTTCGGCGCATGGCTGGCCCATGGTGTGACATTGGAGCTCGAAGGCGAAGCCAACGACTATGTCGGCAAGGGCCTGTCGGGCGGTCGCATCGTGATCTATCCCCCCAAAGAGGCCACCAAGATCGTGCCGCATGAATCCATCATTGTCGGTAACACCGTGATGTATGGTGCGATTGCCGGTGAATGCTACTTCAGCGGTGTGGCCGGCGAGCGTTTCGCCGTCCGCAACTCGGGTGCTGTGGCGGTTGTCGAAGGCACGGGTGACCACGGTTGCGAATATATGACCGGCGGTGTCGTTGTCGTGATCGGCAAGACAGGCCGCAACTTTGCGGCCGGCATGTCGGGCGGCATTGCCTATGTGCTCGACGAGGAAGGCAATTTTGCCGAACGCTGCAACATGGCGATGGTGGAACTGGAACATGTGCCCGAGGAAGAGGAACTCAATGAGCGCCTCAACCACCAGGGTGGTGATCTGACAGGCCATGGCCGTGTCGACGTGATGTCGGACATGACGCGTTATGACTCGGAACGCTTGCACCGGTTGATCGACAACCATGCCCGCTATACCGGTTCGACCCGCGCCAGAGAGATTCTGGACAATTGGGACCAGTACAAAACCAAATTCCGCAAGGTGATGCCGGTCGAATATCGCCGCGCATTGAAGGAATTGCAGTCGCAAAACGAAAACCGGCCTTTGGCCGTGGCAGGAGAGTGATCATGGGCAAGGTCACAGGCTTTTTGGAAATCGAGCGTCAGGACCGCCGTTATGCACCGGCATCGGACCGCATCCGGCACTTCAAGGAATTCGTGATTCCTCTGTCCGAGGAGGCGACCAAGGATCAGGCCGCCCGCTGTATGAATTGCGGCATTCCCTACTGCCACAACGGCTGTCCGGTGAATAACCAGATTCCGGATTGGAACGATCTGGTCTATCACGGCGATTGGCAGGAGGCGTCCCGCAATCTGCATTCGACCAATAACTTCCCGGAATTTACCGGCCGCGTCTGTCCCGCTCCGTGCGAGGCATCCTGCACCCTCAACCTGACCGACACGGCCGTTACGATCAAATCGATCGAATGTGCGATTGTCGACCGGGCCTGGGAAGAAGGCTGGCTGGCTCCCGAAGTGGCCAGCCACCAGACCGGCAAGCGCATTGCCATTGTCGGATCCGGCCCTGCCGGTTTGGCCGCTGCCCAGCAGTTGGCGCGCGCGGGCCATGAGGTCCATGTCTATGAAAAGAACGGCAAGGCCGGCGGCCTGCTGCGTTACGGTATTCCCGACTTCAAGATGGAAAAGCCGTTGATCGACCGCCGCATCAGCCAGATTGAAGCCGAAGGTGTGGTGTTCCATTACAATGTCGAAGTCGGCAAGCAGAAGGCTCTGAAGGAACTGGTCGATAGCCATGACGCGGTCATACTGGCCGGTGGCTCGGAAAAGCCGCGCGATCTGGCCGTGCCGGGCCGTGACTTGCACGGCGTGCATTTCGCGATGGATTTTCTGCCGCAGCAGAACCGCCGCGTGTCGCATGAGCAGGTCCAAGCCAACGAACCGATCCTGGCCCAGGGCAAACATGTGGTGGTGATCGGTGGTGGTGATACCGGTTCCGATTGCATCGGTACCTCGGTGCGTCAGGGTGCCCTGTCGGTCACCCAGATCGAAATCATGCCGCAGCCTCCCGAAAAGGAGAACAAGGCGCTGACCTGGCCGAACTGGCCTTTGAAAATGCGCACTTCCTCCTCGCAAGAGGAAGGGGCCGAGCGTGATTTCGCGGTCAACACCGTTTCCTTCACCGGCGAGGACGGACACGTCAAGGAATTGAACTGTGTCCGGGTCGACGAGAATTTCAAGCCGATTGCCGGAACGGAATTCTCGTTGAAAGCCGAACTCGTGCTGCTGGCCATGGGCTTTGTGGCTCCGGTGACCGAGGCCGTTGTCAACGAACTGGGCGTCAAGCTCGATCCGCGCGGCAATGTGGCAGCCGATATGGTCGCCTACAAGACCTCGGCTGAAAAAGTGTTCGCCTGTGGTGATATGCGGCGTGGCCAGTCGCTGGTGGTTTGGGCCATCCGCGAAGGCCGCCAGACCGCCCATAGTGTCGACAAATTCCTGATGGGCAGCACCACTCTGCCACGTTGACAGCTTATCTCCCGCCCGATTGCGGCGGGACAATCATCTGCACTCAGTTTTTCAGCATATTGAGAGAGCGCGGGCTCGGCCATCCATCCGGTACCTGTCCGCGCTTGATTTGTTCCTGACGCAAGGCATTGCGGGTTTTCGATCCGATCCGCCCATCGATCTCGCCGACATCATAGCCAAGGGCCTGCAAGCGTTGCTGGAACTCCACCCGCTCGTCGGCGGACAGTTGAGGCATGGTGCTGGGCCAAGGCTTGATGAAGGGCGCGCCTCCCCTGATCCGGTCTCCCAGATGGGCCACCGTCAGCGCATAGGCATCGGATGCGTTATAGGCGCGGATCATGTCGAAATTTTTGGTAATCAGAAAAACCGGCCCCTCGCTGCCCGCGGGGAAGAACAGCTTCGCATTGCCGCGTTGCGGCATCGGCTTGCCATCGGCACGTTTGACGCCCTGCCTCGCAAAGGCAGCGAAGTCTCCCTCTGTCAGGCTGTAGGCATAGTTTGACGGGAGTTTGATCTCAAAACCCCAGGGCAGCCCCGCCACCCATCCATGTGCGGCCAGATAATTGGCGGTCGAACCGATAATATCGGGCAGGTTGGTCCAGATGTTCTTATGTCCATCGCCGTCAAAATCGATCGCATAGGCTTTGAAACTCGAGGGCATGAACTGCGTCTGCCCCATCGCGCCGGCCCACGAGCCTTTCAAGCTCTCGCGCGGGGCTTGGCCCTTGTCGACCAGCTCAAGCGCGATCATCAATTCATTGCGGAAGAAATCGCCGCGGTAGCCGACAAAGGCGAGGCTAGCGAGCGACCGGATCACATCCTTGTCGCCACTGAAGCCGCCAAAATTGCTTTCCATCCCCCAAATGCCGAGGATCACACCGCGATCGACCCCAAAACGCTTTTCGGCATGATCGAACAGGGTTTTATGCTGGGCGAGCAAGGCTTTGCCCTTGTCGATCCGCCCGCCGCCCAAGCCGTCATTGAGATAGGACCAGATCGGCTTGGTAAATTCCGACTGCTTCTGGGTGAGTGCGATCACAGCCGTATCGAGGGTCACCCCCTCCAGACTGCGGTCGAGAGAGGCGGCTTTGAGGCCGCGCGAGAGGCCTTGCTGTTTGATTTTCTGGAGGAAAGCCTGAAAATCCTCACTCGATTGTGCCATGGCCGAAGGTGCAGCGCACAGGCCGATCACGGTTGCCAGCACCTGGAAAAAGGACAAAAGGGGGCGGATTTTCAACACGGAGCCTCACACATCGAATCACAAAGGCAATGGCCATCCTGCCGTTGTGCCTGAGGAAAGTTTGCAAATCATTGACGTTTGGCCTGCCTCATTCTAAGCGGGCATGGGGTGGCCATTCACGAATGGTTCAGTCTTGTGTGGTTAATATCTTTTTTGTCTGAATTTTTCACTCGAAATCGAGAATGCTTGAATCATGAGCCAGAGCACAAGTAAGGCAAGAATTCGCAAAGCGGTGTTTCCGGTTGCCGGATTGGGTACCCGTTTCCTGCCTGCCACCAAAGCCGTTCCCAAGGAGATGCTGACGGTGGTGGACCGTCCGGTGATCCAGCATGTTGTCGATGAGGCGCGCGCCGCGGGCATCGAGCACTTCATCTTTGTGACAGGGCGCAACAAAGGGGCGATCGAGGACCATTTCGATATCCAGTTCGAGTTGGACCGCACCTTGCGCGACCGCAACAAGATCAAGGAACTCGAATTGCTGGAAATCGACCTGCCGGGCGCTGGCCAGACCAGTTTCACCCGCCAGCAATCGCCGTTCGGCCTGGGCCATGCGGTCTGGTGCGCACGCGAGATCGTCGGCAACGAGCCATTCGCCTTGCTGCTTCCCGATATGCTGCATCACGGTGATGCCCCATGCCTCAAAGGGATGATCGATGCCTATGACCGGCATCAGGGCAATGTTGTCGCGGTCTATGAAGTGCCCGACAACGAGACCCACCAATACGGCATTGTCGGGATCGAGCAGAAAGGCGGCGATCTCGGCATCACGCAGATGGTTGAAAAGCCGGCCAAAGGCACGGCCCCGTCAAACCTTGCCATTTCCGGACGCTATATCCTGAAGCCTGAGATTTTCGATATTCTGGCCACACAGGAGCGTGGTTCGGGCGGCGAGATCCAGTTGACCGATGCGATGATCGCGCTGGCCAAATCACAGGATTTCTACGCCCATCTGTTCGATGGCGATATCTACGACACCGGTATGAAAATTGGCTTTCTTACTGCCAATCTCGCTTTGGGTCTGGCCCATCCCGAGCTGGGTGCGCCCCTGCGGGCTGCCATCAAGCGCATGGGACTGTGACAGGGATGGCCGGGACCGGACCTGCTGCGGCGGACCAGCTTATCCGCTCCGGCCAACAGGCTTTGGAGGCCGAGAAAGCCGGTCTCGAGGCTCTAATTGCCGCGATGTCGGGCGAGTTGGGTGCATCATTTGCCGCTGCGGCGCAGCTGATTGCCCGCTCTTCCGGCAGGGTCATCGTGTCTGGCATGGGCAAATCGGGCCATATCGGCCGCAAGATTGCCGCGACCCTGGCTTCGACCGGCACACCGGCCTATTTCGTCCATCCGGCGGAAGCCAGCCACGGCGATTTGGGCATGGTACAGCCTGACGATGTCATCCTGGCGCTGTCATGGTCTGGCGAGACAACCGAACTGAGCGATATTGTCGCTTATGCCAAGCGGTTCCGCGTCACGCTGATCGGGGTTTCCTCGAAACCGGACAGCGCGCTGGGCCGCGAGGCCGATATCCTGATCGCGCTGCCCAAAGCCAAAGAAGCCTGCCCCAACGGGATTGCACCCACCACCTCGACCACGATGCAGGTGGCGCTTGGCGATGCGCTGGCCATTGCCTTGCTGGAGGCGCGCGGCTTTTCCTCGCATGATTTCCGTACCTACCATCCCGGCGGCAAGCTGGGTGCCCAACTCAAGCAGCTGAGTGCCATCATGAGCACCGGCGATCTTCTGCCGCTGGTGGCGCAGGGCTCGCGCATGGGCGAAGCCCTTGTGACCATGAGCGCCAAGGGCTTCGGCTGTGTGCTGGTTGTCGATGCACGGGGGTTGTTGAGCGGCATCATCACCGATGGCGATTTGCGCCGCCACATGAGTGCCGACCTGCTGGGACAGACGGTTGATCAGGTTATGACCGCCAATCCTGCCTCGGTGCCGCCCGAGACGCTGGTGGCCGAAGCGCTGGAAATCGTCGAAACCCGCAAGATCGGCGCCTTGATAGTCACCGAGGACCGTCGGCCGGTCGGCCTGGTCCATGTGCTCGATCTATTGCGGATCGGCGCGGCCTGATACCGGTCAGTCGGCTTTTGTAAAGGCCGCTTTTTTGAGGGCGTCGCGCAGGTCCTTGTTGTCGGGCGCCTGATCGGCCCGCCCGAACACCATGGTGCCGAAGCGGTAAGCCAGCCCGTTCTTGCGCGGCAGGAACAGATATTCGATGTTGAAGCTCTTGGTCTTGTCATCGCAGATCGTATAGAGCCGCTTGAAATTGCTGTCGTCCTCATCCGAGACCTTGCCCGATGCAAAACGGCCATTGCAGGCCTTTGCATCGCCCGCCAGTGCCGAGCTGACCTGATCGTCGATGGAGGTCGTCTGCGTGGAGAAGATGTGCAAAAGGCCGATGGCCTGCGGTGCAATCCACGCCACATCGGCCGAACGCACGACATCCGGCAGAGTTTTGTCGCTGAGTTCGTCCGAGCTCATGAAACGGTAATTGCGGAAGTCGGTGCGCGAAAACAGGTTGGCCACAAAGCGGGTTGCATCCAGGCGGTCATTGGCTGTGACAGTGCCGCTTGTCTGGTTGGGAGGTGGCGGGGCAGAGGGGCGCACGTCGCGTCGGGCCTCGCGCCCGGCTGGTGAATAGTTGCGGGCGCAATCAAGCAAAACCGCGAGAGCTTTCGAAGTGCCTTCGAGTCTGAACTGGTGGATACTTCCGGCGACCGAAACGGTCAGCATATTGCCGGAGCGGAACTGGTCGAACAAAGCGGATTTGCTCGGCAATTCAACCACGATAAAATTGGTGTCCTTGGCCACGCCTGTCAGCACGCTCGCCGGACTGCCGTCAATCGTATAGGCGATGGAATAGCTGTTGCCGGCACGGAACTGGAATTTTTGTGCATTGAACCCGATCCGCCATTCCTCGTCATTGTCGATGGCAAAATGCACGCCGATGCCGGATTTATAGCTGGCAAACATGCCGCAATAAGCGAACTCGTTTGTTTTGCGGTTGAGATAGGCTCCACCCGACCAGTTGCCGACCGAAAGGTCGCTGACTTTGTAATTCTGTGCGGCGGCCGGCACCAGCAGGCCAATCCACATGCAGAGGGTCAGGATGATACGCATGGCGGCCTATGTCGAATGGGGTCTCGGCAGAGCCGGGTCTTGAAACGGGTTCAGTATAACGGCTTTGGAACAGGTTGGAAATCTCACGCAATCTCCATCCTGTTCAACCTTCTTGTCCAGACGGGGCAGGGAGGCCCTGATCAGATCCAGCCCATCAATTCGCGCCGCATGACGGTTTCGATGACGCTCAGACCTTCGGGCGAGGCGTTCAGGCAGGGAATATAGCTGAATTGCTCGCCACCGTTGTGCATGAAGATTTCGCGGTTCTCGCCGTCGAGTTCTTCCAGCGTTTCCAGACAATCGGACGAGAAACCAGGTGCGATGATCGCCATGCGCTTGATGCCCTTTTTAGCCAGGGCCTCGACGGTCTTGTCTGTATAGGGCTGCAGCCATTCTTCCGGCCCGAACCGCGACTGGAAGCTGATCATCATCTGGTCGGGCGTTTTGCCGAGGTTTTCACGCAGCAAGCGCCATGTCTTGTAGCAATGGCAATGATAGGGGTCGCCGAGCATCAAATAGCGCTTGGGCACACCGTGGAAGGAGGTCAGGATCACCTCGGGTTCGAAATCCAGGGTCGCCAGATGGTTGCGGATGGATGCGGCCAGAGCATCGATATAGGCCGGCTCGTCGTGATAGGGCGGCGAAATACGGATGGTCGGCTGCCAGCGCATTTTCATCAGAACTTCAAACGTCTTGTCGCAGGCGGTCGCCGAGGTGGCGGCCGCATATTGTGGATAAAGCGGGATTACCAGAACCCTGTCGCAGCCCTGGGCCTGCAGGGCTTCCATCCGCGACTGGATCGACGGATTGCCATAGCGCATGGCCCAATCGACGATGATCCGGTCATCAAGCTCTTTGGCCACTTCGGCCATGCCTTTGGCCTGGTCGCGGGTGATGGTTTTTAGGAAGGATTCATTGAGCTCGTTGTTCCAGATCGAGGCGTAATCCTTGCCCTTCTTTTGCGGGCGCAGTGACAGGATGATCAGGTTCAGGATCGGCCACCACAGGATGCGCGGGGTATCGATGACGCGGCGGTCGGAGAGGAACTCTTTCAGATAGCGGCGCATCGGCCAGTAATCGGTGCCGTCGGGCGTGCCCAGATTGGTCAGAAGCACACCGATCTTGCCCTGGCGCACTTCGGGATGTTCTGCGGGAAGCGGGCCGACCGCGCGATAGGCAGCCGTGCGGGAATCTGGAGCTGTGGACATCGGAGAACCTTTCTGACGCGTCGTTTTTTACATTCGTAATACGGTCTAACCAGAGTTTGGATTTTTAGCCACTGCGGAGTTTGTCACAGCAGGGACGAGCGCACGCTGGTGGCGGCCTGGACCAGGGCAAGCCGGATCGTGGTGCACATGGTTTCCTCGCTGACACGCGAGGCCTGCGTGCTGACATTGATGGCGGCCACGACATGTCCGGTGGCATTGGTGACAGGCACGGCAATCGAGCGCAGGCCGAGTTCCAGCTCCTCGTCGACAAAGGCATAGCCCTGCCGTGCGACCTGCTGCAACAGGCCCAGCAAAGCTTGCGGATCGGTGACTGTTTTGGGGGTGAGAGGTTTCAGGGGACTGGCGGCCAGTATGGCCTGCTGGCGTTCCACAGGCTCGAAGGCCAGCAAAGCGCGGCCCAGCGAGGTGCAGGAGGCAGGCAGGCGGGATCCCACCGCCAGCCCGACCGACATGATGCGTTTGGTGGCCGAACGGGCAACGTAAACAATATCGGGGCCATCCAGAATAGCCGCCGAGCAGCTCTCGCTGACCTGTTCGCTGACCATTTCCAGTGCGGGAAGGATCACGCGCGGCAGCGGCGTCGAGGACAGATAGGCGTAGCCGAGCGACAGGACTTTCGGCGTCAGGCGGAATTGCCGCTCGTCATCGGTGACATAGCCGAGATGGCCCAGCGTAAACAGCGAACGCCGCACCGTGGCACGCGGCAAATCGGTCAGTTTGGCAATATCGGCCAGGGTCATCGTCTCGCGTCCCTCGCCAAAGGCGCGGATCACCCGCAAGCCGCGGGCAAAGGCTTCGACATAGGACGGATCGCGCTCGCCGGGTGTCGGCTGGGTGGTTTGGCTCATCGGAGCTCTCATCGAAGGCATAGTGTATCGTTTCAGGTCTTTGTATTGTTCGTAAAGGTCTCGCTTGCGACTGTCTCAGTGCAGCCGGATCGGCCTTTGCGGAAGCCGGCATCAACGCCGGTGGGGACCTCCAAGGCCGCCGCTTGTCGACTACCGCTTGACGCAAGCGCCTGAACAGCGCAAAATCGTTCGCAGAATGGATGATTGTTCACTA
>Ga0114963_10002896_pt1 | contig 11714 bp, 9 predicted proteins | sample C_131016_EF_Meta_FD_87019 | JGI IMG/M metagenome (GOLD analysis project Ga0114963, IMG submission 87019) | Freshwater microbial communities from Lake Croche, Canada to study carbon cycling - C_131016_EF_MetaG | ecosystem: Environmental > Aquatic > Freshwater > Lake | place: Lake Croche, Canada...
GATGGTCGCAGCCTATATCGGCGCGGCCTACTGGTTCACTGCCTCCACGTCTTTTGCAAACCCGGCCGCGGCATTTGGCAGAATGTTCACGGATACCTTCGCCGGCATCGCGCCCTCTGACGTACCGGCCTTTGTCATCGCCCAAACGATTGGGGGCGCTCTGGGTTTCGGGTTGCATCACGCCCTGATGCGAGAAGAGCATCCGCGGCGGTAGTTTTGAGCGGGCTTGACTTAGCGGCCCCACCAGGCCAAACCCTCGGACACCGCATTTGCGAGAGCACAATTCAAACCGGCGCAACCTCTGGATTTTCGGGCTGACCTACGCGAAAATGCGATGCGGAGTAATGACTACAAGAGACTGTCTGCCAACAACGCAACTGTTGGTAACTTTCGAAAAATCGAAAGGCCACCGTGACTTGAAACCCACCACGCTAAGATTCCCTAAAAAACCAAGTGAAGGCCGTGGCAAACGTCTCTAATTCCAAACCAAAGTGGAACCGCTTCTTGTCCACACCGACAAATCTCCCGACTCTGAAGGACCAAAGCTTGAGATTACTCAAAAAAGGCAAAGCGCCGATCTTGAATCTCGCAATCTTTCTATTTCTCGGTATCGTCCATGCTAGCACCTCGGAAGCCTTGACCTACAGCCACGCCCAAGGTGAAATAATAAAAGGTTTCGTTGAATTTAAAGAAAAACAGTTACTCGGGGAAGAGAAGGCAGTCAAGATCCCACTCCCACCAGGGAACTGGAATATTCGTTTAGCCACACCGGTCCAGTACGGCCAAAGCAAACCATTCGAAACCACCGCTTCGACTTATGGGAATCTAACCATCTTAGACCAGACGATAGAAAACAAACTCATAACAACGATATGGCTGGAATTGTACCCAGATTACGGAACAAACTGGACCGACCTAGGCCTATGCTCGGGGGAATTAGTAAAACGCGTCCGCAGCAATCGCCTTTCAGGCCACTGCTATTCGGTAAAGGTAGCATCGAATCCCCTTGAAAATATCCCGCGAAAACATCAAGAGGCATACAAGAACTCTTTATTAACACACGGAATTTCTTCGCCAACAAAAACCCTAAATCTCTCCGGCTATGTTGAGCAAAAAGGCGGCTTTGTTCTTTATTTCAACCAATATACAGACTTAGAATTTCTAGGGATCGACGCTGCCAAACTTGAACCGGCTAACTTGATATCCAAATCCCCGACTACAACTCAAGATGAAAATCTTGTAAAGGCCTGGAAAAAAGTTTCCCGCTGGCATCAAAGTTTTGCGAATAGCTTAGCGGGTTCCGTCTTAAGGGACAAGTCAGCTCTGGATCCAATGCCTCCCCCGGGGCCGATACTTACGATTCTGGACAATCCGCAGCAAAATGTATCCGAGGGAAGCAAGTCTCAGCCAGAGAATTCAGTCGTTGCCGCAAACTCGAACGCATTCTTATCAACTCCACGTCCCGAGCAGAACAACCCGAATAGACGAAAAGACCTGCCGGCACTGGAAATCGGGACGGCACAAACCGCAATCGAAATTAGCAACTATGCTCGCGACCAAAAGAGCAAACCTGGCCTCCCACTTCTTCCAGACGACACAACTAGAGACGAAGAAAATAAGCGACCTGAAGAGTCGCTAACACAGCAACAACTCAAGCTTGAAAAAGAGGCGCGTATAAAAGCCGAAACCGAAGCTCGAAAAAAAGAGCAAGAAAGGATATTAGCGGAGAGCAAAGCAAAGGAGCGCGAAAGGCAACTCGTAGAAGCTAAGGACGCAGAGCTAGCACTCTTGAAAACGCAACTTGAACGCATGAAACAGGGGTCCCAAGCCGCCGCCATCTCGCTAATTGCGAAACGAAAAGCACTCGTCATTGGCAACGACTCTTACAAATTCATCGCAAAACTATCGAACGCGCGAGAGGATGCAAAATCGATGGGCGAAAACCTGGCAAAAGTAGGGTACTCAGTTACTTTGAAGACGGACCTTACCGAGAAAGAAATGAAAGCAGCAATTCGAATCTTCAAATCCCAGATTGAGGCCGGAGATGAGGTTGCGATTTTTTTTGCCGGACATGGGGTCCAAATTGAAAACAACAATTATCTGATACCGATTGACGTTGCTGGCGAGGGCGCTGAACAGGTGAAGGATGAGGCAATCCCGCTACAACGACTACTGGACGACATGACCGATCGTAAGGCTAAATTAACCCTAGCCCTGATCGATGCATGTCGCGACAATCCATTCAAATCTGCGGGTAGAGCGATTGGTCAAGGCAGAGGGCTGGCACCAACAACCGCGGCGACAGGGCAAATGGTCGTTTTTTCTGCAGGAACTGGGCAACAAGCACTTGACAATCTCGGACCACAAGATAAGGAAAAGAACGGAATCTTTACACGTGTTTTCATTCGTGAAATGACAAAGCCCAATCGCACTGTTGATACCGTCGTTAGACAAGTCAGAAATGAGGTGGTTCGAATCGCAAAATCGGTAGGTCACGAACAGGTCCCAGCAGTCTACGACCAGGTCGTTGGCGATTTTTATTTTTCAAGGGCCGCTGAGTAAGTCTCAAAAATGCTCTCCAGAGCACGGACCCCTCTCGGCAGTGCCTGCAGTTTTAAAGCTGAATTTAGCGGCTTAGCCAACCAATACCGAGGCAAGGGATTTCTTTCAGCCCCTGACGTGTAAACTCAATAGAACCGCGGTTTCCCCCGCATTCTAGCCGCTTTGATTTTTATAGAGGCCTCAAAGTTGACATTCTGGCAGAGTTGCGTAACCAAGTTCATTTTTATATCACTCGCTGTAGCAGGCTGGAATTCCACAGCACGAGGTGAAACCGGCATAGCTTATACACACGCTCAAGGCCAGGTCATCCGAAACTCTATCGAATTTCGAGAAAAGCAATTTTTGGTTGAAGATAAGGTAGCCAAGATTCCCCTACCCCCAGGAGATTGGAACGTACGACTTGCAAACACCGTTAAAAGCTCTGGGGGCGAAACTGGCAACCTAACAGTATTAGATCAAGTCAGCGAGAACCGAGTTGTCGCAAGCCTCTGGCTGAATATTTACCCGAACTACAGGTCAGGCTGGAGGGAAGAAGCACGCTGCTCAGGGAATTCACTACGACGCGATCGTGGAAATCAAATTTCAAATTATTGCCACTCGCTTCGAGTTACCTCCTATTTATCAAATCGAAACAACGAAAACCAGGGGTCAGTTAGGCAGACTCTCATCTCGAGTGGATATCAGTGGCCTACACGCGCTGTGACTTTTAGCGGATTTCTCGAGCAAAAAGGGGGTTTTGCAGTTTTTTTTGACTTGTACGTTGATCCCTTCAGTATGGGTATAAATCTCGAAAAGGTTGACCCACAGACATTTGCTCTGGACGCAATTGCCGACGGGCATGCAGAAAAAACCAAAAAGCTAACTTCTTGGTACCTTGGTTTTGCGAGTGGCCTTGCGAGTTCGATTCTCAGAGACAAAGCAAGCATAGAGTTAGTCGCCCAGCCTGGTCGGATATCAAGTTCCCTCAAAGACGCATGGACGACTCTTGCCGACGGTACCAGTATTTCGCAGGCGGTTGCTCAAGCCTCGTCAAATGCGACTTCCCTCCCATCAACCCACTATAAAAACGAGACTGTAGCCAGCGGCAAAGATGATCCGGTAGCCGCACTACGCCAGAATGCTCCGGCAGGGCAGGAGCGTAACAATTCGGCAAACCCTGGAAACACAGCCGCAGATGTTGACCTTAAAGTAGAAAAACAACGACAACTGGATAACTGGATCAAAGAACAAAGCAAATTCTCACAAAATGCCACCACAAAAACGGATCAAGGCCGAGGATCAGCCTCCTCCAAAGACACAGAGCTAGCGACACTTCTTGAGCTTGCGCGCGCGCGGGACGCTCAAAGACAACTTGAGGAAGCACGATCTCAACAACAGCTCAAAGCTGCAGAAGACGCGCGGCTGAAGGCTGAGTCTGAAGCACGCGCTAGAGAGCAAGAAAAAATTTTGGCCGAATACAACGCCAAGGAGCGCGAGCGGCAATTAATCGAAAGCAAGGACGCGGAACTCGCCGCCCTGAAAGCGCAAGTCGATAAACTGAAGCTTGCCGCGCAGAGCGCGGGAACAGCCCCCATCTCAAAACGAAAAGCCTTAATTATTGGAAATGATTCGTACAGATTCATCTCGAAGCTTTCAAACGCTAGAGAGGATGCAAAAGCGATAAGTCATAATCTCGCAAAGGTTGGATTTTCCGTTACCTTAAAGACCGACCTTACAGAAAAAGAGATGAAAGCTGCCATTCGAATCTTTAAATCTCAGGTTGAGCCCGGCGACGAGGTTGCAATCTTTTACGCCGGTCATGGAATCCAACTTGAGAACACTAACTACTTGATCCCGATTGACGTTGCCGGCGAAGGCCCCGAACAGGTTAAGGATGAGGCCATTCCGCTGCAGAGAGTCTTAGATGACATGTCGGACCGAAAGGCCAAGTTGACCCTAGCATTGATAGACGCCTGCCGCGACAATCCGTTTAAAGCCTCTGGACGTTCAATCGGGCAGGGCCGGGGCCTCGCTCCAACCAGCGCTGCAACCGGCCAAATGGTGGTCTTCTCCGCGGGAACAGGCCAGCAAGCCCTTGACAACCTCGGACCGTCCGATCCAGAAAAGAATGGCATCTTCACCCGCGTGTTCATCCGAGAAATGCTCAAGCCCGATCGAACTGTCGATACTGTAGTTCGGCAAGTCAGAACTGAAGTGGTTCGGATCGCGAAGTCGGTTGGACACGAACAAGTGCCTGCAATCTACGATCAGGTTGTTGGCGAGTATTATTTCGTTCGATCAGCACCATAGACGCTGCATCAACCCAGCGAAGCTCATCTCATGCAGTAGGGAACCCAAAGGTTTATTGCGAAGAGTCGCCCCAGAGTGTTATACTTAAACTTTCAAACGATTCCAAAAACTGGGAACGAGCGGTGAAGAATTCTCTGCGAGCAATTTCATTCGGATTGCTAATTAATTTTTTATTTGCACCAGTTTGCGACGCAAGGGAATCGAGCCATGCCTTGATCATCGGGATCGGACAATACTCTGACGCCTCACAAACGTCGGGGCTACCGGGCGTCCCCAAAGATATCGAGAACGCACGTAGGATGGCGAGCGCGATGGGAGTAGGGCCTCAGTCGATTGTTGAGTTACGCGATGCAGGAGCAACAAAGCTCAATATCGTCACCGAACTTGAAAAGCTACGCGCGAGAGTTCAATCCGGAGACCGTGTATTTATATACTATTCCGGACACGGAACTCGCTACAACGCAAAGGGCAGATGCGTTGAGGGCTTACAAACGTACAGCGCCGGCCCCTTTACGGAGGAGGACGTACTAAGCGAAGAAGATCTGGCGAGATATACTCAGCCGCTCAGCGAGAAGGCTGACAAAATCATCACATTGATGGATTCATGTTTTTCAGGTGGAGTTCTTGCCTCCAAGACCCGATCGCTTGCCAACGACCTAGGGATACGGCCAAGGTACAACGCTACTGCTTCGGACTGTTCTGTAGCGGTCAACGACCGAGCCACTCGTGGTCTCGCACCCGCCCTAATTAAACTTGGCGTTGCAAAGGAAAACTTCGTCCAGATCGCGGCCGCAAATTACAACGAGGTATCTTGGGATTTTCCACAACTCGGCGGCCTTGTTACGCACAGCCTGACGCAGTGTCTCCTCGGGGAGGCTCGGGATCTTGATCAAAGCGGCGCAGTCTCGCTCGACGAGGTGCGGGAATGCGCGCAAAAGAAGGTCGACGATGCCATGAGGCCTCACACGAAGTACGGCCGATTTAGTTCCACCATCCAAGTAAGGGGCTCCCGAAACTTGATTGTTGTACAAGATCACGTCCCTTCCGTTCCGGCGATTGAGACGATTCAACCCTCGGCAACGGAGCATACCGGAATCAGCGAAGCCGCGCGTACCGAGATATCCATACCGCCGCCGCCCTCATCACTCACTCTTGAAGAACCACCACGCACTGCATTAGTTCCCGGCAAGAATGAAAAAACAGAAAAGATGACGTCGACGCCATTAGAGTCAGCAGAGAATCAATACTTTGAGGCTGGGACAACGCCGGACGTTGCAGCCTCCAAAGCCGTAGCTTCTCTTGCAACCCTGCGCGACATCTACGAGCAACGCAATGGTCGTCTTAAAATCGAAATTAATGCCCCGACACAATTAAAGATCGGGAAAGACAAACTTAAAGCATCTATAGTCTCCAATTCGGACGGATACTTGTACGCCGTGATGCTTGGCTCGGACGCTCAAAGCTTCTATTTGCTGTTTCCGAACAGGCTGGATCAGGATAACAAAATAAAGGCGAATACTCCCTTTAGCCTCCCAAGGCCCGGATGGTCGATCACATCAGGAGGGCCCGAGGGAATCAATCATGTCCTATTCGTGCTGAGCCAATCACCAAGAAACCCAGAGATTTTCCCCGCTGAAAACAACAGCTCCGGTGGGCCATTCACATTTGCGTTAAGTGACCTGACCTCCCGCCAACGCTTGATCGACTTTTTTATTGGAAAGGGAATTCAGGGTGGGAACGGGCAGATGGGAGCATCTCTCATCTCGATAAAGGAAATTCGATGAAACGATATTCCACACTGCTTACGGTTTTTTTGCTAAGCACGAACACGTTGGCGAAAACGGATGTAACCGTTGACGAAATCGTCAATGCCCTCGCGCCAGCATCGAAGACGCGGAGTCTGTCAAGAAGCTTAAAAGTTGAGCCCTCCGTAATCGACCTAACCATAAACTTTGACTTCGACTCGGCGAAAATCAGAGAAGAGAGCAAACCTCAACTTGAAAATCTGGCAAAAGCGCTCCAAACCGAGCGGCTTGCAACGCTGCGTTTTCAAGTCGAAGGCCACACCGACGCCCAAGGTTCCTTTGTGCACAATGATGCGCTTTCGACGAAGCGAGCGTTGTCTGTCGTGGGTTTCCTAACCCAAGCAGGCGTCGACTCGGAACGGCTGCGACATTTAGGGAAGGGCTCACGGGAGCTATTGGAGCCGTCCGATCCAAAATCAGCCGCTAACCGCAGAGTTCGCATTCTTACCCTAGAGTGATCAGATGAAACTTTCCACGGCCATATTAATCGCCCTAATGCCCCCCACGCTCTTCGCCGAACCAGTCATGCTTGTGACCCCCGCCGAAACAAAGGCTTCGATGGACGCAGGGGAGCCACCTACGTCCAGAGCAACCCCGCAACCCGGTGCACCGAGAATCGAGCTTGTATCTCCTGATGTCAACAAGCCCGTAAATGTGCCTACGAGGATTGAAGTCAAATTCTCCGGTAACCCTCCAGGCGAACCCAAGCCAGAAACTTTCAAAGCACTTTATGGCACATTTAAAATTGACATAACACAACGTCTTCTCAATGTCGCCAAGGTAACAAAGGACGGCGTAAACGTGACGGACGCTTCATTACCATCGGGAAAACACGATCTCTTGCTTTTGCTGACAGACAGTTTAGGGCGAGAAACTCAACAAAAGATATCATTCTCGGTTCCATGACCTACACCAATCGGTTGGCGTCAATTTAAAACGATAAAAAGGATAGTATGAGTGCGCTGAAATGTGCAATTATTTCCTGCGTTGTCGGTCTGACACAGGTTGTCACCGTAAAGCCCTTGCTTGCACAATCTGAGGCGAGCTCGATACGCTTCATTGATTTATCAAAGTTCGACTCCGAAATGGAGAGAGCCCTAAACGCTAGTAAGGAAACAGTAACGGTCACTTTTTACGAAAAAACATCCCCGAACAACATGCCGCCTAGACTTCAGAAATGGGTAAGCTCGGTTGAGAAATCTGGAGGAAGGGTTGAGGTTGAACCACCTCCCGATGAACCGCGCGCCCGTAACCCCGCGATGCTTATAGGGCTATTGGGCGGGCTTTGGTCTACCATAAAGGCCTGGGGAGAGATTAAAGAGAAAAGTATGCTAGAAGCGGTCAATACAAGAAACGTTCAAATCTACCTAGAGCGCACAGGTAACGGCGAAATAATTGTTTCGAAACTGACCTTTTCGTCGAAATAGTACAGCTTATTCAAAGAAAGTCCGGAGCCCCGAGTAAAGAGCTGTGCCAGCAGAACCAATTGCCGTCAAAGCTGATGCAAGACCCTCGATTCGCTCGAAACCTGCTTTTCTTTGGCTCGCATCTCCCGTCAACGGTGGGAGAGCGTTCGGGGATCTATGAGGCCTGGCGTTTTTCACCCATGCGGTATTAGACAGCGCCCTAATCACAAAGTACCCCGCGGAAAACGCGAACCAGATAGCAAGAATATATTCGGCCATCTCTCGCTGATCTCGACTAGAGGTCGGGAACCAGTCAACTCCGTCCAGTCTCGCCGTCACACCCAGCATGCCAGCTACCGACGCAACGCCGATGAAGAAACCTGCGGTCAACATCGAGACGAAACTCTCTCGGCCCAGATAGGCGGCAGCGGTTCCGATCAGAAATGGCGCTACAATGGTAAAAATCCTCAGCACGATGGTATTCGAGTTTAAAACGAAAAGAAGCAGCCAGTGACTCAGTATAATCACCGAGCAGGAAACCACAATTGAAATGAAGGCCCACCCCGCTCGGGGCGAACCTTGATTGCCTGGGGAGTAGGTGTTTCGCTCATCCGTCCCGACAGGCACGTCAATGCTGCAACTTTTCGCGCTTTTTTCGAGTTCTGCGAGCCGAGCCAGAATGTTGCCGACAGTACTCTCGAGATGGTGAATCTGATTTAGTATTAGCCGTACACCGCTCAAATCACTTTGACAGTGCGGGCAGCGCACAGCAGCGCATGGCACTTCCAGTGTGCAGTATGGGCACGAAATTTTGCCGCTACTCAATGCGCTTCCAATTGGATGATCTGAGTTGTTTGACGCCCCTCAGAATCCTTAATAGAGACCCGAATTGCATGCTTTCCCGGGGGAACTTTCGCCTGTGCTATTTCAAGTTTATTGCCTTGAAAGTAATTAGCCATCCTTTGCGTCAAGTCAGCCGTTGGTTCTTTAAGATACTCGACTTTCAACGTTTTGGCGTCAATTACTGCCCCGCCTTTTGCGTCGAGCGCAAGCCGAAACGCGAATCCAGCCGAGGATACATCAGGCGAAGTCTCTAACTTAATGGATGGTCCCCGAGTAAGCGCACGTGGCACGATGTACAAGCCATCTGGCCTTGACGCCTCATCAACGGTTATCAATTGCACTTGAGCAATGGCCCAAGCAGGATAGCAAAGTACGGCGAGTGCTCCGACACAGGTAAAGAACCCGAGCTTCTTCAATCGTTACTCCTTAGCTTCGAATCGTCAGGATTGAAAGAGTTGAGGGCGGCGAAGCTGCCATGGGGTTCCCACGCGGCATTTTCGTGAGCGGCACACCTTTCACCATAATATATCGTGAAGTATCACCATTAAATTATGTTCGATCTGCGCCCCGGGCCCCTCGAGGCAAACTCTCAGGAGTGAGACGATATCGAGCACGCGCCAAGATCTTGAACCGTTATTTGTATGAGAATATAGCACTCCGCGATGAGCAATTGCTTATTCTTTGCCCCGATCCTACCCCCCAACCGTCGCCTATGCGTCACTCGGTTCGTTCGGTGTTGAAGTACCTGATCGTTGGTCTCGCGCTGGCCTCTTTTGCCTCTGTGGCGCAGTCTCCCCAGGACGTTAGAGTGGCTCTCGTGATCGGTAACGCGGCCTACAAACACGCGCCACCGCTTTCGAACTCAGGAAACGACGCCAGAGCGATGGCACGCTTGCTGAATCGTCTTGGCTTCAAAGTACTCGAGGTCGTGGACGGTGACAGAGCCTCCATGAACCGGGCCATCGAGCAGATGCAAGGACAGCTCAGGGGGCAGCAAGCGGTTGCGATGCTCTATTACGCCGGACACGGCCTACAACTTGACTGGCGAAATTTTATGGTGCCCGTCGATGCAAAGCTCGCAAAGGCTGAGGACGTTCCAAAGCAGACCGTCGACATCGAACAGGTCATGCGTGTCTTCAAAGGTGCGGGCACCAGGATGAACATCATTGTGCTCGATGCGTGCCGAGACAACCCATTCCCGAGCACCGCGGGTAGCAAGGGACTGGCACCGTTGGACGCGCCGCCGGGTACTTTCCTGGCATTCGCGACGGCCCCGGGTAACGTTGCAGAGGACGGCGACGAAGCCTCGGGTAACGGGCTCTTTACTCAGTACCTCATTAAGGAGTTGCAGAAGCCCTCGTCCATAGAAAACGTTTTCAAGCGGGTCCGGCTACAGGTTCGGCAAAAAAGCCAGGGACGACAGATTCCTTGGGATTCGAGTAGCCTGGAGGAGGACTTCGCGTTTAACGATGGCGCCAAGCACACCCTCAATCCAAATGACCTTATAAGGGAGGCCAAAGAGGCCAAGGAGAGGCAGGAAAGGTTAAGAGCTGAGGCCGAAGCGGCCAAGCAACGGGAAGGCGAAGTGCTCCGCCAGCGTGAGCAGGAGCGCCTTCGGCTTGCCGAGGAGCAAAAGCGACGCGAATCAGAAGCAGAGGAGCGTCGCAAGCGGGAATTGGAAATTGCCAAGCAGTTGGAACTTGAACGCCAACGGTTGGCAGAGGCCGAAAGGATCAAGGAATCATTGGCCCGCCAAAAAGCCGAGGCTGAGTCGAAAGAGCGCGAGAGACTCCTAGCCCTTGCTGCCGAGGAGCAAACGAGGTTGGCCCAGGAAGCTGAGAGGGCCCGACTCAGGTCAGAAGCCGACGCAAAAGACCGAGAGCGACAGTTAGCGCTCGCCGTCGAGGCAGAGAGGAAGCGAGCGCAGGACGCAGCGCAGGCCTTGGAGCGGGCAAAACTTGCGGAAGCACAGCGTCTAAAAGACCTCGAGCAAGCCAAGGCCCAGGCGGAACTGGAAGCAAAACTCAAGAAGGAAACTGAGGACAAGCAATTTGAGATTCAAAAGGCCGACTGGGACCAAATAAAAGACAGCAAAAATCCAGACGACTTCTACGCCTTTCTTAACAAATATCCGAACGCCTCAACCAGTAAGGCAGCAGAAAGCCGATTAACGATGCTCGCAGAGTCGACCGTAACCGCAGCGCCTGGTAAAAATGGGATACAAGCAACTGTGAAACCAACGGACCGGTTCCAGCCCGGTGATGTATACCAGTGGGTAAGTAAGAACCCGGATACCGGAGCTGTCTATGAACGAGGAACAGACAGAATCGTCAAGTTTTCTGACCTGAATGTCGAGCTCAGTAACGGTGAAATATATAGCCGGAACGGCGCAATCCATGTCATCCGGACCGGATCAAAGCGGCTCACCACTTTTGACCCGCCCCAGGTTTACTTTCCCCCCGAGGACTTCAAGATTGGTGAAGGATGGAGAACCGAATCATCAATTCGATATGGCTTCCTGAACCTAAAAACCTCTGGGGAAATCAAAGTGGTAGGCAAAGAAACTTTGTCCATCGAGGCGGGCGTCTACGAGGCATATAAAGTCGTTGTAAAAGGGGGGAACACTTTCGAGCGGCTAGAAATGACCTATTGGCTGCACCCGGATTTTGGAAGACCAGTGAAGGTTGTTTTTCGGTCAGCGAGAAGCTACTACTCTTGGGAGTGGGCAAAGCATCCACGCACCCCGTTTTAGCGCACTTCGACAAGCCAGAAAATGCGGCATTGAGAAATGCATCGGGTGGGAATCTAC